>ENA-OPWO01000522-OPWO01000522.1-human-gut-metagenome-genome-assembly--contig:-NODE-522-length-12650-cov-1.375784_pt1 | contig 12650 bp, 10 predicted proteins | sample MGYA00241510_ERZ502012 | MGnify/ENA primary metagenome ERZ502012 (study PRJEB25962, sample SAMEA2041923) | human gut metagenome | biome: human gut; feature: human-associated habitat; material: faeces...
ATAAAGAGCGATTTATACTATTCATAATTATAGCTAATATCAACAATCTTCCCAATGAGTTGCTCGGGATCTTCGTAAACACAAATGCTGTTTTCTTCGCGGGATACATCACCTGCCACTGTCAGTTGCAATTCTACAACTACACCTTTATCAGCTGTATTGATGCCTAATCCGAGAGACATGCCGAGTTTCTCCTTATATTCACCAGTCTCCTCATCGTCATCTTCCTCTCTCACACTTTCAGAATCTTTAAATTTCAATGCAACTATCTGTGCTGACGGATCAGTTTCATAAGTATAAAGTTCAATTGCCCTTCCGCGATCAAGATCAATGCGATATAATTTATTACCCGATGTCATAAATATAAGATTTGCCGTATACGCGTAAGAAGCTGCAAATTTTGCTGTTTCTACATTTACTTCGGACGGTAAGGCAATCGTATACTGGGCAGCACAAATCGGATCTTCATCTTGCGCACTGAATTTAAACACAGTCAGCTCTTTTCCGTTCCGAGGAGAAGCAATCGCATAAGCAAAATTTCCCCAATTTCCACCCGTAACAATATCATGTATTTCTAAAGACGGATCAATTACATCCGGATCAAACAAATTAGATTCGTCTGACATTGAATACGTGGATACAGGCTTCTGGTCACTCCATTTAGTACCATAATTACGTATATTTTGAGTAGCCTGATTCATCATATAATCATAATAACCCGGAATAGATGCACTAAGAAAACGATGACTTTCAGAATCAAAAAACAAAAAGCCTCCTCCATACGAACCATAAGCAGAAATAGCAGGAAACTCACTTTCCTTTTTTACCGAGAAAGGTACACAAAATCCATCCATAGGAGCACAATATGCTTTTCCACTATTCACAAACAACTCACCATGAGTACTCATCTTATAGAACTCAATATTCAACGGTTCCCCTTTTCCCGCTGGTTCAAAAAGTATTTTATTCGACGGATATCTCGTTATTAAAGTACTTGGAGTCAACAAGGCCAAGCCCCGATCGGTTACCACCATTAACGCCGGACTTACTTTAAAACCAAAAAAACCCAGCATACTACTTAAAAACGAATCTCCATAATTTTTTCTTGCACTTACCGCCAAAGGTTTTCCTTCTAACGGAAATGACTGATTCAGTTCTGATTTAAAGACATCCGGATAAACATAATATCCTTCCGGAGTACCCTCTATCGCTCCTAATACTCCCTTTCCTTCTTTTTCCTGCAATACAAACCAGCAAGGATTTAAAGGACGAATAATTGCAACTTCACCTATCTGATACCAGGTTGTTCCATTCTTTTTATCCGTAATGACCAACATTAAACCTATATTTTCCGATTCATAAGGCTCGACTGTTACTTTACATTCTTTGCCTACGGAATAATCTTTATAATCACTAAGTCTGTCCGACCCCGCTTTCTTTCCTTCGATTGTTTTCTTCCATTGAAACACAAGGTTTTCCTCATTTTGCTCCAAAGTCTGAGAAATCTCGGGTATAATTGAAATTTCCACTGCTTCCTCTTTAGGCATACGTACCTTCGTTTCAGGTATTACGATAGCCATCGTATTTACATCATGATAATCGTAATCTCCCTTGTCATCGTAACAGCCTGTTTGCAATAAAGCCGATCCGACAAAACTTGCTATATAGATGATATATTTTCTCATAACATTTCTTTTAGTCTTATTCATAATCAATTTCATCACCGTCTTCACCTAAAATAGGAGGATTTCCTGCTTCAATGTATTCTTTGTAAGCTTGTTTGACCTTGTCAACATCCTCATCTTCCAGATCATCCCACACACGTTGGCATACATCCATAATAAACATATACTTATTATCACTATAACTGCCAAATATCCAATCTTCCCACTCATCCGGCTTCAGTTCCCACCTGACATTTAACACTTCCTGATTCTTTTCTACCAATCCTTTGTCAAACTGATGGAGAGGGTTATCCAAATCAAATTCCAAGTAACAACCATACACATTTCTACCGGACTCTACTTTCGGTCGGTTAATCTTATAGTAAAATACCTGGCAAACCGTATCAAGTTCAGTATATGTATACTTGCTTTCCAATAGTACATCTACTGAATTCTGATAATCGCTATTCGGGGTAACTTTCACACAGAAATCACGATTCTCTTTCAAAAGATCCCCTTGTATTCTTACCGTAAAACTGTCTACAGCATAAGGGTCATCTATCTTCACATAGTCCGTATCAACCAAAGTACGGACATGTGTGCTACTATAGAAATTGATACGAGGTGTCTGGTCATATAAGTCTATCTCGTTTTCACTGCATCCCACATAGATGCCGCAAACAAGAATAGCTAAAACAAAATATATAATACGTTTCATAATGCTTCATCATTTAGAGTTGTTTCCAAAAATATACTCATCATCCGGCAACGTCATCTGATAATGGGCTTCAGTCATTGTTTCTACCCCACAGCCGTAATAAGTGCTGTAATTATGTGCTTTCAAGAAATAGAAAAGTTGCCCTTCCGCAAAATATTCTTTTCTATATTCTTTCATTATCTCATTGATACGTTTAGTCTGATTTTTGTCTTCTTCCGAAGTAGTATCAAGATCATCATATCCGGTAGTTATAATCTCGTCACTGTAAGAGATACCACGTGCAAAACGTACGGTATTCAATGCATCAGCACTTTCTGATGCAGAAGATGCACATTCCGCTACAATACATTTCGGGCAAGCGTATCAAAGGAACTGCATTAGCACCGGAATAAGCATATCCGCCATTCAACGGTTTCTGGTTATATTTTCTACAAAAAACATCTGTTTGACTTGCCCCATTAACAACTTCAAACATTTCCGTATTTTTTCTCCAGTCGGTATTCCCTGCATCGGCTGTTTCATAGAAGAATTTGAATTTATCTCCATCCAGATAGAAACGTTGCTGAGTATTGGTATTCTCCATATCCATATAGTTACCAATAAGCAAGTTGGAGAATTCATTCACTGTTATTCCAAATATTTGCTCTGCATAGCGTATGGAATTGTAATTGGAAGCAGTCTGCGACTTGTACAATGCAAAATACTTAGAGGCAGCAATTACCTCTTTAGCATACTCCGTGGCCAATCCTTTGCTTTCCGCATCCCCTTTGTAACAATATACACGGGCCAGCATAGCTTTAACCGCATATAGATTCATACGAAATTCACGATTGACAAGAAAACTATTTTTCTTTGTAAAATCTTCATCCGTCTGGTCGGTAAAGAAATCAAGAGGATCATTCTCTTTCAGTAATTTTTCTGCGTCATTCAAATCTTTGAGAATAGCATCAACCACTTCATTGGCTGCCAGGACAGGAGTAGCATCTTTATCAAAAGTAGTACGGTAGGGTATAGCTTTGGATGCAGAATGTTCCTTATAAACAGGACCGAACATACGCAGCAAATCAAAATGAAGAAAAGCGCGAAGCCCAAGAGCCTCTCCCTTCATGGTTTCATAATAGCGTTCGGTAACTAGGACATCTTTATTTTTGTCTACATACTCCAGGAAGTTATTAATATTGGCTATGATATTATACATCGTTGAGTAAATCCCATTCTTCTTACTCAAAAACATGTTCTCATAATCAAATACAATACTCTGGTCGAAAACGGCATTTGTATTATATCCCGGATAATCAGAATATAATCCTGCCAGTTCATCCAAATAAGCATAAGTCAAGTCTCCGGCATACAATGTCTGGGTTCCCAACTTCAAATAAATACCTGTAAGCGCATCCTTAAATCCGGATTCCGACTCAAATTGCTTGTCGGTAGGAATAGAAGTCTTCGGAGATACATCCAACCAGTCGCTGCAAGACATAAGTCCCAGCATGGTTGTTGCTAATAGTATATATATTATCTGTTTCATACAAATATGTTTTTAATTAGAAAGCAACATTCAAAGCAAAAGTAAACTGACGGGAATACGGATAGTACAGACCTCTTTCGCGTTTCACTGTAGACCAATAGAAAAAGTCTTCCATATTAAACGTCACTTTGGCGGAGCTCAATCCCCAATGGCTGATAAATTTTGTATTAGTACGATCCATGCGATAGTAGACAGACAACGAACTTCCCTGGAATATATTTTCATCCATGATAAACCGAGAAGTAGCTTTCGTTTCCCAACCACTGGGGGTAAGAGTACGGAATTGTGCCTTGTCACCCGGTTTAGCCCAACGCAACTGACTTACCCGCCGGTCTACATTATATTTCAGATTGGCATTTTCCACCTTGTCAAGCAAAGTCTGATTATATACCTGACCGCCAAACTGGTATCTGAAACTGACATCTGCTCCCCAACCTTTATATGTAAAGGAAGAATTAATATATCCTTGCCATGTAGGTTCCGTATTACCGATAGGTACTACATCATTCGCACTCCAGTTAACGGCGCTTGTCATTTCTCCGTTACGCTTTAATAATATTTCATCTCCGGAAGCCGGATCAATGCCTAATGAGCGTACTACCCAAATGCGGGAAAGAGATTCGCCTTCTTCATAACGTGGCAATGGTGTATCAGTCAGATTTGACGCATTCATGTCATTCCTATGTTTCATTGCTTCCGATATCTCCAACAGTTTGTCTGTATTGCGAGAGCCATTCACCGTAATTGTCCAATAAGCCTGCTTGGCAGTATTCTTATAAGGAATAGCCGAAAGAGAGATTTCCCAACCTTTATTCTCTATCTTACCCAGATTTTCCGGATAACTGCCGAAGCCAAGAGAAGGAGCAAGGCTTATCGAAGTAACCATATTATCTGTTATTTTCCGGTAATACTCCACACGGGCGGTAAGACGCTGGTCTAAGAAACCGAGTTCCAAAGCAAGGTTAGTGCTTTTCGTTGTCTGCCATTTTAAACTTTCATTATGCATAGCCAGGATTTCCGAACCTGTTGCATCCGATGAGTAATAAGGAAGCAGCAAATTAGAGTATGTATAATAACCATGTGCCTGATAAGGATCAAAACCTTGCGAACCGGTCGTACCGTATGTACTCCTCAAAATGAAATCGGAAATAAAAGATACATCTTTCATGAAGTTCTCTTTTTTCAAATCCCAGCGCAATCCTGTTGACCAGAAAGGAGCCCAACGGTTATTTTTTCCAAACTGTGAAGAACCGTCCAAACGTATATTAAAGTCGAACGAATACTTATATTTATAAGAATAACCTCCGGCAGCCACCCAACCGATAGAGCGTGTTGTCCTCTCATCACCCGTCACTTTCTCGTTATATTTCTTACCAAACAACAAGTTATCCATATTATCATTCGGGAAACCGGTCACATAGTTTCCATAAGTCTCCGAATTATTCTCCAATACACTCATGCGTGCATTAGCAGTCAGATAATGGTCTTTCAATTGCTTGTTCCAGCTTCCTGTCAAATCGATTCCCCAACTGACAGCTTCACTCTGGCTTCTGCGGTAATCACCTCTTAAGGTAGGATCGGTCACATTATCAAAAAGCGTATGTTGTGCAGGACGGAAAATATCACGATGTCCTACACTCTTAGATAAATTGAAAGCTCCTTCAAACCGCAATTCATTAGTAGGATTATATTCCACCTTGAAAAGTTCACGTACTGTAAAGTTCTTGCTTTGGTCTTTACTGTTGAATGTCGTATTGTACATCGGATTCAGATAACTCGATTCACCGCCTACTCCTTCAAAATTATCAAGCCGTTTCTGTATCTCCCCGTTCTCTCCATACGGACGCAAATAAGGATTCAAGCGGGTATATTCACTGAAACTTCCCCACGGAGACTCATTAGCTACCGAATTATCCAACGTAATGCTATTCTTTAATAACACTTTTTTCAGACGATACTGAAAATCAAGCGATCCGGTCAATACATCACGCTTACTGTCTTTCATCACACCCGGAGAACTATTGTATCCGACATACATCCGATAACGCAAAGCTTCATCACCACCTTCCAATGTAACGGTATGCCGTTGTTGGAAAGCTGTTTGCAAAGGTTTGTCCAACCAGTACGTATTTACTCCCGCCAATACTTCACGCAATTTAGACTGATAGAGCTGCCATTTTTCAACAGTCTCGCCACCGTATGTATAAAGTCCGCTTTTTAACTCTGCATCTATCTTCTCTCTTGCATTCATCAAGTTATATCCGGTCATATCCGGAGCTTCAATACGAAGTTCCCCACCATAAGTCACCCAAATCCGTCCCGGTTTGGGCGTCTTGCTTTCGATAACAATTACTCCATTTGCCGCACGTGAACCGTAGATAGCCGTAGCTGCCGCATCTTTCAACAAAACGATAGAAGCAACACGATCGGGATCCATATCGGCAAGTGTCTGTATACTGATTTCAAATCCGTCCATGATAAGCAACGGTTGGTTGGCATACGTCTCATACTCGCCCTGAACTGCCAGCACATCATTACTGGTAGAATTAAAATCTACAGATTGTGTGCCCATATCCATATTTGCACTACCACGCATACGCATATCAGGCAAACCATTTGGATTAGATCCCATATTGATATTATCCACAATACGAAGTCCGGGAGCGACAGCGGCTATCGCTTTAGCCACATTGTTCGTACTATATTTCTTCAGATCCTCACCTTTGATAGTAACAGCTGAACCGGTAAATCCTTCTTTCTTTCTGTTAAACATACCTGTCACCACTACTTCATCCAGCGCCCTTGTATCAGATTTCATCACTACCGACATATAAGATGAAGGATGCAAAAACTGGGTTTCCAAACCTACATACGATATTCTGACACGGCTATCTTTCGGAACATCAGAAAGCTGAAAATTACCATTATTGTCTGTGATAGTACGGATATTACTAGGATCTTCCACTATAATAGTGGCACCAACCACCGGAAGCCCGTCTTCTTCGGAAAGCACTTTTCCTTTTACTTGTGAGAAAAACTTTTTAGAATCCTTTTGTGTGATATTGATGAATTGTCCGTCAATGTGATATTTCAACGGATTTTTTCCAATAATCACCTTCAACGCTTCATCAACTGTAGCTTTTTCTACTTTTCCGGTAGAAGTATAAGAGCTAATTTCATCATAGATAAAAAGAACTTTATACCCCGATACTTTTTCAAAACGTTTAAAAATAGAGGGTAACCCTTCATTTTTAAACTCCATTGTTATTTGCTTTTCTTTACCTGTCTGTGCTTCTACACGCCATGAATAGGCAAAAAGGAAAAGCAAGAATAAAACAATGAACTTCTGTGCCTGATTTCTTTTCATAAGCCTGAATAGTTAAATAATATTTCATTCTTTTAATTGTATACGAAGTTTAAAAAAGAATGGTTACCCTTAAAATAGTTTTTTTTCAGAAATATATTTTTCTATTCAGATTTATATCTTTTTGCTTGCTTTTTATTCGATAATTAGTTTTCCTGCTTCAAAATAAGCATGTATTCTCTCCATTCGATTCAATAATTCAATCAAGTGAAAGATGTCTTGATGACGATTTGCAAAGAAATGCATACGAAGATCCATGATTTTGCTATTGCGGAACTCAATATCTATATTATACCAACGTCCTATTTCTTTCATCATGTCAACCAGAGCAACATCGTCAAAATAGAAAAATCCTTCCTTCCAATACAAAAATGATTCAATATCCACCTCATTCACGGCAAATGTTCCGTCAGAAGAAAGTTGTGCGCTTTGTCCCGGTACCATTTCAACACTATGGACTCCACAAGTATCGCTCACAGCCACTTTTCCTGTAATGAGCGTAACACGGACATCAGTAGGAGAGTAGCTACGTACATTAAATTCCGTTCCCAATACACGAATCTGCAGATTTCCACTTTTCACGATAAAAGGATGTGCTGCATCTTTAGCAACTTTAAAATAGGCTTCACCTTCCAAAGAGACGACTCGTTCTTTTCCTTTGAAAACAGTAGGATAAGCCAAACGACTGTCTGAATTCAAGAATACTTCAGTCCCCTCGGATAAAACAACTTTAAATGTCTCTCCTCTAGGAATACTTAATCTATGTATCTGTACTTTCTGTTTTCCTACTTCCTTGGTTTCTGTCTGAAGGAGAGCACGACTATAATCTATTTCCTTAGAAGACAACTGCGCAGTAGAGGAAGACGAAAGAAATTCTACCACTTCTTTCAATGGCTTTATTTCTTTCTCATCATTCACTTGTAAAGTGACTTCCTGGGCAATATGGCTTGAAACACTTTAATGATTTCCGGTTGTGAGGAAATCATCATTGCACGCAAAACTAAAATGATGGCAACAGCCGCCGCTACACCTGTGACACTGGCCCACAACAGTATGCGTGTATTTTTTCTTCGATCATTCTTAGAATGTTTATTACGAAAATCTGCCAGTTCTTTCCGGACATCAATTGCCAGTAAATTTTGCTCTTTCTGCATCTCTATCACAATTTCTGCCAAATCAGAACATGCTTGCAAACATTCCTCATCTTCTTCCAAATTATGCAATTGACCAACAGTTATATGCGAACGATTCTCCATAATTTCCAGGAGTTCTTCTTCCGACTTGCTTATATTTATATTCTTTTCATCCATAAATAGTGTATTCAATATATATATTTACGTTTTAAAGTCAATTCCGGTTACCCTTTTGGCCTAATTCTTCGCGAAGAATGCGTAAAGCCTTCACTATATTCTTATGAACGGCCGCGACACTTACATTTAATTCTTCGGCCACTTCCTTATATTTCTTATTATGAATATAGCATGCTTCCAAAATATGATAATTATAAGGAGTCAACTTCTTCATAGCTTCACGAATAAGCAAAACACGAGAATCAGAATTTTGCGAATCGCCTTCTATCATTTTATTAGTCAATTGCGCAGTAAACTCTACATATTCTTCATGAATATTTTGCTTGCGAAGGTAATCTATGCAACGTGTACGGATGATTGTATAAAGATAAGTTTTCGCCGTTGCTTCTTCTATCTTTTCATAATTACGCCACAAATACTCAAAAGCATCACTTACGATATCCCTGCATACTTCAGCATCATTTATGAAATAGTATGCAAAATATACAAACTGTGCATACCATTCATTAAACATTTTGTCAAAAGTAGCCCTGTCATCCATTTAATATCGTATTCTTCTGTTATTTCTGGCAGACAAATATACATTAAAACTTAATACGTAGTTGCATTTGTACATCTGCTTTTTTATTTCCATAGATTAAATCATTGCCGGAACCAATCTCATTCCGGTCTAAATAAATGGTTTCTCCAAACTTGGTTATCAATAGAAAGTGTTTGTTCAGTTCATATCTCAAACGGATACTACACCGGAATCCACGACCTTGAAAAGACGGGGTATAAAACGTATAAAGCAATCCGCTTTCCGAAGCATATACACGCGAGTCATAATCGTCTGTAAAAAAGTAACTGCCCTGAACGTCAGCAAACAGCCTGGCCCAAGGCAGTTGGGAGGATATCATTTGTGTAACCTGATATCCTTTATTAGCAGCTCTGTCCTGAGAATGAAAATGATTATAATCTAAAGTTGTACGACTGCTTAACACATCTCCTAAAGAATAGTTCAAACGGTAGCGAAGTTGATGATGAAAAATAGGAAGTGTTAGTGACCCTTTACTACCTGTCCAATCCCGTTCTTTACGTTTATAGCGGTACTTCAGATACATGGATAGATGGCTGCGTGGAGTGAAAGTGGCTTGAAGCAATCCGTCTGTTCCGCGAGAGGGTTTATTTACTCTGTATTTTTTCCACGGAAAAGAAAATAAATCGAATGAGGCGAAAAATTTCCAATAAGCAAAAGGAGAAGTCTCCATGCCGATATAATATCCCTGTTCATTTTGTGTCGTACTTCCTTCACCAAAAGAATGGGCGAACATAGCCCAATAGTTATAAGAATAAAACCGGTGTATCAACATGATTTGAGTGTTTTGAACCGGTGAATATTGTAGACGGTTCAAAGATGCCCAACCTTGTTTTCCGATGGCTGTTTCTCCCTGAAAAGAAAAACGATGCCAGCGATAAGCATAATCAATCCCTAGATTATAGAAGTTGTTTCCATGAAGATTGTATTTGGAATAACCTGTTAATTCCGGTTCGTATGGTCGGTTGAAAAGGTAGTAAATACCGGTGATACCCAGGTGGATACGGTTGTGTTGATAACTCACGTTTCCACCTGTTAATTGCATGGTGAACAGGTTCTTTTTATTTGCTTCTTTTTGACTTCGGTGCAGTCCGGTTTTATAGATAGAGGTGATTGCTCCGTCAGTGATTACTCCATCTAATAAACGGTGTGAATAGAAACCGGAAACATCCCAATCTTTAGATAAAGCAATAGTGGCGGCCACTCCCCGAAAATAATTGTATTCATCGCTGGAAGAATGTTTCTTTATTCCGCCACTGCGATTGTTGAAAGAAGAGGCGTAGATTGTTTTTCCCATCAGATAATCAGTGCTAATCACTAATCCTTGTCCGAAACTAAGCCGATAGTTACCAACAGCTAATGCTTTTAATCGTCCACAATCTTTTAATAACAGATAAAAGGAATAATAATCGTAGCCATAGCGATTGTGTAAAGCTCCAAAAGGTTCTCCAGCATCTTTTTCAGCAACGATTCCTGCATAGAGTCGGTCACTGTATCGGAAACTGTATTTCACAGAGTTATAAACAGAAGGTCCTAAATAGGTATGTTCATAACCTTTTCGCTTATAAAATGGTATATCAAAGCGGGTTAAGAGTTCATTCTTTCCATACTTCGCTGCGTTTTTCAACAGGCTTTTCCACCGGAAAGCAGGTTTATTGTTAATAGCTTTTATACAGACGAAAGGCAGTAAATACTGGATTGTTTGCTTATCCATCTCTTCTACCAGTTGAAGTTCATAGATGGTTTTCATCTGTCCATGTATATAGATGTAGGCCAACAGATGTTCAATCTGAATATCACTAAGGAAAGGAAACTGTTCGAGTTGTTCACGGGTAGCAACATTCAAATTTACTGGTTCTTGCATACGATTGGAAAGTTCTTCCAATTCATTTTCCCAATTAGGAGTATTAACAGAGTTATCAGTTCCGTTATTAACAGATAAATCTTCAAGAACATCTTCTAAAAGACTTTCAGAAGGGTTTTGAGCACTACAAGCAGGAATTATTAACAGGCTGTTTATAATACTTATCAACCGTAAAAGTTGAATCGTTTTCATCAATAAAATGGTTTATTCTTCCTGCTTTTTAACAGATAAGGGCGCAAAGATACTTTAAATAGGTTAACATCGAAGAGAAATGTCTGAATAATAAAATTTTAATTCTATTTTTGTATCGTGAAAAGAAGGCTTAACATAGTAGTAATGACGCTTTTTGCTATTGTTTGTTGTTCGTTGCGCCTGCACGCTCAAGAAAAACAAAGTATCAATGGATATTTGGTTCCGATGTGTATCTACAATGGAGATACCATTCCATGTGTCCAGTTAAGAACTGTGTATATTTTCCGTCCGTTGAAATTCAAGAATGAAAAGGAACGTCAGGAATATTACCGACTGATTCGCAATGTGAAAAAGGTATATCCCATCTCCAGGGAAATTAACCAGGCTATCATTGAAACTTACGAATATCTTCAGACTTTGCCCAATGAGAAAGCCCGCCAAAAACATATCAAACGGGTTGAAAAAGGATTGAAAGAGCAATATACTCCCCGAATGAAGAAACTCTCGTTTGCACAGGGAAAACTGTTGATTAAATTAATAGACCGCCAAAGCAATTCTACCAGTTATGAATTGGTGAAAGCATTTATGGGACCTTTCAAAGCGGGATTCTATCAGACTTTTGCTGCATTGTTCGGGGCCAGTTTAAAAAAAGAATATGATCCGCAAGGTGAAGACAAACTAACGGAACGTGTAGTGTTGATGGTGGAGAACGGACAGATCTAAAATCAATCGGCTTATAAGTTTATCAACTTTATAAACTAATTGATCACTACTTAACCATACTAGTTATCATTTCAAGAATTAATAAGCTTCCTGCAAGGTATTAATTTCCGGTTTCTCAGAAGTTAATACTTGAGTTCCCAGCTATTAATACGTATCATATAGGCTGTTAATACCTGACAACTCAAGTATTAACAGCCTGAAAACAAACTATCAACAACTATAATAATAACTTCCCAACATCCATAGAATCAACATGGTTCCATATAGTTATAAACAATACATAGTTATTGATTATAAATGAATTAACTAAGCTATTAACTCGTTATAAACAACTTATTAACCAATCCTGTATTATAGCTATTAACGTAGCTTTTTGAATAAATCCCAGATTACAATACCGGTAGTTACGGAAACATTCAGCGAATGTTTCGTACCATATTGAGGAATCTCTATACAACCATCTGAATGGTTAATAACCTCCTGCTGTACCCCTTTCACTTCATTTCCCATTACGATAGCGTACTTCTTGGTTTTATCCAGCTGAAGTTCATCAAGCATGATGCTTCCTTCCGCCTGTTCTACAGAATACACGATATATCCTTCTTTCCGAAGGTTATCAACAGCATCAACAGCGTTATTAACATACTTCCAGTCGACAGTGAACTCTGCCCCCAGTGCAGTCTTATGCATTTCAGGGTGTGGAGGAGTGG
>ENA-OPWO01000539-OPWO01000539.1-human-gut-metagenome-genome-assembly--contig:-NODE-539-length-12223-cov-1.792653_pt1 | contig 12223 bp, 10 predicted proteins | sample MGYA00241510_ERZ502012 | MGnify/ENA primary metagenome ERZ502012 (study PRJEB25962, sample SAMEA2041923) | human gut metagenome | biome: human gut; feature: human-associated habitat; material: faeces...
TACTTCTGGTGTTGGAGTTGGTGTCACTTTTGTGGTGCCTTTTTCTGCCTGCTTCTGAATATCTTTCATTGCGTTTATGATACCCTTTGAAGAGTAGGTTGCACCACTGACAGTATCAATGCCATCGACAGACTGATTCTGAATGATCTCATTTTCCAGGATATCCCATGCTTTCTTAAAGAACACAGGGGTATCTGTATGCTCTGCTTCCAGAGACTTGATCACACCTTTTTTAATCTTAGCTGTCAACGTAATTGTCCCACTGTATCCTTTACCGGTTCCTGTATAGGTTCCGTCTTTGTAAATCTGTTCGTCTCCCGGCTTCGGTATTGGAGAAGGTTTCTTTGTCGGTTTCGGTGATGGAGTGGGAGTTGGCGTAACAACTGCCTGGTTTCCTGACGGAATTGCCTGTGACAATGCATTCTGAACCGCAGTAATAATTCCGTTGGAAGAATAAGTGGCACCACTGACTGCATCTACGTTCGGAGACTGGCTTGCAAGAATTTTGCTGATCACACCCTGTGCATTTGCAAAATAGGAGGCTGTTTCATTTGATGCATCTACAATATTGATAGCTGCAATTTTATGGTCAGTGACAGTTACCTGAACAGTGATCGTTCCTCCGAAACCGGTTCCGGAGCCTGTATAGGTACCATCTGCATATCCACCGGCTGGAACTTCTGTAGTTGGTGTGACTGTGCTTCCTGCACCACCCCCTGCTGTACCTCCATTTGCAGAGGAACCTGTAGATGAATTTTTCTTTGTTCCTGTTTTAATCTTACTTGTTTTTTTTGTCTTTTTTGATGTTTTTGAAATTGAGGTTCCATTGGTTTCAGAAGAGTCTTCTGAATCAAAATCCTTATCTGCAGTTCCTTGTGAAATCAGTTCTTTAATCTCATCAGTAGACATAACATTATTATCGGAAACCGATGTAGTCTCCACAGGACTTTTATCTGCCTGATAACAGGTTACACAGACTGCTGCAAAAACTGCTGCCGCAGGAATAAGCTTTAACCATGGACGGAAACTGTCCTGTTTGGGTTTCATTTCCGGAGTCTTATTATTTTTCTGCTCATTATTTTTGTCCATAAATTTCTCCTTCTTCAATAGTTCCAGGAAATCATATTCAAATGATTTCTTTTCAACTGTATAAAGTTTTACAGTTGAAAAGAAATCCTGCCCTTTCTGGTGGGATACAGGATTTCTTTTCTCAGCTCAGATTATTTTACAGTTACTTTAACTGTTTTGGTTACGCCATTGCATGTTACTGTGATCTTGGCAGTACCCTTTTTAATACCCTTAATTGTACCATTGGATGATACTGTAGCAATTTTCTTGTTGCCGGATTTGTATGTAACTTTTCCTGACGGAGTTGCTTTTGCTGTGATCTTAGTTGTTTTGCCGACTTTTACAGATGCAGATGTTTTGTTCAGTGTAAGAGTTGGATTTTTAACTGTTACTTTGCAGGTTACCTTTACATCTCCGCATTTAACTGTGATGACTGCACTACCTTTTGCTTTTGCAGTAACTTTACCGGTTGTTTTGTTTACGGCTGCAACTTTTGGGTTGCTGGAAGTAAATGTAACTTTTGGTGCATCTGCTCCTGTTACAGTTGCCTTCAGTGTAGTTGTTTTTCCTTTGTAAACAGTGGCTGTTTTCTTGTTGAGAGTTACTGTTACCTTCGTATCTGCTTTAACAAGAGCCTCTACTGCTGCGTTCAGATGAGTTGTAGCTTCATCAACCTCTGCCTGAGTTGGCTTTTCTTTTGCAAGAAGATCCTTTGCTTCCTGAAGCTCTAACTGCATTGCCTTCCAGGAATCTGCTGTGTAATCTGCTTCTTTTAAGGCTTCTGCTTTTTCTACTGCTGCTTTTAATGCTGTTGTATCTGCTTCTCCTGCTTCCGGTTTTACGATGTTTGCATCTGTTGCATTAACTTCAAATACAGTATCTGCATATCCCATTGCATATACGGTGATTTTCCATTTGCCAGTTCCATCTGTTCCTTTTGGAAGCTGGCAGCGGTAGGAATCTGTCAGACCAAGCTGGATTCCCATTGCCTTGTGCATCCAGTTATCTGCTGCAAATTTTGTTCCGTAAGATGCCAGAACTTTATTACCATTTCCGTAGTAATCCCATTTTACAGCATACATTTTAGCACCAAGAGCACCATATCCGTCACCGGTAATATCTACTCTTAAGAATTCGCCGTAACTTCCACTTGCTTCTTTTACTATTGCGGTAACATTGGATGCTGTCTGGAGTGCCTGATCTTTAAGTCCGGAACCTGTACCGTTTGTTCTGGCCTTGAATGTGAATGTTCCATCGGAACCTTTTACAGCTTCTTTTAAACCGTTTGTTTCAGCGGTAACATCCGCAACTGCACTATAGGACTGCAAATTGTTTTCTCCAAATCCTCCGGCAACTGTGCTTCCGTCTTCCACAACCTTGAACTGGGATTTGAAGGCTTCATAATCTTCTGCCTTTACTGCGACAGGCACATATTTCAGACCTACAACGCTGTAATGGTCGAATTCTGCAACGCTTCCGTCAGCTTTTGTGATCTGTCCTCGCTCAGGCTGATTCAGCTTTACAGTTGTTCCGTCCGTAAGAACTGCATCATTAGCTGAGGTCCAGTAGGAAATCTCATAAGAACCGCCGTTTTTGTCATACATGATTGCTTCACACTGGTAGCTTCCTCTGTGCAGGCCATGGTTTACAGTAGCTCTGGTTACTGTGTCGAAACCGCCTTTGTCAAGTTCATCATGGCTGTCTTTTGTTCCATTGGAAGCTGTGTTTGCAGCATTATAAACTCCCTCAGATGCCCAGTACTGTGCCCATGTCAGACCTGCATAGACATATTTGTAGCCTGTTTCTGCTGTTGCAGCGAATTCATCTTCTGCTGCTGCCTGATCGTCAACAAAAGGTGTTTCCTCATCGCCTGCAAAAGCATCAGCGGTGTCATCTGCTGCATCAAACTCATCTGTCTGTGCCTCAGTCTCCACAGCAGTATCAGATGTAAAATCCGCAGCCATAACCGGTAATCCTGAAACCATCATTGCTGCACTTAAAATTGCAGGAGCTGCCATTTTGATTAAATTTCCCTTACGCATACCTTTAAATCCTCCTGAATATGAGTTAATAAATAGTTACTGTTCACACACCACTATCCCGCGAGGTGTTTTGGCATGAATATGCCAAAATCCCGAGACATACAAGCCAAAATTCCATTGCCGCAGGCAATCTGGAATGAATTTTGGCTATGTTACTGTGAACGGAGTGAACAGTAACAATAAATATATTTCCAAACTGTCCGGAAAACTGAAATTTTTGACAGTTCAGAGATCTTTATATAAGATAAACCTATTCACCGATGGAATAAGTATCTTTCAGTAATTGAAATCTTTCTTTCATGCCTTCCGTCATCCAGACATGATCAGAATCATCTACGAACAGTCCGTCTGCATTGTATTTCTTCAAAAGTTCTTCTGCCTTTTCTTTTCCCAGTACAAAGCATGCAGTGGAAAGTCCGTCTGCGTTCAGGCCGTCATCACACACAACCGTCACAGATGTGAGACCGCTTCTTGCAGGATATCCTGTAGCAGGATCCAGTATATGATGATATCGAACACCATCTTCTATAAAGTATTTTTCGTAATCTCCGGAAGTAGATAAAAATTCAGTACCATTCAGAGTAACTACTCCCAGGTAATCACCTTCTGTATCCCGCGGATCAGTGACAGCTACCTGCCAGGCAGAGCCGTCGGGTTTGCTTCCATAGCTCATAACACTGCTGCCGCCCAGATTCAGGATCATGCCTGATACATTCTTATCTGCATCAAGAACTTTCTTTGCTGCATCACAGCCAATTCCCTTACCTGCAGCCCCCAGATCAAGAGTTACTCCCTTTGGCATGGTAACTTTATTTCCATCCAGAGTCACCTTGCCATATCCTACATTTTCAAGCATGGAATTTAATTCATCATCTGAAGGAATGTGTGGTTCCTCTCCGTCAATGTCCCACAAGCGGATCACTCTTCCCATAGTAGGATCCATGGCTCCGTCAGAAGCTTTCGACAAATCCAGTACCTGTTTTAAACAGGTGGCAGTTTCATCAGATACCGTTGTTGTATTCCCGGCATTTTGATTGATCTGATATATCTGAGAACTTTCTTTTGTCCAGGAGATCCAGTTCTCTTCCACATCTTTTAATGCAGAGATTATGTCTGCTGTGATGTCCTCACCTGTTGTGTAAAGAGTCTCTGATACTACGGTGTCCATAGCAAAGTCTGTTTTGGTGTATGTGTTTATTTCAGAGTTTCCCCATACAGTCCGGGATGCGCATAAAAGGGAGGCTGTAATAAAAAGTCCCAGTACAAAAGAGTGTCTGTTTGTCATATATTTTCTGATTCCTTATCCTCTTATTGTTGTTTCCAACTAACTCTATAGACTATATCACTGTATGGATAGTATGTCTACCAATATAGTTAGTTCTTACTAATTAAATTTTCTCAATAAGTTAGCAGTTGCTATTTTTTATCAATAACAGTGCCTGTATGAATATTTTTCCTTGGGCAGACTGCAGTGCAGGCGTGACAGCAGATGCATTCCCCTGAATGTGCAGTATCACCGTCAATATCCAGGTGTGCCGGGCATCTCTTCTTACAGAGAGTGCACTTTGGCGCACAGTTTTGACGATTTCGTTTGAAAAGTGCTCCCGGTATAACCGGCATAATTGCAAATACTGCTCCCATAGGACAGAGAAACTGGCAGAAGAAACGCTCCTGTGTACACATTCCGACCATAATCAGGATCAGCAGAACTGTTCCCACAATGTAGGTAGATTTCGGCAGTCTGCCTGTTGTAAGCATGGAGAATACATCCCATGGACTCATTCCCTGTAATTTGGAATAGAATCCTGTTATGCAGGAAAGAAGCAGAAATGCAAGAATCACATATTTTACTTTCTGTAATCTGTGCACCCATTTTTCAGGATATCCATGTTTTTTCTTTTTTCCAAAGCATTTCGCGCGGATAAACGCGGTAAGCTCATACAGAGCATCTCCCAACGAGCCAAACGCACAGGCATAACCGCAGAAATGGCGTCCGAACAGAATGGTAATGATCAACAGTAATGCCGTGATATCCAGAAAAGAGTTCCAAGTTACACTCTGCTGTCCTCCGATTGCAAGAAAGATGGATTTGATTCCTGCAAATGCCGTAGAAAAAAGGGAGGGTGCTGCTATAAAAAATATAAGCTGTATGGCGGTACGGATCAGCCGTACCTTTCGTTGTTTCTTTTTCATGCGTTTTCCGCCTTTGATAATGCATCATTTACTGCTTCTAAGATACCCGTAGAACTGAAAGTTGCTCCGGAAATGGTGTCAACATCTGTGCTCTGCTCGCTGATGATGCTGTTTATGACATTCTCGCCCTGTGACAGATAAGCACTGTCCTCACCCGGTGCACTGACTACACTGACTGCTGTAATGGTATCATCTTCCAGAGTCACCTGAACAGTGATCGTTCCACCGTATCCGGTTCCTGAACCTTCGAAGGTGCCATTTTTATATACATTGTCAGAATCATCGGTTTCTTCAGAATCTGCCTGATCTGCATTTTCTTTATCCTCTGCAGAATCCTTTTCAGATTTATTATCAGCTTCTGAAGATACATCAGAAGAAGCATTACTTTCTGCTGCTGTTTTCTGTTCCTCATAAGTTTCCTTTAATGCTGTAAGTATCTGGTCCTGCTGTTTCTCCAGGCTCTCTGTTTTTGCAGTCAGGTCTGCAATATCCTGAGCCTGTTCTTTATCTTTTACTGTTCCGTTATAGAAAAATACCGCCATGATGATCAGCAAAAGTGCGATCAGACGCAAATAAAAGTTTTGATTATTCACGTTGTCTCCTCCTTTATTTTTTTATTTTGCCGGATATGATATCTGTTTTTGGATGAAGCAAAACTTAATCATAACTAACTTTAAAAGTGTATCATTTTCGTATATAAAAATCTATATATAACAGATTCTGCTAATGTTGTTTTTTTCTCATTAAGATGACCCCGGAGCAAAATCCGAGGTCATTTATTGTGTGAATTATTTACCTGTTATCGTTTATTTTACTTTTACTGTAAATACCTTCTTAACACCATTGCAGGTTACTGTGATTTTGGCAGTACCTTTTTTCTTTCCTTTTACAACGCCTTTGGAGCTTACTGTTGCAATCTTGCTGTTGCTTGACTTGTAAGTAACCTTTCCTGATGGAGTTGCCTTTGCAGAAATGTTTGTTGTTTTTCCAACTTTTACAGTTGCTGAAGATTTGCTAAGTTTCAGGGATGGATTTTTAACTGTTATCTTGCAGGTTACTTGGTATTCTCCGCAGGATGCTGTGATCACTGCTGTTCCTTTTGCCTTAGCAGTTACAACACCTTTGCTGTTTACAGAAGCCACTTTTGTATTGCTGGATTTCCATGTGATTTTATCTGTAAGATTTGTTGTAACTTTGAGAGTAGTTTTTGTGCTGCCTTTTGTATAAAGAGTCTTGGAAGAAGTATTTAATTCAAATGTATTTTCTGCTTCTTTGTAAGTAAAAGTAAGATTATTCTTATATCCTACAGCAGTTATTTCAAATACAGTTGCATCTGTTACCTGAAGATCTGTGAGATCAAGAGTTCCATCTTCTTTTACAATGACCTTGCTTCCTCTTCCGGTTGCGGCATATTCTGTATCATCAACTTTTACTTTGCTGATGCTCTTAATGTATGCAGAGAACTCTTCTGCTGTAATGCCTTTTGCTGCAACCAGTTTTGTCTCGTTACTGTCATAAGAAGCCGGCATTTTGTCTGTATTTACTGTAAATTCAGTTACAATGGCTGCATATTTTCCGCTGGCATCTGCAATTTCAACCTTATGTGTTCCCAATGCAAGAGCTCCAACTGCAAGTTTTCCGTCTGTGCAGGAAACCACTGTTTTGTCTACAGTATACTGTGCCTTGAAGTCTGCCGGCAGAGCCTGGTCAAAGGTAACTGCTGCAGATGAGTCTGTACTCATAATATCTGCTACTGTTGCCTTAATTCCTGTAGTTGTCTGCACCTTTACATCAGGGACATCAAAAATGATCATACCCTTATCTGTGTAATAAGTAACGCTGTCAATTGTTTTTCCCATGATTGATTTATAATGTGCAGAAGAAACAGGGCATCCGTGAACTTCTGTTGTATATCCGGTTCCCCAGGAAAGCATACTTCCACGCCAGATATTCTCCAGATGACGCAGGCCATAGTTGGTTCCGTCTGTAGTATTTACGGTTACACCATAGATTTTATCTGTATTTGTATCAATTACTGCTGCAAAAGCCTCATTGTTAAGATCAAGCTCATAATCACCGTAATTTGTTTCTGTTTTTAATGTAGCATCAATAGTAACGTTCTTTGTCTGGGCACCTTTCATTGCTGAGAAAGAATAGCTGCCATCTGCATTTACAGTAAGTTCTTTGTAATAAGACGGTGTTTCACTTAAAATGTAATAAGAGTAAGAGGCATTTTCAATCAGGGAATCTTTTCCTGTATAGGTGTTGCTGCTTGTCTGTCCTCTGTTTGTCACTGTGATCGTTACAGAGTCGGAATCTGTGACCTGCTTCTGGTCTTTCAGAAGGGAAAGATCACTGACCTTTACAGGGAAAGTAACACCTGTTACATCGGTTCCATTGGGGTCTACGTGATAAGCGGAATTTCCGTTCATCATACCTGCGGTTCTTGATTTATTAAGAGTTGCAGATGTGAAAGCATCAACTTTTACATCATTATTTTTCAGTTCTGCCTTGTAGAAATCATCGTATGGAATATTCATAAGCACATAAGCTTCGCCCTGCTGTGCTTCTGCCGCAAAAGCATCCTGGACATCTTCGGTGGTAAATTCTTCCTGCGCATCCTCGGCGGCAAACTCTTCGGAAACAGAGAAATCTGTGCTGTCTGTAAGTACCCCACTGTCTGTGAAATCAGATGCCAGAACTGCATATGGCATGCTGGTCATAGCAACTGCGGCACTCATTACAACAGGTGCTATTTTTTTCATAAGTTTTTTGTTTGTCATGTTTTTCTCCTCTTCTAAAATTTTTTTGCGGAATCACTCTTACCAGAGGGTTAATCAACTTATTAACCAAAGGGATTTTACTTTTACCAAAAGGGAGTGACTTCTGCCAAAGATATTCATATAGGATTGCTATAGGTAGGCTGTCAGCAGTAATCATGTGAATTAGTCACTACTAACTTATGAAATAGTAACATGTCTGTCTGAAAAAATCCACACTTTTTTACCGGGGATATTCGTCATTTTTTCTCAATAAATACTTTCAGTAAAAATCAGTATTAGTTACATCTAACTTGTGGTTGCGGGAATATTTTTTCTGTGTTAAAATGTCTGAAGAATTCTGATAATTCCATTTTGGATTTTTTGAGAGGAGAAAATAGATTTATGAAGCAAAAAACAGCCTGCCTTGGGCTTTTTTCAGCTGTGGCGATTATTTTGGGATATGTGGAATCACTGGTGCCGGTTTTTGCGGGGATTCCGGGGATTAAACTTGGACTTGCCAATCTGGGAGTACTTTTTATTTTGAAGAAATATTCATTTAGGGAGGCTGCTCTGGTTTCTGTTGTTCGGATTTATGTTCGGAAATCTGTTCAGTATCCTGTACAGCCTGGCAGGCGCTGCACTTAGTATGACAGTTATGACGTTTATGCTGAAAAAAACCTCCTTCAGTCTGATCGGTGTCAGCGTTGCAGGAGGTGTTTCCCATAATATCGGTCAGTTGATCATTGCCATGCTGATCGTACAAAATGCAAGTGTGTTTGTATACGCACCGGCACTTCTGGTGGCAGGTGTTGCTGCCGGGGTGGTAATCGGCGGACTTACTAACGAGATTTTGAAAAGAGTTCATCTATAACTTTAAAAGCATCAGTTATCTGAATTTATAATCTTTCAGATAACTGATGCTTTTTTCAATCTTCTTCTATATGTTCCCGTCCCTGGTTGATGATCGTGCGGACATGATCATCTGCCAGAGAATAGAAAATAGATTTTCCCTCTCTGCGGCTCTTTACCAGTTTATTCTGTTTCAGAATACGAAGCTGATGAGAAATCGCAGACTGAGTCATATTCAATGCTTTAGCGAGATCGCAGACACATACCTCTGCCTCAAACAAAACAAACAAGATGCGTATTCTGGTAGAGTCTCCGAAAACCTTGAATAATTCGGCCAGATCATAAAGCTCTGTTTCTTCCGGCAGGGTTTCATCTACAATTTTAAGCAGATCTTCATGTATTTCATTACTCTCACATAATTCTTCTTTGCATACTTCCATTTTCTTACCTGTTACCTTTCCGGCTTATCACAAAAGGTTTCTGCTGATTTGCCTGTTTCTTATAAATTCTTTACAAATAATGTACGGATCGCGTTTAATACTGCGATGATCATAACACCTACATCCGCAAAAATGGCCATCCACATGTTTGCAATACCTAAAGCTCCAAGAATCAGGCAGAGAACCTTGATACCGATAGCAAAATAGATATTTTCATATACAATACGGATACATTTACGTGCAATTTTGATCGCTTTGGAAATCTTCAGAGGATCATCATCCATCAGAACGATATCTGCTGCTTCGATAGCTGCATCTGAACCAAGTGCTCCCATCGCAATACCAATATCGGCTCTGGATAATACAGGAGCATCATTGATACCGTCACCTACGAATGCAAGTTTATCCTTTTCAGATTTCTGATTAAGAAGTTCTTCTACCCTGGAAACTTTGTCAGCAGGTAAAAGTTCGCTGTATACTTCCTGGATTCCCAGTTCTTCGGCAACCTGATCTGCAACACGTTTTGAATCGCCTGTCAGCATAACAGTCTTGCTGATTCCGGCTTTCTTCAGTTCAGCGATTGCCTCTTTTGCATGAGGTTTGATGATATCGGATATCAGGATATGTCCTGCATATTTGCCGTCAATGGCCATATGCACAACAGTTCCTACATGATGGCAATCCTGATAAGCAATGCCAAGTCTGTTCATTAATTTGGTATTACCGGCAGCTACAGATATGCCGTCAACTTTGGCAATCACACCATTACCACTGATTTCTTCAATATCAGTAACACGATTTCTGTCAATATTTTTTCCATAGGCTTTCTGCAGACTCTTGCTGATGGGATGGGAAGAAGAACACTCTGCAAGTGCTGCATATTCTAACAATTTCTCATCAGGCATTTCATTGTGATGAATACCACTTACTTCGAAGACACCCTGAGTCATAGTACCTGTTTTGTCAAATACAACATATTTTGTCTGAGCCAGTGTTTCCAGATAGTTGGAACCCTTGACCAGAATGCCCTGATTGCTGGCTCCGCCGATTCCTGCAAAGAAACTTAACGGGATGCTGATGACCAGCGCACATGGACAGCTGATTACAAGGAAGGTAAGGGCTCTGTAGATCCAGTCTCCCCATATGGCAGGTTTTCCCATAATAAGAAGTACGATCGGCGGGATAAATGCAAGAGCAAGGGCTCCGTAACATACTGCAGGTGTATAGTATTTCGCAAATTTGGAAATAAAGTTTTCAGATTTTGACTTTCTGGAGCTGGAATTCTCTACCAGTTCAAGGATCTTGGATACTGTAGATTCACCGAATTCCTTAGTTGTACGGATCTTCAGCAGACCTGTCATATTGATACAACCACTGATCACTTCATCGCCTGCTTTTGCATCACGCGGAAGACTCTCACCTGTCAGTGCACTTGTATTTAATGTAGAAGTTCCCTCGGTGATCACTCCATCGATCGGTACTTTTTCACCCGGCTGAACAACAATAATGGTTCCGATCTCAACTTCATCAGGATCAACCTGTTCCAGTGTTCCGTCTTTCTCTATGTTCGCATAATCAGGACGGATATCCATCAGTTCACTGATGTTTCGTCTGCTCTTTCCCACTGCATAGCTCTGGAAAAGCTCTCCAATCTGGTAGAAAAGCATAACTGCAACACCCTCGGAATAATCGCCAAGGAGAATTGCACCTACTGTGGCTACAGCCATCAGAAAGTTCTCGTCAAACACCTGTTTATTTAAAATACCCTTAAATGCTTTCTTCAGGATATCATAGCCGATAACCAGATATGGGATCATAAAAAGAACAAATCTCAGGTATCCCTCTGCCGGCAGTAAGGAAAAGACCACGATCAGCACTGCTGCTATGATAATTCTGATCAGCATTTTCTTCTGCTTCTTGTTCATATCAATACCTCTCTCTTCTTATAAAAGCAGGACCGCTGCAAAAAACTTTCCGGCGAAAAGCTCAGTGCCGGGATACGTTTTATGCAACAGTCCATTCTCCGGATAACTCAAAATTAAAGATAAATCTCACAGTCGTCTTCTACCTTCTTGCAGTTCTTTAATACGTCTTTCATAACTGCTTTTGGATCCTGTCCGTCTTCGAATTCAACGATCATCTTCAGCATCATGAAATTAACTGTTGCATCTTTAACGCCGGCTGTATTCTTGGCAGCTTCCTCCATTTTATTAGCACAGTTTGCACAGTCCACATCGATTTTATAAGTTTTCTTCATAATATTTTCCCTTTCCGCTCATCTCTTTTATATTAACATATGAGCACTTGTTCATTTGTTTGATTTTATTATAGCATTATTTTCTCTTCTGTCAATAGTTTTGAGGAGATTTCTTTACGGAAATCAAAAGTTATGTTATAATCCATGTTATTATAGTTTAACGTGTTGCTTTAATGTTTTAAAAAACAGGATATTATTATCCGGCAGGTATCAAAATTATAAAAAGAAATATGATACTCTTTGACAGAACATAACTGCCTGTACTGTTTGCGTACAGCAGTTCACAGCAGCAATATCGGAAAGAAAAAAGGAGGGAGTATCAATATGGCGATACATGAATCAGGAGAAGATTATCTCGAAGCGATCCTTATGATCAAAAAAAGAAACGGTAATGTCCGCTCTATCGACATTGCGCATGAACTGTCTTTTTCAAAACCGAGTGTCAGTGTTGCAATGAAGAATTTGAAAGCCAGTAATTACATTACGATTGATGAGAACGGATTTATCAATCTGACGGAAACCGGGCAGGAAATTGCAGATAAGATTTATGAAAGACATACCTTTCTGACCGGATGGCTGACTTCTATCGGAGTTGACCCGAAGGTTGCAGCC
>ENA-OPWO01000540-OPWO01000540.1-human-gut-metagenome-genome-assembly--contig:-NODE-540-length-12222-cov-1.752034_pt1 | contig 12222 bp, 9 predicted proteins | sample MGYA00241510_ERZ502012 | MGnify/ENA primary metagenome ERZ502012 (study PRJEB25962, sample SAMEA2041923) | human gut metagenome | biome: human gut; feature: human-associated habitat; material: faeces...
TATTTACTACTGAAACCATCCTCTGCCGTATGCACTACCGTTTCACCCATACCAAGATTATAAAACATCTCCTTGTGTATAAGCCCTCTGTAACACCCTTGTACAAACAAATCCGCTTTAGTCTCATTCTCAAATATATAATCAACATCGTCAGAGGTATAAGACTCCATTTCCAGCCAATCAGTGCATGATGTCATGCTCATACCCAACGAAAAACTGAGTATTGCCACCATAACCAGTTTCTTTTTCAAACCAGCCCATTTAAATATTTTGCTATTCATATTCTTTTTCTAATTAAAACGTTAAATTAAGACCAACAACATAACTTCTTGAACGGGGATATGCGGAACTGTCATATCCCGGAGTAGTAACCACGTTATCCTTAGCAGCTCTCACCTCAGGGTCATAGCCTGAATATCCGGTAAGTGTAGCCACATTGTTAGCTGTAAAATAAATACGGGCATTGGAAATCATCGCTTTCTTCAACCACGTTTTCGGCAAGGTATACCCCAATGTAATCTGAGCCAACCGCAAGTAAGAACCGTCTTCAACAAAATAAGAAGAAGGATAGAAGCCCCATTCCTTGTTATTTTTAGTCAATCCCCAAATACGTGCAGAACCATCGGGGTTCATTTCCTGCATACGTGACAGCGTTGCTTGTTTTCCGGTAGAAGGATCTACTACACGGTAATAGTTACTGAATTCCTGTGGAATATTCTCAAATATAGAATAAGTAGTTAAGCTCTGTTTATTTGCATTATAGATATCCTGGCCAATGGCAAATTTCAAGAAAACACTTAAATCAAAACCTTTATAAGTAAACGTATTATTGAAACCGCCGATACAATCTGGAGTTCCATTACCGATTTTCACATTTTTCTTAGTAAATATAGGATTCCCTTCTTCGTCTACATCATCGGCTGCATACTTAATATCACCTGGTTGAGGAGTTCCCGACTTAGGCTTCACAATTCCTTCACGCAAAGTCAGTTTACCATCTTTTCCCTCAATGAAATCCTCCGCTGTATAAATACCTTCATATTTATAACCGTACATTTCACCTAAAGCTTCGCCGACTGTTGCATAGTAGGTAACCATACCTGAACGGGAATCACCTGCACTGAATGTCTTTTCATGATCGAGCTGGTTCACAAGGAAAATAACCGGCTTGCCCAGCTTCTCGGTGTAACGAAAATGGTTTTGAGTACCTACTTCGGGACCATATTGTCCGTTCAGCAGCAAAATGGCCGTATCAGTTACATTAAGCGCCGTCATTGCCGCCCCCACAAAGTCGTCACTACCCGGACAGTCTATTATGTTCAGTTTCTTACCGTTCCATTCCACATGATAAACGGTGGAAAACACAGAATATCCATATTCCTGCTCCACCGGGAAGTAATCGCTGACTGTATTCTTGGCAGTAATTCTGCCGCGACGTTTTATAATACCACTCTCAAAGAGCAGCGCTTCTGTGAGAGTGGTTTTACCCGAGCCGTCATTGCCAAGGAGGGCAATGTTCTTAATTTCATTCGTCTGATATACTTTCATGATATATAAGATTTAAAGTGAATACTCAGCATGCTTCCGTATGCCATTATTTTAGTGAGCCGCAAATTAGAAATTAATCGAAAGAAAAGCAATAAAACGTCTGTGTTACTAAACAATGTTATATAACACAGACGTTTATTCACCTTATTATATTATAGGAGCAATTACAGTTGCCCACCAAGCCATATCCTATTATCGGGACTTCAGGCAAACTTCAAGCCACCCGGTCCTATTTCACAATCACCGCTCCCCCCATAGGCTGAACAGTGAGCTGTAACGTTCCGTCCGTTTTGATTTTCTGTTCTTTCTGTTGCGGTTGAAGTTTCTTATCGTCCAGATAAACAGAAACAGCATCTCCTGCCGGCAGCATCGGAAGCGAAAGTTTCAGTTTCAACGGTTCTGCCGTAGCATTGACGGCAGCTACGTACCACACATCACCATGACGGCGCGCCAAGACTACATAGCGGCCGGGATAACCGTCGATGAAACGGGTCTCATCCCATATAGTAGGCATTTGCTTCATGAAGTCGATGCATACACCCGGAGCATCCGCCAGATTATTGGGAGCCAATGCAAAGTTTTGTATAGGGTTCTGGAAAAGCACAGCCGTTGCCAACTGGAATATATCCGTCGTACGACGGGTAGTACCGCCATCGTTGCCACGATTCAGGCGTTTGTTCAGGAATACGCCTCCAAACTCCATACATCCCACAGCATTGCGGATGAAAGGATGCAACGTGGCATTAAATGCTTCATTATCGCAAGCATGCTGACTGAATATGAGATTCTCGGATGCCAGCACCGCTTCACTGCCTGCATAATTGGGATACATCCGTTCCCACCCGCGGGGCAGCGTACAGCCATGAAAGATCACCATCAGCCCATGATCATCGGCATCGCTCAGGATTTCCTCATACAAGCGCATCGTCTCCTGCTTGTCACCTCCAAAGAAGTCCACCTTTATTCCTTTTACGCCCATACTCTGCATCCAGCGCATTTCCTGCTTGCGGGCAATGGAGTTGTCCATTTTGTTGACCGGGCCTTGCTCTATGTCATTCCAGTAGCCGCTGGAACTATACCACAAGAACACTTCCACCCCTTTACTGCGGGCGTACTTGATGAGCTGCTCCATACGTTCACGACCAATATACTTATCCCACCAGTTGTCAACCAAAACATATTCATACCCCATAGCAGCCGCCAAATCGACATACCGCACCTGGTCATCGTAATTGATGCTGCCATCTTGCCAAAGAATCCAACTCCAAGTGCCGCGTCCCGGTTTGTAGTCATGCTCTGTTGCGTAGCGCGGTTCAACCACATCCCAAGGAACGGTTGTTTCCACAATCGGTTTCAACGTTTCACCCACCGTAACGGTACGCCAGGGTGTGCTGCCGGGCAAGGCAAAAGCAGGCTCTATCGTACCATTGCCATTATTCTCTTCCGGCATAGGAAATTCAACGTTGTACACTCCGTTATCCGCATCGCTAAGGCGGGAAGCACAGTAGCGGCTGTCCACACCGGTCTCACTGACCAGTACCCAGCCATCTTCGCCTACTTTGAACAGACAGGGGAAGGTATAGCCATGACCGTAGTGCGAACGTTCATTCATCGGCGCATCCACTTTATATCCTTCTTCATAACTGGGCTTCGTGCGTTTCCAGCCTATCATGGCATTGCTCTGCGGGCAAAGGAACGTAGTGGTCTTTTCCGGAAAAGCAAAACCTGTATTCTCATTCATCACACGCACACTGCCCGTATCGCCCTGGCCGAACAAAGTATAGCGGAATGCCACATCATTGTTACTCACCCGGAAAGTAATCTGCATCTTCTGTCCTTTGGCATTATCGAAAAAACAGTTCAATTCGTTAGCCCGGTAGTGCACTTGCGAGGTCTTGATACGGTTCAGTGAATACCGGCTGTCAATCTCGCTCACTTCATGCCCGGTCAGTTTCAGGCCTTTTGCAAAGTCGCCCACGTTGGTTTCCATCCCCAACGGAGAATTTTCCAACATTTGCTTGTCTTTATAAGAGACAGAATAGACAACCTTTCCGTCCCCGATGCACGTAACCGCCACTTGCAGATTTCCGTCCGGTCCTTTCACTATCACATCTTGCGCCTTCAATGGCAAAGTAGCTGCCAGCAACAGCAGCAACAGTTTCAATCTTTTTTTCATGGTGTGTATCAGTATTAAATAAAGTTCTTTCATCTTCTCCATAATTATTTTATATCAAGGAGGTTAGAGAGTGTAAAAATAACACCTTTTTCCGAAGATACAACAAACAAGTGTACATGTTGTGTAACATATACACTTGTTCTTTTTATAAATCCAACATCTGTCAAAAAAGACATCAAATCCTTTCTATTGCCCGAAAAAGGAAGATAACAGAAAAAAAGCGTACCTTTGCGTCCCAACTAAATTGCAGGACCATGGCAGGTATTTATATCCATATTCCTTTTTGCAAGACACGCTGCATCTATTGCGACTTCTACTCCACTACGCACAGTGAGCTGAAGAGCCGTTATATCCATGCTTTATGCAAAGAGCTGCAAATGCGTAAAGAATACCTGCGGGGAGAGCCTGTCGAAACGGTCTACTTTGGCGGCGGCACCCCCTCACAGCTTGCAGAAGAAGATTTCCGGGAAGTCTTTGAAACCATCCGGAAATATTACGGTATGGAACACTGCCGGGAAATCACCCTTGAAGCCAATCCTGACGATTTGACGGAGGAATATACTGCCATGCTGCAACAGTTGCCTTTCAACCGTATCAGCATGGGGATACAGACTTTTGACGATGCCACCCTGAAACTGCTGAACCGCCGCCACGATGCAGAACAGGCCGTCAAGGCCGTACATCACTGCCGGCGTGCCGGCTTCAACAACATAAGCATCGACCTCATCTACGGACTGCCCGGCGAAACAGACGAGCGGTGGAAACGTGATTTGCAACAAGCTGTCAGTCTCGGCGTGGAACATATCTCCGCCTATCACCTGACCTACGAAGAGGGCACCCGCATCTACGAGCTGCTGCAAGCACACCGCATCCATGAGGTAGACGAAGAAAGCAGTGTCCGTTTCTTCTCCACTCTGATGGACACGCTTGACAATGCCGGCTACGAGCACTACGAAATATCCAACTTCTGCCGTCCCGGAATGTACTCCCGGCACAACACGTCCTACTGGAGAGGGATTCCTTATTTGGGATGCGGGCCTTCCGCCCATTCATTCAACGGGGACAGCAGAGAATGGAACATCTCTTCATTGGAGGACTACATACATTCCATCGAAAACAACTGCCGCCGGTTTGAGAATGAACATTTGAACCGGACTACCCGCTACAATGAATGTATAATGACTTCCATACGAACCCGGTGGGGAGTGCCGATGGACATTATGGAACAGAGATTCGGCAGGGAGTTATGGCAATATTGCATGGATATGGCGCTTCCGCACCTGAACGACGGGAAACTGGAGATACGCGACAACCACCTTTGCCTCACCCGCAAGGGGATCTTTGTCTCGGACGGCATTATGAGTGATTTAATGTTTATAGAAGAATAAAATGACATGACCGAACAGGAAGTCAGGCGATATTTACGCCAAATGAAAGACGAAAGTTCAGAACAAGCTTTCCGGGGATTCTATGATTTGACCTACGACCGCCTTTTCCGTATCGCATATTATTATGTCAAGCGTGAAGAGTGGGCACAGGAAATTGTACTGGATGTCTTTATGCGTCTTTGGGACCAGCGTAAAAAGTTACCGGAAATAAACAATATCGAAGATTACTGTTTCATCCTCACCAAGAACGCTTCCCTCAACTATCTGGAAAAAGAAGCAAAGCACATACCCCAATCTTCCGGACAGTTGTCCGAGTCCACCTCCCATACCGATTCTCCCGAAGAAACACTTATCAGCGATGAACTTTTTGCCCGCTATGTCAAAGCCCTCGACCGTTTACCGGAACGTTGCCGGGAAGTATTTATCCGAATACGCGAAGAGAAACAAAGTTATGCCCAGGTAGCCGATGAGTTGGGCATCAGCGTAAAAACCGTAGATGCACAGTTACAAAAGGCACTTACCCGCTTAAGGGAGATGCTATTCCCATAATTTTCTTCATGGATAAAAAAAAATACGTATGTGCATAGGGAGTTTTCAAAGAAAAGCTGTCTTTACTTATGAAACCCCAAAAATAAGAAAGACTTATGAAGAATTTATGCACAATCGGAACAAGTATATTATTCATCTTACTCATCCTGAGCGCATGCGATGACAACAAGAGTAATTATCCGAAAAACTATGTCGGCTTCGGCAAAGGTATCGAAAGTTACACCGTCAACCGGCAATCAGCAGAGCAGGATATCAACATCAAGATAATTACGGCTGAGAAAAGCTCTAAAGACAGAGAAGTGACATTAAGTAGTCACTGGAAACCCGGTACACAGCCGGCGTTCAAGCTGCTGGATACCCAAATCATTATTCCTGCCAAAAAGAAATCAGCCACTGCCCGCATTCGCATTTATCCCAAACAAATAAAGCGCACCCAAGAGATACGTATTATCTGCACTCCCAAGGATAAGGAAATAAAACGGTCGCAACTAACAATAAAGTTATTCCTCAAATAGGCATAAGGATGAAAGACAATAACGAGAATCTTGAAAGGACATTGGATAAGCTAATCGCCTCCACCCGTTCGCCCAAAGAGAAATACCTGGCTGAAAACAGTTGGCAACTACTGGAAAACAGACTATTTATCCGACGGATAAAAAGAAGATTCCGATTGCGTGCTGTAAGTGCCGCTGCAGTAGTATTCCTATGCGTGGCAAGCTGGGCTACTTATCATGCTTTATCTTTCGAATCGGCATCATCCGTCCCGGTTTCTGCGGAAATGGAAACCATAGCTCCGTCCGAACAGAGAGAAGTAATGACATTCCGACAACAACCACTGGAAGAAATCGCCCTTCAGCTTTCAAAAACATTCCATAAGGTAATCCAAATCAACAATGACACCTTAAAGAATTACCGGATAACAGCAACTTTCGGACCGGAGGAAAGCCTGAGAGAAATTCTTGACTTACTAAAAGGAACGGGACACTTTGAGTATAAAGAATCCAACGATACAATAATCATTACTAAACTTAACTAACGCAATGAAAGATTCCACTATCTGTTCACACCATCACATCAGAGCAGTGCTTCTGGTGTGCGTGGTGCTTCTAAGCAACTCGCTCCACGCACAATTGAAAGAAAAACTCCTCAGCCTTAGCATCCGTAATGCTACACTGGACAGTTTTGTCAAACAAACGGAGAGTGCTACCGACTTTACTTTCATTTATGGGGAAGATGTAAAAATGCTCCGGCCTATCACCCTGGAAGCCAAGCAACAAACAATCAGTGAAATATTGCAACGCGTTTTCGGGGATGAACCTGTAAAATTCGAAATATCCGGAAAGCACATAGTATTGCACAAGCGGCCTGTGCCGCAAAAAACCGTAAGCCGTAAGTTCACTATCAGCGGATATGTGACTGACGGGGCGTCGTTCGAGACGCTGATTGGAGCAAATATCCTTGAGAGTCGTCGTTCCATAGGTACTGCTACCAATCCTTACGGTTTTTACACATTGACACTGCCCGAAGGAAATCTCGAATTGACTTTCTCATACTTAGGCTATGAAACCCTGCATAAGCGTTTTACACTGACAAAAGATACTTTGCTGAACGTACAACTGACCAGCAGCAATCAGTTGGCCGAAGTGGTAATCCTCTCAGACAAACAAGAAGCCGGCATACAAAGCACTTCTATGGGAGCGCACGAGATACCGATGGCACAAATCCGGAATACGCCTACCGTACTGGGAGAGGCGGACTTATTGAAAACGATCCAGCTAATGCCCGGAGTGCAAGCCGGTGTGGAAGGTTTCTCCGGACTTTATGTACGTGGAGGAGGGCCGGACCAAAATCTTATATTACTGGACGGAATCCCCGTCTACAACGCAGATCACCTGCTGGGAGTATTCTCTATCTTTGCCCCCGAAGCTGTCAAGAAAGTTACTTTGTTCAAGAGCTCTTTCCCCGCCCGTTATGGCGGACGACTCTCGTCCATAGTCGATGTACGTACCAATGATGGAAACATGAAACATTACCATGGAACCATCAGCATAGGTACACTAACCAGCAAACTCCACTTTGAAGGCCCCATTATAAAGAATCGCACCGCTTTCTCAATCAGTGCACGCAGCACCCATACAGCCTTTCTTTCCGGCATCTTCAAAACTGACAACGAAAGCTACAACTACTACTTTTATGACCTTAACGCCAAGGTAAACCATAAATTCAATGACCGCAGTCGTGTTTTCCTCAGCTTCTATCATGGAAAGGATCACTATCATTTCAATATTGATGAAAACTACCAATATACCGCTGAAAACGAGAACGCTTATAATCTCGTCTACAAAGATAAAAACAGTTTGAACTGGGGAAATACGATTGTAGCCGGACGCTGGAATTATGTGTTTAGTAACAAACTGTTCAGCAACACAACAATTGCTTTCAACAGTTACCGGATGATTCTGAACAGCAATAATCATGAAACCCGAAGCAGCAGTGTACCTTATGTATACCAGTACGACTCGCAATACCGTTCTGGCATTCGCGACTGGAGCTATCGAACGGATTTCGATTATACTCCTGTACCTTCCCACCATATCAAATTCGGCATGGAATATCTTTACCATACTTTCCGGCCGGAGACAACCGTTTCAAAAATAAAGGAGACTGAAGGAGATAAAATAGAGCAGGACACATTGTACCATAACCTTTCAAACAGTCACTTGAAAGGACATGAAGTCTCTCTTTATGCAGAAGACAATTTTGACATCGGCAGCCGCCTCAGCATAAATGCGGGCATACATTTCTCCCTATTTCATACGCAGGGGAAAAACTATTTTTCGGCACAACCCCGGTTATCGGCGCGTTATCAACTCAACCAAGGATTTTCCGTCAAGGCATCATTCTCGCAAATGGCTCAATATGTACATTTGTTATCTTCTACTCCACTTGCCATGCCAACAGACCTTTGGGTGCCTATCACAAAGAATATACGCCCGATGTATTCCAATCAATATTCGGTCGGAGGATATTACAACGGGCTCACGAATTGGGAATTTTCATTGGAAGGCTATTACAAGCAAATGCGCAATGTATTGGAATATCAGGATGGTGTCAGCTTCCTCGGCACTTCCACCAATTGGGAGGAAAAGGTCGAAATGGGGAAAGGCCGTTCAATGGGCATAGAGTTCATGGCACAGAAAATTACAGGAAAGACCACCGGCTGGATATCTTATACTTTATCCAGATCCGACAATTCAAGAACGGCACTATCAATAATGGAGAACGGTTTCCGTATAAGTACGACCGCAGGCACAGCATCAATTTCTGCATTAATCATAAGTTCAGCAATCGCATTGACATTGGCGCCTCATGGATATTCAGCAGTGGCGGGGCCGCCACCATACCCGAACAGCAAACCGTTATCCTGAAACCCGACGGAAGCATCGAACATACCGGTTATATTTCTCACCGGAATAACTACCGGCTGCCTGCCAGTCACAGGCTGAATCTCGGCATCAATTTCCACAAGCAAACCAAACATGGGACGCGCACATGGAATATCAGCCTTTACAATGCCTATAACGCAATGAACCCGACATTGGTATACGCCACACAAAGGCCGGAAGAGAACCGGTATTATTATAACGACGGCACCTATATGGCAACCCCGGATAAAAAAAAGATTATTATCAAAAAGCTGACACTGCTGCCCTGTATTCCTTCCGTAACGTACACTTATAAATTCTAAACCAAATGAGACTTTGTATGAAACAAACAATCTTCCACTTCATTATATATGCCTGCATCACCGGCAGCTTGTCCTCTTGCGAGAATGAAATCCCCTATAATCCGGAGCAGAAAGCCCCCCTACTGATCATGAACGCCCTGCTCGACGCTGGTGAAACAGAAAATTTTGTCTATCTGAACCTAAGCGGAACGGGAGGTATCGGCCATGTGGACGATGCGACCGTCACCCTTTCCGTTAACGGGAAGGTCACTGAGACTTTGGAAGAGCTTCCCCCACTCAAACCGGTTGGCAATCCGGACTCCGATAATCCTCTTAACTTTATTCCCGAAATAAACAAACGCAAAAAGTTTCGTATACATACGGCACTTCAGCCGGGTGATGTCGTCCGTCTGGAAGCTGTGGCTGAAAAAAGTAAATACCACGTGTCAGCGGAAGTGAACGTTCCCCAGCCCATAAGCACCATCCATGTGGACACCACACGTATACTTCTCAAGAGTTATGGCAGTTGGAACGCTTACCTCCAATTTAAAATCAACATGCAAGACCGCAAGGGAGAAAAGAATTACTACCGCTTGGATATCCGGCAGGACATCACCGTTTACGGACAAGACATTGCCGGCAAAGATACGATTATATATATGCGCAACACAGAATTTATCAACCGGGAAGACATCATATTGACCGACGGCAACCCGATAAGTAGCGACAATGACAATAACGATTTTTTCGGCACAGACATTAAAAATAAGTATAATGTATTCAATGACAGCCGGTTTACCGACACAGGTTGTACACTGAAAGTATATACATCCCTGTATAACAACAACGAACCGCCTCATATCCATAATGTATCCCGCCGTAGCAAGACGTTTACCGTTCGCCTACTGAGCATTACCGAAGCTGAATACCGTTATTTAAAAGCACTGAATTTCATAGAGTCGGATGACTACGAAAGCGCATTAGTGGAGCCTGTCATCATCCCCAGCAATGTCAAAAACGGCCTCGGATTCGTCGGCGCCAGTTCCGAAACGAGAGTGATCTTGAAGTTGCCCGACGAGATAACCGACAATAATAACCCGGCAACAACCGACCGTTAAATATGAGGCAATTGCAGAAGACATCAGCCAAGAGTTACATTATAATTATGTTAATGCAATAAAAAACACATTTTTAAGAACTGTTTCCAACTATAAAAAGCAGAACGACAGCCAAACATTAAGAAACGCCAACACTGCATGATATTACATTCGTATTACAAAAAAAGGTTAGGATAAGCATTTTTACATCATAAAATTGATTTAAGTCAAAAAGTGTTAGTTTAAAAGATACTTTTCCTCTAATTCATTTTTGTGTTATAAAACATATTCCTATATTTGCACAGGTAAAAAGAAAAGCTAAACCAAAATTAGTTTTCAGTAGGTATTAGCTTTATATTAGATTAGTTTTTAGGTATAACGATTAAAAAGTAGGTATTATGAAACGTTTAGGATTAACATTAGTGGCAGCAGTATGCCTGACTGCCGGTGCATTTGCAGCAGGAAACCAGCCTACAACTGCAAAATGGGAAGGTAACATCAACGTAAACAAACTGGGTAAATATCTGAATTTGTCTGCCAATCAGCAGGAAGAAGTTACAAACATTTGCGACTACTTCAACGAACAGATGTCACGTGCCGCAAGTTCAAAGAAAAGTCAGGAAAAGTTAGTACGCAATGCAGTGTACGGCAACTTGAAATTGATGAAAAAGACTTTGAGCGAGAAGCAATATGCTGATTATGCAAAAGTGCTGAATGTTACGTTGCAAAACAAAGGAATTGAAGTGAAATAACACTCACTTCTTCCTCTAAATGCAGGAAATGTATAAAAAAAGATAAGTGAGGGGTGCTGAATATGATATTCAGCGCCCCTCTTTTTTTATTTTATAGTGACCATCGTGGCTCCGAAACCATACTCCTGAAAAGAAGCATCTTGCGTTTTGCAAGCCGAATATTTCCGTTTCATCTCATCCAACAATGCCTTGCGGAGTACGCCGTCTCCCTTTCCATGAATAAAGACGATGCGCTGCTCACGTTTATTCTTGTACTGTTCCATTACTTCACGAAACTTGTCCAACTGGTAGTTCAGCATCTCCCTATTGCTCATGCCATGCGTATCATCCAGCAACTCACCGATGTGCAAATCCACTTCGATAATCTCATTTTTCCCTCCCCGCTTAACGATAGTCCGAGGGGCGGAAGGATGTTCCACTGTTTTCTTTTTCATCAGGGCATCCTGCAAATCCTCGGCCGAGACATAGACCTGCTTGGCGGGAAGATCATTCTTCACCACATCGTACATCAGCGCCGGAGTCTCAAAGAAATCAGTCTGCCGGAAAGTATGCAGTTTATAGAACTTCACCGTATCAATACGAATCTCCACATTGACAGCCGGCTTCATGGCAAAAGCACGATTATCCTTGAAAGCGACCAACTGCACAGCCACGTGCTCCCTGTCATTCAGTTCCGACTTCTCGAATTCCTCCAACAGGAACTTCGTATTCGGTTCCAACAGTCCATGAGAACGAGTAGTCCACGATTTACCCTCAGCACTCAAATACGTATAATACATATAATAATTGCTATCGTTCACCAGATAAGCCTCGAACGGGGTAGTGCTCACCGCTTTGATATCTTCCGGAACAAATGCAAGATATACATTCAGCACATCGCCGCCTTTCACTTCCGGTTGCCGATAAACGGACACCTGCGGCTTCACCGGATGCTCTGCTTTCCACCCGGAACCAAGAGCGGAAGAGGATGCTTCCGTTGTTGCGG
>ENA-OPWO01000548-OPWO01000548.1-human-gut-metagenome-genome-assembly--contig:-NODE-548-length-12066-cov-2.842478_pt1 | contig 12066 bp, 5 predicted proteins | sample MGYA00241510_ERZ502012 | MGnify/ENA primary metagenome ERZ502012 (study PRJEB25962, sample SAMEA2041923) | human gut metagenome | biome: human gut; feature: human-associated habitat; material: faeces...
CGCTAATCAGAGCATAGAGACCATCACGGAGCCAGATATCCTTCTGACCAGTAGCACCTTCAAACAAAGCTTCCACCTTGCGCTGGCTATTCACCTCCGGTTTCATCTGATAGCGCTCGTCATCCAAGCGGTCGAGATATTTCTCCTTCACTTCGTCAGCACGCTCATGGAACATGCGGTTCAGAACCCAGTCGGTAATGAAAGGACGGGTGAATCTATCCTCCTGGAAATTAAGGCCATAAGAACGAATCTCATCTGCCGTCATTCCCAACGCAGGGGCGAACTGACCCAGCAATCCGTGAACAGAATCTACAGGAATCTCCCAGATACGGAAGAAACCGAGTACATGGTCGATACGGTAAGCATCAAAGTACAGAGACATATTCTGGAAGCGGCGAACCCACCACTGGCAACCATCCTTCAACATTTCATGCCAGTTGTAAGTAGGGAATCCCCAGTTCTGGCCATTTGCAGAGAAATCATCAGGTGGAGCACCCGCCTGTCCATTGAGATTGAAGTACTTAGGCTCCATCCACACATCACAGCTATAGCGGTTTACACCGATAGGAATATCACCCTTCAGAATAACACCCTTTGCCTTAGCATGCTCGTGAGCCGCCTTCATCTGTGTATTTAATACATACTGTACGAAGTAGAAGAATTCCACCTCCTTATATGCTTTGCTCTTAGAATCGCTCAATGATTTACGCTCAGCTTCATCCCATACCTTATGGTCTGGCCACTGAGAGAAATCGGCAGTGCCATACTTGTCACGCAAGTAAGAATACTGTGCGTAAGGCACAAGCCACTGTTCTGTTTCCTGAAAAAATGCCTGAAAATCGGCACTCTTTAACATTTGTTTTCCTTCCTGTTCGAAGATTTGGTGCAAATAGTTTATCTTGAAATCGTTTACTTTCTCATAATCTATCTGAGGGAGCGCATTGAGTTCTGCTCTCGTCTTTTCAGCCTCAGCGCGCTTCTTGGCATCCTTCAACTCTGGTAATGCAAGAAGATCTGCATACTGAGGATGAATAGCGAAGACACTGATACAGCTGTACGGATAAGAGTCTGTCCAGGTATGTGTGATAGTCGTATCATTGATAGGCAAAAGCTGAAGAACCTTCTGACCGGTTTTAGCCACCAGATCGATCATGCTCTTGAGATCACCGAAATCACCGATACCGGCACTCTTCTTACTTCTGAGTGAGAAGACAGGCACCTGTGTACCCGCCAACTTACGGTTCCAACGCTCCAGGAACGACTGGCTCAACTCATAAGAAATCAACGTACCGCTCTTCATCTCAGGGATTTCAATAGAACGGTTGTAACCTGTTTCCCAAAGACATTCCTTCTTTTCATTGAGCGCTACGAACTTGAATTCCAGATAGTTGACAGCTAAAGTCTCCACATTGATATCAACAGTCCACTCATTGTAAGCCTGCTGAACCATAGGAAGAGCATGGTTTTTATCCCAAGCACCGAGTGCAGGATCAGAACCTACTACTGCTAAACGTTCACCCTCACGAAGTTGTGGAGCACGAACAATCAGGCGGATCGTCTTAGCAAAGGAATGTTCCTTCACCTTGCCTGGTTGCTGATGGTTGATGCAGTCAGTAAAGGCGCTGCTATAGAGGTAAGAATCCTCAGGAATATCATGCCAACGGTCATACAAAGTATAATCACTGGCACGCTCAGCCGTACAGTTCAACTGATGCCTCGCCAATTGCCATTCAGCCTTGGTACAAAAGCCATCTCTACTTACACTGTAAAAGTAGAAATTGTTCTTAGACTTTGGGGTACCATCCCAATCGAATGACCAGCGAGTGCCATCCTCAGTCCCCATTTTATACTGAACCTCCTTCCCATCAACTGTCATATTCAAAACGAGTTCCTCGCCATAGACAGTTTTATAATCTATATTAAAATGAAATACCATAAGATACAAAGGTTATATTTACGCTGCGAAGGTAATATCTTTTATCGAAAAATCAAACATTTTTTCGCACAAAAATTGCAAAAAGGTTGCGCAATCGGTTGCACAACCTTGCTATTTAATACATTTACTTATCTTCTTACTTATTTCTTATTTTTCCTTGATGAAGGAAACAGATAAAGCCCCACATATCAGCAAGATACCAGCCACTATCATCATGTCACTCTGATGAGAACCCACCAGGCTCAAAACAGCACCACCACAGATGGCAGCTACAATCTGAGGAATACAAATCGTTCCATTGAAAAGGCCCAGATAAGCTCCCATGTGTCCATATCCCTGCAGGGCATTGGTAACAAAAGTGAAAGGCATTGCCAACATGGCTGCCCAACCGGCACCAATCATCAGGAATGAAATAAACTGCAGATATGGGTCATGCAGGAAAGGAATCAGGGCGAAACCGACACCACCAATGACCAGACTGACCGCATAAGCCATCTTGGTATTCTTAAACTGAGGCAGCACAACCGCCCAAAGCACACTACCCACAGCCTGAACAGCAAAGAGGATACCTACCCAGTTGCCAGCCTCCTGGAATGCCTCGGAAGTAGGATCGGTAGTATTCCAAACCGTCTCAGCAATGGCACCTGTAGAATAATTCCAGAGATAAAGGAAGCCAGCCCAGCAGAAGAACTGTACGAGGCCCACCTTCCAGAAAGTAGCAGGCGCTTTGCGGAGCAAAGTAATCCAATCGGCCTTGTCTTCAGAAGCATCAGCATTTGAATTCTTCACTCTTCGTTCTTCACTCTTCACTTCATTATATTCTGCATACTGCTGAGGATTCCACTCCTTCACCTTCATCGTAGTATAGATAACGCAAAGAATCAGAACAGCAGCACCGATATAGAATGACCAGATCACAGAATCAGGAACCACACCCTTATCAGCCACATTCTTGATACCCAAGAAAGTAAAGAGGAATGGGAAAATATAACCAGCCACAGAACCGGCATTGCAGAGGAAACTCTGGATAGAGTAAGCTTTCGCCTTTTGCTTCTCATTGACCATATCACCCACCAGCATCTTGAAAGGCTGCATCGCCATATTGATACTTGTATCCAAGAACATCAGGGCTATCAAACCGAAAAGCATCGCACCGCTCACCGTCAATCCGAACGAACCGGCATTAGGCAGCAGACACATCACCAATACAGCCACCGAAGCACCAATAAATAAGTAAGGTATTCGACGACCGAAGCGGCACCAGGTCTTATCGCTCAAAGTACCGACGATAGGTTGCACCAGGATTCCCATCAGCGGAGGGAGGATCCAGAAATAACTCAAGTTGTGTGGGTCTGCACCCAACGTTGCAAAAATTCGGGATATATTGGCGCTCTGAAGGGCGTAAGCAATCTGTACCCCGAAGAATCCGAAGCTTAAATTCCAAAGCTTCCAGAAACTCAAATCAGGTTTTTGTGTCATATTATTTTTGTTTTAAATATTATCCATATTCAACCATTCGCCACACATTATCGGGTAGTACCTCTCACCACCAATCTTGTTCTGACGACTCTCTTCTCCACCTCATCCACAGGAATGGATCCTTCCACCTGTCCAATGAGAATATTGGCGGCCTCCTCTCCCACGGCAATACCCCGCTGCTCCACCGTAGTGAGCATCGGGTCGGAAGCCTTGGCACGGTCACCGTTGGTAAATCCGCAGACACTAATTTCTTCCGGCACCTTATACCCCATACGCTTGGCAGTATAGAGAATACCGATAGCCGTATCATCATTGATGGCAAAGAATGCATCCGGACGATCTTCTGTTTCAAGAATCTCTGGTGTGAGCGCCTCAGCCTGTGCACGGTTGTCACAGATCTTCACCCAGTCCGGATTTTCTTTCAGTCCATGTTTTAGGAGTGCATCCCGATAGCCGTTGTAGCGGTTTTTGGAAATCTCCATATTCATCGGCGAACCATAGAATGCGATTTTCTTGCATCCGGTATCTATCAGATGAGTGACGGCAGTGAAAGCTCCCATATAGTCATCTACAACCACACGAGAACAATTCACGCCTGTACATATTCTATCATAGAATACAAGCGGCACGCCATTATCCATCAGTTTCCGGAAATGATCATACTGCTTAGTGTCCTTGGCCTGAGAGACGATAATGCCACACACCTTATTCTTATAGAAGTCTTCACAAATAGCCACTTCCTTATCATACCGTTCGTTACTCTGCGCCACCATCACACGATAGCCGCGGGCGCGAGCCTCTTCCTCTATGCCAGAGACAACAGACATAAAATAATAATGTACGAACTCCGGTACGATAACTCCAATTATCTTCATCGGCTGCACCTTACTATGTCGCAGGGCTTCACCGATCACGTTCGGATAGAAGTTGTGCGCCCTGGCATAAGCCTGGATACGCTCCTTCTGAGCAGCACTGATACGAGGGCTGTTCTTCAACGCTCTACTCACCGTAGCTATGCTACATCCGAGATTGCGAGCGATATCTTTCATTGTTATGGGTACAATTTCTTTCATAATTGTTTTTAGTTACAATGCAAAATTAGACAAATATCCGTTAAGTCGGACCATTTCGTTGATGTAAATCAAGAAAAAGCTATGCAAACGTTTGCACTAAAGAAATAACGGAATTAACTAAAAAATAGTACAACGTATCGAAAAAGAATTTAATTTTGCACTCAGAAAGTCTGAGAATGCCGTAAAAAAGCATGCAAAGAGGATGCGAATCCGCTTTCTGCCACCTTATAAATATAAAGAACCTAACAAACAATGATTTCCTAACGAAACCGCAAGTAAAGGTAAATGTAATTAAAGTGTGGCCGAGACTAAAAACAATAATAAACATAAACATTAATTATACATTAACTTAAAAATCAAGCAAATGATGAAGCAGGTAAAATTTAAATTGCCTCTCAGAGCGTTGACCCTTGCAAGTGGTCTTCTCCTGACAGCGAGTTCCTTTGCACAGTCTGGTGCTATTAAGGGACAAGTGAAAGATGCTTCTGGTGAGCCTGTTATGGGTGCTACCATTACTGCTAACGGTAAGACCGTAGGTATTACCGACATGGATGGTAACTTCTCTATCGATGCAGCTCCTGGTACTAACCTAACTTTCACCTATTTGGGTATGACCCCAAAAACCGTTCAAGCAAGCAAGAGCATGATTATTACGATGGTTGATGACTCTAAGGCATTGAACGAAGTCGTTGTTATCGGTTATGGTCGCGCAAAGAAAAACGACTTGACAGGTTCTGTTACAGCTATCAAGCCTGATGAGATGTCAAAGGGTATCACAAGCAGTGCCTCAGATATGTTGGTAGGTAAGATTGCCGGTGTGGATGTACAGACAGGTGGCGGTCAGCCAGGTTCTGGCGCACAGATTCGTATCCGTGGTGGTGCCTCTCTGAAGGCTTCTAACGACCCTCTCTATGTAATCGATGGTTTGGCTATTGATAATAACAATCTGACGGGTACAAGTAACATCTTGGCGATGATTAACCCTAACGATATCGAGAGCTTCACAGTATTGAAGGATGCTTCGGCAACAGCCATCTATGGTTCTCGTGCTTCTAATGGTGTCATCATCATCACCACAAAGAAGGGACGTGCCGGTCAGAGACCTACCGTTACCTATAATGGTGATATTACCTTGTCAACCATCCAGAAGAAATATGAGGTGATGAATGCCAGCGAGTACAAGCAGGCTCTTACCTCTCTTGGTATCGACACAAGCACATTAGGCAGTTACGATACAGACTGGCAGGATGAGATTTTCCGCACCTCTGTTTCTACTAATCACAACATTAGTATTCAGGGTGGTCTGAAGGATATGCCTTATCGCGTCAGCTTAGGTTTCGAAGACAACAATGGTATTGTCAAGACAACATGGATGAAGCGTTTCAATACATCTGTCAATGTTGCTCCTTCTTTCCTCGATAAGCACTTGAACTTCAACTTCACAGCAAAGTATATGTTCGAGAAGGACCGCTATGCAAAAGTTGGTGATGCTATCGGTAATGCATTGTCAATGGATCCTACACAGCCTGTATATGGAAATGGTGAAGACTACAAATACGTTGGTGGATATTTCCAGTACTTGCAGAACAAGAGCGACCAGATTAGCGATCCTGATTGGAAGAAGATGGCTGCCTCTCAAGTTACACAGAACCCAGTTGCAGTTCTCGACAACTACAAGTGTATAGCAAAGTCTCACGACATTTCTTCAAATCTTGAGGTTGACTACAAAATTCATGGTTTCGAAGACTTGCATTTGCATGCTGCCATAGGTGCTCAGTACACAGACGGTAAACAAACAGAAGATAACTCCAAGTATTCCTTCTCTAACAACTATTTTGGATATTATGGCACTGACCATCAATACAAATATAGCATCGAAGGAAAAGCTTTTGCTGAATATGCACACAAGTTCGGTGTTCATGATATCGACATCATGGCAGGTGCAGAGCAGAGCCACTACCACAGAACAGGCTATAACTACGGAAGTGGTATTGATGAGTACTTGAGAGACAACAATCCTCAGTTCGTTGAAGCAGATGGTAAAATGAACTATATATATAGTCCAACGTATCAGAAGAACACCATGTGGAAGGCTCACAACTCATTGGTATCTTACTTCGGACGTTTCAACTATAACTTGCTGGACCGCTATTTGCTTACAGCAACCTTCCGTGCCGATGGTTCTTCTCGCTTCAGAAAGGGCAAGAAATGGGGTTACTTCCCAGCAGCAGCCTTTGCATGGAAAATCAACAACGAGCCTTTCCTCAAGAATGTAAAATGGATTGACGAGTTGAAGCTCCGCTTGGGTTGGGGTATGACTGGTCAGCAGAATGGTATTCCAGACTTCTACTATACTCCTGTATATACAGTCAGCGATACTTATGCACAGTATCCATTTGGTGACAAATATTATATAACCATGCGTCCATCAGCATACAATCCTGAATTGACTTGGGAAAAGACAACAACCTACAATGCTGGTTTAGACTTCACCGCTCTCAATGGTCGTTTCGGTATGAATGTGGATGGTTACTATCGTAAGACTACCGACCTTCTGTCAACAATTGCCATCGCCGGTGGTACTAACTTTGGCGACCAGCTTCTGAAGAATATTGGTTCTTTGGAAAACTATGGTGTTGAATTGGCATTCGATGTCAAGCCTATCGTTACCAAGGACTTCGTATGGGATGTAACCTACAACGTAGGATGGAACCACAACGAAATCACACAATTGGATGCAGGTTTGCAAGACTGGGTATGGACTGGAGATAAAGTATCTCGTGGTAACAACACCAAGATTCAGGTAAACAAGGTAGGCCAGCCTATCAAATCATTCTATGTTTTCCAGCAGGTTTATGATGAAAACGGCAAACCTATCGAGGGTCTGTATGTTGACCGCGACGGAAATGGTACAATCGATGATGACGACCGCTATTGCTACAAGAGCCCAGCTCCTGATGTCATCATGGGTCTCACCACCAAGTTCATCTATAAGAACTGGGACTTCAGTGCAGCATTCCATGCCTCTATCGGCAACTATGTTTACTACGATTTCTTGAACGAGAAGGCAGTTTTAGCCGACCTCAGTAAAGACAACATCTTCAGAAATACTACAGCAGAAGCTGTTGATCTTGGTTTCTGGGGTAAAACCACAAAAGCAACCAACACCAGTGACTACTTCGTACGCAATGCTTCTTACGTGAAGTGTACAAACATGACATTGGGATATAGCTTCCCTGCATTGATTAAGGCTGGTGCTGAGAAGATTTGCAGTGGTCGAATTTTCTTCACAGTTCAGAACCCATTCATCATTTCCAAGTATAAGGGTATTGACCCTGAGGTAAGCAGTGGTATCGACAGTAATCCTTACCCACGTCCAATAAGCTTCCAGCTTGGTTTGAATCTTAACTTCTAAAAATAAAAAAGGAGACAATTATGAAAAAAATATTTATAACGACTGCAATGGCGAGTGTTTTGTGCATGGGCTTTGTCTCTTGCGCAGACGAACTGAATATCAAGTCCATTGACCCACAGTCCACCCCAACATATACAGTAGAGGGTCTCTTGGCCAAGCAGTATGCTACTCTTGGTCTTACTGGACAGAAAGGTCCTGCTGGTTCAGCAGACTTGAGCGGCGACGAGGGTGAGAGTGGATTCATCCGTACCATTTTCAACCTACAAGAGTTGATGACTGACGAGACTGCATGGGCATATCAGGCCGATAATGCCATCGCTCCTATCACCAATTTCAGTTGGAATAGCGGTAATGACCGTGTAAACTGGGCATACCAGCGTCTCATTTTCAACATTACTCTGTACAACCAGTTTATTGCCGAGCAATCAGGCAGCCTGAGCGAAGACCAGATCGCAGAAGTTCGCTTCCTCCGTGCACTGAACTACTATTATTTCCTTGACCTGTATCGCAAGGCTCCATTCAAGCTCACTTTCGACGATAGTCTCCCTACCGAGAAAAAGGGAAAGGATCTCTACGACTGGTTGGATAATGAGTTGACCACCATAGAGCCTCTGATGGCTGAGGTGGGTGCTTATAATAACAAAGAGAATTTCGGACGTGCCGACCGTGGCGCAGCATACGCACTTCATGCCCGCTTGGCTCTTAACTCTGAAGTTTATACCGAGGGTAAGGTGAAGGACTACCAGAAGGCTATTGATTATTGCGACAAGATTCTCAACAACGTAGGTGAAGGCGAAGGTAAATACAATCTTTGCCGTGCAGAAAAGAACGGTTACAGCGGTTATCAGCAGTTGTTCATGGGCGACAATGACTGCAACCCAGAGGCTATGCAGGAAATCATCTTCCCTATCCGTCAGGATGGTTTGAAAGCCCGTGCGTATGCAGGTACCACTTACCTCGTATCGGCAGCCACTATCGGCGGTATGCCTTATGCAAGCACAGGTGACCCATGGAAATGTATGTTTGCCCGCGAAAACTTGATAGAGAAGTTCTTCCCTAACAAGAATGACATCCCTAAGGCTACTGTTGATGATGTCTTGGAAAATCCTTCTAAAGAACAGGTGATTGCAAAAGATAGCGAGAAAGGTATCAGCACTGCCGACGTGATCGCAAAGGCTAAAGACGACCGTGCCCTGTTGTATATGGGTGTAGGTGGCTGCGAAGAAGGCAAAGTTCGTACAATCAATCCTGGTGAGGCTATCACAGGTCCTCTGAATGGTGCGTCTTTTGTAAAGTGGAGCAATCTCCACGCAGATGGTTCCACACAGCACGATCAGAACTATTCTGATACAGACTTCCCTGTGTTCCGCTTGGCAGAAATCTATCTGACCCGTGCAGAGGCTAAGTATCGCCTTGGTCAGGATGGTTTGGATGACATCCTGAAGGTTCAGGACCGTGCCCACCGTGCCTCGAAAGCTACATCAGTAAATGAACAGACCCTTATTGATGAATGGTGCCGTGAGTTCTTCATGGAAGGTCGCCGTCGTTCAGACTTGGTTCGCTTTGGCTTGTACACAGGTTCTAAGTATCTCTGGAGTTTCAAGGGTGGTGCGGAAAAAGGTGCTGGTGTTCCATCATACTACAACATCTATCCTATTCCAGACAATGAAATCAAGAACAATCCTAACATGACCCAAAATCCTAAATACTAATTGTTAGGCAACCAGATTTAATTAAAAGAAATCAATTATGAAAAAGATATTCAAATTCATGTTGCTGCCAGCATTGGTACTCCCTTTGCTCTTTACATCCTGTGATGAAGACAGAGACAGCAACCCTACATTGGACCTGAGTCATCTTGCAGAGGGATTTGTATTGAACACTCCTGCTCTTGCAGAAAACAATACCTACGACCCCTACTATGCAAAAAACTTGGTATTGACATGCTCTCAGCCAAATTATGGTGGAGTACCTTACCCTGTGAAGTATTATGCGCAGGTATCTATCAACCCTGCATTCGTCAGCGATCCTACAGTCACTCATAAAGAGTTGGCGACATATGCAGAGAATCCAAGCAGTTTGGATTTTGATGCATACGAAGTAAACAAAGCTATTGTATCTCTCTTCCGGGCTGCCAATCCTGATGCAAATCTTCCTGACGAGATGCCAGTTTATATCCGCCTTCGTGCAGTCATTGGCGGTGCTTTGAATCAAACCTTGGGCGAGACCTATTCAAATGTCATCACCTTGCCTTCTGTGAAGGCTACTATTCCTGACGCTAAGTTCACAGACAACCTCTTCTTGATTGGAAGTTCTATCCAGACTCCATGGGAGAGTTGGAAACCTATTCCTCAGGTATTTGAGAAGAATGGCGAATACTATGGTATCATCTACGTGCCAGCTGGTGGCGAATTCAATTGGGGTACTGAGATCAATGACAAACTCGGCATCAACCAAATCAAGGAAATCAACGATGTAGCTGGTGCAGGTATCACTGCAGGTGACGACCAAAACCTCAAGGTAGCCAACGCAGGTTGGTACACTCTCCACTTTAAGGGTAAGATTTCCAAAGATAAGAAGAACATCAACTGGACACTGACTGTATACAAGACTCAGGTTTGCCTGATTGGTGCTTGTATTGGTCAAACTAATTGGGGCTTTGCTGACGAAAATGCTCTGACACCTCCAGACGATCCAAGTGGTGATTGGGTTTCTCCTGCATTCACTGCCGGCAGCGAACTTCGTGTTGCTGTCAAGGTCGGTGACTGCGAGTGGTGGAGCACAGAGTTCACTATTCTCAAGGGCGACGTGTTCTGGCGTAAACAAAAGGTTATTGACGGCTGGAAGAAGGACGTGGGTTCAGATTACTCTGTATCTACCACCCCTGGCCAGAAGTTGTATGTCAACTTTGATACAAATAAAGCTGAAGTTAAATAATTTAAGATGAAGGCAAAATGAAAAAGATATTTTTATATAGCTTAGCAGTCTTGGCAAGTGTTATACTTGCCAGCTGCAACGGCGACTACGATGATTGGGCTCAACCACAGCACAATCCACAGGAAGAAGCCATCACGATTCCTGGCTTTACTGCAACACCAGTAGTTCAGTCCATCGACTGTTCCAGTGTGACAACAGATAGTGTCAGTATCTTCACATTGAGCGAAGCAGCTCTTCCTGAAGGTTTTACACTTGATAATGCTCGCTTAGAGATTAATCCTCAAGGAGAAGATAATGCAATCAAGAAAAACGTTAATACAAGCATTGAGGGTAAAGCCGCTGTTGCAGATCTTTCAGAAGTAATAGTATCTTTTTATGGCAAGCGTCCTATAGCTCACCCTTTTGTTGCCCATGTTTATTTAAATGCAATCAAAAATGGTGATGCTGTTCTTATTAATGCTGGTAAATTTAACCTTGAGATGACTCCAAAGTCTCCATTCATTGATTCTGGCTACTATCTCGTAGGTGATATGTTTAATGCCGAAGGCGTTGACGGTTGGAATACTGTAAGTGCTAAACAGGCATTCATGCACAGCGACAAAGATGTATATGACGATCCTAAATTCACTATCACTTTCGAAACAAAAAAGGCTGACCAGTATTGGAAGATTATTCCTAAGAAGAACATTGATGCCGGTAACTTCTGGGCTGATGGCGTAGTAGGACCTAAGGAAAACGGAAGCTCCAGCATGGAAGGTGATTTGACAAACGTTGGCCCTGGTGCAGGTATTATTAAAGAGCCTGGCAAGTACGTGCTCACTCTCAACATGATGGACTATTCTTATACCATTAAGGCAGCCCCAGAACTATACATGAAGGGCGATGCTAACGGCTGGGATGGATATGACTATCTCACAGGTGATGGTGTACACTTCACAGGTTTCATGTACCTCAATCAGAACGGATTTAAGTTCACTACAGCGCCAGACTGGAGTGGTACAGGCTATGGCGCAAACTTCGATACAGCTCCAGATGCAAAGAACATCGTAATAACAGAACCTGCAGGTTACTATCAGGTAGATGTTGACTTATCTAAGAAGACTTACACTCTGACTCCTATTACATCTATTGGAATCATTGGTAGTGCATCACCTAAAGGTTGGGATTCAGACGTAGATATGACTTACGTTCCTTACAATAAGGATACCAAGGAAGTTAATGGCTAC
>ENA-OPWO01000557-OPWO01000557.1-human-gut-metagenome-genome-assembly--contig:-NODE-557-length-11902-cov-2.358150_pt1 | contig 11902 bp, 5 predicted proteins | sample MGYA00241510_ERZ502012 | MGnify/ENA primary metagenome ERZ502012 (study PRJEB25962, sample SAMEA2041923) | human gut metagenome | biome: human gut; feature: human-associated habitat; material: faeces...
CGCCACAAGCCAATCCGGGAGAACTGGTAAGTCTGATTGAGACTGAACTGAAAGAAGTACAGAGCGACCTTCCCGAAAGTTATGAGGAAAGTGAAAAAGGACGTGTCACGCGTTATACGGCAGCAGCCCTTTTGGGTAAGTTCTATATGTTCCGCAAAGAATTGGGTAAAGCCGAAGTTGAGTTCAAGAAAATCATTGATAAAGAAGGAAGTCTTTTTGGCTTGATGGAGAATTGGGCTGATAATTTTGACGGTATGCACAAGAACAATAAAGAGTCTCTTTTTGAGATTCAGTTTACCGGAGACCGTTCAGGCGGACAGTATGAATATAACTTGTTTACTGTTCATTTGGGACCTATGGCTGGGCTGGATGCATATGAAGAAGCTTATCCTACGGATTGGATGTGTCAGACGTTATTGGCTGATAAGACTATAGACGGTAAGTCTAGCGACCGTGCACTTCATACGCTTATTTTTGACGATCCCGAGTGTCGTCCTTTTTATTATAAGAATGGAAAATCCTTTAAGGATTACCACAAAGAAGGAGAAATCTTCTGGCACAAATATGTTACTTATACCGAGGGTATGAGTGATTATTGGGACTATAGTTTCTTTAATGTTTCCGTTATCCGTTATGCCGATGTATTGTTGCTTTATGCAGAATGTCTAAATGACAAGGGTGAAACAACAGAGGCCATTAACATAATAAATAAGGTTCGTGCACGTGTCAATGTACCGGCATTGCCGCTTACCATGAGTAAAGCCGAAGTCTTGAAACATCTGCAAGACAAAGAACGTCCTTGCGAGCTGGCATTGGAAGGTTCGCGCTGGTATGACTTGGTTCGCTGGGGTATTGTAGAAGAAACGCTGAAAGCTCACAATAAACCGTTTGTTGAGAATTATGTAGATACCAAGCACCAGTTGTTTCCTATTCCTCATAGTGAATTTCTGTTGAATCCCGATTGGGAGCAGAATCCGAACTATAGCAAGTAATCTTGTTTGTATAATTTTGGAAGAACCGTTTATGAAACATTTATTTCCTATATATGGAATGTGTAGCATTCTTTGGCTGGGGGCATGTACCCCGGTCGCTACACAGCCGGAAAAGTCCCTGTTTACGACACAGGAAGATTTTCCCAATTTGTTGAATGTGAAAAATGTACCGGAACAACCTGTAGATGGGGATCTCAATTTGTTCTCTGATCTGGGTGCATGGAGTGGCTATGCATTGCCAGTAAACCAAAGCAGGGCATTTGCGGGTGCCTTCATCGGGCCTATGACGATGCATGGAAGAGGATGGATTGCCCAAACGTTGGCACAGCCTACGTTGGTGGTTAATGGTGAAAAGTACGACTTGGTCCGTAATATGCAGACAGCCAAGTATCTACCTGGAAAGTTGGTACAACATTTTAAAGATGCGCGGTTGGAATTCACTACTGAGTTGTGTTTTGCCACTTCACGCACTGCTTTTGTACGTTCTGTTATTACAAATCTTAGTGACACACCTTTGAATGTGTCGCTGACTTGGAGTGGCGGTGTTTTTGAAGAGAATACTACTGCCACTAAGGTGGATAAGGGCGTTCGGTTCCATTATCCGTTCTACGGTCGCCGTTGGGGAACCAATCGCCAGATTATCACACTGCGTAACGAACCGCCGGTAGACGAGGTGACGGCTACCGTGCTTTTCCATACAGCCGATGAAGTGATGACTGTGGGGAACGACAGTTTGCAAGTTGTTGAGAAGAGTGACTATTTGCTGCAATCCGGCAAAAGTTATACTTCGGAATACAGCCAGACACTGACCTTGAAAGGCGAAGAGGCAGATAAGGAGTATGTTGCAATAAAATCCATACCTTTTGATCAATGTTTTGCCGAGAATGCGCAGCGTTGGAATCAGGGGCTTCAACGGATACTGTCTGCCGACAGTCCTTATATGAAAGAAAACGCTTACAGGAACATTGCTGTGAAAGCATTGATGACGTTGAACTCCAATTGGCGTACTCCTGCCGGTGATATCTTCCATGGTTGTAGTTTCCCTTCCTATACAGGATTCATCGGTGGATGTTGGTCGTGGGATGCTTGGCAAATTGCATCGGGTAATGTGTACTATAATCCCGAAGGGGCCAAGAGTGAAATGCTTTCTTTGTTCGATTATCAGGCAGAGAATGGTATGGTTCCTGATTTTATCGGTTATAATAAGGCACGTAACAATTGGCGCGACTCCAAACCTCCTGTAGCATCATGGGGAGCCATGAATGTCTATAAGGTTACAGGAGACAAAGCGTTCTTGGACGAAATATTTGATAAATTGTATAAGTTCCATCAATGGTGGTATGCTGAGCGTGACCACGATCACAATGGCATTTGCGAATATGGTTCTACTGATGGTACACTGATTGCGGCGGCTTGGGAGAGCGGCATGGATAACGGTGTGCGTTTTGATGACACCCGGATGCTAAAGAATGAGATGGAGAAAGCTTGGTCGATGGATCAGGAGAATATTTGTTTGAATTCCTTCCTTTATGTAGATAAACTGACACTTTCGGAAATGGCTTCTATCTTGGGAAAGCAGGAGCTTTCTGAACAGTTGGCTAAGGAGGCTGAGGTAATCAAGCTGTATGTACAGACTAAAATGTATGACAGCGAGAGTGGTTTCTTTTATGATATTCGTTTGAATGACCGTACACCTGTCAAGGTGATGGGGGCTGAGGGGTGGTTGCCTTTGTGGGCAGGTATTGCTACCCCGGAACAAGCCGAGAGTGTGAAGAACATCATGATGGATGAAAAACATTTCAACTCTTACCTGCCGCTAGGTACTCTTGATGTAAGTCATCCTGCATTGCGTCCTACTTTCGGTTATTGGCGTGGTCCGGTTTGGTTTAACCAGGTATATTTTGGTATAACCGGATTGAAGCGCTACGGATATGTGGAGGAAGCCGACTTGCTGACTCGCAAGTTCATGGCACATGCTCAAGGACTGATGATCGACGGACCGATTCATGAAAACTACAATCCACTGACAGGTGAAGTGTTGAATGCACCCAACTTTGGTTGGTCTTCTGCTTTGATTTTGCGATTGTTGTTGGATCAATGATAGTGGAAGTAAAAATCAGTATGCGGATACTCCGAATTTATTAAAAGATATATTTATGATGAAAATTCGTTCTATATTGACAGGGATTGCCATATCTTTGTCGTTGGCAGGTATGGCACAATCCCAATATGACGGTGCTCCGGTAAACAGGAGCGCTAATGAAACAAGCACAGACAATGTAGAAGTGCGTAGAAACAAATACCCCCGTTCGGATAATGATTGGGAGAATTTTGATGTGCTTCATATCAATCGTCTGCCTTCGGCGGCTAATTTTATGGGATACCCCACTAAAGAATTGGCATTGCAGGGTGATAAATCACAATCTCCTTACTTCCAATCCTTGAACGGAACATGGAAATTTCATTTTGTACCCCGTTCGGATGAACGACCGATGGACTTCTTCCAAAAAGGATATGATGTTTCAGGTTGGGATGATATTAAAGTTCCTTCCAATTGGGAGCTTCAAGGGTTCGGCTATCCTTTTTATGTAGGCAGTGGGTATGGTATAAAGAAGAATCCACCATTGATTGCAGTGGAAAACAGCCCGGTTGGCTCTTATAGACGTACTTTTACTATTCCTGCCCATTGGAATAAACGCCAGATTATTCTTTATTTCGGAGGAGTGGCTTCTGCTTTTTATGTGTGGGTGAATGGTGAAAAAGTAGGTTACTCTCAGGATTCCAAAACACCTTCGGAGTTTGATATTACGCCGTATGTAAAACAAGGGGAGAATGAAATAGCCGTACAGGTTTTCAAGTTCAGTGACGGATACTATCTGGAAGATCAGGATTACTGGCGTTTTGCCGGCATACAGCGTGATGTTTATGTGTATGCCCGGTCTGAAACTCATGTGCGCGACTATGAAGTGGTTACCGATCTTGACGGGGAATACAAGAATGCTGACTTTCATCTTTTTGTAGAGTTGGGCAAAGCAGGAGAAGGTAAAATAAAAGGGGCTGAAGTGGAAGTAAGCCTGTTGGACAAAGCAGGCAAAAGTATCTACAATGAGCGTAAGCGTTGGAATGCTGCCGGTCGGGAACTTCATTTTAAAAAGGAAGTGAGAGAACCTTTGTTATGGAGTGCGGAGAAACCAAATCTGTATAGATTGCTGATTGCTTTGCGTGTAAATGGCAAACCGGAACAATACATTTCCCAATACATAGGTTTCCGCAAATCCGAAATCAAACATGCTCAATTGCTGGTAAATGGCAAGCCGGTCTATATAAAAGGAGTAAACCGACACGAACACGATCCTTATAACGGTCATGTGGTAGATGAGGCGTCCATGCTGCGTGATATTCAATTGATGAAAGAGAATAATATCAACAGTGTACGAACCTCTCATTATCCCAACGATCCCCGCTGGTATGAATTATGTGATATTTATGGTATGTATGTGGTTGATGAGGCCAATATCGAGAGCCATGGCATGGGATATAAGCCCGATCAATGCCTAGCTAACCAGCCCGAATGGGAGAAAGCTTTCATAGACCGCACGGAACGTATGTTCGAGCGTGACAAAAACCATCCTTGTGTCATTATCTGGTCATTGGGTAATGAAACCGGTGAGGGATGTAACTTCGCGGCTACCTATAAATGGGTACATGCCAATGACCGTTCACAGCGTCCCGTGCATTCGGAAGACGGAATAAAGGAACCTTATACCGATATTTTCTGTCCAATGTATAAAAAGATAGATGTATTGATCAATCATTCTCTCTATCTTCCGACCAAACCGCTGATTCTATGTGAATATGCCCATGCTATGGGCAACAGTGAAGGAAATCTTCAGGATTATTGGGATGTGATAGAGAAATATCCCTCTTTACAGGGCGGACATATCTGGGACTGGGTAGATCAGGGCTTGTATGCAAAGACGCCGGATGGAAAATTCTATTGGGCATACGGAGGTGACCTGGCTCCGAAAGGTACTCCAAGTTCTGCCAATTTCTGTATGAACGGTCTGATTGCCGCCGACCGTACCTTGAAGCCGCATATCCATGAAGTGAAAAAAGTATATCAAAATATAGCATTCTCTTTATTGGATTATCATGAGGGATGGGTAGAGTTACGTAACAAGTACTTCTTTACGGATTTAAGTGATTTCAATTTTACTTGGAAGCTGGAGGGGAATGGTGAACTTCTGGCTACCGGAACTATTGATAATGTATCCCTGGCTCCTCAGCAGACGGGTAAGTTCAAGACTTCTTTTCCAGCCATACAGGTAAAACCCGGTGTGGAGTATTTCTTGAATTTCTATGCCAGTTTGAAAAATGAGGATGGTCTGCTGAAAGCCGGAACAAAACTGGCTGATGCCCAGGTGAGTCTTCCATTTTATCAGCCGTTTGTTGCTGAGGTTCAGTCTTCATCGGTGGTAGCAGATGATGCGGCTTCGTTGTTGACACTTACAGCCGGTAATCTGAGCGTAGGTTTTGATAAGGAAACCGGTGCCTTGACTTCTTATAAAGAGGGAAGTACGGAGCTGATAAAAGAAGCTTTACGTCCTAATTTCTGGCGTCCTGTGACGGATAATGATATGGGAAATGGCATGAATAAAACCTTGCGTCCGTGGCGTGATGCGGGGCGTCAGGCAAAACTGTTGTCCATGAAACAAAAGGCGTTGGGTAAAGAAGCTTATGAGGTTGTTTCTCATTATAAGTTGCCTGTAGGAGAGTCTGATTTTATCGTTGCCTATCATTTTTCGGGAAAAGGGTATTTGGATGTGAACTGTACTTTCATTCCGGGTAACGATACATTGCCTTTATTGCCCCGGATGGGGGTTAGTATTACACTGAACAAGCAGTTTAGTCAGATGGAATGGCTGGGACGTGGTCCTCATGAGAATTATATAGACCGGAATACTTCTTCTTATGTAGGTCTGTACAAGGGAAGTGTGGCCGATCAGTATTTCCCGTATGACCGTCCGCAGGAAAACGGTAATAAGACTGAAGTCCGTTGGATGAGCCTGACAGATACCGCCGGACAGGGATTGATGGTTGTCGGACAGCCTTATGTCAGCACCAGTGCTTATCTGTTCCCTACAGAAGATTTAGATGAGCCGGGCCTTCGTAAATCGCAGCGTCATTTATCCGATATCCAGTTCAAGGATATGGTGACATGGAACATTGACCTGAAACAGATGGGAGTGGGTGGTGATACCAGTTGGGGGGCTTATCCTCATCAGCCTTATTTGATTCCGGCTGAACGTATGTCGTTCTCCTTCCGTTTCTGTCCTGCAAAGCAGCATGGAGTATCAGGAAACCGGCAATATTTGAATTTTAAGTAACATAGGTTCGTTCAAAAAGAAAGAGGGCTGATAATTATTGTTTACTTATTTGCGGTAGCCCTTTTGTGAATAATTTAAGGTCAGAAGGGGGATGGTTCAGTGAGTGAAGTATCTCTCTTAAAAAAGCAGCTTGGATAGTGAATTCTATCCAAGCTGTCTTTTTATTTTTTATATTTGTCATACCGGTTAATATCCCGGATTCTGATATTCATTAGCGTTATCAATCAACAATAATTCGGCTGTGGGAATGGGGCGCAAATAGTGAATGTTCTTATCGAATTTTGTGATTTGCGGATTAGCTTTTGTGATACGGCTTTCGAAAGCACGGAATCTCTTCAAGGTCATCCAGCGGTTCCATTCACCAATCATTTCGCGTGCATACTCGTCCAGCAAGAAATCCTGGGTAACTTCCGAAGCTGTGATATCCATACTATGGTCATGTCCTTTACAGGCACGGTTCCGAAGTGTGTTCAGTCTTTCGGCAGCACTTTGGTTGTTGCCTAATCTCCAGTCAATTTCGGCTGATATCAGGTAGGTTTCTCCTAAACGGTAGACAATACAGTCTGCTGAGGAATAAGGTTTGGAGGCATTTGAACCGGCATATAGGCTAGGACAATCTGCTTTCTTCAGACTTGGGAAAAACTTCAGAGGACTTTTTGTGTCGGCATAGTTGTCTTCCAAGTTGAAAATGGCATAGCGGCAAGCGTTTCTTTCGGCTTGTGTATAGGTCTTACGAGATAAATAGACAGCCGTATCTCCTAAAGTGATATCATAGGCAGAATTACCGACCCTGCTGGTGGATAGACCGTATCTTTGTGCATCGGCCTCGTTCCACGTATATCCGTTCTTGGTACTGTTCGTAGCGTTATTCACATAATAAGTGTCTTTGAAGAAGGCTTTATAGCGGCCGTCTTTCTCTCCATATAAATCAAGCATATACTTGCTGGGTTCCATATAGCAGTTACCTTTTGCCAGTTTGGGAACTTCGTATCCGTTGATGTTCGTAGCGTAACTGGGTGTCATGCCCGAAAGATAGATGCCTGAGGTATTGTTATTGTATGCTTCGGAGTGTTTCCATACACGGTTGAAATAGTTTCCACGAGGATTATAAGCCGTAATGGTAGAGTGGCAGACAATGAAAAGTGCTTCTTCGTTGTTTTTATTGTTGTTCTCATCAAAAACAGCTTCTACATCATCATAAAGCTTGACTCCCAATGAAGCGGCGTTCTGAATCAGGTAATCTGCCGCCGCCTTTGCTTTTTCCAAATAGGTTTTGCTTTCGCTGTCCGTCAGGGCGGTGGTATTACCCAGACCGTCTGTATAGGTGGAGAAAGTGAGGCAGGCTTTGGCATATAAATGATAAGCGGCTGCACGTGTCACGTGTCCTTTTACTTCCTGTGTGATAGGAAGATTTTTCATGGCGAATTCCAGATCTTCCAGAATTACTTTATAAAAATCATTAACCGAACTGCAAGGAAGAACGGAAATAGGACTGTTCATAGGCTCCAATGGCAGGTATTTGCCTCCCCATTGCTCTACAATATTATATAAGGCATGGGCACGGATAAATCTTGCTTCGCTGACCAACTCGTTGATTCTTGTTTCGCTTAGCCCTTCCACTTTGTCGGCATAATGGACAGCTGCATTACATGCACTCAATATACCATAGAAACCCGCATATCCTTCATTCAACATACCGTTGGAAGCACCGTAATCTTCATAACGGAGTAGTTTGCTCCAGTTACCGTTGGTACCATCGGGATTCGTATCTTGCCAAATGTCTGTTCCACCTTCTGCAACCATTAGATAGGTGTCTTCTGCCTGACCATAAACTATGCGGACCAGGTCAAAGTAACAGTCGTTCACTTTCTTTTCATAGCCTGCCGGGGTAGACCATTCTTGTTCTGTGGAGATGCCGGAGGGATTAAATTCATCCAGGCTGCAACCGTAGGCAGACAACATCATGATTACGGCTGATATAGAGAGTAATTTATGTTTTTTCATCTGTATAAGTTTTTAGAATGAGATATTAACGCCAAATACATATTGTTTAGACAACGGTGCGTCGTCATCATTTCCTCCCTTTTCGGGGTCGTAGTTTTTCAAATAGTCACATTTTGTAAAAATAAACGGATTGTTTGCAGTAAAGTATACACGCATTCTGTCAATTTTTACAGCATTCAACCATTTCTTGGGGAATGTGTAGCCCAGTGAAATGGTTTTTACTTTCAGATAAGAACCGTCAAAATAGTTAGCCCATTGTTGATACGGGTCCTGTCCGTTTGTAATACTTGCATCCGGACGAGGATAGCGGGCACTTTGATTTTCAGGAGTCCAGTAGTCACATACGGTAGGTGAAGGCGTCAGACCGTCTGTACGATACCATCCGGTCAGACCGTAAGGGATTGTCCAGTCCCACCGGGCAATCAACAAAATGCTCAGGTCGAAATTCTTATAATTAAAATTATTAAGTAAACTGCCCGACCATTTCGGTGTGGCGCTTCCTAGAACATAATAGTCATCCGCATTCAGCTTGTAATCGGGAGTACCATTTTCTGCAATATGGACTTGTCCGGGTTTCTGACTGTATTTGGCTGCTTCTTCTGCTTCGGCTGTACCCCATATTCCGGCATACTTGTATCCGTAATAAGTCTTGATTGCCTCACCGGGAATCAGGTAGTAGTCTCCGAACTGAAGCGGGCCTTCGCTGGTTGTTTTTATCACTTCTTCTTTGTTGGTTGAGAATGCCAGTGTGGTGCTCCATTGGAATTCAGGTCCGACAAAGTTACGGCTGGTAATGCTTAATTCCACACCTGTATTGCGTGTTTCGCCTACATTAGACCATATTTTGAAAGGAGAGGAGCCGTAACCTCCCGTTGCATAGGGCAGGTTTTTCTCGAATAAAATATCTTTGGTGTCTGTCCGATACCAGTCGAACGCCACGTTCAGTCTGTCACTGAATAATCCCAAGTCGAATCCCAGATCTGTCATATAAGATTTTTCCCATCCCAGACTCTTGTTGGCGATGGATTGGGAATAACCGCTATAAGGGACTCCTACATCTTGAAATCCGATAATGCCTGTGCGGCTGTAATCTAATGTGGCGTATTCTGAAGCACCGGCATTACCGGTGACACCGTAACTGGCGCGTAATTTCAGATTGGAAACAGCTTTTACATTCTGCATGAAGGGTTCATCACTGATGCGCCAGGCAATAGCTCCTGCGGGGAACATATCCCACTTGTTTCCATCTGCCAAGATGGATGAACCGTCCCAGCGGCTGCTTAATGTCAATAGGTAACGTCCTTTATAGCTATAGTTGATACGGGCGACATAGGACATTTTTTGGCTACCTACATAAGAAGAAGAAACTGTGGGTGTACCGGTTGCAGCACCTAAATTATGGTATAGATAAGAATCCGTATCAAATTTGTTGGCAGTGGCGGTCGCTTTTTCTTTTTGGTCTTTTGACCATTCAGTGACTCCGGTTATTGTGAAATCGTGATCCTCTTTTATTTTGAAGTTATATGTCAGGATATTCTGCCATTTATAATTATAAGTGAAGGTGTTGGGGATAGTGGCTTGCACTAGCCCGCTTTCCAGTCCCTGATATGATTTTGTGCCGGTATACTTACTTTCTTTCATATTCCGGAAATATCCGCCAAGCAGACTCTTGAATGAAAGTCCCTTTAACGGGGTCAATTCTACATAAATCTGTGGGGCTACGCTCAATGTCTTTACATTATTTACATATTGGTCTTCTCCCATATCGGCCAGCGGATTCATGTTGCCGTCTCCCAACGGGTAGTCTACCAGATTGCCGTCTTCATCATAAGGAGTACCCAATGGCGGCATACAGAGAATACGGTTCCATATACGGCTGTAACGCTTGTCATTTTCAGAATACATGGCATATAGGTTTAGTCCGTATTTTACCATTTCATTGGCTTTAAAATCTATTTTGGCACGTGCCGAGTAGCGTTCCAGTTCGTCTCCTTTCAATAATCCTTCCAAATTGTAATATCCTAAAGAAAAATAAGAGGTGACCCGGTCATTAGAATAAGATGTGCTTAGATTGTAGCTATTGGTGATACCGGTTTGTAAGCTAAATCAAACCAGTCCACCCATTGATTGTTGTCTATATATTTTTGCATATAGCTGGGAAAAAGATTCCCGTCATCGGCCGGGCTGTTCCAGGCACCTACCGTTCTTTGTGCTTCTCTGCGGAAATTAATGTAATCCTCTCCACGATTTACTTCGGGGAAGCTGGAGATGACATTCCAACCATAGTAGGCATCCAGATCAATGGAGAATTTATCTTTTTTAGGAGTTTTGGTGGTGATGATGATAACTCCATTTGCTCCGGCAGCACCATAAACAGCTGTAGAGGAGGCATCTTTCAGTACTTCAATAGAAGCGATATCATTCGGATTCAATTCATCGTAAGAGCCTTCCATTCCGTCAATGATGAATAACGGGCTATTGTCACCATTGATGGAGCGTGTGCCACGTAGGGTCATGTTCACTCCGGAACCGGCTTCTCCGCTACTGCGAGTGATATCCAAACCTGCCACCTGTCCTTGAATAGCTTCTAGTACATTGCTGGTTGGCATTCGGACAATATCCTCACTTTTTACGGAAGCAACAGCTCCAGTCAAATCTCTTTTTTTTACAGTACCGTATCCTATCACCACCACTTCATCCAATGTCTGGGTATCAGGCTGCATTTTGATATTCAATTGTGTGTTTTTGCCAATGGTTATTTCCTGGGTTTTATATCCTATATAGGATATTTCGAGAACATTTTTTCCGGCAGGAACTTCCAGTGCATAATTCCCGTCAAAATCCGTGATGGTTCCTATGGTGCTTGCACCTTTGATTATGACGGATACCCCGATTAAAGGTTCATTGTTCTCATCAATAATTTGACCTTTGATGGTACGTCCTTGCAGGATCGATTGAACCGATTCATTTTTCACTATGTTACTTGACTTTGCATGCGAATAGGCAACCGGTATGCATAGGACTATTGACAATCCTAAAATAAGGGGACTACGCATAAGGCTGCTTTCCCGGTTTTGTTTTGGATTTTTCTTCATGTTTTTCATTTTTGCTTCTTTATTAATTCACTATTTGTTTTTAAAGGTTGATTGTTATATCAAGTTGTTGAATCAGTTTGGTTTCAATCGTAAACTTATTATGTTAGATTAATCTTTTGTTTTCTTTCTTTTTTTCATGTTTCTGCCTTTTAATACTTTGGAGATTTGTTTGTGTTTTTTGTTTTATTTCTTTATTCTTGCTATTTTATGATTTTATATTTATAAATATTAAAATGATTTCTTTATTTTATTTTTAGTGCACTGTTTGTGTTATAATTATCTTGTAGGTGCAAAAATATACGAAAGTAATCGAAGATAAAAGTGAATATGCTATGTTGTTGAACATATCTATATCAAATTCTATTTTATTGTTTTATTATAGCTGAAATCTGGTGTTGGAAATATTAAGATAAAAAAGTCCCCC
>ENA-OPWO01000558-OPWO01000558.1-human-gut-metagenome-genome-assembly--contig:-NODE-558-length-11883-cov-1.399307_pt1 | contig 11883 bp, 8 predicted proteins | sample MGYA00241510_ERZ502012 | MGnify/ENA primary metagenome ERZ502012 (study PRJEB25962, sample SAMEA2041923) | human gut metagenome | biome: human gut; feature: human-associated habitat; material: faeces...
CCACTCGCTTTTAGCTTCAAAACAAGCTTATCTCCGGCTTTTATCTTCTTATGAGTACTACGTACTTTCGTTCGTGTATTCAGCTTGTCATCATCTTCGTACAGGTGAAGCATATACTTCTTACCCGGTTCCAGAAAATCCGTAGTCAATGTAATTGTGCGGGCTTCCGTATTCGTCATTGCTCCTACAAACCAGTCATTCCCCGAACGACGTGCCTGAACGATATATTCACCAATCTCTCCATCTAACGCGCGGCTGTCATCCCATACACTCGGAATTGCTTTCCAAAATTCCAGTTCTTCTTCTCCCTGGTAGAATTCCGGTCTGTCATACCAAAACATAAATTGCAAAGGACTGTAATACACAGCTGCCATCGCCAACTGATGTGCTTTCGTATTCTTCACCCGATTATTGAAATAGCAAAGCGTATAGTCTCCTGCACCTGCCAGATAGCGGGTAAAAGGAAGAGTCATATTGTGTGTAGCATCCGGCATTTCTTCATTTCCACGAATACCTTCCTGCGTCATCAGGTTAGGATAAGTACGGCTGAAACCTGTCGGACGATATTCGTCATGAATATCTACCATCAGACCATATTCTCCACATTTACGAACTGCATCATGCAGCCAGGTACTCCAACGCTGATTACCTATCTGTACAAAACCGAACTTGATACCTTTCAATCCCCATTTTTTATACAAAGGCAACAGAATATCCAACTGCTGCACTAATGCGCGCTGATTGACATACACCATAAGTCCGATTCCTTTCGATTCGGCATATTTACACAAAGCAGGTATATCAAGGTCTTTATCAGAAGAAACTGTAGTAGCGTCCGAACTCATTTTCATTTCCGGTCCGTACCAGCCTGCATCCATGTGTACATACTGAATACCGCGTTCTGCCGCAAAATCAATGGCCGCTTTTACTCTATCTTGTTTCAAGTCGCCCGAACGGAATACTTTCCCGGGTTTGATCCAAGAAGTATCAGCCAGTTTGCAAGCCGGATTCAGATTCAAGACAAGATCATTATTATTAATTAAATCGACCGGACGTTCGCCAACCATGATTACACGCCACGGAGTACTGTAAGGAGAAATAATATCGACGCTACTATACAGGCTTGTCTCCAAAGTGGAAGGTTTCTCTGCCGATAAACGGAATTTACCACGAACATAATCCACCATTTCTGCTTCCAACAAAGCTACTGATAATCCATCAGGAAGTTTCAATGTCAATGGACGCTCACTCTCCTCTTTGCCCCATCCTTTCAACGGACGAAGTTCATAAGGTCCTTGCGCCCAACGCTCGTAATACGCCATCGTTCCTTCAGGCATTGTGAAGCTAGTCTGCTCACCGACGATATGCAAGAAAAGCCCGTTTGTCATTTCCGGAAAATGATAGCGGAAAGCAACTCCTTCATTATAGGCGCGAACTATGATATTCATAAAGTAATTCTTACGCTTATCATAACCACCGTCCTGATTGCCATTTCCTTCTCCCTTCTTGAATTTCAAAGTCATCTCATTGTAGCAATCACGTACTTCCGCACGTTCGCCATATACAGGCTTCCATCTCTCGTCCGTCTTTTGATGTTCAGTCTCTGTCAACTTCAGATTCTCACACCAAAAATGACAAGTATCATTCGGTATACCCAACGCCGATTCAAATAACTGATTTTCAATCAGAACACCCAGTTTACTTTCTTCAATTACCGGACGATTTTTATAAGTCAAGGTATAATACATTTGTGCATTATCCTCTCTTACCGCACGCTGATAAAAGGTAAAACGATAAGCTCCATCAGGAGACGTCAGTTCCTGACGGGTTTCTGTCATCACATCTTGCGCTTTTACCAATGCCGGTATCACCAACAACAAAAGCAAAATTCTTTTCTTCATTCTATTTACGTTCATGTTTATTCATCTTTCCTATTATATACGAACGAGGAAGAAATTATACTCAAATGTTTATTGCCTGAAAAGCTTATTCCATCTGCTCTCTATATAAAGTCGGTGTCATTCCTGTCACCCTTTTAAAAATGCGGTTAAAATGTACAGGTGATTCAAATCCGCAAGTAGCACTGATTTGCGATATATTCATCATACTACTATTCAATAGTTTACAAGCATATCCGATACGCATATCAAGTACATACTCTTTAAATGTCTTTCCTGTGTTTTCTTTAAAGTATCGGCAGAAAGCGGCAGGGTTCATCGCTGTATAAGAAGCAATTTCATCCAGACCGATAGACTCGGTATAATGTTTATTCAAATAGGCAATCACCTTTTCCATTCTTTCATTACGCATAATCGAAGGGGACGGAGTATAATGAGAAGTAGTCAGATATTTCTTATGATTGCTGGTAGCCATCATCTGTAGAAGTGAAAGCAACAGGATGATTTGATCCGCTCCTTTGGCAGAAGGAATTTGTTCCAATAACTTAATGATTTTCCCCGAACGGGTAATTGTGAATTTAATTCCTCTGCAAGCATCCTCCAATAAATTCCTGATAGGAATAAACTGGGAGTATTGAGAAATAGAATAATGCATAAAATCTTTCTCAAACTGAATATTGACTCCTCTTACTTTCAGTTCGGATTTTTCTTCATTATCAGATTCTTCCCCGTCGTCCGGTGGACTTTGCATACTATGAGGCAGTTCGGAACCGAAAAGAATCAAATCACCTTTTGAATAGGAGATAATGCTGTCACCCACCAGACAATCCCCCTCTCCCTTCTCCACATAAATAATTTCATACTCACTATGAAAATGCCACGGATACGTGAAACGTGGATATTCATAAAAGCGGGCACGGACGGGATTAGAAGTCGTAATAGTCAACTTCTCATTCATTATCTTCCTCATAAATCTCCTTTCTAAACTACTTTTGCAAAGATAGGTAAATATCTTGCAAAAATACGCATCATAGCATGTATAAAAACCCGCTATTTTTGCATCCATTCATAAAAACATTTGATAGAAACCATGAACGAATTATTTAGTATTGCCGGTAAAGTTGCTGTTATTACCGGAGCAGGTGGTGTACTGGGCGGAAATATTGCCCAACACTTTGTACAGCAGGGAGCAAAAGTAGTAGCTATTGACATTCGTCAGGAACAACTGGACAACCGCGTGACTGAACTTAAGCAATACGGTGACGATGTAATCGGTATCATCGGTAATGTACTTGACATCGCCAGCCTGGAGAAAGTAGCCGAAGAAGTCGTAGCCAAATGGGGACAGATCGATATTCTATTGAACATTGCCGGTGGCAATATGCCGGGAGCTACTCTTGACCCAGATCAGCACTTCTATGATATGGATATCTCTTGCTGGGAAAAAGTGACTAATCTGAATATGAATGGGACAGTCTATCCGTCTATGATATTCGGTAAAGTAATGGCAAAACAAGGCAAAGGATGTATCATTAATGTATCCTCAATGGCAGCATACAGTGCTATCACCCGTGTACCGGGATATTCGGCTGCAAAAACTGCCGTAGCCAATTTCACTCAATGGCTGGCAAGCGAAATGGCACTTAAATACGGTGATGGTATCCGTGTAAATGCTATTGCACCGGGTTTCTTCATCGGCGATCAAAATCGTCGTGTGCTTATCAACCCAGATGGTTCACTGACAGATAGAAGCAAGAAAGTATTGGCAAAAACTCCAATGAAACGTTTCGGTGACATTAAAGAATTGAATGGTGCAGCGCATTTCCTGTGTAGTGAAGCCGCTAGCTTCGTAACCGGAGCAATGCTACCTATTGATGGTGGTTTCAGTGCATTCAGCGGAGTTTAAGCAATAAATAATAGCCTGTTATAAAGAGAAAGACTATGATGGAAAAGACTTGGAGATGGTTTGGCAAAAAGGATAAGATAACCTTGCCGATGCTCCGACAAATAGGGGTAGAAGGAATTGTCACTGCCCTGCATGATGTACCGAACGGTGAAATATGGACAATGGAAGCTATTAACGATTTGAAATCATATATCGAATCTTATGGTTTACGTTGGTCGATAGTGGAAAGTCTTCCTGTATGTGAAGCAATCAAATACGCAGGAGCGGAACGTGAACAGTTAATTGAAAACTACAAAATAAGCCTTGCCAATTTAGGTAAATGCGGTATAAAGACAGTATGTTACAACTTCATGCCCGTTATCGACTGGATACGTACAGACTTGCAACACCCTTGGCCGGATGGTACCAGTTCTCTGTATTACGACCATATCCGCTTTGCTTATTTCGATATCCGAATCTTGGAACGTGAAGGAGCTGAAAAAGATTACACTGAAGAAGAACTTCAGAAAGTTGCCGAGTTGGATAAGGTTATCACAGAAGCAGAAAAAGACGCTTTGATTGATACGATCATTGTCAAGACTCAAGGTTTTGTTAATGGCAATATCAAAGAAGGAGATAAAAATCCGGTTTCCATCTTCAAGCGGTTACTTGCTTTGTACAAAGATATAGACCGGGATGCTTTGCGTGAAAATATGCGTTATTTCTTATCTGCAATCATGCCTGTATGCGAAGAATATGGAGTTAATATGTGCGTACATCCGGATGACCCTCCATTCCAGGTATTAGGTTTACCACGTATCGTTACCAATGAAAATGATATTGAATGGTTCCTGAATGCCGTAGATAATCCTCATAATGGATTGACTTTCTGTGCAGGCTCTTTGAGTGCAGGCGAACATAACGATACACGTGAGTTGGCTAAGAAATTTGCAAAAAGAACTCATTTCGTACATCTGCGCAGCACAGCTGCCATGCAAGGTGGAAACTTCATTGAAAGCTCCCATCTTACGGGAAGAGGACATCTGATTGATCTTATCCGTATCTTCGAAAATGAGAATCCGGGATTACCAATGCGTGTAGACCACGGACGAATGATGCTGGGAGATGAAGATAAAGGTTATAATCCGGGATATTCCTTCCACGGACGTATGCTGGCTCTTGCACAAGTAGAGGGAATGATGGCTGTAGTAGATGATGAGAAAAGACGACAGATAATATTATAATCATTACAGTACTGATATAGTCAGAGCTTCGTCAGAGCAATAACCTCGTTATTTGTTTCAAGGCGGGAAACATTTTGTTTCAAGCGTTGAAACTGATGGTTTCCCGTCTTGAAACTTTAGTTCCAAAGGCTCGAAACTCCAGTTCCAAAGGCGGGAAACTATAGTTTCTAGAGCAGGAAGATTCTGTCTCAAAGACAAGAAACAACCATTCTGTCTCTAGGCTTTTAGTTATAATCATATAATTCCGATACAATAAATACAACGGACTGTTCTCTCAATAGCTAAACCTTTCAATGCCAATGCATACTTATATCATTTGGTAAGCGTCGACAGTGTGAGAGTAAGTTTTACCCTCACACTACCCTCACCTTTACCCTCACCCACGAAAGTACGATGGATAAAGGGATTGAGAGCCGGGTGAGAGTGTGAGGGTAAAATCAACACAATCTTTTATTTGTTAGCTACTTTATCTGTATCTTCCCTACAAAATCTTTTTTATCTATATTCAGTTCTTCCAAAGAGGCGATCCGTTTGCCGTTCAACATTATGTTCTCAAACAAAATATTCTCAACCTTCCTATTCTTATCATAACCTTCCATCAAAGAAGGATTGATATATTTCCCGGTACATGAAATATTACGGAACGTTATGTTTCTGACACCTCTGCCGGGACCTGTGTTATATTTTTGGTTATACATCACCCGAAGATGAAATAACTGTCCTTCCTGGATATGTTCCACACGAATATCCTCAAAAGTGATGTTTTGTGCCAGATTGTGATCTCCTACATTAATAGTCATGCAGCCTTGATAATCACGATCGTCCTCATCATGTTCCAAGATATCGATATTCTTGAACAATATATCTTCTAAAACCTCATCTCCTGTTTTCGTATTTCCATGCGTACCGATATTGATAGGGTGAGCAATATCCGCCCATAGTGTAGAATTAAGTACACGGATATTACGAGAATCTCCATAATAATTCCAACGATGCGTATAGATGGCTATACAGTCGTCTGAATTACGAAGAAAAACATCATCAATCACGACATCCGAGCAAGACATAAAATCCAATCCGTCACTCCAACCCTGATAACTGAATGATTTCAGATTCTTGATAGTAATTCCCTGTGATTGTCCACCGGAAACTGTATAGTGACGGGAGTTGACAACTGTAATTCCATCAATCAGTACATTCTTGGAGTATGCCACCGATATTCCCTGCTGCGGTTCAAGCAACATACCGTGTCCGAGAATCTTTACATTCTCTACACTGTCGCAAGTCAGGCAACCTTTCAGCACCGCTCCACCTTCCAGATAGACAGTCGTGTTGGAAGGAATACGGAAGCATTTGCCTGCCACATCTGTGGGTTCGTGTATACCGGACTCAAAATACATCACATTCGGATCATTCTTATCAGGCACATTCTCAATGATCGGATTGGCAAACACATGCAGATTATTCAAACGGTCACCGTTGAACTCTACAGAGAGTTTTTGTGGTTTATCCAATGTGAACAGCAGAAAATTTCCGTCTATCTCCGGCTGAATTCCTTTAGATAGTGGACGCACTACTGCTGAACGGAGTTCCCCGTTATTCTTTTGCACCAGCACTTCCACTTTACCGGAAAAATCAAACTGTACCATGGTTGCATCCGACTTGGTATCCATATCCACCTTTACATTATATTCATAAAGGTCTACCCAATCTTTTTCACCCATTTGCCGTACTTTTACTGTATAATCGTCATTGTGGCGGGCATAGTAGATGCCTTGTGGCACCGGATAGATGACAATTTCTGCCTGTATAACTCCTGAAGTCATTACAAGTAAAAATGTAAGCGCTATTCGTATCAATCTATTCATTTTGAATTATTCATTTATTGTGCATACATCAATGTACCGAGTCCAAGTACATCATACCCACCAGAGTTAGCATCATAATAACCGCCGCCGCCTTCTATTCCTACATATTCGGTAGCAATCTTGGTATATTTGAGATTATCATCCGAGATGTTTTTTATCCCTTTGTAATGATAGTAAGGCAACGCCCATATCGCACGTTTGATCCATTTACCACCACCAAGTGTTGTTTGTTCTTCCGGAATCGGATATCCCCATTGACTCTGTTTTTGCCATATATAAGTAGTATATGGTACAGTCTCATTAGTGTAATTACAACAAGCGGCATATTCGCAGGCCCGTAGGAAGAGATTATCATCATAAGCAAAGAAATCGTCTCCCTGGCTCCATGCCAACTGACAGATAATTCCCATCAATCCAACACACATCAATGTATGTCCCTGGTCACGGCCACTTTCCTGCCATTGAGCAAAGTTATAGTCCGGTGCATAATCGTGATAGATAGCACGACGTAAACGTCCGTTTGTATCACCTGTCTGCAAATGGGCGATACCTTCATTATAAATATCACGACGATCGGTTACAATGCCGATAGCCATTTTAGCCGCTATATTACAAAGACACCAGTTAGCCCAATAATGTAACGCATTCGTATCGTGATGACGTTTCAGAAAATCATCATTAGCAGGATAGAACACTTTAAGCAACCAATTCTGGAAAGCTGCGAAGTCCGCACGATCCCATCCTCCATAATCCCTCAATAATTCACCGGCAATAGCAAATTCATAACCATAAAGTCCTGCAGCAAGCGATAAATTCGTATTACCTGTTACACCTACACAAGTCTGTACCCACTTATTCAGATTCTCCACTGCTTTTGCCGCATATTCATCATCTTGCTCAATCTTCCAACGAAGCGCCTGCTGATATGCAATAGTGGCCCCTCTGGCTGCATTCATATAATTTTCATCACCGGAAACTCCACGTTTAATCCATTCCGTAGGATAAGTATCTGCCGTCTTCTGCGAAAACTGACTTTCTACTAATAATTGATAAGCACTTATCCAAGGCTCTTCTCCGGCAGCTTTTTTATCCCGGATACGCTGGAAGTCTTCCTCCGTATGCAACCCTTCATGCAGCATGGGTTCCGTTGACGGTTTAAGTTCAACCTGTTCCAAATTTACATTATTATCAGGAAGAGGAATTTTATTCAAATCAGTTTCCACATTGACACCCGGAAGGTCAATGCCGTCCCCACATCCTACCAAAAACAGGGTAGCAAATACTGCGGTTATATAATATATCTTTTTCATCATATTTTTGGTTTAATGGTACACCATATCTACCATTGATTACGGTGCACCCAATTATAGTTTATTGCTCTACTAACTCTAATTTGAAATTATCTATCTTAGCCCGTCCTTGTTTTACTGTAATCGTACATACAAAACCAATGACAACATCGGTAGGCTCTTCAACAAGAATATCAACTACTACATCACCCGTACCCGAAATAGAAGCGTTTGCCAGACTCTTACTTGGTATATCACTCGTATTTGCCATCTCGTTACCTTTACAAACCGCAACATAACCGGTAAAACCTCTGCCGTCATATTCATAAACGTGTGCCGTCAACTTATATTTTCCTTTTTGAAGATGAGAAGTCTGATATACCTTACCATCATTTTTAGGATTGTCAAATCCCCAATCTGTTTGTAAAGCCAAACCTGCATCACTTCCATCACCATATTTCGTTTTAAATGCCAAATCAACAGCAGCACCTCCTTCACCAGCAGTCAAGTTAGAGTTCTGAACTATCCAATAAGCAGCTTTTGCCCACTCTCCTTTTTTATGGAATCCTTTATCCCCACCTTCTTTTACATATTCAAAAGGCTGTTTATAGTTCATGAGTACATATTGAGAAATATCTCCATCCACCGGCAGAGGTTGTAACATATCACTCTCTACGGGTTGTGCAATACCTTCAAACACCATTGTTACTTTTCCACCATTGAAACCTTGCGGAACCGTTACAGTAATAGAAGTCGTAGTAATCTCTTTAACCGTAACGGGTACGGATATTCCCTCAAAAGTAACTGTAACAGAATTCTTATCCGTTCCAAAACCTTTTCCTGTAAATGTTATTTCCTGTCCGGCTTTTACTAATGTGCCATTAGGATAAATATACGGTGTTTCAACAGAAGTGATTTCCGGAGTTTCCCAAACCTCAAATGTGCCTGATTCGCCCATCTCTATTTCCTTACCCTGAATAATCAGTTTAATCTTCACCGGAGCTTCAGATGAAACTCCTTTGGGAACATTCACTACGATATTACCTTTATCATTCAGTGTCACTTTATCACAAACTGTTTCTCCGAAAAAGACCTGAATATTTTCAGCTTTCGTACCAAAGTTCTGACCAATGATCGTTACTTCCGCATTAATATATCCGGCTTTCGTTGAAATGCCTGTTACTGTCGGCATCGGTAATACCGTATATTTCAACTGTGTCCCGATAGTTTCAAACGGAGTAATGACAGTAATTGTATAATCTCCGGCTTCCAACGAAGCAGGTACAGCGAGTGGAATACTCTTATCCGTCAAATTATCTGTATCTATTGCAGCTTCTACAGGTTCTCCGCCAGCTTTAGAGAAAGTTACTTTCAAAGGCTCCAACCCTTCAACAGACTTATCCAGCAATTCTTGCACAAGATTGGTTCCTGTTATTGCAAATTTACTGCCAGCAAAACCTGATGGAACCGGTTCGTCTTCCTTAGGAGTATCAAGCGTTGCATGCTTCAACACAGTGAAAGGATAAGAAGCCAAATCAATCGTTTGTTCTGCCATAATAAGTGTCATAACTCCACTGACAGCTGTCTCGGGAACTTTGGCCGTAAATTCGGTATCAGTAGGTGTACCCACAATCTCTGCCTTGTCTGTGGAAGTCCCGAAAGTCAAAGTATACAGTGTTTTAGAAGAAACAAATTCTTGTCCTTCAAAAACGAGACTGGCACCCGGAAAACCATAAGAAGGTTTCACTACGCTGACACCCGGCTTACCAAGTACACGATAAACTAGATCAGTCTCCACACGTTGCCCGAAAACCTCAACGGTTATCTTTCCGTTTGTTGCCGATTCCGGCACTTTCGCAAGGATAGCATCATCGGCGCAGGAGACTACTACTGCCTCCTGGGAACCGATAAATACTTTCACATCTTCTGTTATGATACCAAAATCACTGCCACTTACGGTAAACTCATTCCCAACATATCCTTCTACGGGATCTATCTTTGTTACAGTCGCCACAGGATCAGTGTAACTCATTGAAACAATTTCTTCGTTATCCTCGTCACAAGCAGCTAATGCGAAAAGCGAGAGAAAAACGGGAAACAGATAGTTATATATTTTCTTCATAATCTTAATTATATTATCACGATGAATTACTCTTTTTTCTTTTTCCACATCATTCAAGAATCAATTTCAATTCTGTCACCTTAAAGTATGAATTACCTTTAGCCAGAGAAGTCAGGAATCCAATGACAACATCCGTTGTCTCCGTCACTTCAAATGAAGGTGTAACCAACGTACCCGAATCATTCGCTGTTCCCATTTTATCATAGGCCACATAAACTCCATTTAGTTGCTCAAGATCAGCGACATTCGGTATATCACTTTCACTATCTCCTTTAGCTATCAATACGGAAATAAAGTTCCCCGCATCAGTAACTACCAATGTATATGCATAAGTGACTTCCAGTCTGTATTTACCAGGACGGAGCGTAGCAACCTGCCACATTTTCCCATTCGTATAAGCTTCTTTATCCCATCCATTCTGGAATGCTAACGTTAAGCCTTCTTCTGATTTATATTGCATTCCGGAAACAGTCGTATTGCCTTTTGCATTGAACGATGCTGCATTTTGATTCCACACTGCCGGAGTCCACCATTCACCGTTCTTCCAACTTTCATCATTTGCCTTGGCAAACGGCTGCTTATAGTTTTGAAGATAAAGCACTGTCACATCACCCTTCGAGTTAGGATTGAACATTGCACCACCTGTCATTGTATATCCGTGAATAGTCACAGTCACACTACCTGTCTGATAATCAGCAGGAGTTGTCGCAACAATAGTAGACTCATCCACCAGCTCAAATTCGGCCGGCGTTCCATTGAAACTAACAGAAATATCGGATGGATCCGTACCAAAGTTTTCACCTGTTATAGTGACCTTGTCTCCCGTATCGGCTACCCCTTCACCGTCTTCACTATCAGAAGTCACTGTAATGACACGTGGCGTAGGCAGTACTGTATAATGACCGATATTCTCCACCTTTTTATTATAAATCTGTAAAGACAGATTGCCTGTTACTGCAGTTTCCGGCACTTCCACTACCAAACGGTTATTTTTGCAATCGAGTACTTTATTGGATTGGGCTTCACCGAAGAAAACTTTCACTGCTTCAGCACGGTCGCCAAAATTGGTTCCCATAATACCTGTGTAGTGACATATCCGTCCGTAGGATAAATGCTCTCCACTACTGGTACAGGATAATCATAAACTCTATACTTGGGGTCTTGCTCACAACCGGAGAAAAGTGCGGAAACACAAGCAAGTATTGCCAAGTGAAATGTATATTTGAATAAAAACTTCATATAACCTATGGTATTATACGTTAAACGATTGAATGATTAATATCCTGGATTTTGTACCAGATTTGAATTCAGGTTGATTTGATTTCTTGGAATCGCCCACAAATAATCTCCCTTAGTAAATGCGCAGTCGGATGATTTGAGAAGCACTACACAAGGTAATTTTCCTTTACCTGTCTCTACTTCTTCCGTCCCCTTCGTAAAAATAGCCGGATTGAAAGCACTGGTAGCATTCCCGTTTTCGTCTATAAATGCCGTCGGATAGCTGGCATTACCTACTACCGCACCGCAACGAGACTCATTCAGATTCTTCTCCGCAATACCCCAACGTTTCAGATCGT
>ENA-OPWO01000571-OPWO01000571.1-human-gut-metagenome-genome-assembly--contig:-NODE-571-length-11679-cov-2.541208_pt1 | contig 11679 bp, 8 predicted proteins | sample MGYA00241510_ERZ502012 | MGnify/ENA primary metagenome ERZ502012 (study PRJEB25962, sample SAMEA2041923) | human gut metagenome | biome: human gut; feature: human-associated habitat; material: faeces...
CGCACCACAGAGTCATTGTCCATAAAACTCATAGAGCAAGCCATCTGCTTCTCGGACTCACGCACGAATGCCTTATGGCGAGCATCATCGATAATCATGCGCCTGGTCATCGCAAAGAGCAAGTTGCGGGCTGTTTCCTCAGAGATAACATCCAAAGACATTACCTTGATAAAAAGATCTTGCAGCATATCCTCGGCTGCCATCACATCATGGGTGTAGCTTACGAGATACTGCTTGAGGTCGGTATAGTACTTCTTATATAAAGAAGCTACCAACGTGCGATTCGGGAGTTTGTCGTTAAGTTCCATATCTACTCAGTTTTTAAATTTGCAATGTTAAGATTGTTATTCTTTCCTTAAGATTGTCATTCTTTCGATGCATCCATCGCTGAATTTCTGTTGCAAAGATAAAAGCTTTTTCGATACAAGGCAACTTTTTAGACATGAACTACCGCCAACTGATTTTACAATAAATCCAATTCATTTAACTATCTCTCTATCAAGATGTTACAAACATATCGGGCAGAGTCTATCTAAATTAGGCGAAGTCTTAAGTGGACAACTATACACTTAAAACTTCGCCATTCATAACTATAGTTTGATGTTCTGAGCCTTCAAATATTCAGTAGGAGTCATGCCCTCTACACGTCGGAACGTACTAAAGAAACTCGACTTTTTAAAACCACATTTCTCGCTCAAGGCTGTCAATGTGTACTTCTTGTATTCACCATCGGCAATGAGTCGCTTGAACTCTTCCAAGCGATAACGGTTGATAAACTCATAATAGTTTTCCTTGACATAGAGACTGAACACCTGACTCAACTTGCTTGATGACAAACCGAGCACCTCGGCGAGGTCGCTCATCTTTAGATCAGGGTTAGTATAGCAACGCTTCTCCTCTAAATATGCCTTCATGCGTTCCACGATGTCGGCAAACTCCTTCTCATCCACCTTTACACGAGCATACTTCTGGGTAGTCGTCTTTCCTATGGTCTCCTCGACGTCCAACTCCAAGTTCTCGCCAGCCTCATTCTCCAAGTATTGCAGAACTTCCAGTTCCGCCTTCTCCTGCTCTATCTCCATCAAGGCACCCTCTATCTCATTGCGCTCATTCAGGAGCACCTTGGTATTCTTGTGATAACTGCGCCACATCAACAAGAGGACGACCGCAGCCAAAAGAATGATAAATTCAAGGATGGCAAGCCAAGAAGGCAAAACCGTTATCTGATAGGTGCGCTCTGTGGCAGGTGCGCCAGCCAATCTCACCTTCAACTTATGTACGCCTAGCAATAGGTTGGTGATTTCCACATCCTTGCCATCGCTCACGCTCGTCCACTCCTTGTCACCATCCATCTTATATTGGTAGAGTCTACCGTAAGGTCGGGCATAGTCTTGCAACAAGATGCGGAAGGAGAGTTTCTCCGAGAGGATATTCCAATGGATGCTGATACGATGCTCGTCGTTGGCATGGTCTTCGAGGGCATATTCCATCAAGTCGCTTCCACGGCGGATATCATAGAGGACGATATGATAAGGATTGTGGCGAAGCCAATAGTTCAAAGCCTTTCGGTTCACCTCCATCAGTCCGTTTGAGGTCGCCACCCAGACTTGTCCCTGTTCATCCATCCTCACACCATCCGAGTTGATAAACTGGCACGCCAATCCCTCGCCATAGCCGAAGTGCTGCAAGTCTTGCATCTGATAGTTCAAGCGGTACAGTCCTTGGTCGGTGGCTATCCAGTAATAGCCTTTCATATCATCCAAGAAGCCATAGCACTTGCTGCCCACGAAGTCGTTCGGCATCTCCAATTGCCCGAACTGGGTCATCGTAGGGTTGGTATAGAATATCTTAGCCAACTTAGGGAAAAACATCAATCCCTGATGTCCTCTCACACAACCGAGACCCGACTCTGCATTGAAGAAGCCATTGGGGAAGTGGGAGTTCTCGAAGGTTTGCGTGGCTGCCACATAGAGCGATACGCCTTGCGAACAAGCCCATCCATTGCCCTTGCCATCAAAGCGCAACGTGGTGATACCGCCACAGAGGCGTGAGTTGTTCTCTGTATATCTTGTGATATGTCCCCCGCCATCCCATACGAAGACTCCCTCGCTTGTACCTATCCACAGCTTACCGTCACGAGCGAAGTCGAACGAAGCTATCGTGGTCGTAGCCAACAAAGGTTGGTCGGGAATACGAGAGATGGTAAAGGTCTGTGGATTCAATATCAGCAAACCTCCATCGTATGTACCAATATAATACTGTCCCTTATAATAAGTGATATTGGTGATGATATGCGCTCCAAAGAGCTGTTCCATCGGAATCAGCTTGACCATCTTGCGAGCCTCATCCACATAATACAAACCGTCATTGGTACCTATGACCTTCACTTGGTTGCCAATGTAGACGGAACGCACGTTCAGACCTTCGGTCGTGAAATCGCCGAAGTGATAATGTTGGAAGATAAGAGCCTTGTAATAGGTATATGACATACCGAAGCGAAAGAAACCAAACCAGTTGACCCCATGCTCATCCTTGACGAAGCAATAGACGGCATCGCTTGGCAACTTGTGCTTCCTGTCGCCATTGATTTGATAAGTATCCTTGATTCTTGCGGTTTTCGCATCAAGCAAAAAAGCGCCCGACCCGTCCGTAGCCACGGTGATCTCACCATGTGGCAGGGAAGCCTGCAAGTAAGTGATGACATTGCCCACACCCGAAATCTGGTATGGGGGAGTACGGAGTCTCGGACTATAGACATACAAACCATTATTCTTGGTACCAATATAAAACTTGTCCTTCCAGATAGCCAAGCAGCTCAATGCCGCTCCCTTCGACATTTTGTCAGCTATCACATACGAGCGATACTTGCCGGTCTTGGACATATAGCAGTTGAGGGCATAGCGGCTCAGGAACCAGATGTTGCCTTGCGCATCCGCCTTGATGTCACGGATACCATTCTCCACCCCCATTCGGGATGCGCCCACCGTAATCAGGCGACTTCCCTTCTCATCGAAGATGTGGAATCCCTCACGGTTGCCCACATAGAGTTTGCCACCGCAAGCCAGGATGGCCTCAGCCTTGCTTATCTCCTGATGGACTTGGCGAAACTCACCCTCGCCCTTCCGTTTCTCGAAGATACCTCGCCCCGTAGCTACATAGATGGTATGGTCTTCGCTCTCACAGATGTCATAGATATAGTTTCCATCACCTCCCACCTTGAAAGTGACGATACGCTTGCCATTATACAAACTCACGCCATCGCTAGTCGCCATCCACATACGTCCCTGATAGTCGGGCATGATACGTGAGACCGTCTCACCCGAAAGCCCATCTTCCTTGGTCACAAAATGGAACACCTCGTCATTGACAATGTCGGCACGGCAAAGCGCCACACTGCACATCACCAACAGGAGGCATATATAATAATGTATACATTTCATTGTTTTATCCTTGCAAGCATTAAGATTGATAATTCGCTTGCAAAGATAAAACAATTCTAAGACAATCCAAAATAAAAAAGGCTTTTTTGTCTTGATTACTGAGACAAAAGCCTTACTTCTGCCAATATACGGCATAGCGGCAGTGATGGGCATCATAGAATGGAACGAGTTCCACGCCATTCTTCATCTTGAAGTTCTTGATGCTCTTCAAGCCCTCATACTTCGCCTTCTCTACAGTGGATGCTGGTATCTTGAAGTCGAAAATATAATAGTTGTTATATTTCTGAGGATTGCTGAAAGGCTGCTCCACCTTGTCGAGCTTGCCAGTCATCTGATACTGGTCGATCATACCCTGCACGATTTTATGGAGCGTATAGAAAGGTGCCCATACGCTCTTGCCTTGGATATTACGGTCGATGAGACCTTCGGCGAAAGCACTTAGATAGCCACCCTCTCTGCTCGAGAAAGCACCGCTGGTATTGCGGAAGCTCTGCAAGAGCGATTTTACAGACCCTGACATCATTCAAGCTGAGTCTCGTTACATATTCTCTTGGAAACGAGAAGGAAGAAGATGCACCTGATTCATCTTGAAAGGCTGGCACTTTGTGTTGTTGTTTCCGATGGCAAGGCTGTTGAGACTACCTGCCATCAACAAGCCTGCTACGATTGCGATTGATTTCTTGTTCATATTTTATTTTTTTCTTATTTCACTCGATTCACCACATCCTTGGGAATATCAATGCGGATAGGTTGCACGGCACCCTTGTATTCACCATCGGCATCAGCCACAGCGACAAGCCAACAGGTGAAGGAACGGCGTGCATTGTCCCATCCTGACTCGTATGGATAGAACTTGAAAGTGGTGTCATTGATTTTCTCCACAGGACCACACACCACCTCTACATGAGGCTTCTTCTTGCCATGCTGGGAGGTTGCGTTATTATGAGAAGCATCAGTATAGACAGCCTTGAGTTGGAAGGTGATGCCCTTCATATCTCGCAAATCCAGTTTCATACCTCCTTGTGCCTTCTCGTCATATTCTATTATCTTACCTTGATACTCAAAGCCTACATACTGCACTTTCTTGCCAGCCGTCTCCTTATATCGAGCCTCTGTGAGTTCCACCATTTCCTTATCGAAATACCAGAAGGCATCATGCTTGTCGCCCTTATATATATAATAAGGTGCAGGAAGAGGACGAGAAGCGGAGGCTTTCTCAGGCATCCTGCCTTTATCTGTACCATCCGTACCTATCATATCCGAATGGAATCTCTCGGCAAGCCAACCATCCTTCGGATTGAGTTTGCGTAACGTTCCATCGCTGTTCAAACGCTGTTCTAATGCCTTTTGAATGAATTTCGCAAGATACAGGGCTGTATGGTCGCCACAGTCGAAATGACCTCTGCCTGTATCGCAGAGGAAGGAGATGCAACTCTCTGGATACATCATGCGGAAAGCAAGGGCAGGATTCACACGAGCCTCCCACCATTCATACTCTCCTTCCACCATCAAACCAGGAATGCCATCAATGTTGCGATGTCGTCCCCACTCCACGTTGTCCCTGCCATAACCACAGAGATTGGTGCGAGGAGCATCACCATGGAAGGAGATGATGCAGAGCGTGCGGTTCGGATTCCAAGCCGCAAAGTTCCAGGGGAAGGTTGCCTGGGCAGAATGTCCCAAAGGAATGACAGGAGCCTTGGCTATCTCGGCATAACCGCTTTGGTCAGCGAGATTGTCCATCATCTCCTCAAAGGTATTCTGTGCGCCAGAGGTAGGATCCCAGTTGTTGGTGAAGGCAGGAGCCACCCATACCATTGCCACGCCCAGTTTCTTCATCTGAGTCTGGAAGTTCTTGTTCTTATAGATAGCCTCCTCGGTCATATTCTGTTGCGAGAGCAGTACAGCCTTCACTTGCTTGCATCCCTCTGGCACCCAAAGGTAAGCCACAGGAGCCTTGCCTGTCTCATTGGAGACATATCCTCTCAAGTCCACCGACCATTGATACATACCACCACCTCCCACGCCAATGGCATGAGCTACAGACATAAACAAGCCTTGCAACAGCAAAACCATCAACATTACAGCAACACGCATTCTTTCGCTCATCAAGAATAAATGTCTGATTACCAACTCTTCCTTACCTTTCACACCATAGTGTTTCTTATTCATATATCAATGTACTTAACAGTCATTATTTCACCAAAACGAATCTCAATGCTGCACCGCCTGATGGCAGCAAATGAAGCTTGATAGCCTTGCCTGCCTTGATGGTTTGCATGGCAGATGCTACCTTGGTGCGAGTGTTCAGCGATGGATCGTCATTGTAAATCTCCACACGATATTTCTTGCCTTTCTGCAAGAAGTCGGCAGTATTGAGAGTGATGTCACGAGCTTGCAAGCCATTCATCGCTCCCACAAACCAATCATTGCCAGAACGACGCGCCTGTACGATATACTCACCTATCTCACCTTGCAAAGCCTTGCTCTCATCCCATACGGTAGGACAATATTTCCAGAAGTCCAACTCCTTTTCTCCCTTATATACATTCGGGAGGTCATACCAATACAAGAAGGTGATAGGACTGTAATATACCACAGGCATTGCCAACTGATGAGCCTTGGTATTCTTCACTCTACCATTGAAATAACAAGGGGTATAATCAGCAGGACCGCAGAGGAAACGGGTAAATGGCAAAATCGTATTGTGCTCGGCATTTGGCATTTCCTCGTTGCCACCAATACCCTCTTGTGTCATGAGGTTAGGATAGGTGCGGCTCCATCCTGTAGGGCGATACTCATCGTGGATATCCACCATGATGTGATGGTCGGCACACTTCCTTACGGCATTGTGAAGCCAAGTGGTCCACTCCTGCGAACCTATCTGCACAAAGCCAAACTTGATGCCACTGATGCCCCACTTCTCATAGAGCGGCAAAAGCTGGTCAAGCTCCTGATACAAGGCTCTTTGGTTGACATACACCCACACACCGATGCCCTTGCTCTTGGCATACTGGCAGAGCTTTGGCATATCAATGTCGCGAGTTTCCAACACTTTCAAGGCAGAAGAAGACATCTTCATCTCCGGACCATACCAGCCTGCATCAAGCTCAATATATTGAAGACCTCTATCCACACAGAAGTCAACACCCTCCATGCAAGTCTTCATATCCAAGCGACATACACGGAAAGCCTTGCCTGGCTTAATCCAAGAGGTATCCTGTATCTGGCAAGGGGCATTGAGATTAAGCACCATCTGCTTGTTATTGATCAGGTCGATGGCCTTCTCACCCACCATGATGAATCGCCAAGGCATATTGTATGCCGTGATGACGTCGGCAGAATTGAACATCGCCATCTGCAACTCATTGTCTGCTTTCAACTTGAGCTTGCCTCTCACAAAGTCACTCAATGCCGCCTCACCGATGGCTGCATAAAGTCCATTATCCAAACGAAGTGTCAAAGGACGCTCTGCCTCTTCCTTCCAAGCAGCCTCGCTCTTCAAAAGCTTTACCTTGTTGGCATGAGATTGCGCCCAAGCATAGTGATAAGCCTCGGCATCAGGCGCAAAGCGGAAGGAAGTCAAGTCATCGGTGATGTGCATGAACAATCCATTGGTTGCCTCAGGGAAATGATAGCGGATGGCTACTCCCTCATCGTAAGCTCTCACAATGATGTCTAGGAGATATTGCTGGCGCTTGTCGTAAGCTGTGCCACCCCCATCTTGATGCTTGCCGCCCTTAATCAGATGGATGGTCATCTCATTATAACGATCTCGTATCTGGGCATACTCGCCATAGACTGGCTTCCAAGTATTGTCCTCAAAACGACGATCCACACTTGCTACTTCCATACCATTGGTCCAAACGTTGCTGTTATCCACTGGTATTCCCATAGCCGACTCCACCAAGTGGTTGTCGATGTTCACACCCAGTTCACCTGCTTCTACCACAGGCTTACCTGCATAATCCAAGCTATACAGCAGTTTGCCTTCCTTCTGAGAGAAGGTAAACTGATACTTGCCATTAGGTGACTGCAAGGTTTCTACTGCTTGAGCTGCCACTGCTACTATCAGCATCAGCAACAGGAAAGGCAATCGGCGATTGATACTAAAAGAGATAGTCTTCATTATTATCTATTGAATTTGTTGTTATTATTAATTCAAGTTGTCGGAACTTATAGTTTCGGCGGTCGCACAACAGCTGTTGGGCGATTAAAATCTCATTGTTCCACTCTCCAAGCAAACAAGGCGCTGGGTGGTTCCATCCTTGAGCTTCACGAGGATGCCAACGGCTCCCTTCTGCTCAGGCTCAAAGAAATCGACCGATGCGATGTCGCCCGGCTCGGTATCAGAGCTTGGCTCATATACTGTTACGAATGGATGGTTCCATGCCTCTCCCTTCTGGCGAGCCACAAAGGTAAGCACCGGCTGCTCATCTACCTTATAAGGTTGATTCGGCATGCGCTCATATTCGAGGTTGACTGGCGAGAGAGCTTGGAAGATGGTACGATTCTCATCTTTCTTCATCCACATGGTCATGGTGATTTCACGCTGGCCATCCATTGCCTCCACAACCTTATCATCCAGTATCTTGGTAACGAACTGCGTCTTTACACTGTTCTGCATTTCTGCGCTCTTCTTGTCATAGATATAAGAATAGGCATAGAGATGACCACCAGCGAAGGCAAGTTCCTCCGTTGGTTTCATATCGAGAGACAGACCAGAAGCCGCATCCATCACCTTCATCTCCTGTCCGAGATTGTGATAGAAGTAATCGTGGGTTTTATCGCCACCTTCCTTCTTCTTGCTACGGAACACATCTATGTAATATCCTCCCTTAGCAGATGTCTTCACGATGGCGGTGGTGCGCTGCTGCTGCGCCTGTGTCTCTGGCTCAATGAAACTTACGGTAGCGTAAGTTATCTTATCCTTAAGTTCAGAATCCTTCTGAATAGAAAGTTTCTTTTCGGATAGCTTCTTGCTGGCAGGTTGCTCCTTGCTTACCTCTGGATAAGAAGCGACAACCTTGAAGGCATGCTGAGACATCATTACAGGATAGCTTGATACACCATCCACCACTACCGTGTTGTGGGCTGGCATCTGGGAATAATATTCCAGATAGTCCAAACCGCTATAGAGGGTTCTGCCAATACCAGCATCAGGTCCCAATACATATCCCTTGCCATAGAGTTCGAGCGAGATACCATTGGCATGCTGGTGGTTGCCAAGGCTGGCATTGACGGAAGCCATCAAGTCGTGCTGCTTGTCCATGCCACTTCGCATTGCTATCCACGATACATTAGGGGCATAAAACAGGGTGCTCGTATATGCCTCGATCTCAGAGATAGGAGCTTGGGGAGCCACTGCATTCTTCAGAAGATTTATCTCAGAGATAAGATTCTTATTCTTATGGCGAGTGGCATACTTCAATACTTGGTTAATGCCACCTGTATTGAGATAACCTGGATGAGTATCGCCAAAACCTGCTATCATACGGTTAGGGAAGAGATATTCGGCAGAGGTCTTCACAGCTTCCGTCAAGATAGGACGCTGCTTGAAGAGGTCGATGCCTGCCTTCTCATCCAGCATGTTGGCGAAATCGCAGATAATGCCCAATACCGTGGTGCTATAGCCTGGCGACTCATACCAAATCTTGCTATGGGCATCAAAGCCGAAGTCGATGAGCTTGTTCATGCTCCACTGGCGAATACTATTTTGATTTACGATATAATCCAAGTAGTATTGCTTGCCCTTGCCATCTGCGTATGCTTGGTTATCTTGCAATACCAAGGCTATCTTCACGATGAAGTCGGCCTGAAACAAGTTCCAGTTGTTATGAGGCACACCATTGGCGATGATGTTCTCCGCCCATTTCTTGAAACCAGCCTCGATGACGGCTTGGTCATCCTTCACGAGAGGTTTGATGAGGGGATACATCTGGGTGAGTTCGTTAATGACATCCTCGTGGATAACCTCAAAGGTAGTCATGCCCACCAAGGTTTGCTGATGACCATGATTCAAGTCGATAGGCACATTGCGATAGGCGATGCCCTTCATATAGACATCGAACACCTTTGCTGCCATCTGTCCATAGCGCATATCGCCAGTGGCGGCATAGATGCGAGCGGCATCACGGGCCAAACTGATAATCTGACGGTTCACGCCAGCTATGTTGCAACCCGTCTTGGCGGGAGAGGTCTTCTCCATTTTTCCTGTTACCTTATTGATATAGGTCACATTGCCCTGCTCATCGTCATCGTAAGGCAACAAATCTTCCAACTTAGGTCGATTATAATTAGAAGCCACACTTCGGGTTCCATTGTATTTCACGGTAGGCACAGCTGCCCGCTCACCACCGGGATGGGCAAACGCCTCACCATTAACAAACACATCTGATGCATTTGTCTTCCAAAACATCTGCAAGCGAGAGTAGAGCCAGTCGGGTTGCTTATCCACCTGGCTCATCACGTTCTCAATCTTAGCCTTCAACTTGGTAATCTCAGGTTCCTCCACTTTCTTTTTAGCCATACCGAAAGAGGAAGAGAGGAGCATCAAGGCTGCCATATAAAGTACTTTCTGTTTCATGTGATTGATTCTTATTTTTATTTGATTTTTAATAAGAATACGATTGGGGAGCGACTTATACGTAGGACATCAGATAATAAAACGATATAAGCACAGATGCCTAAGCTGAACTTATATCGTTTACGTTTTACTAAAACATTCTACTTCTAAACCACAACGCAAAAACCGGATCGGTTATATAATAGCGTTTGCCACTCATTTCCACTATGTCTTTATCTACCAATGCAGTTTTCAAACGAGTGATATTAGAAACACTTCCTAGTTGAAATTCCTCCCTAACAGCAGTTTCTCCAAAATCATCATGATGTCCGGACAAGATGCAACGCAAAAAGTTCATCTGATATGCGGTAAGCGGTTCAATCTGCTGCATGAAAAGCTGCTCCTGACTATTGAGCAAGTCCTTAACACCTTGTTTGAGATGTTCATCTGTCACAACCTGTCCTTCGTCAATGAGCGAGAAGACGAGCCACGACAATTGCTGCACATAAGAAGAATAGTTATCTACCAACTGACAGATCTTAGCAGCCTGTTCCGCCGATATCGTTCGTTGCCTATCCTTAAAATGCTGCACGATGTATTCCACCCATGTCGCTGTAGGAATCTTGTCAAGAAACTTAAAGTCACCAAACTGATAAAGAGGCATGTTTCGCTTTTGAAACACATTCATCATGGTATGCTTCTTGCTTCCGAAAAGGCAATAAGAGGTAAGTCTTTGATGTTGCCATACGGAACGCAACCTTTTCTGTATGCTTACACTATCAGCCATCTCTCCTATCTGCTGGAACTCATCTATGCAAACCACGATTCTCTTCTGTTTCTTCTGGGCTATTTCCTCTGCAAGGCTCAATATCTCTTCAGGTGCATGCGTCTTTGGACTAATACCTAAAGACAATGCAAACTCAGAGTTTGGCTCTGGAGAAAAACTTACCTTGGGTGACAATCGGGCAATAAAGTCCCTGGCATTATCCATCCAAAGTTCAGCCTTCGAAGCCGTCTGTTTCAGTACAGCCTCTGCCAAGGCATTATAGAACTCATATTCTGTCTTGCATTTGAATATATCCACAAATACAGGAATTACCTTTTTTCTGTCAACGACCTCGCACACTTTTCTTACCAATGAAGTCTTGCCCCATCGTCTTGGAGAAATCAAGATGGTATTGATACCCTCTTCAAAGTTCATCTTCAACCTTCTTATCTCCTCTTTTCGACCGATAAAATTATAGTCAGATACAGATACTCCAAACACGAAGCTCTGCTCGTTTTCCCTCATCTTCATACGCATAGTCTTTTGTTTTTTGAGTACAAATATAATAAATAAACACAAGATACACAAGGTTGTGTTATACAAGTTTGTGTATTTTGTGTTTATTTATGATTTACAACTATTTAAGAGCGTTATTTTATACCCTAAATCGTATGTAAGTACGGTCATCGAAGCTTTTGTTCCCTGCCATCAATGACTGCGATGAAATCATCGGTAATTACCATTCCATCCTCACAAGTTTCAGGATTCTTCTTTCCTATAATACTGCTTTCTATAATATCCATCTTTGCAATGCTTTAAATAAAACATTCCCATACCCCACTTTCATTTTTCTCTCGGGATTTATCAATGCTTTAGCAACAAAAGAAAAACAGTCAACAGATTTTACA
>ENA-OPWO01000594-OPWO01000594.1-human-gut-metagenome-genome-assembly--contig:-NODE-594-length-11326-cov-7.894331_pt1 | contig 11326 bp, 1 predicted proteins | sample MGYA00241510_ERZ502012 | MGnify/ENA primary metagenome ERZ502012 (study PRJEB25962, sample SAMEA2041923) | human gut metagenome | biome: human gut; feature: human-associated habitat; material: faeces...
GGCAGCGTGGCAGGGCAGGTGACGGCCAAAGATGGAAACAGCCAGGCCATCATTAAGAATGCCACGGTGAAGGATCTTATCGGATCCCATGGCGGTACGGCATCTATAACCGGCGGCATAATCACCGGAACCGTATCAGCTGATGACGGCACTGTTAAAGCGGAGAGTACAAAAGTAAATGAATCCGTTAATGCTAAAAACGGCGGTACCGTGGAATTAAAACAAGGCAGTGCAGGCCGTCTTGCGTCAGAGGGCGGACGGATTACTGCAAACGGGACAGCCGTGAAAGGCGATGCTTCTGCTAATGCGGGCGGAACGGTGGAAATGACCGGCGGCAGCGTAGGCGGCAACACCACGGCGGATAACGGAACGATTGAAACAGAAAATACGGATGTTGCAAATGGCGCATCCGCGCTCAACGGCGGAAAACTTAAACTGAGAAACGGAACCGTTTCCGGCGGGATCAAAACGGATGCCGCGTCTGCATCTGATGTTGTTATGGATCGGGTCGGGGCGTCCTTGCAAGGCGATGTATCCGGTGAAGGCAAGACGAACGTAACTCTTTCTAATGGCGGAAACTGGAAAGGAAACAGCGCCGGTAGCGGAGAAACGAAAGTTAAAGTAGGAAGCGGCGGTACCTGGACAGGTGCCAGCATGAACGGTGATACGGATGTCGATCTGGAAGGCAAATGGAAACAGACCAACAATAGTAAGGTTCGCAAGCTTATTTCCAACAACGGCGTTCTTGATAAGACGGCTCCGGAAAGCGGAAATACGGATATAGGGCAGCTTAGTGGCAGCTTATCTCTCATTTATGCCCATGACAAAACGAATCCGACAAAGGTACTTGGCGGCGGCACTTTCATTGCGGCAGCCGATGCCGGTTCCACGGTGGATATGATTACCGATAATGCCGGACTGGATACAAACTCGAAAAAGGCAGCTGACAAAAACAGGGTCAGCGAAGCACTGAATGCATTGGCAGGCAAGCTGCAGTATACCGGATATCAAAATGGAGAAAGGAATCTGAAAGGTAAGCTAAGAATTGCGGAAGGGCTGACATCCAGCAGCGCCGGTCTGAAAACTGAAGCACTGAGCTTTAAGAGAGATGGACAGGGATACTTTGATTACACACCTGCCAAGCCGGATAAGCCGGAAATTGAAACCGGGGATTACGAAACTTCTATCATGAGCAGTACCAGAAGCGCTCTGACCTCCTCTATCCTTGTATGGCGGAATGATATGAATGATATGTATAAGCGCATGGGAGATCTCAGAATCGGTGCGGAAAGCGGTTTGTGGGCAAGAGCCTACGGCGGCCGGATCAGTTATGACGCCAACAATGCGTATATGAAGGACAGCTACTGGGCGGCCCAGGTGGGGATGGATAAACGTCTGGCATCAGGCTGGCATGTAGGCGGCGCTTTCGGATACACTGACGGCAGCGCAACATACAGATATGGTGGAAAAGGCGATCCGAAACTGTACACATTGGCGGCCTACGCAACCCGAGTGTCGGAAGACGGACAGTATGTGGATGTCATTGCGAAAGCAGGAAAACTTTCCAATAAGTTCACTGCCTACAACAAATATAGTGCACCGGTGCTCAGGAATTATGTAGAAGGCAAGTATGATACATACGGATATGGCATCAGTGCTGAGTATGGCAAAAAGATTCGTATGGGCAAAGGCTTTATAACGCCGCAGGCGGAACTGACATGGAGCCGTCTGTCATCGGACAGCTTTGATGCAGCGGCGCCTACCGGTGAAAGCATGCGTGTCAGCCAGTCATCAGTCAACAGTTTAGTCGGACGCCTGGGTGTAGTTGCCGGAGTAGAAAGTGACAAAGGCAATTTCTATGCTAAGGTAAATCTGTTCCACGAATTTGACGGAGACGGCCATATCCTGTTCACTGAACCCGGAAAGACAGGCAAGCGCTCCTCGTTCAGCCTTAAGGATACCTGGGTGGAAATTGCACTGGGCGGCAACTACTATTTGAGCCCGAGAAGCATGATTTATGCAGATTTCACCAAGAGCTTTGGCGGAGATTACAAGGTAGATTGGAGAATCAATGCGGGAATCCGCTTCAGCTTCTGAGCATGATGTCAACTTCCAAAAGGGGAATGAAACAAGATTTTGTCATGAGAACTGAATAATAAGAAGAAAAAATAAAGGACTGCTTTCCTGGGGACAGGACGGCAGTCTTTTATACTTGGGAGATAATTAGATAAGTATGCGAAACAGAGTAAGTTAACATTGTATTTGAAAAGGATTTATAAAAAATAATTAAAATTACCAATTGGAATATCATTTATTGTTGATATGTGAAAAGTAATATAGTATAATTTACAAGATGAAATTAGATAATCATTTGAAATTATGAGATACAAATAGCTGTTTCTTAATAAATAATGGTTATCCAATAATTTAATACTATATGAGGACAAAAGCTGAAGAGCTCATGTGGGGAATCCGGTGAGACTCCGGAACTGGCCCGCAACTGTATGGGGAATTGTGTCATAGTAAGTCTTTCACGGAGATATGACAGAATGAGGAACTAAGTCAGGGTGCCACTTTGTTTTCTGATTTTCTAATGACTTGCGAGGCATAAGGTTAGATGCATAAGGAAGCCGGATATGGGAAATCCGGTTCAGATTTAGAATTATGAAATCTGTGCATCTTTTTATTGTCTCGTTTTTTGTTGCGTTTAATGGAGTGGATGAAAGGGAGTGCCGGGCATGGATAATTTGAAATACTTTTTGGAGTGAATCCGGTTCATGTGACACGGGTTTCATGACCGCGGTAAGCGGTTCAGATCCGGATGGGTATGTTTTAGAAGAGGATGAATTGCCTGCTATCGGGCAAGGCTGGGATGCTAATCGAGTATCCGGCGGAGAGTTTATGTTTGAAAAATAGGGAGGAATTATGAAACGGAATAAGGTAAGTAAATTACAGATGAGGCGGCTGGCTGCCGGTGTTACAATTGCGCTGCTGGCGGGTACATGCCAGGTGATGGCAGATCAGTCTACAAATCCGATCAGTGAAAGTGAAGTATTTACTGCAGACCGTCTGGCACAGGTTGTTAATAAAAATAACATGCCTAAAGAAAGATTCAAGTCCGTCGCAGCAGGTATTTTAGGATATACGCATGATAAGGCCTCAATTAAGACAATTAATATTGATATGGCGGGTCATGACCTGACGCTCGACTTGACGAAAGTTGCTGATTTGGGGACCGATTATTCTGCATACGGGATCAAGGCGAATAATAAGACAACTATCGTGGTTGACAGCAATAAAACCAATCCGGGGAAAAACGGTACGATTACCATCAAAGCGAAAACGCTGTGGTCGCCCTCAGGAGACAGCGGCAGCAAGTATACTGCTGCACATGGTATCGCAGTGGGTAATTTTAGCCAGAGATTTAATAAAAAAGTAAGTGAAGACCTGGTGAAGACGACGATCAATGCTGATGTAGTGATTGAAGAATTGCGCGGCGGTTCTATCAAAACGACAGGCATTTCGTCTATGGACTGTTCTGATTTAGCGATTAATGGAAGATTCACAATCAAGCCGGGCGCAATTAGCCTTATGCAATGGAATCGGGGCGATCAGTCAAAAACTTATGGCATATATATGATTGGAAGCAATAATACTATTTCTATTACTTCAGCGGATATTGATGATTCAAAGAATGGGTCACTTTCTGACCTGATTAAAACGGACGAATCGCTTTGGGGCGGCAAAACAGAGAAGAATGTTCTTCGTATTGGCGGCGGTACGCTCAAAGTCAAAGAGAATCAGAAAGAACGGTATCTTATCAGCGCCGCGAAAGGATTCCGGACATTTATCAATGTGAATCAGGATGGAAGCGCAATCGGAATATCAAAAGCGGATTTGCAGGGGACGATTCGCATGGATGCTGGGTCAGAAGCTTATGTTGGTCTTACTGCCGGATCGAAATGGGTCGGCGGAACACAGGCAGATATAAAAGGAAAGGTGAATCTTTTTCTTTCAGAAGGTGGTGAATGGAACACGCTGAATGCGGGACAGGGCAGCCGTGTAACCAGGTTTGCCGGTGATGCAAAAGGCGGTGCAATTTATCAAAAAGATGCGGGACAGCTTGTAATTGAAAATTACAGCGGCGCGGGAAAAATCTATTACGCCCACGAGAATGCAGGCATGGCGGCGGAAGACTACAAGGCAGGAGACACCCATATCGGATCCGCGGCAGAAGGATCACGCATTACAGTAGTTACAGATAATAAAGGAATTGTTGATACAGATAAAGACCAGGTGTATAAGGCTTTAAATGCTTTGGCGGGAAAACTGTATTACGATGCTTATAAAAACGGAGAAAAGAAGCTGGCGGGACAGGCAGAGATAGCCGAAGGACTGACGGCGTCATCTAAAACATTACAAATGAGAGACCTGCTGTTCAAAAAAGAAAACGGACAGGGGTATGTAGAAGATAAACCCGTGCCGCCGGCAAATCTGGATGTAAGTGAACAGATTGTTGAAGATGGTCTGGGATCGGGGAATATGTATTGGATGAATAACGGGTATAAAGATGGTGAGGATGATGATCATCGTTATGTCCTGAAGTCCGATACCACGATCAAGGTTGATTTATCAAATCCCAAGACTCTGACATACGGGGGAAATCAAGGTGCCAATGTAGCAAATATCATATGGGGAGATCCGGATTATACAGCGGATGGCTTTATTGATATGAACGGACATAAGCTGACCTTGGTTTCTGAGGCAAATCATTTAAGGCATTATGCGTCGGGAATTTTGTCACATGGCGGTGATCTGGAAATAAAGAACGCGGCAGGTATAGATATTGACATACATGGCGATAAAAATGCAAAGAGCGGTATTTATGTCTGGGGACAGGGCAGAAATGGAGCGAGCCTCACTATATCTAATGATAATCAAGCGGAACATGCTGTGAAGATACGTAATACGGCAGCGGAAAAAGACGCAGCTATACTTGTGGACGGCAGGAGTGTAAAGGATGGCGGAAGCGCAAAGCTTGTTATAAAAGGTTTGGTAGATGTTGAGAATGATGATGTCAGCGTAATTCAGGCAAATAAGGGCGATGTGTCAATCGGCGGCGGGAAAATAATAGCCAAAGGGGATAAGGCGTCCAGTTTGAAGATAAATAATGACGGTAAAATCCAGATCAACGGCAATTTGTCGGACAGAAATGTTCTTACGGCAGGAGCAGTCAAACATGATGTACAGATAGAAGGGAATGTACTTGCTCAGAAAGGAAGATTGGGACTGGTTCTGAATACGGACGGATCCTACATAAAAGGGTTGATAGGAACAGATGCCGGAACAGCTGGTCAAACGTACATGATGCTTTCTGACGGAGCCTCCTGGTACCATGAAGGAAAAGGAGCCCGGACAGACGGCATTAAAGAAAGTAAAATCAAAAACCTTGAGGCTGATGGCGGCAACATTTACCAGAAAAATGAGAAACCGATAACCATTGAGAACTACAAGGGAAATATGAAACTGTTCTATAAGCATGAGAATGCGGGAACGAAGGCAGCCGACTATAAGGCGGGAAACACCTATATCGGATCCGCAGCAGAAGGGTCACACATTACAGTGGTCACGGACAGGAGCAATATCAATACGGACAATGAAGACCAGGTATATGAAGTACTGAATGCTCTGGCGGGAAAACTGTATTACGATGCCTACAAGACCGGAGAAGAAAAACTGACCGGACAGGCGACAATAGCCGAAGGACTGACCTCATCATCCCAGACAGTGAAAATGAAAGACATGCTCTTCAAGAAAGAAAACGGACAGGGATATGTGCAGGGAAAACCCACGCCGCCGCCACTGGTTAATCCGGTACGCCATCAAATCGTGGAAGCGAACTATTTTGCTGAAGAAGCGCGGGATTTCTGGTCTAAAGCGGGAGTTTATGACGGAAAAGGCCACTATAAATTTGATCATGACTTGTCACTGGTAACCCATGCGGAAGATGATCCTGTAACAACGGTAAACGATAATAAGTTCGGAAATATCTACTGGAATGGTGATGTGGTCGGGGATATCGACATGACCGGGCACCGGCTGGAACTGAAATCCATTACGGAGCGCCTGCCGAAGAAAAACCCCAATGCAATTACCGTCTACAGCGGTACATTAACAATCAAGAATGTCAACGGAATGTACATCGAATCCGATCCGAAGGGAAGCCTTTATGGACGAGGAATCCTGGTAGCAGGGGTACGTGGTGACGAAAGATGGAAAAGCGGAAGCGGCCATGCAAAGTTAATCATAGAAAATGATGATGATCCGGCACATGCAGTAAAAATCCGTGTAAAAGACACGGGGGAAGATTTCGGTGCTATTGAAGCGCAGAAACATAATGGAAGTGCGCTCGTAGACATTAAAGGACTTGTGGATATTGACTCCAAGATGTGGAGAGCTGTTGAGTCTCACGGAGCAAAAGTATCTATTGGAGGAGGAACGATCAGAGGAACAGATGTCGCATCCTTGGCTGCTTATACAGGCGGCTCGATACTCGTCAATGCAAAGCTGAATGATGAGAATAAGGTAGAAGCTACTTCTGCGACCCGTCCGGTAAAGATTACCGGGGATGTCAGTGCTGAAAGCGGCGGTCATGTCATGCTGGGACTGAACAATAAAGACTCCTTCTTGAAGGGTCTGGTAACCACGGATATATCGGGAATTAATCCGGATACGCAAAAATGGGGAAAGATACCCGGAAAAGTATCTATGGTGCTGGCAAATGGAGCAGTCTGGGAACACAAGCAGGTAGGAGTAGGATACTATCACAAGAAAGGCGCAGATTTCAACTACAAGAATCGCGGTAAGGGAGAATCTATTGACAGCCATGTAACAAGCCTGCGCGCGGACAAAGGCATACTGCTGCAGAATGATCCGCATAAACTGACCATCGATAAATACGAAGGGAACATGAAGCTGGTCTATGAACATGAGAACGCGGGAACAAAGGCGGAAGACTACAAGACGGGAGACGTACACATAAAAGAAGCTGCTGAAAACGCATCAGTAACGATGGTGACGGACAACAGCGGAATTACGATGACTGACGATAAACAAGTGTACGATGCATTGAATAGCCTGGCAGGAAAACTGTACTATGAAGCATATGCAAAGGGAGAAAAGAACCTGAAAGGGCGTGCAACGATAGCGGAAGGCCTGACCGCATCATCCGCGACGTTGAAAATGGCAGACATGGATTTCCGTGAAGCAAATGGACAAGGATATGTGAAAGAAACCAACCCGAATCCGAACCCCAATCCCAACCCGAATCCGAATCCCAATCCCAACCCAAATCCGAACCCCAATCCGGATCCCAAGCCTCCCATTATCTACGGAGATAAAGAAACCAAGATGATGAGAGGGAGCAAGACAGCGATGGTATCCTCTATCCTTCTGTGGAGAACGAATAACAATGACCTTGAGAGACGGATGGGAGATATAAGGCTGGGGAAAGAAGAAAACGGCATCTGGGCCAGATACCTGGGCGGGAAGAACGAACTGGATAAAAAGAACGCCAGCTTCAAACAGACCTACAACATAGCCCAGGTAGGCTACGACAAGAAAAAAGGAAACTGGACAATCGGCGCGGCCCTGGACTACGGAACAGGAAAAGACACCTATGCCAATGGAACAGGGAAAGAAAAACTGGCAAGTTTGGCATTGTACGGAGCCATGCAGAAAGAAGACGGACAGTACCTTGACATCATCCTTAGAGGAAGCCGGGTGAAGAACGACTACACCGTATACAACGAAATGAACCACCGCCTGGACGGGAAGTACAGAACAGGCGGCCTGTCGGTGAGCGTGGAATACGGTAAGAGGATGAAGAAAGAAAACGGCTTCTACATAGACCCGAGCATTGAACTCACCGCAGGGCACTTAGGAGGAAAAGACTATGACGCCGTAAGCGACTATGCAGGGGGGAAGAAAATGCACATCCACCAGGACGGAGTGACCAGCGTAATAGGAAGAATCGGACTGGGGATAGGAAAAGAGACAGAAAGAAGCAACCTGTTTGCGAAGATAGGGCTGGCCCATGAATTCGGAGGAAAAGTGAAGAGCATCTTCAGTGCGGAAAACGAACCGACGAGCGGGACAGAAGTAGACCTGAAAGACAGCTGGGTAGACGTAGAAGTAGGAGGAAGCTGGCTGGTGAACAGGAACACCTATCTGTACGGAACCTACACGAGAAACTTCGGGGCTGATGTTTCCAGCAAGTGGAGAATAGACGCAGGCATTCGCTTCAGCTTCTGATATGGACAGAATAATCTTTTGTAAATAGACAGGAAAGCAAAATAATATCAATATTAGGAAAACAGAAGGCCTGCCGGTTTGTTATCGGCAGACCTCCTCTCTGTTTATAAAAGATGATATGGAATGTGTTTTGTCGGAATTGTGTTGCCAATCATGAAAGCGGTTTTGTGTTTTCGATTATATGAATGATCTGCTGTAAGTATGTTATGCATGTTTATGTTTTATTTTCAGTATGTACAGAAAAGAGGAGAAATAATGAGATCCAGAATAAGTAAAACTTGGCCGTGTCATTTAAAGAGAGCAGTGCTCCTGAGTCTCTTGTCGGGATTGTTTATCTTGCCTTCCCAGATAAATGCGGAAACATCGGGCGAAGAATATAAGAATCATCAGATTGCTGAAGCCGATTGGAATGGTGCGAAAGCAGAGCAGGATTTTTGGTCAGGAAAAGGCATCCGAAACGGTTCTGATTATACATTTAATAAAAATACCATTATATCAACCGAATTGAGCAAGGGAAATCTTGTTTTTCATAAGACAGATCCGGGTATCATGGATCAACTTTATGCTTTTGGCGCTTTGGTCTGGGGAAGCAGCAAAACCGGAACTGTCAACATGAATGGGCATGATTTGTCCCTGCGTGCAGGGAAAGGTGATTTACATAGAATCGGAGGATCTTTCCAATGGGGTGGCAGAGGATCCGCCGGGTTATTTGTGCGCAGCGGCAATCTGACGATGAAAAATCTGGGAAGTTTATCTGTCAGCGGTGTTGATTATGGCATATACTTGTTTGCGGAACGGTCTGATGATGAAGCGGCTAATTCCAATTTATGGATTAGAAATGGAGGAAGTGCTGACCGTGCGGTTAAGATACGGTCTGAGGGGAAAGGAATCTATCTTCAAAGCACTCCCGGAGCGGCTCGTCTTACCGTAGACGGAGACGTCGATATAGAAGCGCCTTCCGGCATAGTTGTTGATAGGGGTGAGGCGGCTGTCGGCGGAGGGAAAATTGACTCCAAAGGCGAAGCAGCGGTTTCTGTCAATGCTAAGAGTAAATTTTACATGAACGCAGGTGTGGACACTGAAGGGAATGTTACGGTATCCCATTCCGAAAGAAATGTACAAATTCTGGGGGACATACGATCAAAACAGAATTCGAGTGTTTTTATCGGGCTTGGAAATTCTCAATCTGTATTGAAAGGGTTATTTACAACAGATTTGCACACATGGCCGTATAACGAGTGGGTGCTGACAGGAAGCGGAGGATTTCTTGCATTAAAAAACGGCGCGACATGGGAGCATGAAAAATATGGAACCGGCAGAGATAAAAACGGGAGAATAGATGTCGGAGACAGTCATTTGACGCGTTTAAATGCCGATGGCGGGGTTATTATTCAGAAAGATAAGCGTAAGATACAAATAGATGATTTCCGTGGAAATGCGAAACTGATATATGATCATCAGAATGACGGAACAAAAATCGAAGATTATACCGCCGGAGATTTTGTTGTTGACAAAGCAGGACAGAATTCTTTTCTGACCGTTATTACGAATAACAATGGTCTGGATATGGGAAATAAGGAAAAAGTTTCCCAGGCACTGAATTCTCTTGCGGGAAAGGTATATTATTCCAGCTATGTTACGGATGAGCGTAATCTGAAAGGGAAAGCGGTCATAGCAGAAGGATTAACGGCTTCATCAGCGGAACTCGGATTTGGAAATATTACCTTTACTAAGGAGAAGGGACAGGGCACTGTAAAAAGTGAAGATGTAAAAATTACCGCCCAGCCGCTGGCCGAATTGAGTCCGATTACGGGGGATGCAGGCAAAGATAAGTACTATGCGGAAAAGAAAATACGCCAGGCAGACGGAACTTATCTCTTCAAAGAAGACGCCGACCTGCAGATGACCGACGGACAACCGATGGTCAGAAGTGAAAAGCCGGTAGTCATTAAAGCGGAAGGGAAGAGACTGGCATTTACCTCTGCCGGAGATCAGAACGGTACCGTTTCCACCGTGCAGCAGAGTTCTAAAGACAGTCTCAGCATAACGGCCAAAGAATTGGTGGTGAAAGCGGGAAATAAGAGAGGCCGTTCCGAAGGTATCCACCTTCAAAACGGAAACAAACAGAATGCTTATAAAACAGACATCACCGGAGACGTAACCATACAGTCAAAAGGCAAAAGCTATGCATTAGGTGCCTATGTGGCAGGAAATTCCAGCCTGGATATCCATGGGAACATGACCATTAAAGAAGAAGGCGGAACATGGGGCGTAGAGAATACAGCCAATCCGGGAGGCGCCTATGCCCATTACAGCACAGCCGGACTCTATGCGGGATCCAATTATGCCATCCAAAAAGGAGGCCGTATCACCGTTGACGGCGATGTGGACCTGAAAGTAAAAGGAACAGGCATCCTGGCCAATGGAGGCGGCTCAACCGTCGTGGTCAAAGGAGGCGGCACCGTTTCCATCGAGAACAATGATGATGCAGCGCACTATGCACTGGCGGCGGAAAGCGGAAAAATAGATTTCAATGTAGATGAAGACGAGATAGAAGCAGGGACAAAGAAAGTAACCATTGAAGGGAATGTAGGAGTCCTTAACGGAGCCGTAAATCCGTCCGAACCGCAGAAATACAGCCAGATATACCTCGGGCTGGGGACAGGAGATTCCCTGTGGAGAGGTCTGGCCGTTGACACCCACACCAAACAGAACAATGCGGACGGATTCGAAGGACAACTGAGCCTGTTTATGAAAAACGGTGCGACTTGGATCAATGAAGCCTATGGAATGACACCGGAAGGATTCAAAGGAAGCAAAGTATACTACCTCCAGGGAGGGAAGAGCAAAGAAGAAGCAGGAGTTATATTCCAGAAAGACGAAAACCCGATCCGTATCGAGAACTATGCGGGGAACATGAAACTGATCTATGCGCATGAGAATGCAGGGACAAAGGCAGAAGACTACAAGGCAGGAGACACCCATATCGGATCCGCGGCAGAAGGATCACGCA
>ENA-OPWO01000602-OPWO01000602.1-human-gut-metagenome-genome-assembly--contig:-NODE-602-length-11207-cov-1.695570_pt1 | contig 11207 bp, 8 predicted proteins | sample MGYA00241510_ERZ502012 | MGnify/ENA primary metagenome ERZ502012 (study PRJEB25962, sample SAMEA2041923) | human gut metagenome | biome: human gut; feature: human-associated habitat; material: faeces...
CGGGAATACCCAGTATGGAGCTAGTAAAGGGCAGGACATCATGATACGGAGCTTCCGTACCATCGAGAAAGAGCTCAGGAACCGGGACATTCCCCTCGACCATAAATGGGCGTTGCTACACGCCATCCACACCACCGCAGATTTTGAAATGGAAAAGCTGTTGCACACAGACGAAAAAGCAGTGGAAACACTATATCAAGGTATCATCGGGAAACGCATACGGACCATCGTTACAGACGTGACAATGGCTGCCAGCGGCATTCGTAAAGGAGCTTTGGAACGTTTGGGCATAAAGGTGAAATGCTATCTCGGCGATCCCCGTACCGCAGCAATGGCAACGGAGAAAGGCATCACCCGCACACAAGCGGGCACACGCCTTGCCGTTGAAGACCATCCAGACGCCCTTTTTGTATTCGGCAACGCTCCGACAGCGTTAATGGAACTATGCGATCTTATACGCAAAGGGAAAGCGCATCCGGCTGGGATTATCGCCGCTCCGGTGGGCTTCGTACCCGTACAGGAGTCCAAGCACATGACAAAGCCTTTCACCGCCATCCCGAAAATAATTGTAGAAGGACGCAAAGGCGGAAGCAACCTTGCTGCAACATTAGTAAACGCCGTTTTGTGCTACAATGATGCGGAACAGTTACGACCGGGACGAGATGTGTGAAACAACGATTAAGAATTAACGATTAGTGGTAAGCGAATGGTTATACAACGAAAATTTATCATTATAGGAACGGACGATAACCGGACGCCTTTCTTTCCGCCGGAAGTATTGGAACACATACGGCACGGGAAAGTATTTTCGGGAGGAGTGCGACACAAAGAGATTGTCGGAAACTTGTTGCCAGATGATGCGGAATGGATTTCCATTACCGTACCATTGGACAACGTATTCTCACAATATGAGAAAGTGTTCAGCAGTGACGGATACGAACAAACGGATACCGTCCCCCGGCAAATTATCGTTTTCGCTTCGGGCGACCCGTTGTTTTTCGGCTTCGCCAATACCGTCATGAGAAAACTCCCGTCGGCAAAGATTATCTTATTCCCCACCTTCAACTCGCTGCAAATGCTGGCACACCGTATATTGCTCCCCTATCAGGAGATGCAGACCTTGTCGCTGACCGGACGTCCTTGGGATGCATTCGACTCTGCTTTAATCAGAGGAGATAAACTGATAGGCGTGTTGACCGACCGGGAAAAGACACCTGCCACCATTGCCGCCCGGATGCTGGAGTATGGATATGACAACTACCGCATGACCGTGGGGGAAGCATTAGGCAATGGCGAGGAAGAATCTGTACGTACATTCTCTTTAGAGGAAGCCTCCCAATCTGCTTTCCGCTTTCCCAATTGCCTGATACTGCAAAGAAACAAGGTGCATCCCCGTCCGTTCGGAATTCCCGAAAGTGAGTTTCATCTGTTGAACGGACGCAACAGAATGATTACCAAAATGCCTGTCCGCTTGCTTACTCTCAGTATGCTGACATTAAGGGAAAAGAAATCATTCTGGGACATCGGTTTCTGCACCGGCTCTGTTTCCATAGAAGCCAAGCTCCAATTTCCGGAACTGAAAGTGACAGCATTCGAACAGCGTCCGGAAGGTAAAGAGTTAATGGAACGCAACAGTCGTAAATTCGGCACGCCCGGCATTACAACCGTCATGGGTGATTTTCTGGAAACGGAACTCGGCGGGCTTCCCGCCCCCGATGCCGTATTTATAGGTGGTCATGGAGGAAAAATGATAGAGATTCTACAAAAAATCAAAGAAGTGCTGTTGCCTGACGGAGTCATTGTATTCAATTCGGTTTCGGAAGAGAGCAAGGCCCTGTTCACAAAAGGTATAACGCAAATCAACAAGAAGGTAACACAGTGTACCCGTATTGCTGTGGATGCCTTTAATCCGATAGAGATAATGAGAGCGGAATAAATGATTTAAAACAGATAACAAATGAAAGCAATCATACTGATATCAGAAGCCAGCCTGCCGTTGGCAAAAACACTACAAAGAGAGTTGCCGGATACCCTTATTTATACCAAAAACGAATGCGAAGGCTGTATTTCCATCACATCCTGCCATCGGTTCATAGAGGAGCATTTCAATGACTTCGACAGCATCATCTTTATCGGTGCCATGGGAATCTGTGTACGCAGCATTGCAGGATGCATAAAAAACAAATATAAAGATCCGGCAGTGGTCTGTGTGGACAGTACGGGGCGCTTTGTCATTTCAGTACTTTCCGGGCATGTGGGGGGAGCCAATGAACTGACCCGCCATATTGCCGCCATTACAGGAGGAGAAGCTGTGATTACCACCCAAAGTGACAATGCCGGGTTATGGGCGCTGGACACGCTGGCTGGAAAATATGGCTGGAAAATAACTGTTCCTCATACAGAAATGAACAGACTGGTCACACTTTTTGTCAACCGGGAACCAACGGCGCTGCTGCTCGATATAAAGGATAAAGGTACGGAGTATCTGGAACGCACGCTTCCCGCACACGTAAAAGTGTTCTATCATTTCGAAGACATACCCCAATCGGAATTCAGGTTGATTATTGCTGTTACACCTTATATATATAGTGCGGAGATTCCCATGCTCTGTTTCCATCCCGCCGTCCTCCACTTGGGAATAGGTTGCCGGAAACAATGCGATCCTTCGGGCATTGCGGAATACATAGAAGCCGTGATGCACAGACATGGTTTGTGTCCGTTCTCTCTCGCCTCCCTCAATACCATCGAACTGAAAAAAGACGAGCCTCTGCTGGAAATCCTCCACCGGCGATGGGCCGATACGGAAACCCATATTTATCCTGCGGAAGAACTGAAAGATATCACAGTTCCCCATCCGTCTGAAAAGGCATTCGAAGTGACAGGCGTCTATGGAGTGGCCGAAAGCACAGCCTTGAAAAGCAGCGGTGAAGGAACACTTGTATTGGAAAAGCAAAAGGGCATGCTGACAGAAGGAAACCACTTCACTTTTGCCATAGCCGTCAGTGCGACAGCCATGCGTGGCGGACATATAGAGATAGTGGGTGCAGGTCCCGGTGATCCCGAACTGATTTCGGTACGCGGAAAACGAATGTTGGAGAAAGCGGATCTTGTTCTGTATGCCGGAAGTCTTGTTCCCCGCGAACTGACCTTTTATGCTAAAGAAGGAGCGACCGTACGCAGTTCCGCCGGTATGGATTTGGAGGAACAGTTCGCCTTGATGAAAGAGTTTTATGATAAAGGATTGTTTATTGTACGCTTGCACACGGGAGACCCTTGCATTTATGGAGCCATCCAGGAACAAATGGCTTTCTTCGACCGCTACAAGATGAGTTATCATATCACTCCGGGGATCTCCTCGTTCCAGGCGGCTGCGGCAGCATTGAGGTCACAGTTCACCATCCCCGAAAAAGTACAAAGCATAATCCTCACCCGTGGGGAAGGCCGTACTCCGATGCCCGAAAAAGAACAATTACATAAATTGGCGCAATCACAAAGTACAATGTGCATTTATTTAAGTGCGGGCATTGTGGAACAGGTACAGGAAGAGCTGATGCAGGCATATCCTCCCGAGACTCCGGTTGCCGCCTGTTATAAGCTGACTTGGAAAGAAGAAAAGATTTATCGCGGAGAGTTGAAGGATTTGGCTAAGATAGTACGTGACAATAACCTGACGCTGACTACCTTATTGGTAGTAGGCGAAGCGATAGACAACCGGAAAGGTCTGTCCCGGCTCTATGCGCACGAGTTCAAACACTTGTTCAGAAAGTAAAAAAAGAATCATTCACATCCAGCCTATGATACTGATTTTAGGAGGAACCACCGAAGGACGCACCGCCGTGAAAGTTGCCGATGAAGCCGGAAAGCCCTACTTCTACTCTACCAAAGGAGAATGGCAGGAGATACAATGCAAGCACGGCATCCGTATCACCGGAGGAATGGACACGGAGAAAATGGAAAGTTTCTGCCGCCAAAACAACATCCGTTTGTTGGTGGATGCTGCCCACCCGTTTGCCTCCCAACTCCACCGGACTGTGGATGAAACAAGCCGGACGCTACATCTTCCTGTCATACGTTTTGAAAGGAAGTATCCTCCACGCACCGAAAACATCATCTGGTGTGAAGACTATGCAGATGCCATTTACCGGTTAGAGAAAGCAGGAACCGATCACCTGCTGGCACTGACCGGAGTACAGACCATCGGGAAGTTACGCCCTTATTGGGAGAAACATACCTGTTGGTTCCGCGTACTGGAACGGGAAACTTCCATCACATTAGCCCAAGAACAAGGCTTCCCGAAAGGAAATCTGGTATTCTATCATGCCGGAGAATCCGAAACTCTTTTATTAGAGACACTACATCCACAGGCCATTCTGACCAAGGAAAGCGGAGAATCCGGAGGATTTTCGGAGAAAGTGAAAGCGGCACAGGCTGCAAAAATCCCGGTCTTTGCTATAAAACGCCCTCCCCTTCCCAGGCATTTCATGATCGTTACCGGTGAATATGGATTGAGAAAACAGATAGAAAAGAACATCCCTGCTTTTTACCCGTTGAGAAGCGGCTATACCACAGGGGCCTGCGCTACTGCAGCTGCAAAAGCAGCATTGACGGCTCTGATTTTAGGGGAAGAACAGAAAATGATATCCTTCCGCCTTCCCGATGACGAGGAAATGACCTTACCGGTAGCCCATACAGAAATAGAAAAGAACAGTGCCACCTGCACCGTTGTTAAAGATGCGGGAGATGATCCGGATGTCACTCACGGCGCATCCATTGTGGTAACGGTAAGTTTTAGCAATCACCCGGACATCCGTTTCCTGCAAGGTGAAGGAGTGGGACGAGTCACCCTTCCGGGGCTGGGATTGGAAATCGGGGAACCCGCCATCAATCGCATCCCCCGACAAATGATAATGAAAGAATTATCGGCGCTTTATGACAAAGGGCTGGATATTACCATTTCCGTTCCCGGAGGAAAAGAGTTGGCACAACGTACTTTCAATCCTAAACTAGGAATTGTGGACGGCATTTCCATCATTGGAACTTCGGGCATAGTCCGTCCTTTTTCTTCAGAAGCTTTTGTCGAGGCTATCCGCAGGGAAGTGGAGGTTTGTGTGGCTGTGGGCTCATCCAGACTCATCATTAATTCGGGAGCAAAAAGCGAACGTTTTGTGAAGAAGGAGTATCCGGGATTACCTGCTCAGGCTTTTGTACATTATGGAAATTTTATAGGGGAGACACTCAAGATAGCTGCCAAGCTTAAGGTTCCATTGGTTACTTTAGGCATTATGATAGGCAAGGCGGTGAAACTGGCCGAAGGAAATCTGGACACACACAGTAAGAAAGTGGTGATGAATAAAGAATTCCTAAGGCAGGTGGCAATGGAAGCCGGATGCTCTCCGGATGTTGAAAGCATGATAGAAAGGTTGACATTAGCCCGTGAATTATGGACCTTGCTGTCTGAAGAAGACGGCGGAAAGTTCTTTCCGTGTTTGTTGGAACATTGTTTTGCACATTGCGTCCCCTTATTGCCCGAAGGAAAATTGACAATCCTCTTGATTGATGAAGAAGGGAATATTCCTTTCAGGATACAATAACTGATTATTTAGACGCTGCTGCTAAACGGAAGCTAATATAGCAGTGACTTGTTCTAACAATTCCTCTATGGTATCTACCTTTATCGTCCTCCCGGCTACCGGGTGGATAATATATCCACTGGTAGTCATATCTCCCGTTTCAATATAAAAATCGGACTCAACACGCCGGCTTGCCAGAATACCATTCCGCTGCAAGGCTTTCCGTACCATCGCATACTTATTCCCATGTCCCACCAGACGGACTTCTTTTTCAAACTCATTGTCAATGCGGAACAGTCCGGTTTCCATATCAAAAACAATTCCCTTACGGGAGAAAAAATTACTCAGGCATCCGTCTATGGAAAGATCTTCAGGAGTTCCTATAGTCACTCCATTGGCTTTATCCATCAGCCAAATCTTATCAGCAATCTGCAAAGCTAACTCTAAATCATGGGTGGAAAGAAAAATCGTCTTGTTGGTAGAACGTGACAAATGATGAAGCAGTTGCATAATCTCCACTTTACTGGGGAAATCAAGAAAAGCAGTCGGCTCATCCAGAAAAATCACCGGGGTTTCCTGTGCCAACGCCTTTGCTATCATTACTTTCTGACGCTCACCGTCACTCAAAGTATGTACCATCCGGTATTTCAAATCCTCAATCCTTACCAGCGCAATGGCATCGTTTACTGTATTCTTGTCCTCCTTGCTTAAATTTCCCCAGAAACCGGTATAAGGACTGCGCCCCATACCCACCAGTTCTTCCACGGTCATGTTCCGCAGACTGCATTTTTCGGTCAATACCACTCCGATAACTGTCGCCAACTGTTTATCGGTGTAATCCGTCAGTTTCTTTCCCATTATTTCTATCTCTCCTCCTACAGGCGGCTGAAAGGCAGACAAAGTACGCAATAAAGTAGATTTCCCTACTCCATTCGCCCCCAAAAGACAAGTCAGTTCCCCACTGCGGATAGTAGCATCAATGTCCTTCGCTACAATCTTGGTTCCCCCCTTACCGGGATAACCGGTAGTCAGTTTCCGAATATGTATAGTTTCTTGATTCATCATTACTCATTCATTTCATTGCGACGTTTATTGAATAAAACCGACATCACTACCGGAGCACCTACCAAAGCCGTCACCGAATTTACCGGCAATGCACCTTCGAAACCGGGCATACGGGCAATCAGATTACATACCAATGCCAATGACGCACCTGCCAGTAAAGAAGCAGGCATCAGAATACGATGATCGGATGTGCGGAACATTCCCCTGCAAAGATGCGGAACGGCCAGCCCCAGAAAAATAATCGGGCCGCAATATGCGGTAACAATAGCTACCAATACTCCCGAACAAGTAATGACAAGCAGACGGGCACGTTTTATATTCAATCCGAGATTCCGTGCGTATGCATCTCCCAGCAGCAAAAGATTCAATGTTTTGACAAGCAGGAAGGAAAGTGGCAACAATACCACCATGATACATATAAATAAAGTCATCTGATCTCCCGATACACGGGCAAAACTTCCCAACCCCCAAATGACATATGCACGAATATCCTCCTCCACACTGAAAAATTTCAGCACACCGATCACCGCATTGGCTATGTAACCAATCATCACACCGATAATCAGCAAAGTAACATTGCCCCTTACTTTTTGGGAAACGAAGACAATAAGTGCCATAATGGAAAGTGAACCTACAATAGCTGCTATGGTAAGGGCTATTTCCCCCATAAAGCCTAGCTTGCTCAAAGCAACACCACCCAAACTGCCCGAAAGAAGCACCACAAAAGCAACTCCCATACTGGCTCCCGAACTGATGCCCAGTACCGACGGACCGGCCAAAGGATTGCGGAAAACAGTCTGCATCTGTAAACCGCTGACAGAGAGCCCCGCCCCCGCCACCAATGCGGTAAGCGCCTGTGGTACCCGTGATTTCCAAATAATATTTTGCCATATAACAGACTCATTCCCTGTTCCCCAAAGGATATTCCACACAGCACGAAGCGGTATGGAAACAGAACCTAATACCAGATTCAGGAAGAAAAACAGAAAAATAGAAGCCATAATTAACAGCATATAAAATGCAACAGGTCGTTTCATATACTATTTTCCTATTTAAGCAATTCATAATATCCCGGTTGGTGACCGGACAAAAGCTGCGGATGAAAGATTTGAATCAAATCTGCCAGAACAACTTCCGGTTCTGTAGGCATACTCTCATAAAAAGGTTTTTCACGCATGTTACAATAAATCACCCCTTTCTCTTTGTATGCTTTAAAATCAACATAACGGGCATCTTCCTCTTTCAACGTGTTATAAGAAAATTCTCCTTGATAGCTATTCACAATACGCCAATAATCGGCACCTGCCGCTTGGCTGTAAACTGTTTCAAAATCGAGGGTGACTCCTCCAGACTGTTCATCGTCTTTCAAAAAATAATCGGCACCGGCATCTTTAAACAATTGTGCGAGAAAACTCCTCCCTCCTACAGCATACCAATTGCCGCCCCGCAATTCTCCACTAAATACCACCGGGCGTTTTGTCACCCGACCGGTCAGTTCCTTCAGCTCGTTATATCTTTTCTTAATAGCGGCAAACTGCTCATTAGCTTTATCTTCTCTTCCCAATAACAAGCCCACAAACTTTATCCATTCAGCCTGTCCCAAAGGAGTCATTTCCTTATATCCCAAATGCGGCATCAAAGGAATGCCTACCTCTTTCAAAGCATCGTACCCCCCTCGTTTAAAAGGAGAGATCAAAATCAAATCCGGGTTTACACTCATAATCACCTCATTATCGAAATTCCCTTCAATACCTATCTTATGAATGCTTCCATCTTTCAAACGATCATTTATTTTCTTGTTAAACAAATGACGTGTACTAGTGATACCCACCACCGCATCCAGCTCTTCCAACTTGATAAAATTGGAAAGTTGCAGGGAAGTCATGCAGATAACGCTTCGTATGGGAGTTTCAATAACCGTATAATCCGCAGGTATGTTTTCCGCTTCCACACCTCTTGGCACCAAAGCATAATGAAAAGACTGACTTTCTTTATTCTGAGGGTCCTGAATGTCAAGCAGACAAGCCTGATCCGTATAGGTTATTTTAAACCCTTGGGCATACTCCGGAATAATCTTCACAATAGAAGAATCTGTCAATGTCTTATGTTCCAGATTCCCGGAGCCCTGTTTGTGCTTATTTTGGCAGGCTGTAACAGTCAATAATAACAAAAGGCCCGAAGCCCATATTAGTTTTTTCATGTTCTTTTCTGTTTTTCAGCCAACAAAGGTAATCAATTCTCTTGCTTTATACGGAATTTTTCAGCACTTTTGCGTGCTTAAAAACTGTAAATACCTACAAAAGATGAGTCATCCGATCTATTTTGTTTCTTTAGGACCCGGTGATGCCGAACTGATTACATTGAAATCATTGCATGCTTTACAGCAAGCAGACATAATATATTGTCCATCAACGGTTCGGGAACCAGACAAAATCTTGTCACGTGCCGCCACCCTGTTACATAAGCTAGGCATCAAAGGAGATATACACCTATTCTCGCTCCCGATGAGCAAAGACAGAACAAAAGCAATCAAAGTCTATCGGCAACTTTTCGAAGAAATGAGGCTGGAACAAAAAGCAGGAAAACGGTTGGCGGTAGCAGTAGAAGGCGATGCGGGAATTTACGCCTCCGTTCACTATGTACTGGATCTCCTCGAAGAAAATGGAATCCCCGTAGAGCAACTTCCCGGTATTCCTTCATTCATCGCTGCGGAAGCGGCCGCAAAACTACATCTCATCAGCCAAAAAGAAAGACTGGTCATTATTCCGGGCAATATTACTTCGGACGAACTGGACATGTATCTAAGCCATCATCATGTGCCGGTTATCATGAAATTATCTCAATGTGCAGACATAGTAAAGGATTACATGGAGTCCCACCCCCAATACAGTTATCATTATTTTGAAAATATATCGACAGCCGAAGAATATCATTCTTCCCATCAGGCGGAACTGAAAAGAAGAGTATTTCCTTATTTTTCCTTAATGATCATCTTTAACGAACAGACACGGAAGGACGATAGTGCAAAATAGCGTTCAGAATACCTTCAATATTTACATCATCTTTCTTGATAACTAAAAAATTGTGGTACATTCCTTCTTTCCGGTAACGGATCACAATCGACTTGAGTTTACCAGACTTTGTGTACTCCTTTTCTATCTCTGTGATGTTTTGCAAAGGAAAAACATGCCGAGGCTTCATCCCTCTTATAGCTAAGATAAAAGAATCAGGAGTAATAGTATAAACAGACAATAACCTTACCCCCGTTATCAACAGAGGAGGAGTCAGGACCAGCAAAGATGCATATCTTCCATGCGCTATAAAAAGGCATGTACACGCCACCAACATAATAGCAATAACTGCCCAAATCCATAAAGGATAGCCGGGTCTGAATTCTTGTTTTTCCATATGCCACATCTATCTTGTATAGATACAAAAATAGGGAGATTCAGTTTTATAACCAAATCTCCCTCAAGGAATTTATAAACTATTTCTAACAATTAATCTGATTAGAGAATACCCTTTACTGTTTCCAGCATACCCTTTTCTTGAATAGAGTCAAGATCAGCTTTTACTGCGGCGGTCAAACCCGGAATGTTGTTCAAGTTCTCACCCCAAATAGATTCTGCTGCCAACACGCCTTCCGCCACTTTCTGAGTGCAGCCTGTAGCCCAAAGTTCTTTCAGCAGATTCATGATTTCAGGAGCATCGTTCGGAACAATCTCAGCACCGTCAGCACGAACACCACCTTTATAATAAGTGATGATAGCCGCCAGTCCCAATACCAAGCCTTTAGGCAACTCACCCTTACGCTCCAGATAAACTTTCAAGCCCGGGAGGTCGCGAGTTTCATATTTAGGGAATGAATTCAGCATGATAGAAGTCACCTGGTGATCAACAAACGGATTGTTGAAACGCTCCAAAACATCTTCCGCAAACTTCTTCAATTCTTCTTTCGGCAGGTTCAGGGTTTCCATCAACTCATCGAACATAACTTTATGAATGTATTTACCTACCACTTCATGCTCGCAAGCCTCGCGCACAATGTTGATTCCAGACAGATAAGCTACCGGAGACAGCACTGTGTGAGGACCGTTCAGCAAAGTAACTTTTCTTTCGTGATAAGGAGCTTCAGACGGAACGAACAATACATTCAAACCGGCTTTGTCGGCAGGGAATTCCTTGGCGACCTCCTGCGGAGCTTCAATTACCCACAAATGGAAGATTTCTGCCTGTACCACCAGATTGTCATCATACTGCAATTTTTCTTTAATAGCAGCGATATCTTTGCGGGGGAATCCCGGCACAATACGGTCTACCAAAGTAGCATAGACACCACAAGCTTCCTCAAACCATTGCTTGAAGTCTTCACCCAAGTTCCACAAATCAATATATTGATAGATGGTTTCTTTCAGTTTATGGCCGTTCAGGAAAATCAATTCGCAAGGCATGATGATAAGGCCTTTGCTCTTGTCGCCCTTGAACGTCTTGAAACGACGGAACAGCAACTGGGTCAGCTTGCCCGGATAAGAAGATGCGGGGGCGTCGCTGAACTTGCAGTTCGGGTCGAAC
>ENA-OPWO01000617-OPWO01000617.1-human-gut-metagenome-genome-assembly--contig:-NODE-617-length-10918-cov-1.734051_pt1 | contig 10918 bp, 5 predicted proteins | sample MGYA00241510_ERZ502012 | MGnify/ENA primary metagenome ERZ502012 (study PRJEB25962, sample SAMEA2041923) | human gut metagenome | biome: human gut; feature: human-associated habitat; material: faeces...
TCATTCGTCATAAACTCGATCACACCGTCCCGCGCCCGCTCGCCATAACGGTCCAGCAATTCGAACCCGGGTTGCAGAATCCGAACCCACAGAACCTTCCCCGCATCGATCGACTTCAAATAGTCATCATCGACCTGCCGGCCGTTGATCAACACAAGCGGTCGGGCTCCATTGAGCGGACGGATCGTAAATCCGTTTCCCGTATCCTTGATCCGATAAAGACCGGGACCTTCCTGGAAAGAGTTTCCACGCTCGAAACTACACTCCAGACGGTCGAACTGCCGGGCACCTTCAGTCGTCGTCACATAAACCACGCCATCCGCCGCCGCCTCGCCGTAACGTCCGACAGCCCATTCGTCCTTCAAGACCGACATCGATTCGATTTCCGCTTCATTCAAAGCCTTTACCTGATCCTGCATCAGTGAGATCAGAGGAGAAATTACAATCGTAATTCCTGACAGCATCAGTGCCGGTACCTGATAACAGATGGATTTTCCGGCTCCTGTCGGCATGATTGCAAGCACATCCCGGTGTTCCAGAATGGACTCCACAACACTCTCCTGCCCTTCTCTGAATGTATCATATCCAAAATAAGTCTTTAAGGTTTGTACTGCCTGTCTGTTCACCTGAAGCCTCCCTCTGCATTTTAATCTATTTTAATTTCTTTTTCAGCTCCTGAATCAGTTCGGAATAGTCTCTGTGCTGCATCTTCGGAAATGCCTTGATGATACGCCCCTGACCGACAACGGTATGATTGGTAATAGAACTGGACAGTTCCTCAAACTGAGCCTGAAGCTCCGCTCTTTTTATACGAAGCATTTCGATAGATTTTTCTCGCTGTGCGGCAGTTGCATCACGCAGTTCTGCTGCTGCAAGAGTTGCCTGAACCTTTCCTTCTCCCACTTTCTGCGCTGTGCCAATCGTAGTCGTAGCCAGTGTATCACTCAGTTTATCACTTACAATTCTCAGATCTGAGCGAACCTTATCCAGTCTGGTAAGCTTTTTATTCAGTCCCTGGATCACTGCTACCGTCACAATAAAATCTGTCAGATACACAGCATACAAAACTGCTATCACAATCCATTCCCAGGTTGCAGGTGTATGTAACGCATGTGCCTCTACATACTTCTGGAAAACTTTTACTACCATAACGATAGCCAGTCCCCAGATCAGAGAAAACTCCAGGCAAATGTAGCCATGAAAATTAAAGGGTTTATCTGAATAATCCCACCATCTTGCGTGGAAACACACATCCAGCAGCCAGCCTGCAACCAGTTCCACCGCAGTTGCCAGAACAATTCCAAACACAAAAATCATTCCATCACTCATCTGACGCCCGCTGCCCTGAATTGTATTGAGCAAAGCAAAAACAGAAAGCACCCCAAATCCATATACCGGGCAGACCGGTCCATTCAGGAAACCTCTGTTTATAACTTTTCCCAACGCTACTGCATGAAAAATAACTTCAACAACCCAGCCGCCAAAAGAATAAATAAGAAAATACAGACATATCTGAAAATACGTCATTCCACAAATCATTCGTTGCTCCTCCTTGCTTTCATCAAACCACTTTTCATATCCCATTATCACAGTTCAAACAGAAAACTTACCCCAGACTGTTTTGTAATGTACTGATCAGTTCCTCTATAACAATTGGTTTGGATAGAAATCCATCCATACCACATGCCAGTGCTTTCTTTCTGTCTTCGTCAAAAGCATTGGCAGTCATGGCAAGGATCGTAATTCCCGCCAGTGCCCGATCATCCAGTGAACGGATCTGCTCAGTAGCCTCATATCCGTTCATTACAGGCATCTGCACATCCATAAGCACCAGATCATAATCACCTGGTCTTGAATTCTTAACCTTCTCCACAGCCTCTGCTCCATCTTCCGCTGTATCAACCTGAAAACCATATTCACTAAGGAGTGCTACTGCAATTTCTCTGTTCAGTTCATTATCTTCCACAAGCAGTATTTGCCTGCCTCTGAAATCTGAATCTGCTGCCGGAAGAATATTATCCTCTGCCCCGGCCTGCTTCTGACCGATAGCAGCCATCAGAGTCTCTCTGATATCTGACATAAACATAGGTTTGGCACAGAACGCAGTCACCCCTGCTGCCCTGGCTTCCACTTCAATATCTGACCAGTCGTAAGCAGTCAGGATAATGATTGGCGTATCATCACCAAGACTGCGGATCTGACGGGTAACTTCAATGCCATTCATATCAGGCAGACGCCAGTCAATGATATAAGCGTGGAATGCATCCCCCATTTCCATAGACTGTCGTGCACGGAGAACAGCCTCCTTACCGGAAAGTGTCCATTCCGAACGCATTCCAACCTTTACAAGCATCTTAGTCACACTGTCACAGGTATTGAAATCATCGTCTACTACCAATGCCTTCAGACCTTCCAGTTCTGCGATTTTCTCTATACGGTGGTTCTCAGGCTGAATCCGCAATGGCAGACGGATAATAAATTCAGTACCTTTGCCCTGTTCTGTTTGAACCTCAATGGTTCCGCCCATCATATCCACGATGTTCTTGGTGATAGCCATGCCCAGTCCTGTACCCTGAGTCCTGCTTACAGTGGAAGTCCGCTCTCTCTCAAAAGGAGAAAATATCTTCTGTACAAATTTTTGACTCATGCCGATTCCGTTATCCTTTACCCGGATTTCGTACAGTTCACAGCCTCTCTGTGTACCCGGATACTCTCTCAGCCGGACAGAAACGGTTCCGCCTGCAGGAGTAAACTTGATCGCATTGGACAAAAGATTCAGCAGTACCTGATTCAGCCTGGTCTTGTCACAATAAACATCCTCATTGGTAACATCCATGACATCCATGTAAAGCTCTAACTGTTTCGCATGGATTTGTCCGCTGATAATGGTTTTCAGATCATGAAGAACCTCTGACAGACTGACTTCCGTCTCTTCCAGATGGATTTTCCCGCTCTCAATACGGCTCATATCCAGGATATCATTGATCAGTGAGAGCAGATGATTACTGGAGGAAAGAATCTTACCCAGATAATCCCGAACCCTTTCTTTATCATCAATGTTGCTTACAGCCAGTGTAGTAAAACCAATGATCGCATTCATTGGTGTACGGATATCATGAGACATATTGGAAAGGAAGGTGCTCTTTGCCTTGTTTGCAGTCTCCGCAGCGCGGACCGCCTCAGAAAGGGCCTGATTCATTTTTCTATCAGAGGTACGATCTGACAGAACCAGGATATATTTCTTTTTTCCGTTTACCTCGCTGCCCATTGCAACGTTATGAAACCAGCGGTGTTCTCCTGTTTTCTGATGAACATATTCAAGATCCCATTCCTGCTGCTCATGAACCTGGATTTCTTCCAGATACTTCTTCTCCGGATCTTCAACGTCCCCGGGATGCAGTTTCCCAAGGACACAAATATCTTTACGAATCTGTTCTACTGTAATTCCCAGCAGTTTTTCCACATTGGGACTGACGTAATCTGCCTGATATGTTTTTGCATCCAGCATCAGGAAAACGTCATCTACATTCATTGACAGCTTTTGAAACAATTCGTCCCTGTACAGGATCTCCGTATCCTTTCTCTTCAGGTTTACCCTGTTTTTTTGGAGAATAAATCCGATAAAAAGACCGGCAATACACACCGCTACTGCACTTACAAGCAGCATAGTACTACGCTGCAGAGCATTCATACTGGCATTGACGATATCAGCCTGGATAAGTCCCAGAAAGATCCAGTCCTGAGGTTTGGATTTCTCATAGACCAGATAGTAATCCTCTCCATCCAGATTTATCAGCATTGCATCTGTATGTCCTTCCTTAAACTCTTCTGAAAGTTTAAGGATCTCTTTTTCAGACAGAGTAGAATGCTCTCTCAGAATCCCAAAGAAATTATACACCTCTCCCCATGCCTCAGAAGAATGATCCACAACAACACGGCCATCCGGATGAACCACATAACTCTGGGCATTTCCATTGAAAGCAGAAATATTCAGCACATTTACGATATCAGAGTTTTCATAGGCAATGGCAATGGCATCATATTCAAAGCCCTGATAACTTCCATGAGGCCTGGGAGTGGCAAAAACAAGGAGCTGGGATTTTCCGGGAACTGTTGCATTGGTTATCACATCATTTCCCTGCCGGATCTCATCTTCAATATTTTCCTGTAATCCCAGATACCCGGTTTCACCTGTTACCATCTTATAGTTCCCGTCCGCTGACAGGAAATAAAAATCTAAAAAGCCTGCATCTTCCTGTGCTTTCTCTATATACTCACGAATTTCACTTTCATCGGAAGTGTTCTGCAGATATTCCCCCCATATATGGAGATAAGTCAGATTCTTATTTGTCAGCTCACTTAGCATATTATCAGACTGATGAAAAATTTCTGTCAGGTGAGAAACACTTTCCTCATAAACAGTCTTCGATACAAACCCCAAATATTGGAAAACAGTCAAAAGGATTCCAACAAATAGGGCAATAAGAACTGCTGCATTCCATCGTTTTCTCACAACCCGTTTCTTTCTGTTTGTATTATGATTCTTAACATCCATTCTTCTCACCTCAGAGTAATGTAGTCTTCAGGCTCTGCAAGAATGGCATTACCATCTGAAACATATGTTGTCCAGGTATCTTCCACAGAGGTATCCCCTCCATCAAATACAATATTTTCCTCTGCTGGATAAGCTTCCATATATTGTGGTGCTGCAAGGCAGGTCACAGTAAAAGTATCCTTGTCCTGAATCTGTTTTCCATTCTTTGAAACTTTACTCAATGTATAACCATTATCCGTTTCCCTGATTTCTACAGAAATACCACTGAACACAGGCAGAGAGCCACGGTTAAAGGGGATAAAGCCTCCCTGGTAGCCTTCTACGAAGTTTCTGACCGTTTCCTTCAGTTCTGCCCCGCTCATCTCACTGCTGTAAGCGGAAAGCTCGTTTGGCATAATCATGTTGCCTGCCATTTTTTCTGTATAACCGGCCTTCAGTACATTTCCTGTAAAGCTGTTTCCTGTTGCAATCAGCACATCCGTCCCATAAATACCGCGCAAAGTGTTTGCCATAACAGAATAGGCTTCATTGCCTCCGCTGGTATGGAAACGATTGGAATAAGTTTTCTTTGAATCCAACACAATATCCTCAGAAGTGGATTTTTCTTCAAGAAGCTGGGAATTAAATGACTGATAAGCCTGCTCTGCATTATATTCTCCTGAGATCATCTTAGACACCACATCCCTGGAAATGGAAAAAAAGTCATTTGACGCAATACGGATATACATATGGTTTTCTTCGATCACAGGTTTCACATCCTTCAGATATTCCGTAAGCCGGAAATCCACATCCTGGCTATAGCTTAACAGATCCTGCCCATCATAAATGATCCGGTTCTGCGCATCCTCTGAAAGCATTGTGTTCAGTACCTTCATTGCTTTCTGCCGACGTGTTTCATCCTTTGTCAGGTCACGATTTAAAGCTATCTGGAAATATGGTGTAGTCATCAGCCACTTTTCGCCGTTCTGCTGAAAGAATGGCAGGAATGTTGTGTTAATGCCCTGATCCTGGAACATTTTTACACCGGCAGAACTGCCGAAATACATGGCAAGCTTACCACTTTTGTACATCTCAACCACATCATCATAATTCATATCCAGATCATCCTGACTCAGCCCTGTATCCTGAATAAACTGCTCCATACGTTCAAAAGCCTCCGGCCAGACAGTACTGTCCAGACCTTCTCTCTTTGTATTGTCCGGGTCACTGTAGATGGTACGCCACTTACGTCCATCCACAGAAGACAGCTCTGATGCAGACAGACCCTGCAGTGTTTCCATACAGGTATAATCATAGTAATAGTCTGCAGTAAACCCACGGATACCCACCTCATCAAATGCCTGGCAGGCAGAAACGAAGCTTTCATAATCCGTTGGAAGAGGAATGTCATACTTTTCAAAAAGGTCTTTGTTCACTACAAAGCCATGGGCATCTGCACACACAGGAAGCCAGTTTACGCTGCCATCCTGATTTCTGAAACTGTTAAGGTATGTATCATAGACAGCACCTGCCGGATTGGTTGTAGAAAGATCCATCAGACTGTCTTTCAGAGGACTTGCATCATGGAGGGAAAACCGGCAGCAGGTTATAATATCCGGCAGTCCACCGTTTTTCTTCAGAAATTTGTAGAAATCCAGATCATTATTGCCTACTACAAATTCAATGTTGATATCCGGAAGCTGTTCCTGGATGTATGATGCGTATTTTTCATACAGATTTGTGGTCCATAAATACACTGTGATGGTTTCCGCGTCTTCTTTTTCCGTACTTTTCCCGCCGCAGCCAGACAGAAGTGACATGACTGTCACCATCACCAAAAGTACAGAAACTAACTTGTTCCATTTTTTCTTTTTCATTATAACTTCTCCCTCTGATTGTGTTTTACTAACTCATTGATCACTTTTACTAATAATTTCCCATCAACAGGCTTGGCAATATGTTCATCCATTCCTGCCTCCTTTGCTCTCATTTTGTCCTCAGTGAACGCGTTTGCTGTCATGGCAATGATCGGTATCACTTTTGCATCCTCTCTGTCCAGAGAGCGGATCATCTTTGCTGCTTCATATCCATTCATGACAGGCATCATAATATCCATAAGAATAACATCAAATTCACCAGGTCTGCTTTTTCTGAATATCTCAACAGCCTCCTGTCCGTTCCATGCTTTAGTCACTACAGTGCCTTCATTCTGAAGCACAAATTCTGCAATCTCCATGTTCAGCTCATTATCCTCTGCCAGAAGAACATGGAGCCCCTGGATAGAAGTTTCTGTTTTTTCTTCAGCTTCAGTCCTGACCTTCATATCTGCATCAATCTGGAATGGAATCCGGATCACAAATGTAGTCCCTGTGCCTTCTTTACTTTCAAAGGAAATGGTTCCGCCCATTTTCTCCACCAGTTTTTTTGTGATTGGCATTCCCAGCCCTGTTCCGGCGAATTTTGTGCGGCTTCCTGCATGTTCCTGTGCAAATGGTTCAAAAATACGTTTCTGGAATGCCTCTGTCATTCCAATTCCGGTGTCTCTGCAGACAAATTCCAATGTGGTCATTGCTGTCTGTTTCGATGGGATTTCCCGACAGCTGATATAGACATATCCGTTTTCTTTGTTATATTTCACCGCATTAGACAAAATATTCATCAGAATCCGTTTCACATGCACCGGACTTCCAATAAGATTCCAGTGTGTAACTTCTTTCTCTTCCCAAATAATCCGGATATTCTGCTCCGCAGCCATATGTTCGATCACACCCAGTATTTCCTCAGAAATACTGTTCAGATTAAATGGGATTTCTTCCAGAACCACTTCATCTGACTCCAGCTTGCTCATGTCCAGAACCTCGTTTATCAGTTCCAGCAACAGATGAGAGGCCTCTTTGATCTTTGCCCTGCATTCCGTCTGTTTCTCCATATCCTCTGCATAATGGTCTGCCACATCGATCATGCCGCAGATTCCATTGATCGGTGTTCGGATGTCATGGCTCATTCGCTGTAGAAACTCGGTTTTTGCCTCATTGGCTGCTTCTGCTTTTTTTGCTGCTCTCAGAAGTTCTGCTTTATATTTTTCATCTTTTTCCTGTTCCTGTTTCCGATGTGCCAGATCCGCTCTGTAACCCCAGAAGCAGAATATACCGAATATGAGTAAATAAAGAAAAACGACAGCTGTTACACTTAGTGGCAGGTTACGGAATACTTCCGTATCCGGAAGATAGGTATAAATATAATAATCCCGCTGCTTCAGCATGATTCCGTAACCTCCGGTTCCTTCATTTTTTAAATGAAAAATATGCTGACTGTCTGTATGCTTTTTCATTGCCTGGACAACCTGGTTGCCGGCAGTATCCTGTCCCAGCAGGCTTTCATCGTTGCTGGCAACGATGGTTCCCTTGTCTGCAACAATAATCGTTCCATCTTTCTGGATACTATAACCATTTAAAAGCCCCTGTATCGTCAGGGTATAGTTCCTGGCAAATTCAGGAGATGTGTAATAATAGATTGCAACCATACCTGGTGCATCTTTTCTGGCACAGGCTGCAATGTCGATACGTGATCCGTCTTCTCGGTCAATCCGTTCCGAATAAGATCTTTCTTCATATCCGGTAAAATCCATGATAATGTCTTTTTGCAGATAATCTGTGATCTCATTGGTCAGAGCCTCATCCATGCTGTATTTGCAGACTGTTTTTCCCTCTGCATCCAGTACAAGGATGCCATCCACCCAGAGGGTCTGCAGATTTTCTTTCAGAAACTCCTGGCTTAGCCGGCCGCCGTTTTCTGTTTCCATGTCGATATTCGTACTCATCTGTCTGGCACTTTCAATGGCACGGAGAAGACTTTTGGATTCCGAAGATTCATTATAATGGGTGTAGGTGGAACACTGCACTTTGACATAGTTTACAGTTTCCACCATCCTGTTCTCTGCTTCCTTTTTCTCTGCCCGAAAAAAGTAATACAGGGAAGCTGCAGTCACACAGATTCCAAGCAGAATGCCGAATATCCAAAATCGTTTTACTTTTATTCTTCTCCTAATATCCAAGATCATCCACCTCCAGATACTTCTGGGGATCATCCAGATATTTTTTAATGATTTTCAGGGATGTGCCATCCTGACGCATTTCTTCCAGCGTCTGGTCCATCTGCTCACAGATTCCTCTGTCATCCTCTTTTGCAAAAGCAACACCTATCCCGACGATCATCAGCGGATCTTCCAGAATACGGAAGCTTGCATCATAATCCTTCATATACTGAACGATAGATTCCTCATGTGCGGCCACTGCATCCACATATCCTTTTCCCAGAAAGGTATAGATCAGTTCCCTGTGACCAAGACTGATCAGATTTCCCAGTTTGGGGATTCTCTCATCCGTCCGGTTCAGAAAGATACCTTCCGGTTTGGTTGTGGACTGGACGGCAAGGTTCTTTCCCTCCAGGTCACTTAGTTTATAGATATCACTGCTCTCATTTACAGCAACTACCTGGCGGCTTGCTATGTAAGGCCCTGCCCAGCGGTAATCGTCAAGGCGTCCTTCCATGGAAAAACAGCCCATAATACAGTCAATCTCTCCGCTTTCTACCAATTCTTTTTTCTTCTCCCAGTTGATCTGGACAACATCCACCTGATACCCCATCCTTCTGAAAGCTTCTGTAGCCAATTCCACATCAATTCCTGTGGGGATTCCATCTTCATTCAGATAATTGTATGGCGGATAACTGTCACTGCCCAGGGTGATAACGGGCTTTTCTCTTTCTTTTTTAGTAACATCTGCATTTTTGCACCCTGCCAGGGCAGTTGCTAAAATTCCCACAAGCAGAATGCCTGCAATCACTCTTTTTCCTTTCATCTTTTCTCCATTCCTGCTGTTCTTCTCTATTTTCCCTCAAATTTAACCGAATCAGGTAAGTCCCCTGCGGAGGTTGCGAATATCCGCTTGAAGACAAAAAAAAGTTCCTTGTAAAAAATTTTACAGGAACTTTTTCCATAATGCCCATTTAACATTTACCTTTTTTATTACTGAGGCATGATGCAACCGGCTGGCATGGCCAGATTTCAATCTGACTTTAGCTCCTTCTGGCTTTGCGCCCCGGCTTTTCAACCGGTTTGCCAATAAATGCCATAAAAAATTATTTTTATTATAGCACTCATACTATATCATGTCTATAAGAAAATATGTTACTGTTCACAGCAACACGCTTCGCGGGATATTGCCAGTGAACAGTAACGAAAATATACCTCTTAACATACAAATCCAGCTTCCCATCAAAACTTAAGAGAAATTTACCGGAATGAAACTCCTTCATCAACCGGCCATGATTTTCTAAGTGCCCCATAGGAGATCAGAAAATTCGCAAGCCATCCGGCCGGTACAGCAAGCCAGACAAATGCAATTCCATAACGCGGTGCAAAAATCAAGGCAACTGACAGCCGAATGGCAAGGTTTACCATATTGGCAATGAGAAACGGCCGCATAATTCCAAGTCCACGAAGAACTCCATCTGTTGCCATCTTAATACCCATAAAAATAAAGAAATATCCCAGCCATTTCATATAATCCCCGGACACCTGATATGCCAGAGCGGTTCCATCTTTTCCAAGGAATAAGGAAGAAATTGGGGTGTGCAGTGTTTCAATGACTATGAAAGCAAGGACTGCGAAACACAGATCTAACACCAGTGCAGCGTGATATCCTTTTTTAATACGTTCAATTTTCTTTGCTCCAAGATTCTGGGAAACATAGGGCGAAACCGCATTTCCAATGGATACAAATATCAGTGAAAAAACATTCTCTACCCGCATCGTTGCCGAATAACCGGCGAGTGCCTGTGTACCGAATGGATTTACAACTGCCTGTACGATCATCATACCAATTGACACTGTGGATTGCTGAAGAACCGATGGTACTGCAATACGAAGCATGGAATGTAACTCCTGCCTGTCAAACCAGTTAAAGCGGCTTTTATATCGACGCATCCGGTTAAAGAAAATCAAAAGCGAAAACACTGCGGAAATCCCCTGCGCAATGAGAGTTGCAAGGGCGGCACCGAACACACCCAGCCCTAAACCTGCCACCATCCAAAGATCCATAAGAATATTTAAAATAGAAGAAAATATCAAAAGACCCAATGGTATTTTTGATTCTCCAATTGAGTTAAACATCGTTGAAAGAATATTATACATAAACAGAAATGGAAATCCTGCAAAATAAATGCGGAGATACTGTACTGCTTCCTCCAGTATATCAGTTGGTGTCTGTAATAAATTCATCATTGAATGTGAAAAACAAAAACCAAAGCCACCCAGAAGCAGGCTTAAAATCAGAAAACTGACCAACGATGTTGACACAATTGTTTTCATTTTACCATAATCTC
>ENA-OPWO01000634-OPWO01000634.1-human-gut-metagenome-genome-assembly--contig:-NODE-634-length-10726-cov-3.157436_pt1 | contig 10726 bp, 10 predicted proteins | sample MGYA00241510_ERZ502012 | MGnify/ENA primary metagenome ERZ502012 (study PRJEB25962, sample SAMEA2041923) | human gut metagenome | biome: human gut; feature: human-associated habitat; material: faeces...
TAGCATCATTGCTCTTATTGTCGGTAGGTGCTGATGCAAAGGTAAAATTTGATTATTCCCTCGTGTTCGTGCCTGAGGAGGGTGGTGTGAAGTTCGAAAAGATTACAGATGATGCTGATTGCGTAGCAGATTATAGAGGCAACATTGTGGGTAAGACATCTGGTGTCTTTGGCTCACGCAAGACCAGTACTATTGATTGGTGGGTAATACCTCAGATAGGTGTGTCGCCTGATGGAAAACGTATAGGTTACATCAATGAGAAGAATGGAACAACCAACATCATGATCAAGAATGCTGCCAAGGGCGGCGCAAGCGTACAGCGCACGTTCCGTACAAATGTTGAGGGTTTCTCATGGAGTCCTGATGGCAAGACTCTGTGCTTTACCGAGGTGAGAGGCAATCATCATGGCGTGTATTTGGTAGATGCCAATCAAGGTACTGTAGTGCGTCAGATTTCCAATGGAACAGACAATGACTTTGGAGGTGTTATCAGCACCGATGGCAACACTATCTATTTTCATCGTGGCGAGGGCTATGCTTCCTATAGTCTCTGGAGCTATGATCGCAAGACAAACCTTTTCTCCAACTATAGTAGAGGAATGACGGCTTGTCTTATCCCTAATAATTATGATGCTATCTATTGTGCTCGCTTCACAACGAACAAGGAAAGTGAAATATGGCGTGTAAACTTCAAGACGGGTGTAGAGGAAGTTATTCTTTCCCAGCCTGGCAAGAGTTTTAGTACACCTCAGTTATCTCCTGATGGCAAATGGTTGTTGGTAACAGGTTCTAGTAAGTCGGAAAAGGAAAAAATTGACAATACGGACATCTTCGTGGTTCGCACCGATGGTACCCAGCTTACTCAGCTTACTTACCATCCTGGTAACGACTTGTCGCCAGTATGGTCCCCAGACGGAAAAACTATTTTCTTCCTTTCTCAGCGCGGCTCGGTAGAAAAGAACTATAATGTATGGCGCATGGATTTCAATATGTAATCCGCCTCTATAGGCTATGTATTTGGATGTTAGGAGTATTAATTATTTAAACTTTTAAAATTATGAGAAAAATTATTATTGCAGCAGTTTGCGCATTCTGCGCTCTTACAACTTCAGCACAGCGTGCAAGTAGTTCATCTTCTTCTTTCTTCTCTACAGAGAAGGCTGAGAGCGGCGTTCAGTTTGGTATCCGTGCCGGTCTTAATGTTGCTGGTATGGACTATAAAGAGGACAATGTAACCGTTTCTACAGACAATAGAGCTAATTGGCATGTAGGCGTTATTGCTGATATTCCTTTGATGCAGAGTCTCTATGTTCAGACTGGTCTTTATCTCCAGAACAAGGGTTACAAGGAGAAAGAGGGAAACTATGAGTTGACAGCAAATCCAATGTACTTGGAAATTCCTGTATTGGCTTCTTATCGATACAACTTCGGCGATGCAGCACAGTTGCAGTTCAATGTTGGTCCTTACTTCGCTTATGGTGTAGGTGGTAAGATTAAGGAAACAGAGAATGGCGACGAGGACAAGTGGGATTGCTTCGGCGATGAAGGTGCAGATTGGAAACGTTTCGATTGTGGTCTTCAGATTGGTGCAGGCTTGACAGTTGCTAAGCACTATTACATTGGTGCTGCTTATGAGTTTGGTTTCTCTAATATTGCCAAGAACTCTGGCGATGGTAAGTTGAAGAACAGAAACTTGATGATTAGTGTAGGTTATAATTTCTAATAAAGTTTTTAAATACTATTTAAATTGCAAGGAGGCACAATTGACAAAGAGTCGTTGTGCCTTTCTTCGTGTAGAATGTAAATCTATACCAAAAGAGGCACTTTTTTGTTGATAAGTAGTTTTTTTTGCAAGGGAAAATTGCATATTTGTGGCAAAATGCTTATTTTTGCAGTTGTGAGTATTAGCTATAGTGAAATATGAAGAAGAACTTGATTTTGTTTTGTCTGTTAGTTGGATTGATAGTAGCTTGTCAGCGTCCGTCGAACACCCAAAAAACGGAAGAGGAACTAAAAGCCTTATCCTGTATCGATGATTCGGTGGAGGCCTTGTCGCCCCATGCCTTTCACATGATAGAGAAAGGCATGAAATCGGCTCAAGACAGTCTGGCTTATTACGAATATTACATCAGAAAGGCAAAAGTATATGAACTTTCCACCACTCCCGATTCTTCTGTTCCTATTGTGGCCAATACCATCGCTTTTGCCAATAGGCAACCTGCGTCGCCACGTCGCAATTCACTTCTGGCTTTCGCCTATAATCTAAAAGCGGTGGGTCTGCATAATTTCCGTCAGAACCCCGATGAGGTTATAAGGCTCTACAAAGAGACCACCGTCTTGTTGGCCAACAGCGATGCTAAAGATCAGTTGCCTAAAGTTTGTGCCAATCTTGGTGATGCTTACATCTTCAAGAGTCAGTTGCCGGAGGCGGCGGCATGGTATCGACGTGCCCTGTTCCTTGTTGACTCGCTCAAGTTGCCATCCCAGGAAAACATTACTCTCTACCTAGGACTTGCCACCATTTATCTGCAACTCAACGATTTCGATACTTCGTTGAAATATTATCAACAAACAGAGAAGTATTTCTCTCTGATGTCGGTGAGCATGCAGGCTTATTATCTAAATAATTATGGCAATTACTATTATTATACCAGGGACTACAAAGCTTCCCTCCAGAAGTTTTTAACCTTGAAGGCTTTTCTGGAAAAGCACCATAAAACGGAAACCTTCGACATGTATCTCTGCAAGCTCAACCTCGCAGATGTGTATCTCAATCTGGGCGATGTAGTTAGGTCGGAAAAATGCCTCGAAGAGATAGAGCCATGGTTTGCCAAGAATGGCAACGATGTGGCAATTTACTATGTCAACTCCATCCGTATCGGGCAAGCTGTGAAACGAGGAAACATGGCAAAGGTAAAAGATATATTGCAACATGAGAAGAAACTGGACAATATGGAGTTCAATCTTCGCCAAATTCGCAATCGTTATCTTCGCAAGTATTATGAGTCAATAGGCGACTATCGGGGAGCGTATGAAAATCTTAGGTCGGATGCCCAAATGGATGATTCTCTGGCACATAACCGACTTAATATGCGTGCCTCTGAAATCATGAACCGTTTTGCGCAAGATACCATTCGTTTACACCATAGACTGGAAATGGAGCATAAAAATGCAGTTGTCCAAAGTGCCAACACCATCACGGTGGCCGCTGTGTTGCTGGTCGTGGTCATCATTCTGATGTTTGCCCTTCTTTTCATGCGCTCTCGCAAGCAATATGCACAAGATAAGATGCGCATCATGCAACTGAGGTTAGCAAGTGTGCGCAACCGTATCTCCCCACACTTTGTATTTAACGTCCTCAATGGTAAAATATTGAAGTCGAATGAGCAGGATGCCAATGAATTGCTCGACTTGACAAAATTGATAAGGGCGAACCTTGACTTGTCGTGCCGCCTGGATGTGACGTTACGAGAAGAGTTGGATTTTGTGGAGCGGTACGTCCATGTGGAGAAACAAATGGTGGGCGATGACTTCGAGTTCCGCATCGACCAGGCCAAAGCGGTGGATGCCGATAGGGTGCGCATTCCTTCCATGTTCGTTCAGATACTTGTGGAGAATGCCTTCGTGCATGGGCTGAAGGGATGGGATGGTCATAAGTCTATTCACATCGAGATAGACAAGAAAGAAAAAGCAACCAGCATCAAGGTCAAGGACAATGGTCCTGGATTTGATATTCGTAGCGTAGGAAAGAAGCGTACAGGACTGAGTGTTATCACCCAAACCATAGCCATCGTCAACGAGCGAAACAAAAGCAAAATGACCTTCTCGCTCAGTAATGAGCAAGAGTGCGGAAAAAACGTAGGATGCGTTGCTACGATAGTTATTCCTGATAATATCAAACTTTTTATTTGACAGAAGAACCGCAAGATGAAGACAATCATTATAGATGACAATAAGCAGGCTGCCGAAAATCTGAAAGAAAAGTTGGGCAGATACCCTGAGATAGAAGTGGTCGCCATAGAGCACTCTGGATTAGATGGGCTGGCGAGCGTGAGTGAGTTTCAACCAGACTTGCTCTTTCTCGACGTGCAGTTGCCAGACATTTCGGGAATAGATTTCCTGGAACGAGTCGATTCTTTTACTTATGGTCGCAGTAGAGTAGTGATGTATACTGCTTACGATGAGTTTGTGTTGCCAGCTTTCAGGAAGAAAGCCTTTGACGTGCTATTGAAACCTATCGATGACAAGGAATTGGACATCATCATGCAGCGACTAACCGAACAGCCCCTTTTGCCAACCCTGCAATCAGATGGACGGGATCAGGAAGAAATAGTGTCGGACAATGGTAAGTTTCTCCTCTATACAAATACTATAGACTTCAAACTGGTGGACAAGCGTGACATCGTTCTTTTCCAGTATAATCATGAAGTGCGTTGTTGGGAGGCTGTAGTGGCTGGTAGCAAGGCGCCTGTTCGCCTGAAGCGGACCATCAAGAGTAATGACCTGTTGGGTGTGGACAAGCAATTTATGCAAGTAAACCAGAAATTTATTATCAATATGAATTATCTGATAGAGGTGGTCGATAATGTTTGCCACTTCTATCCGCCGTTTGATGGCATAAGCTATGTCAAAGTGGGACGCCTGTATCGTAAAAAACTGGTGGAACGCTTTTATTGTCTATAATTTCTATGCCATAAAAGCGATTTTTTCTGTTAAAATCCGTATAAATACTATCAAAAAGCACGAAAATTGCAAAATAATCGTGCTTTTTGTTGTTTATATCAATAGTTTTTCCTAATTTTGCTATCTGGTATAAGATGATACCATCAAAGATACAATAACATAAAACAACAGAAATGGAGAAAATAGACAATCTTGACAGAAAGATATTGGGTATCTTGTCTAAGAATGCCCGCATTCCTTTCAAGGATGTTGCGGCAGAGTGTGGCGTATCCCGTGCAGCTATCCACCAGCGTGTGCAGCATTTGATGGAAGCAGGATTTATCACGGGTAGTGGATTCGACGTAAACCCTAAGAGTTTGGGATATTCTACCTGTACATACGTGGGTCTGAATCTGGAACGTGGTAATATGTATAAGAAGGTGGTAGAACGCCTTCAGAATATACCGGAAATCGTGGAGTGCCACTTTACTACTGGTTCTTACACCATGCTTCTTAAACTTTATGCGCGCGATAATGAGCAGCTGATGGATTTGCTCAACAATAAGTTGCAGGCTATTCCAGGTGTGGTTTCTACGGAGACCCTGATTTCTCTTGAGCAGAGTATCAAGCGAGAAATTCCTGTTATTTTGGAAGAAGAATAAGTATTTAACGTAAATATAAATGGTAAGGTTGTTTCACATGGGTGTTGCAACTTATGACCGGGGAGAGGCATAGGTTAAGACTTAAGTCGGTCGTGAGTGGTTCCTTTGTGAAACATCCTTTTTTTATGTAAATAAGCAGATGGAAACATTTGATTTGGATTCACACTTGCAAGGTGTATATTCTGTTTTTCCCGAGGCTCCTCATCAGCCGGTAATTGGTATTACTGCCAACTACGAAGGCATAGATGCTACGCTTCGTGACCGATATTATAAACAAGTGATAACTGCGGGCGGTACTCCTGTTATCATTCCTCCTGTTGCCAATACAGATGTTATCGTCAATACGCTCCAGCATCTGGACGGATTGATTCTTACTGGTGGCGGCGACCACAACCCTCTCTGGATGGGTGAGGAGCCTTCTCCTAAGCTCCATCATATCAATCGGGAGCGTGATCTTGCTGAGTTCCTCCTGGTTCGCCTGGCTTATAATCGACAGATTCCGATGTTGGGTATCTGTCGTGGCATTCAGACTTTGGCTATAGCGTTAGGGGGAAAGGTGGAGCAGGACATCAGACAGGGAGTGAAGCATTCGCAGGATGCTGAGCGTGAGGAACCTACCCATAGTGTGCAGATAGTGAAGGATTCCACCTTATTTAATATATATAATAGCGAGAAGATTTTTGTCAACTCCTTCCATCATCAGGCTGTGAGTGTGCCGGGAAATAAACTGCGCTGCATCGCCAAATCTACTGATGGCATCATAGAGGCTGTGGAAAGTAGCGAGTACAAGTCTATCCTCGGGGTGCAATGGCATCCGGAATGGTTGGAGAAAGACGGACTGAAGATATTCCAATGGCTTACTGCTCAGGCTGCCGAGTTTTATCAGGCGAAGCAGTTGCATCAGCGCATCCTTACTCTTGATACACATTGCGATACGCCGATGTTCTTCCCGCAGGGTATCTGTTTCGACCATCGCGACTCCCGTATTCTGGTAGATTTGCATAAAATGACCGACGGTCATCAGGATGCAACGACGATGGTGGCTTACCTGCCGCAGCCTAAGTTGGGTGAGACCTTCAGCAGCAAGGTAGATTTTGATGTGGCTGGTCCTACCCAGTATGCCGACCTGATCTTTGACAAAATAGAGGCGATTGTGAGCAAGAACAGCAATTACTTGAGTATCGCCCGTACGCCTGCCGACCTCTATAGCGACAAGCGGAAGGGAAGAAAGAGTATCATGCTCGGTATAGAGAACGGACTGGCGCTTGGACACGACCTTGCCAACGTGAAGCATTTTGCCCAGCGTGGCATCGTCTATATTACGCTCTGCCATAATGGGGATAATGATATCTGCGATAGTGCCCGTGGCTGCAATACTCACAATGGTGTGAGCAGTTTTGGCGAGAAGGTCATCCTGGAGATGAACCGCCTGGGCATCATGGTAGATTTGAGTCATGCTGGCGAGAAGAGCTTCTATGATGCTTTGGAAATCAGCAAGACGCCTATCGTCTGCAGTCATAGTAGCAGTAAGGCGCTCTGTGATGTGCCTCGCAATCTGACCGATGATCAGATGCGTGCGCTTGCTGCCAGAGGAGGTGTAGCTCATACCACACTTTATCACGGTTTCCTTCGCAAAGAGGGTGAGGCTGACATCATGGATGCTATTGCCCATCTGGAACATGCTATCGACATCATGGGTATCGATTATGTGGGTCTTGGTACAGATTTTGATGGTGATGGCGGAATCTGCGGATTAGCCGACTCTTCTGAACTCATCAACTTTACCATCCAGTTGCTCCGTCGCAGATATAGCGAACAGGATATCGCCAAGATATGGGGTGGCAACTGGCTCAGAGTAATGGCGCAGGTACAGGCTGTTAGGTAAGTGAAGAATTCAAATGCTACTGGTGAGTTGAAAGGTAATTCTATAGAGAAAAGATAATCATAAAGTTCAAATCTGAAAGTTCAAAATAAACAAGATGACGAAGAAAATGAAAATCATATTGGGTGTTGTGGCTGCTGCGGCTATTGTGGCAGGTGCATATACTTACAAATCTACTCATGGCACAAGTTCGCCTGAGGCACAGGAAGTGGAAGAAGCAGAGAAACTGAATCCAGTAGGTCCAGCTTTCAATGCGGATTCAGCCTTTGCTTATTGTCAGGCTCAATGCGACTTCGGTCCTCGCACGATGAATAGCGAGGCGCACGATCTTTGTGGCGAATGGATTGTAAGGAAGTTCAAGCAGTTCGGATGTGAGGTAGAGGAGCAGAAAGCAGACCTTAAGGGATATGATGGCACGATATTGAAGAATACCAATATCATCGCTCATTATAATCCGAAGGCTACCACCCGTATCCTGCTCTGTGCCCATTGGGACAGTCGTCCTTGGGCAGATAATGATCCCGACAGTACCAACTGGCGCAAGCCTGTGATGGCAGCCAATGATGGTGCAAGTGGTGTGGCAGTCATGCTGGAAATCGCCCGCCAGTTGCAGGCTGACAAAAAGTTGAATCCTGCTATCGGAGTAGATTTTGTATGTTTCGATACAGAGGATTGGGGAACTCCTCAATGGGCTGATGTTCAGGATAGTGGAGATACCTGGGCTTTGGGCGCTCAGTATTGGAGTGAGAATAAGCCAGACGGTTATTCCCCTCGTTATGGAATCCTTCTCGACATGGTAGGTGGACAGGGTGCCAAGTTCTATCGTGAGGGAATGTCTATGCAGTATGCTTCTGCCATTGTCAAGAAGGTTTGGGCAGCAGCCCGTCAGGCAGGTTATGGCAGTTTCTTCCCTAAGAGTGATGGCGGTATGATAACAGATGATCATATCCCGGTAAATGAAAAGGCGAAGATTCCTACGATTGATGTGATAGCCTATTATCCTGACTGCCAGCAGAGCAGTTTTGGTCCTACCTGGCATACGGTAAGTGATGATATGGCTCATCTGGATAAAAATGTTCTGAAGGCTGTGGGTCAGACGATGATTCAGGTGCTTTATACAGAGGAATAGATAGGCACCGCATTTGGGTATAAAAGGAAGTGTTCCTAAGGAAAGTTGTTGCTTTCTTTGGGAACACTTCTTTTTTAGCCCTGTTGAAATCTCCGTTCGTAGTCGCTGAATGTCCGTTCAACGTCTTTGAATGGAAATTATATCTGCCCAGACTCAACTTGTCTTACCACTCTCTCTGTTAATCTATCTACTCCGTTCGGATCATACTTCTTGGTAAGGCTCGCACCGAAAGCCCAAGCGAAGGCCTGATAGAAGCCAGCTCTCACTGGACCCAGGAAAGCCTGTATCAGTTGGTAAGAGGAAGAATTGCATTCGCGGTAAACTAACTTGATGCAGAGTTTACCCTGTGCGTATGTCAGTTTTTTCATTCTTGGCGTGTATTCCTCCTTGATACCTTTCTCTACCAGTTTCATATGTGCATCCTTTGCTCTCTTGTTAGGCAGAGTCTCCAGATATTCACCGGTTTCGATGATAATCTTTCTTACCTCTTTAGCAATAGGTAGCACCTTTTTTACATTATATACCAGTCTGTTGTAAGCCATGCGCTGCTTGGCATCCTTGAATACCGGTTCGGGATATACATAGACATTGTTGACCTCCACATATTGTATGCTGTCCTTTCCCTGCAATACCTTGCCGACTTTCACCATCGGCTCGAAGGTAGGGCTGTCCATATCCACATCCCTGTTTTCCGGATGGGGCTCATCATCCTGTGCAGCCATTCTCAGAGTCGTACCTAACATCAGGCATATCAAAAAAAGTATTTTGTATTTCATCTTTCTGTCCTCATTTTAGTCTCTAAATTTTTTCTCATTTTAGTCTCTAAATCCATCAGATGGCAAAGTTACACAAATAATTTGTATGCAGATATTTTTTTCGTTTTTTTTATGAAAAAGTGGATTGAAATGCTTCAAAATACGGCTCAGATACCCTAAAATGCGGAAAATGTTAGCCTTTTATTGTTGTTTCGCAAGTGAAAAATTCACAAGCGTGATTTAACGTAATTTTGGAATAAAAAAGGCTCTGAAGTTTGTATAACTCACAGAAAATGAGTATCTTTACAATCGCTAAACAATAAAGATAAAACTTCAAAGCCGTGAGCAAAGATACAAAAATTATTTCAGATCTGCGAAGCTTTTTCGCAAAAAATGACGATAATCGTGCAATTAAGTGCATTATGGGTGTGATGGAACATATAAATATACGCTCCAGCCAGATTGGAGTAGAGAAGAAAGAGAACTGCAAGTTCACCACTTTGCAGGTACTCAACCTCCTCATGCTCTTCCCGTTCTTCGTAGTCAAGAATGCGAGTCGATACTCAAACTCGTCTTTGAGTAAATTGTTCAATTGTGATAAAGACATGTTTTATCGTTTTATGAATGATGGCAACGTCAAGTGGCGCAAGTTACTATATGCAATGAATCTTCAGCTGATAAAGAAGATATCAAGCAGCACAACTGTTCATCATGACAAGCTGGTTTGTTTGATTATTGATGATACTGATTGTGGATGAATATCTGATGAAGAAGACAGACAAGCCATAGATATGGTCAAGTATGCCATCAAGCGAGGACGCAAGGGAAACTGGAATGGGTTGTTGACCACAGACCTTTCTCTTAGCTTCCTTGAAGCGTATGAAACCATCGGTGGTCTCTTTACAGAGGTTACCAATGACACTCTCGAGTTGTCCGTAACGGACAAGATATGGACTATCATTTTGGACTTCGTTCTGGAACCAGCAGTATATCGTGAGCAATCTTTATAAGAGCGGTTCTATGATCTGGACTGCCAAGGATGATGCTAACGATGTTTGTCTCTATGAGCGCTGCAGCGAAGTGCCAGCTGAGATTATCAAAGAGGCAAGTGATTTGAAAGACTAATATAACCAGGCTCTTTAGTTTTTTGAAGACTGATCTTATTTTTTTGAAAAACTATCATAGAGTTTTATATTAGCTCAGCATACCAATAAAAGAGACGTATGGGTGATTTCTTTCACTCGTACGTCTCTTTTGTTTTTCCATTTTCCATTTCTCCTTTCCCATTTCTGTTTGTTTTATCTTTTTTGTTTTGCGGTTATGATAGTTTTGTTTAAAAATCTTTTGGTGTTTTGCGATAAATATTGTATTTTTGCGGCAGGATAAGGGTGATGCTCTTATTGCATCATTTTCTGTCAAAATCGATATTGTACAAATTATAGGCGAAAACGAATGAGAAATGCAATCTATTATAGGAATACATTATATTATAGGTGTATGTTAGTGGTACTGTTTCTGGTGAATAGTATCCAGGTAATTGATGCCCAATCTTGGCAGGAATACCTCGAACAACTCAGTGAACAGGAGGAATATGAGGATATGAATTGGGAAAGCTATGAAGATATTCTGGAGGGAT
>ENA-OPWO01000639-OPWO01000639.1-human-gut-metagenome-genome-assembly--contig:-NODE-639-length-10688-cov-1.598608_pt1 | contig 10688 bp, 5 predicted proteins | sample MGYA00241510_ERZ502012 | MGnify/ENA primary metagenome ERZ502012 (study PRJEB25962, sample SAMEA2041923) | human gut metagenome | biome: human gut; feature: human-associated habitat; material: faeces...
GATTCTGTCTTTTCCGTTTTTGTCTTTGTATTTGTCCGCACTTATATACTTCGTATGTTCGCATAATAGTAAATTTTTAAAACTCACTATTATAAACGTCAACTTCCATAATAAGTTCCAATTATTTTGAACTAATCTTCGACCTCCATCAACAATTCTCCACATGCCCTGGGATCACGAAGCATGATACCCATTTCACCTAAGAAGTGAACAGAGTAACCGTCCTTTGCATTAGATCTTACTGTGGATTTATTCTTAGAGTAACCAGTTCCCGGAGCTACAGAACCTGAAGTATTCCAGATAACCATCTCACGGTCCTTACGAACAACCTTAACGATATTAGCTTGACCATCACGTCTACCAAGATCCAAGAATGTCATTCTATAAGATTCCAGTGGTTTACCAGATACCGGATGTAACAAACGATTATAAGTAGGATCATCATACAACGGGAAATGTTTCAATGTCAACTCGATGCCATTTGTCATCTTGTATGTTACAAACTGACCACCTAAAACCAAAGCCTGACCAGAACCACTGATAAACTTCGTATCAATCAAGTTCATTGTAGCTGCTTTTTGTTTCAATACACGGTCAAATTCTTTCATACCCATTTCACCAGTTAAAGCAACAAACTTACGTTCGTTAGTACCTAAGATATTGTAAGACAAATCAAACAAGAAGTCTTCCAACAATTCCGGAGTCAATTCAGTATAGTAACGTCTGTTAGACGGAGCGATCTGTTGCAACAAACCTGCAGGAATGTAAACCGGACGGCCATTCGTACCTAACAATGAAGTAGAACCATCTTTATTTACGTTAGACTTAGAGTAAACCATCATTCTCTCACATCTCTTAGACCACTCACGCATTGCCTTCCATTCCTGATAATCAGACCACAAGTAAGAAGTCTTACCAGTTTTAGGATCTTTCAAAGCAATCCAAAGTACTGTAGAATAAGCTGTACCTGTAATATCATAATCCAAGCGAGTCGTAAACAAGAAGTTTCTCATCTTGAAATGAGTATTATAATTCAGGATATCACCCTCTTCACTGTACTCTTCGTAAGCAGAAGCTAAACGAGATACTTGACGACCAGCTAACAAATATTCACCAGGAATATAAGAATTAGATTGACCATCTGCAATGAAACAAGTATAAACCCATTCATTACCATCTTGATAAGGAGCACCAGAAACACGTACTTGATACTCTCTATTATCAAATTCCAAAATTGCACCAGGACCAAACCATTTGTCCTCTAACCACAACATGATAGGTGTGTTACCCAAACCTGCCATAACTGTGCTAGCATTTGCAGCAGTGATTTCTGTTCCCTGCCATTTTGCAGAGCGAATCGTCACAGCTCTATCGCTATCAATCATTACAGACCATTCGTAGTCTCTTTGGTCAATTGTCATTACATTGCCAAGACCACCAGTAATCGCATCCAAAGAAGTGCTATAACCATCATCTTTAGAACCGAATACATAAGAAATAACACGGGTTACTTCATACGGTCTAGTAAGCATTGCATTTGAAATCATATTCTCATCAACAAGATCTGAGAACCATTTACCTCTACCGATCTGTAAATTATTTAAAATTCCGTTATCCATATAAATGTTAGTAATTTATTTTTAATTAAAGTAGTTGTACTGCACGACTAAAAATAGAGTTAGATGAACTTGTATTAATTCTCTTAGTACCTTTACTAACGCCTGTTGATCTGAGACTATTTTTCAGATTTTTAATAGCAGAGCTAGTACCCTGTTTTTTGGCAGCATCTAACAAAGTGTCACCTCGCATTGTAAAATAAGCTGACTCTATTAAATTCTTTACGCTCTTGGAATAGTCTTTTTGGTACTGGGTCTTTCCACTAGCGTCGGCTTTAAATATATAAGCCAATAATTCTTTCTTGTCCTTAGCTGGTATTTTGATACCACGTATATTGTCCAAGGACTTTATTTCACCGACAACGTCATCAAAAAACTTTTGTTGGCGCTGCACCATTTCCTCCTTTTTGATTCTTTGTTGCTCTAATAGCTCTTCTTTCTCTTTTGCAACAATCTCTTGAAGTTCCTCAACCGCATCTCTAGCCTCATCTTCTAATACTCCAGCATCTTCAAATCTTTCGATTTTCTTAGCAATTTGTTTGTCACTGTAACCTTTTCTAGCTAGTAACTCTCTCAATACTATCTTTTGCTCATTTTCATTTTCAATATCAACATTGTCAACATCAATGTCCGGAGTAATAGAGAAATAATCTTCTAACTTACCCCCATTACGAACAAATTCATCTAATTTTGCAACATCTTCGCTTGCATATTCTGGAGTAGATTGTTCTTCGATTACTTCTTTAAAATACTTAACCAATTCTTCTACAGTCTTTGGTTTTTCTTCTTCCTCTTCTTCATCAAAATCCCATTCTAATTCTTCAGCAATTGCATCAAATAAAGCAGATACTTGTTTAGATTCAACTTCATCTTCTTCAGTCTCTTCTTCAATTTCTTCTTCGGTTTCCTCTTCTTCAGTCTCTTCTTTATCCTTTTTCTTAGAGGCTTTCTTAGATTTCTTAGGTTCTTCTACTTCTTCCTCTTCAACTTCATCGATTTCCTCTTCCTCTACTTCTTCCTCTTCTTCTATTTCTTCCTCTTCTTCTATTTCTTCTGTCTTTTTATTTTTAGATCCAGGAGTAGCAGGTCTAGCTTTAGCAGACTCTTGTTTCAGTCTCTCTAATTCTTCATCATCAATATCATCATCTTGATGAATGTTGTTGCCAACTTGTTCAGTAAACATATCAGTTATAGCTGTAAATCCAAATAGTGTATCGTTACTATTGTTTTCCATAATTAATTATAATTAGATTGTAATTGTTATTTTTTCTTTCTTCCTTTATGATTCCACTTAGCAGCATTTTGAGCAAATATTGCACGTTTTCTAGTCAATGGGTTTTTACTATGCGTTAACTCTTCTGTACTTTTACCTGTTCTTTTCTTAAGTGCGTTAAACTTCCCACGATTCTTTTTCTTGATGTGTATACCTCCGTCTTTATAAGAAGGAATTGGGTATACTGGGTATAAATTTTCCATATTGATTATTCTTTATTTAGTTCATGACCTACAAATCCAGCACCACCTAATGGCATTAAAATTTCCATAGGAATTAGTTTGTTCAATCTATCAATATACTCGTTTTTATTTCTATACAAATCATATTGATTCTTAACCATTTTATTTGATGTCGGATTTCTCATATATTCCAAAATCATATTTTCGTCTACAGGAGTACTCCAGTTTGTAATTTTACCAGAATCTTTTAATGATCTCTTTAGAGTTAACATATGACTTTTAGCTTCTGTAGGATTTAATAAGTATGATCTACTTCCAGCAGCATCAAATAATCCCATTTTTCTTAACTCCGCAGAACTATATGTATTGTTAGAATTTGCTAAATAATTTAGATAAGTGTTTGTAATATATTCTTTACCACTATCAAAATCCTGAATCTTTCTAGATCCTGCTAAACCATCTGCCACATGTCCTAACTCATGATTAGCAGTTCCAGGCATATAAATATTATTATCTAATATTATATTATAATCATTTATATCTGTAGGTAATACGTTATCTTTAATATTTTTTATATTTATTTGCCCATAACCGTCTTTGTCCGTATTACCCCATTTAACATAACTACCTCTTTTAGTCATGTCTTTATATGCAATATTAGAATAAGCTCGTTTGTAGTTAGTTCCATATGTTTTGTCTACATTTTCTACTAATTCACGAGTTCTTTCATCTGGAAAAATTGCTTGTTCTATTGTTCTAGAAATTTCTTGTTGGTACTTCTTAGAATTTCTATCTTTTCTTAATACTTCAGAAAATTCAGAATCATAATCTTCTTCTGTTTTCTTTCTAGTTTTCTTTTTAGTTTGAGTAGGAGCAAAACTGTGAACACTAACCCCATCAACTTCAGTACCCTCAATAATTCTTCCTACTTTGGATTTTAGTTTTTTAATGCCTTTTCCAACTCCCCAAGGTATTAGATTTAATGCAGCATCAATAGCAGCTCCAGTATAGTCTCCTTTACCTAAATCTTCAATGAAGTTAACGGCATCTTTAATATAACCAGCTGGAGTAATATAAGCTTCTGGTTGAACTGTATTAACTGCACCTGATATTTTCCTTTGTCTTTCAAAGTACTCAGGAGTACCAGTTCTATATTCAGGTGGTAGATCTGCTTTATTTATGGTCTTACCTTTACCATCCTCATAGGCTGGAATTTTAGATTCTACTAAATTTCTAAGTTCCTCATTTGTAGTCCATTGTGTCCATTTGTCTACTTCTGGATGGCTTTTTATAAAATCTGGAATTGATTGTTTTTTTGACAATTTTCAATTTATTAACTGATCCAGGAAATACCGTTGTTTGAGAAGGAGTTTGTATTCCATCATATTTTAAAGCTTCTAAATTGGATTGTAATAATTCTTTTACTCTGTTTGATTCAGTTTTATATAAATTTAAATCTGTACCCACCACATCATATACCGTAGGGTTTAATTCTCCACCTAATGGTTTACTACTTCTACCCAAATGTATCGGAGCATCAGGACTTTTAATATTTGCAAACTTTGGTGCATTTTTAGGCGATTTATGCCACAAATTTATACCTTTCATCGCTTTACTACCACCCTCTGCACTACCTATAAATTGAGCATCAAATTTATCAAATCTTACCGGACTACCGTGATAAAATAATTGTTTGGATTTAGAAGCAGGTTTCATGATCTTCATTACATCCGATAAAACTTCAATGCCACTAGGCATTGGTAAAGCTGCTGAAACAAATTGAGTCCTAGGATCATTAGCGAATTCGTTAATACCAGCAGTAGTAGCGTTTTTAACGGCTTGCCAATTCTTCGCAGTTTCATAACCCTGTGATCTGGCTATATCACCAAATCTATTCTGAGGGTATACATTTACTTCGGGTAAACTATACACTGCAGCTACGGAGTTATCCTTTCCATCTTCATACGCAGGAATAGAATCAAATTGTTCTTTAATATCAAGATACGTAGCATCAGGGTTATTCACCCTGACACTATCGTATATTTGTTTTCTCTCTTTAAGAGATAAATCTTTCCATTTCATACTAGTAATATTTACTTACCTGTCTTACCTGGTTTACCTTTTCCGCCCTTTTTAGAGCCTCCTTTACATCCCATAATTAGTCCTCCTATTTTTTAGATTTAGATTCACCAACTACTTTATTTTTTAAAGCAGTCTTTGCTTTTAATTGTTCTCTCTTATAAGCTGCATCATCTTTCATCTTCTGCAACCTCTTAGCCTCTTGCAATTTTCTATTCTCAAGAGCTATTTTCTCTTTTTCAATTGTAGCTTTTAACTTGTCAGCTTTCTCTTGTGCAGCAATTTTACGCTTTTCGAGTTCTTTCTTATTTTCTTCAGCTCTAGCTTTATTAGCTAAATCCATTTGTTTGCTCATAGCATCAGATACAGCTTTTTGTCTAGCTATTTCTTGATTACCAATCTCAATAGGATCTGGTATACCATTCATATCCTGATCCATATTCTCAGATCCTCTATAAGCATTTAATTGAGCTACAGTAATCTTAGTAGCATTGTCTTGATCAATCTTATATTTAGTAAGATCAAGTTCAGCTTCTTTAAGCATCAACTCTTCTTCCTTAACTTGATTTTGCATTTCAATAAGCTGCTGCTGTTGTTGATTTTCTTGCTCTTGCATTGCTTGCTGCTGTTCCAATCTATTGTTTTCTATATCTTGTAATTTAGATTTGATTACACTTAAATTGTCACTAGTAAATATTTCAGCAGCATCTAACAATGATGCACCATTTTGCATAGCCGGCTGTACAAGACTCTTAAGTTGTTCAATAGCTTGACTTTCTTTAGTACTATCAGTTACAAAAATATCAAAGTCTTCATATGACCAATTGTCATCCATTTGCAAGAATGTTCTAGTACCCTCATCAAATATATAATTTAAATACTTTTTATCATCCTTCCATGCAAACTTGGCACTATCTAATAACATTGATAATACATGTGTTTTAATTTGATTATGTAACCAAAACCATGGCTCAGTAATATGAGCAGATTGAACTACAGATTTTTCTACATTACCCACTAGCTCATTACTAGAAATAGATCCTTGTCTTTGCTTTGTTACTCCAGATAATTCTGATACCATTTCTTCAATCTTTGCAAGTAATTGAATATATGTATTAATGGTATTAGACATACTTGCATCAATAGAAGTCCATTGATTATATGGTGATGGTTTACCACCTTCTCTACCAGGAATATCCCAACCTTCTTCATATGGATTAACAAATGCTACACCAAGTGCTCCTAAGTAATGCATCCACTTGTCAACATCTATACCCATACTTTTTGGTATTTGAGTAACATCTATTACAGGTATTTTGCCTTTGTCCCTAGCTATTGCCATTTCAAGACGATACCAAAGTATAATGTACATGTATTGTAGCGGTTTCATAATAGCAACTAATGACTTGGCTTTAGTATTTGTATTACTATAAGCTGCACCAGTGTATGGTAATTTAGCACTATTTAAATTGTCTCCTCTACGGAATTGGTACTCTAATGGTTGCATACCAAAGTAAAGATCATCACCTGCTCTATATCCTTCCCATGCTTCAATGATCCATTTCCATTCAACATTGATTTCTTCCCCAGTAGGTTTATAGTATTCATCTACTTGTATTTCATCTGGCATACCTGTTTCAGGATCTATTATTGTAACAAAGCCTATCTTTTTGAGTGATTTCCAACATACATGATAAACTACAATATTATCTGGATCTCCATAAGGATTATGATCTGGTAATTTATTGTATGATTTTAAATTATAATGAACAAAATCATCTACTGGGCTTTTGTCTGGACCAAATCCTGCTGTAGGCTTTTGATCTACTATTTCTAATAATTCATTTAATTGCTTTTCATCCAGTTTATCATAAAATTGATCATATATTTGACTCCAGGACATTAATGATCTATAACAACACCAAGATGCATCGTGAATGAATTCAATTCCTTCTTCTGCAGGATATTTAAAATCTTTAGGATTAATTCTTTTAATAACTGGTTCACCATTTCTAATTCCTACATAGTACTCTTCAAGCCCTGCAACAAGTGCATCTTTAAAGCCTTTCATAAATTCATGGGAAATGTTTTCTTTCTTAAGTAAAAATAATAGACTTTGATATGCTGTTGTTTCTGCTGCATCTTTATAATCCTTTGTTAAATACTTTTGTATTTGCTCTGGTGTTTGAATTTCTCCAGTCTGTAATCCTTCTTGAAATCTAGCTTGATCCTCTGGGCTTAATTTAGCAAGCATAGCAGCTTGCATATAATTTAATAACATCTGTTTAGCTTTATCCTGAACTTCACTACTAGCAATATCACTAGTACGACACACTCTAAAGTTAAATGGACGCTTTGTTTCTTCACCCAATAATAGGTCTACTTTTGGTCGTATGATATTATAATCTTGTGCCATTGCTGGAAAACCATCATCTTGATTGAAAGGATTTGTAACATACTTTAGATCTTTTTCATTATAAATGCTATTATATAAATCATAATAGCTTTGCATTTCTTCTTCATCAGGTATACTTTCAGATGAAGCTATGCCAGATATTCCAATAATATAATCCACGCAGTCTTTTCGCCATTCTTCGGTTTTTTTACTGAGTGGTAGTCTTTGGATAGGAAATGAGTTGACTGTTCTTTCCATATTAATTAGTAAACATAAATGTGGTTGTGTTATTATTTAAAGGTATGAATGTAAATGAATCATCTGTATTTTTAAACAACGGTTTATCAAACAATCTCATTTTCTTTTCAACATCCTCTTTCTTTTTTACTTGTATATTATACAATTGCTCTCTATAGACCATTACCTGCATAAATGCCATAACCCTATCAAAGTTTCCTTTATCATTATATTGAATAAGTTCTTCGAGGAATGGTTCAGACAATACAGTATTTAAACCTAATTGTTTTTGATCCCTAAGTTCTTCTAGCCATTCTTTAATCTTACCTTCTCCCCAAAGTTTGATTTCTCTATTCATATGACATCCTTTTCGTCTATTTACTGTAGAATTATTGACAATGTCTTTAATAATGTCTGGTTGATCAGCAAGTAAATGACTACAATGTTTATTATTGAAGTAAGTAAATAAACCAGTATTTTGGTTTTCTACCATTGCTTTTGCATTATAGTAAATAAGTAACTTACGAACATTTTCATAAAACTCTTCAGCAGTTTTTGGTCTACCTGTGTACTCTGCTACAATGATATCTGAGTATGATTCAAAATCTTGAAAACGTTTATATATAAAACAAGAACCTAATGAATTAGTACCTGATTGATCATGATCATATGGGTCAATACCAGCTATGTACAAACCAAATGGTGCATCTTTAACTGGATGCTCCCATATAACTATTTTACCAGTAGGATCAGAATTCTTTGGTAATGGAAATTCGGTTATATCTCCTGTTTTCTGTACATTCCAAATTATCTCTCCATTAACCAGAGTAAGTGTACCTACTTGTTTATGATTCTGTAACTTAGTATTAGTTCTTATCCTTGCTAATTGTTTTTGTAATTCTTTCTTTGGAAATATGTTACCAGATAATTCAGTAAATGCTTCTGCTGGGGATTCAGAGTGTTCTGCTACATATCTATCTATTTGTTGAGAACTAGTAGCTTCTTTTAATTCTTCTTCACGTAGATTTAAAATAAACTGTCTTGCTTTGTCATGAAGAGTATTACCATCCTCATCCATATACAATCGTTTACCAGTCTCATCACGTATATCCAAATTAGTGTGTTGAGGTATAAAGAAGCCACATTCCTTACTCTGGATACCATCATCCCATATATTTTCAAAACCTATGCAATTGTACGATTTAGGGTTATAAAATGCTTCACGTAATGTCATTACTGCAGGACCTTCGTCACCACCAGTACCGAACATAATCATGAGACCAAAAGCAACGCCATCTTGTTCTACAGATGGTCTAGCAATTTGCCATGCTGCTTTAAGTTCTGGGAAAGTACCTGCCTCTTCCCAAAGTATTAACATACCTGCTTTACCACGTACAGCATCTGGGTTATCTTTCAATGATACACCTATTATCTCTGATTTATAACCAACTTCAATTTTATTACCAAAATTATCAGTTACAATCATAGAAGCTCTACGACGCATACTAGTATTTACAGCTTGTCGTTTCTTACCCCACGCCGTGTTTTCATCTATAAAGTCCATGTAATCCCAGGCCTTAGTAAGGATACCATCATCAGTAAGATACTGTTTATTTGAGGCATACACATAAGACTTAGAACCGGGTATTAAAAAGAAATTACGACAAAGCATAGAACCACCTTTATAACTATTGTGTGTAGGGATAAAATCTTTAGTAATATACAGGTGGTTTTCATTATCTATACACAAACATCTTTGTTTTTCAAATTCCCCTGTTTTACGTATAGCTTTAATACCAATACCTTTGTAATTATAAGTTCTATTCTTACGTATCTTTTCTAACTTTCTTGGTAATTTAAATATATCTTCTTCTGTAGTTATTGTGAGCTCCCAATGTGGGCGAGTATCAGAATAATTGCCGTTATCAAAATCTACATTATTTCTACCTGGTATTTCTTTAGATTTTTTACATCTTATACCAAGACTCCTTAATACAAATACTGTATCATCTATCAATTGCTCAGAAGTAGATACAAAACTACATGCTCCATTAGTTACAGAACCATCTGTATCCATAAGGCCTCTAATCAATTCAAAGCGATTTTCAATACTTGTAAATTTATAATTTTCAGGTATAAACTTATTGTATGATTTTACTTTTACTTTTAAATCTTTTAATTGTCGATTAAGTTCATTTATACCTTGTACTTTAGATTTGATTACGTAATTGTACTGTTCTTTATGTTCAATAATGTAATCTGGTAATCTTCTTTGTAATTCTTCTACTATAAATTCGTCTTCTGTACTGAATCTTACTTGATCCCCACATATGTAACCATCTCCGAGTAATACACCCAATACATATGGATCTACTGTAACGGGTCTCTCATCAAAATTCAATGGATTTAATTCTGGTATCTTATATGGATAATGTTCTTTGCCAGGACTACCTTGTTTCAATTTGCGTTTCATGTAATCCACAGTACGCATTATGTAGAATTTCTTTCCGTTACGACATGTTGCCCATAAATGGTTTGCGCCACATCTCACTTTTCTTCCATCTTGAAATTCCACTTCATAAATTTCTGTAGTACCTTGCTCTACTATATCACCAATTCTAACTGGGCTTCCATTGGGGTTCATAACCAAATCGCCAACTTTCAAACTTCCCATTGGAACATAGCCTGTTGGAGTAAGTACCGGTTCAGAGTATGGTTGTTCATAACCTTTACGTCTAGCTTTTGCTACACATAAGTGTTTGCCTTGATCCTGTGCGCTTTCAATAGCTTGAAAATAGTAATAGTCATAATCATAAAAGTCAGGAAATGCTAACTCTCTTACTTTGATTAACTCTTCTTGCCCTTGTTTATTCTTTTTATTTTTATATACAATTCTTTGAATTGGG
>ENA-OPWO01000643-OPWO01000643.1-human-gut-metagenome-genome-assembly--contig:-NODE-643-length-10667-cov-3.435356_pt1 | contig 10667 bp, 10 predicted proteins | sample MGYA00241510_ERZ502012 | MGnify/ENA primary metagenome ERZ502012 (study PRJEB25962, sample SAMEA2041923) | human gut metagenome | biome: human gut; feature: human-associated habitat; material: faeces...
CCGGGATTCCGGGAGGCATTTGGATGATAGAATAAAGTGTCTTCTTGCCTTCCAATTTAGGCATCTGCTCCACCTTACCATACTCCTCGAGGTCGTTAGCAAAACGGAGAAGAAGAACTTCACCCTGCTCCTTGAAGAGGATACTGCGACCGCGGAAGAATACGTATGCACGTACCTTGTTACCTTCATTCAGGAACTCCTTAGCGTGCTTGAGCTTAAACTGATAATCGTGCTCATCAGTCTGAGGTCCGAATCTGATTTCCTTGGTCTCCACCTTTACCTGCTTCTGCTTCATTTCCTTAGCATGCTTCTTCTGCTGATAAAGGAATTTAGAATAGTCAACTATTCGACAAACAGGAGGTTGTGCATTAGGAGAAATCTCCACGAGATCAACACCTTCCTGGCGAGCCAAGTCCAAAGCCTTACGTGTTGGCATCACTTCTGCTCCGCCATCACTTACCACTCTCACTTCACGTACGCGTATTTGTTCGTTTACGCGGTACTGATTTTTTATTTTGTCATTTTTCATTAACTATTCTACGTTGTTTTTTGATTAAACGGCTGCAAAGTTACGATTTTTCTCGCAAACCACCAAATTTTCAGCTGGTTATTTTCATTTTTAGGCTTATATTTTGTTGCTGTGGATGAAAATTCCACGCAAAATTCATTTTTAAAGACTCATAAATCGTTTTTTAGTCACGCAGATTTCGCAGATAACGCAGATTTTTCTTTCTTCCACATTATTTATCCGCAGATGAGACCTATCCGGTCAGATTGCGCAGATTTTTCTTTCTTGCGATATCCTATAGTAAGTATGTCATAGCAAGGAAAATCTGCGTTATCTGCGAAATCTGCGTGACTAAAAAACATAATCAAGCGTGAGATAAAAAAAACATACCAGCGTAAGCTAAAGGTGATTGACGACCCGATGAATGGATGAACGAATATCAGATGTATCAAAATTAACCAGCAATCCAAGTTTAAGATGGGATATTTTCAGATAAGTAAGAAGCTGTTTGCCATAAACCGCCTTCATTTCTGTAACAGATTTCAATTCTACAATCACTTTATCCTCTACCAAAACATCCAATCGCAAATCTACAGGCAAGACGTGCCCATCATATATTACAGAAAGTTTCACCTGATTCTCAACCTTCAAACCATCTTTTCTGAGTTGATAGCAAAGGGCTGCTTCATAAACAGACTCTAACAAGCCAGGACCAAGCTTATTATATACCTTATATATTGCTCCTATAACCTGATAAGATATTTCGTTTTCTGTCATAACAACAAGTATTAAGTATCCCCCTTTTAAAAGACTCACGCAGATTCCCCAAACTACGCCGTTTTTCAAGTACTCCAACTAAGAATACCCAAAGAAAAATCTGCGTCATCTGCGAAATCTGCGTGACTTAAATAATATATCAGCGTGACATAAAATATATCAGCGTGAAAAATTACTCCTCAGCTGCCTTCAGCTGCTCTGCTACCTCAGCATTGATGCGCTGAGCAAACTCTTCCATGCTCATGGTAGCCTGCTCGCCACCACCCTGCTTACGCATAGAAACGAGGCCCTCGGCACTTTCCTTTTCACCTACAATAACCATGTAAGGAACTCGCTTCAACTCGTTATCGCGAATCTTGCGACCAATCTTTTCGTTACGATCATCAACCAAAGCACGAACACCCTGCTTGTCAAGATACTGACGTACCTTCTGAGCATAATCGTTGAACTTCTCTGAGATAGGGAGAATAGCAACCTGGTCTGGAGTCAACCACAATGGGAAGTGACCGGCGGTGTGCTCGATGAGAACGGCTGTGAAACGCTCCAATGAACCGAATGGTGCACGATGGATCATCACAGGAGTCTTCTTTGAGTTATCCTCAGCGGTATATTCCAGCTTGAAACGCTCTGGCAGGTTGTAATCCACCTGGATAGTACCCAACTGCCAACGACGACCGATGGCATCCTTTACCATGAAGTCGAGCTTAGGACCATAGAAGGCAGCCTCGCCAATCTCCTCACGAGTCTCAAGACCCTTCTCCTTGCAAGCCTCGCGGATAGCGTTCTCGCTCTCTTCCCAAATCTCATCAGAACCGATATACTTCTCTGTATCTTTAGGATCGCGGAGAGAAATCTGTGCCTCGTAGTTCTCGAAACCGAAAATCTTGAACACCTTCAGGATTACGTCGATTACATTCTCGAATTCCGACTTCACCTGATCTGAACGAACGAAGATATGTGCATCATCCTGAGTAAATGTACGAACACGAGTCAAACCATGGAGCTCACCGCTCTTCTCATAACGGAACACGGTACCGAACTCTGCAATACGCAAAGGAAGATCCTTGTAAGAACGAGGCTTACGGGCGTAGACCTCGCAGTGGTGAGGACAGTTCATTGGCTTGAGCATATACTCCTCATCCTCCTCAGGAGTCTGAATAGGCTGGAATGAATCCTTGCCATAGTGAGCATAGTGACCAGATGTAACATAGAGGCTCTTGCCGCCGATACCAGGACAGATAACCTCCTGATAGTTATAAGGCTTCAGGAGTGAACGGAGCAACTCCTGCAAGCGGAGGCGGAGCTGTGTACCCTTTGGCAACCAGATAGGAAGACCCTTACCTACACGCTCTGAGAACATGAAGAGTTCCATCTCCTTACCAATCTTACGATGGTCGCGCTTCTTTGCCTCTTCGAGAATAACCAGGTACTCGTCGAGCATCTTCTTCTTAGGGAAGCTGATACCATAGATACGGGTCATCTGCTCGCGCTTGGCATCACCGCGCCAGAAAGCACCAGCCACACTTGTAATCTTCACAGCCTTGATCAGACCAGTGTTCATCAAGTGAGGACCACGGCAGAGGTCGGTGAAGTTTCCTTGGGTATATGTGGTGATCGTGCCATCCTCCAAGTCCTGTTCGATGTGCTCGCATTTGTATTCCTGACCGTCAGCCTTGAACTCAGCGAGTGCATCAGCCTTAGAAACCTCCTTGCGAACCACAGGCTCGTTCTTCTTGGCAAGCTCCATCATCTTAGCCTCGATCTTGGCGAAGTCATTCTCAGAAATCACCTGACCCTCAGCTGGCATCACATCGTAGAAGAAACCGCTCTCTACGGCTGGACCGAAACCAAACTGAATACCAGGATAAAGCTCCTGAAGAGCTTCAGCGAGCAAGTGTGCAGAAGTATGCCAGAATGTGTGCTTACCCTGCTCATCCTCAAACTTATAGAGTTCTACATTCGCATCCTCATTGATAGGACGGTTCAACTCTACTGTCTCACCATTAACACCGCAAGATACAACGTTGCGAGCGAGAGCCGGTGAGATACTCTCGGCGATTTGCAAACCAGTTACGCCCTGCTCATACTCGCGAACAGATCCGTCTGGGAATGTGATTTTTACCATAACAACTTAGTATTTTTATTAAATCAAATGCAAAAGTAATACTTCTTTTTGTAACAAGCGAATATTTTGCATTAAATTTTCATAACTTTTCATTTTCAACACATTACAACCTATATTATATAATGAGAAATGACAAATGAGAAATGAGATAAGGAAAAACAAATAAAATGATGAGATAAAATGATGAGAAAAAAAAGGAAATAAAGGGTGTTCACGGGAAAACATAGAGGATACACCTTCCCCACAACTAACAAAAAGATACGTCTTTGTCATTTTTTATCATATATTTCTTTGTCATTACAAAGTTTTTCCGTATTTTTGCAGGCGATTAATTGACAAATTGCTAAATATTTCAAAAATGACAGGTACACCAAAGATTCTCATTATTTATACAGGCGGTACAATCGGTATGGGTAAGGACGTAAATACAGGCGTTCTCGAACCTCTCGATTTCAACCATTTGGTTTCATCTATGCCCGAATTCCAACTGATTCAGGCAGATATTGATGTGAGAAAATTCGACCCACCGATAGACTCCAGCGATATGGACCCAATGGGATGGGCTGAACTGGTGGGCATGATAGCCAACAATTATAATGACTATGATGGTTTCGTCATTCTGCATGGCACGGACACAATGGCCTACACCGCCTCTGCCCTATCGTTCATGCTCGAAAACCTGACCAAGCCTGTCATTCTCACCGGTAGCCAGTTGCCTATCGGCGAATTGCGTACCGACGGCAAGGAGAACATGATGACTGCCATCGAGATAGCCTCCATGAAAGATCTGGAAGGCCATCCGTTAGTACCAGAGGTCTGCATTTTCTTCAATGGTAAGTTGCTGCGCGGCAACCGTACTACGAAGATCAATGCAGAAGGATTCCATGCATTCGATTCCTTCAACCATCCTCATCTCTGTGATGTAGGTATCAACTTCTCTTTCCATCCGCACCACATTCTGAAGCCAGACTATCGCAAGCCGATAGTACCTCACATGAAACTGGATCCGAACGTCATCGTCTTCAGTCTCTTCCCAGGCATTCAGGATACCATTGTCCGCCACGTCCTGGAATCCCCATCTCTGCGAGGTATTGTGATGAGAACTTATGGTTCAGGCAATGCCCCTCATGCCCCTTGGATCATACGACTGCTCAATCAGGCTGCCCATCGCGGTGTGAACATCATCAACATCAGCCAGTGCATCACGGGATGTGTGGATATGGAGAGATATGGTGCTGGGTTCCAGCTCAAGGTAGCTCATGTGGTGAGCGGCTACGATAGTACCGTAGAGGCAGCCGTCACCAAACTGATGTACCTGCAAGGCAGATATCCAGACAATCGCATGGTGCGCGAAAAACTGAAAATGTCTTTGGCAGGAGAAATCACGCTTCCGGAGTAAATACCCGGAAGCATATCACTTTTTTATAAACCAGTTTGCTTCTTCATACCCTCAAAAAACTTTTGCTGTAATTGTTTGGCAAGTTGGTTCTCTGGATTGAGTTTAAGCGCTTTCTCATAGTTCTGCATGACATCAAGATAATAGCGCTGGCCGTTTTGTACAGGATTCTGTACGATACGTACCATGACTAAAAAACCTCGAAGGGTACAGATATCAGACTGGTTTGCATTCCTCATTTTTTCCATTTTAGCAATGGTTTCTTCTGCTCCAGCTATCAGGTTTTCCGTTTCCGGAGCATGCGGATTCATAACGGAAAAATTGAGGCTTTGCAACACCATCTGAAATTTAGGTTGAATACTATCCGGAAACATATCATCAATACGTTTCATCTCAGCAACACAATTCAGGAAGTTCTCAGGAGTGGGTTGTTGGAGTTTTGAAAGAGACTGTCCGATAAGTGCCTGCATATTAGGCTCTTGGGCATGAATGCTTACAGTAGAGATCAAAAAGAAGATCCCCATCAACATGAACTTTTTAAAAATTTGAAATGTCATAAGCTTTGTTATTTTTAAGTGAAACAAATATACCTATATAAAAGAATCTATCGCGGGATGAGACAATCGGGCGACCCTTGGCATCATATCCGAAAACATTCGTGCGACCAAGGATGTTATTCAGCGAAGAATAAATAATCACCTTGGGACTCAGCAAATAAGTCAGATTTACATCTACACTGTGATACGGGGGAGTCTTACCTTGCAGAAAGAGACGACCGCTAGCATAAGATTCAGCCAAACTCAGAATAGCTTTTCCAAACGAATATTTCGCAGTCAGTCTCAGATTATGTCTGGAAGCAAAAGCAGGTGTTCGTTCTTCCGTATAATCCAGATAGAAACGTCTGGAGTCATTGTATGAATAAGATAAGGTGATGGAAAGACGCCTGCAAAGAGAATGGTCATCCACAAAGAGATCAAACCCCTTACTCGTCCCATATCCTTTCGGAAGATAAACACCCTCACCCCATAAAGGCAACCGATGATATTTCTTCCAATAGGGTTCTATCCTTACAAGTGTACCCGCCGATTTATATTGCATGGAGATGATAGCATGATCAGCAGTACACTGCCCAAGAGAATAGTTGCTGGTGGCGAGATTATCATCACTTGCAGTCTGACTATACCGTCCCGCAACAAGCGAAATCTGGAAAATCTTGTTGGGAACATAAGAGAGTGTAGCTCTTGGCATGAACAGCCACTGCGCATGCGACATATATTCAGTCCTTGCTGAAAGATTCAGAAACACACCGGGCAGCATCCTCCACTGGGCATCAGCATGGGCAGCCAGAATGTTATAATCCAGGGTGTAGCAATAGGAATCATACTCCAGTAAACTGTTTCGTTGATAATCCTCCACACCAACCGACAATTTCAGTACACCTGAACAAACCTTGCGCATTTCTGTCTTCAGATGTATCTCATTCCTGAAATTATAAAAACAGTCACCAGCAGCCTTGGCATCTTTTATATCATTGAAAACCGATGAATTTGCCATACCACAAAAGAAGGTATAACCAGCCCCTATCGCTGCCTTATAGGTAGCATTTGTATAAACATTGTTCTCCTTCAGCAATAGGTTTCTATCATCAATACGTTGCCCTACAGAAGTAAAATCATAGCCAACGTATGTCTTCAAAATTCCAGCATTCTTGAACTCCATCTTATATTGGGCCTCACCAGATAATTTCCGGTATGGCTTGTAGAAATCGAATCTTTCAGAAAACAACTGGTTGTAGATACCCATGCTTGTCATTGCCGCATTAAATGACAGACTGCTGGTATCAAACACCTTAGTTCCACCGATATTCCAGTCCACCAGTGATGCACTGGCTCCATATCTGTCGCTCGTAGCCACATCAGTAGTCTCCATCGGAAGAACAGATGAAAGAGCCTGCCCATATTCTCCGCCATAACCTCCAAGAGAAAAGCAAATTCCCTTGAACAGAAAAGGAGAAAAACGGCCTCGCACTGCTGTATTTTCAGCATTGGTACTATAGGGAACAAGTACGTGCATTCCATTGATAAAAGTCTGACATTCTTCGCTTTCACCACCTCTTACATAGAGTTTGCCATCCTCTCCCACCTTTTGCGTTCCTGGCAATGACTGCAATGCTGCCACAATGTCTCCACATGAATTACCTGCCATCACCACGTCCAGCGCATCCATCGTCTTGAAATGATCACTTTTTCCAAAACTGTAAGTGCTGGCAGATACTACAACTTCTTGGATTGTTGCAGCCTTTTCTTTCATTGAAATGGTGAGATGCTTCAGTTTGCTGACATCAGAATCCTGTGTGTATTCCTCAAAGCCTATCATGGTTGCCTTCAGAGTTATTTCTCCTGTCTTGGAAGTGTAAAAAGAGAATCTTCCAAGAGAATCCGTCAGGCATCCATCAATAGTGCCAGCGATAAAAACGTTGACACCAACAAGAGGTTCCTGACCACTCATGACCATTCCTGAAATCAGAGTCTGAGCAGTCAGATCAACTACCATAAATAGCAGTAATGCAATATGTATCATTCGTTGTTTCATGCTGCAAAGATACAGCACAAAACGGAACTAACCAAATTCTCAGGATATACAGCTAAAACCTATGACAGACAACAACTTATGATGACGAACAACTAATTAAAAGGACGAATAACTAAGTAAGATATGTCTTAAACTGAGGCACAAATGACCGCGAAACTGGGATGATATCAGCACATTTATCCAGTTTCAACTGATACCCGTTAGAATTACCTTTAGCCGAAGATATATTGTTCACATTGACGGCAAAAGAGCGATGACATTGGAAGATATTATCATATCCCTTCAGTTCTTCCAAAGTACGCGTCAGCGTATTATGAACATCAACAGAAACGACATGATCCTCCTTTACAAAACAGACCGAGATATTGTTTTTCTGCGCTTCGATATAAAGCAGATCATTGATAGGCATCGCAAGATCATTTCCCCTGCTGCTCGTATCGTGGATTGTAATAATCACCTCCTTTTGTTCCTGAGTCGTTTTGTGCAACAATTCTTCCATCCTGTCTCTTAAATATCTGTTGTATTGTATTCCGACTGACAGCAAAGTCAGAAACACACCTACAATAATCGTCCAGTTCAAAAACAACAGAAAAAGCCTGAGAGTGATTGTATAATGAAAGAGAAATGAGAATAAAAGAAAATTACAAAAGGCAATCATGACAATGAGCCCGAGTACTGCCATTCCTTCATGCCAGATGCGCCAGGGATTGACAGTCCGGTGAAAACGCTTCAATACCAAAGCTAAATAAAGAGCATAGCACACGAAAGTGACCATGCCAAACAAGGCAGCAGCAAGACATTTATTGCCCTGATACAGACAGAATCCGAAAGGCTGCAGAAAATATAATATAGCCCAAATGACAAGGCCATAGAAAAATCCATCTCTCAACCAGTGTCTGCTCTGCTTGAATGGATATATACGAGTAAGGAATGACATCATAAAATACAATTGATTTAAATACTACTGGCAAAAGTACAAATTGAATAATTTAGATATATAGTAAAAGAGATTGGAAACTTTGACAGAAAAATCGAAAGCGAAGAAGCTTATACATTCATTTGTCAAAACAAAAGCAATATTTACTTCGCCAGATGTTCATATAAAGCATCAGGCGAAGCCAGTATCTTATATAATACCAAACTCTCTTAGTTGCTTTTTGCTTATGGTTGGACTCTCTTTTACGGTATTGATAATCAGTTCCATCATTTCTGTATCGGAGATAGCCCCACGATAAGTATTTTTATTGAATTTACCTCTCTTGGCCACAATAATCTTTGAGCAGTTGATAAACGAGTTGTGCTCCAAAAATGAAAATTGTTCAACTGTTACAGGTAGCTGATAGTCTGTAACTGACGTTGGCAAATTATAATTGATGTTTGAGTTTATTACTAAACCACCAATAACATTTCCTTCATTATCAAAACCAAGGATGATGAAGAATTTATTGCGGGAAGTATCTCCTGCTTTGGGAGTAATACCATTATTTGAATCAAGATTGAGGAAGTGAACATCACCGATGTTAAGACTATCTTGGGCTAACTTGTCAGCCATAGTCCCCAATAATTCTCCGAGTTTCGTCATGACAATGCAGCCTCCACCAACAGATTATCCTTAATATATTCTATCATATCATCGGATGCCATACCATCTTTTGCCATACCAATAATATCCATGACTTTACGCCCTTGTTGGGCATAAGCACGCTTCCATTCTTCGCCATGTGATTTTGCACGTAACTCACCATATGGAAGATTTACATTCTCGAAGATAGACTTATCCAAAGCTTCAATATCAGCTTTTGACAGGTATTCATCGTCTGCCTGTCGCTTGGCTTCAAGCATATAATAAGCGTCATCAGTACCTTTAGAAACGCAATTGTCTATCATTGCTTGCAATTCTTTATCACACAGAGGATCGCCTTTTATACAATTATAAAGGACAGAAGGTACAGGTCCATCTGGCAATGCACAGAATTCGTCAGAAACCATAGGAAAGCCATATTTTGCTAAATATGAAATATTAGCAAAATATATAACCTTGAATACATGGTAGTAGTCTAACCCTTTTGTTTTATTCAAGATATATAATACAATCTCTGTCAGTTTCTGTTTATCGAAGTTTGTCATCTCAATAGTTTTTTATTGGTTGCAAAATTAATACATATTATTAATATGTGCAAAAAACAATAAGTTTTTTACGAAATATTATATATTCAAATGAAAGTAGAGCTTATTTCAAATTTTAATAGCCATTCTTCCCATAGACTCCCAAAGGAGTAGTTATGCCACGCAACGACCATTCTACCACAGACGAATCTTTATCCTTGCAAAGAAGAATACCAATACTTGGATTATCTCCCTCACCTCTAAGCAACTCGTCAGCTGCCGAAACGTAAAAGTTCAGTTTGCCAATAAACTCTGGCATAAAATCCACAATCTTCAGTTCATATGTTGCGTAGTCAATTATGTTGGCTTCACATCAGAAAAGCTTATCCACAAAGGATTCTTTTGATTTCTACACAACATAATTTTATAAAAATCCTAAACGTTTAATTATCTGTTTTTAAAATTTCACTATATTTGAGGTGAGTTAATTCATTTATTTTCTAACCCTTAAATATTGTGGTTTATGCTTGAATATATTATTAGACGCAAATGGTATCTCCAAAAGCATTTAGATGCTCCTCTATTAAAGGAACGAGAAGAATACCTAACGCTTATGTATAAGAAAGGATTGAGCCATTCTTATTTGTTGTCAATTGCAGACTATTTGTTATTGATAGTACAAGAATTGAGATTAACAGACGATGAAAATCGTATGGTTTCCATCCAAGAGATTTTCGAAAATGCAGAATGTTGGGCACATACAATCAAGAACCATCCGATGAAACGTCGTTTTTCTCCTAGCTCTGTAAGCAAGTTTAAGAGTATAGCTTTCAAATGGTTGTCACACATAGGTAGAATGGACTACAGCTATGTCACCACGGATTGCATATTGAACAGATTGTTTTCCAGAAGCCACCACAAGCTACGCTATCTCAATTATCCCTTGAAGGATGAGAGAACATCTCACTTGGAGAAATGGGAAAGAATGGGGGCTGCAACATCAACGCTTCGACAAATCGCCGCATATCACTTGCATGCCATTGACTTGCTTCATCCAAATATGTCGCATAGTATTACTGAGGAGGAACTGTTGTCTGCCGCAGACAAAGTAAGCGGCTCCGCGTTTATACCTTGCATAATTCAAAAAAGCAGTAACAGCTGAT
>ENA-OPWO01000647-OPWO01000647.1-human-gut-metagenome-genome-assembly--contig:-NODE-647-length-10613-cov-3.772968_pt1 | contig 10613 bp, 10 predicted proteins | sample MGYA00241510_ERZ502012 | MGnify/ENA primary metagenome ERZ502012 (study PRJEB25962, sample SAMEA2041923) | human gut metagenome | biome: human gut; feature: human-associated habitat; material: faeces...
GCTGTTGAGGAAGCAAATGAGCAAATCCTTGTTCATTGCTGTTCCAAAAATTCGCATGAAACCGAAATCGGTCAGCAAGCTGATGTATCTTTCTTCTACCTGTTTCATACGCTATACCATATTATCACTTATTTGTTCCAAGATATTCGGCTTTCTCCTAAGTCTGCTGCAAATTTAAGACTTTTATTCGTAATAAGCAAGAAAATTGGAAGAAACTTTTATTTTATAAATACACGAATATTTGGAAAAATCTCAGTATTTTTCAAAAAATTACACTAAAAACTGCCGAATAGCTTAAAATGAGCTATTTATGAGTTTTTCACCTCAATAGAGCTAATGATTTGGCAACAGTTCTAACTTCTGTGTTATACATAAGTTTGCTTGTCGAACAACTCTTTTCGCAAAGGTACAACAATTAAGTGGATTAACGGCCATCAAGAAGGCTCGCATAGAACAGAACTTGACACAAGAACAACTTGGTGAGCGTATAGGTGTGAAAAGAGCGCAGATTTCTCGCTTGGAAAGAGGTTATAGTATAACAATACCTACTATGCGAAGAGTATTCAAAGCTCTTGGTGTGGTAACTATTGATTTGGGGATTGCAGGAAAAGTAGCATTATGGTAGATAAAAAGCTATGCATGTGACTTTAGAGTATTTGAAACTAAAGCCATATGCATTGCTTTCCTTTGACAATAGTCGTGTATCGGTACCTAAAATAATAATTTAAGACAGAATTGTCTTTGATGGTATTCTGTATTCAGAACACCATCAAAGTCAAGAAAAATTATTTTAGCAACTTTCTTTTCCATAAGTGATCTTAGGAATTTTATGTTTCTTCATTTCAGTGTTATTGTCCACCATATTATATAAGCACATGGCCGTATAGTAGGCATTTGGATGTTGTGGAAGCATCATGAAAGGCAGGCGATTATCCCATGCTTTTACTGCCGTTCCAAGAATCATACTCCAAGGGCGTTCATACAAATAGAATTCTTCTTCGGAAGCCTCACATTCTACTATTTGCCCCGTTCTTTTGGATTTAAACTTATGCGCAATAACGGCAAAAGTCCCCGAGGTCCACATAAAACCATTTTTGTATGGGCACGGAGTGACGTGACGATATGCTTTAAGCAAGGCATAGACTCTGTGCAATACCGTGAAGTTATTATTTACCTTTGAATCTTCGTTTTCCTGTTGCAAGCATGCCAAGACATCTTCCCAAGTGCTGTTCTTTATATAAAACAGCAACGTAGGCAAAAGCGGCTCTGTCAATTGGTTAACAAAGCCCTCACTCAATAATCGACCTGCATTCAAACGAACGATTTCATGAAATCTCCTTTTTGCTCTAGTTCCCAGCCTTGTTTTTCTTATGCACATTAAACTGAATGGAGGATGCTTTACGGCTTCTATCTTTTGCAACGGATTGTTAGAACAATCAACGATTGTAAGCAACGGATTCTTTCTGAGGTTGATTCTTTGCAGCCTATTTCCATGTACATCAAGCACAGAGAGATATTCAGTCTTGCTTAAAGACATTTGTTTCAACATTTGATTTGGACACAATAGATGCGTCAATCCCTTACAGCCGGAAACATCTATTGAGCATATTGCCTTGTAAGAAACAATATGGAATCCCGTCAATACATTCTCCTCGTCTGTTTTGATGATAATACGGTAGTGGCCTGGCGATTGATAGGAATGCTTTACCTCTCCCCAGTCGTCTACTTTCCATTTTACTGATTCAGTTTCACCATCACCCCATTCAATTGTGACTATTGCATTCATCATGACCTTCAACTGAAGAACCATGTCGTTACATTTTTGGCAAGTCGCAAGTGTCAGACAGTCAACTATAGGGTTGAGCTTCTTCTTCATCTGTCTAAAAGCAATCTCTAATCTAAGAGGAAACAAGTCTTTCGGCTTATCTCCCCTGTAGAAGCTGTACTTGCCATACTCGCTACAATCTATATTTTTACGATAGTAATCCATCGCCTCCAGGTAGTTATGCCTTTGCTCAGCCATCCTTCCCAACTGGTATTGGGCTCTGTTTCCCCAGTTGTAGCCATTTTCAAGTTCTTTGTAGTATTGTGCCGCTTTGTCGAGATTTTGCTCTACACCTTCTCCATAGGTATATAGATGAGCGAGTTTGTAGGTGATTTGTTGCTTAATCGCCCAATCATACCATTCGGTTGTCTGCATTTTCTCATGCAATGCTTTAAATAAAAGAAACGCCTTGGAAAATTGACATTTATCGAAGTAGTAAAGTGACACACGCTCCATGGAAAGAATGTCGCCTTTAGCCGCAAGATGCTCCAACACTTCCAAAGCCAAACTGTTACCTTCCTGAAGATAGTAGAATAGAGGAAAATGAAAGATATGCCAATAGTAGGCATCATTACGTACTATAGGAGGAAGCGGACTGTAGGGCTCTGTTGCTACAGGATGACTCATCAGGTGCTTGAACCAAGGATGGCGCATCATGTCGGCAAATGTAGGATGCTTGCCAAAAGCATCTTCACAAATGGCTTTTGAACATTCCGTACATCCCTTTCCCATGACAAAATCCAAAAGCACATACTCAACAAGGCAGATTTTTTGTTTTTCTGCCATAGACCGAAGGTCGGATAGGAGAGTCTTGGCTTCATCCTGTTCTTCAGCAAAATTCAGCCTACGTATAGTATTATGGAGTTCATCTTCGAAAATTTCATCATCATTCCTATCCGCAGAATTATTCTGCATATGGTGCAATATACCATTAAATGTTGCGATTCCCATAAGTTGATTTATTTGCCTTTTAGAAAAATATCATGGATATGTTCCTTCATGTCATCTAAAATGGCATGATAATACTTCCACTTCTCGGCATCTGTGATACCTCTGTCTCCATCCTTGGTTGCTGTTGGATGATAGGTCTTGTAGGCAAGACTGATGCCTTCAATATCAAGTTTTGCCACTGCATTGACATCATTTCCTGCCAAAGGAATTGGTGAACCCTTTACGTTGAAGTTCTCTTGGATGTAGCTGTAATAGGTGTTTTGGCCAGGACCAGTCAGGAAGATAAGAACATCGGGCTTTGTTATTTCTATCTCCTGAGGGATGACATGAAAGTATTTTTTCTCTAACTCATGTATTTCTTTACAAACTCCATTGCGTCCACCTACAGACAACTTTGAAATGTTGTTCCAAAGGTATGCTACTTTCTTGTCGGAATACTGTTCGCCGAGAACGAAGTCTTTGATACCCGACATGATACCATTGAATCCCATGCTGAAGAACTTATTCTTAGCCAAGTGATTGTCAGAATCAGTAAGGAAATATTGCCCTTTATAATTGTCAGAATAGAAACGCTGGTATAGTTCTACGAAATCATCAGACTGTACTTGGGAGCCATCATCCAATATTGGCATAGGCCAATTGAGAGGTTCCTGCCCGAACACCATGACTTTCAAGTCGGCATCAGTCCACCAACTTTCGTCAACATAACCTCCTTGGTTGTTATGTTCCAATGCTACACCCAGCATAAAAGGTGCTTGCACCTTGATGTCTTGGGCATCCAACTGTTGTTTCAGTTCATTCCATTTTGGCTCGTATAAGTTAGCCAGTTGTTTTGTTAAATTGTTCATGATGAAAATGTATTAAATTAAAATTTACGTTCATAAAAGAATATTGCCTCGATGACATTGTCTGACGAGTACTGTATAGACCATGGCACATACTTGTCATCATAAATTTCGTCAGTAGTTTTTGCAAAGGCGTTCACGTAAGAAGTTCCAAGTTCACAGGCTTGTTCGAAGCATAGACCATAACACACGGCTTGTGCATTTGGGTCAATAGGAGCATCCTTCACAATGTCAGCAGATACAGCCTTTATAAGAGGATAGGGAACACTACATTTTCTAAAATCTTGTATCGTAAAACTTATCATGGAATGATTTACCAAGTGATGATGGATGAAACTAAGGAGTACTTCCACGGATTCCCTGTCAACCATCATATAATTGTCCCATAGTTTCTGTAAATGCTTGTAATTGGCACATGGATGCAAATCTATCACAAAGCAAGTCTTCGGGTGTTTCATTTTTGTGACTATCGCATTTATTTCATTGAGATAAGCTTCTGCGTCATCAGTCACTATAGCTACCCACTCTGTGTCGGAATCTAAATCTTCCAACGAAGTTGTCTTCCAATCTTCCAAACTGAGAGTCTTTGCCAAGTCACCGAACTTTAAAATAAATCCTTTGTTTCCTTTGTACATGATATCTATATTATTTTGCTGTTTTGTTAGTCATTTTCATATAACTCCCACATGTCACTTACCCAGCCTTTCATTGCCAGACGTAAAGACTGCGGTTCCAATACCTCTATCATATTTCCAAAACTCAATAATTCCATAATGAAATCATAGGTCGGACGCAATGTCAGCTCAAAATCTGCGTAGTCCTTACAGGTGAATATCTCTTTCTGGGTAGAATGTAGTGGCAGGGAACGAAGATAATGCTGATGTTGTCTATTTGCCCGAACCACAATGCGTTGCATAGGAATGGTCTCGTCTGTTACTATTCCATAGAATGAGGAAAAATAGGTGTTTGCATCAAAATTCTTGGGCATCGTGAAATGCTCTTTGGTTTCCTCAAAATTTTCCAAACGATCTAGCCCATGGATACGCAGATTGTTATCAACGAGATTCTTCGCCAATAAATACCATCTTTTTTGAAACATCTTTAGGCAGTAAGGTTCTACAGAAAACGTATGAGAGGAGCCATGTATAAAACTCTTGTACGTCAACGTTACCACTTTATTACTCTTCATCGCCTCTATGATGTCTGTCAAGTAGTTACGGTTGGATGGTATTTCTTCAACAAGAATTCTGTCTTTCAACTGAGTGCTTTGCGACAGGGTATTTGCTGTAGAATATGTATCAAGTAGCCAACGGATGAGCCCACCTTTACTCAAACATTCAGGGTTGGAGATGTAATACCGGTAACCGCCTTTTAACCGGCATTCAATGTTCACGCCGAGCATCATCAGAATGTTTCCTTTCCATCGGTCGAAGGTTTGCCGTGGCAAAGGCTCTCCATTGCTGATGTTCTCGTCATGTATCCACTTGTCGTTGAGTTCTTTCAGCGACAACCCTCTATCTCCTTTGTTATAGAGTGTTCTTACTATCCAAATATATTTCTCCAATGCAGTCATATTTTGAATCTTTTTATATGGAAAACGTTCTATACTCTTCAATATTGTTTGAAGTCATTTTTTTTTATTCGTAATAAGCCACATCTATTCTTATTTCTTTACCAAGAGTATTGTCAAGTCTGGGACAAAATATTTTAGGAAGCAGATCCACAAAAAAATGCTGTATCTCCAGCATCTCATGAAGAGGATGTGCAGAAGAAAAGCTGACACAGATAATACAGTTGGTATATCGAGTAATATGCTCCATTGCGCCATACTTTTCAACGAGTTCTTTGATATAGTCAAAACGTTTATAAGCATCAAAGGCAAAACTGTCAAGTCGCAAGATGTTAATATGGTTGGCTCTATAAAGCATACCATATCTGTACGCATTATTTCTTTCCTTTGATATATATTCAATGAAAGGAGAACAGTACTTGATACGTCTGTCATATTCATGATTGATAAGATCACGTTTCCAGGAACGCCAGAGTCTTTTTCTGTTGAACCTCAACAACTTACCTTTTTTTCCATTCTTTTTGGGATGATTCTTACGCACACTTTTCATATCGCTCCTTATCTTGTTGCGGAAAGAAGGAATCTGCATCATTTCCCGTTTTGAGGGGATAATCTCAGAAAACTTGTTCTTATAGAATTTTGCCGTGCGTATTGATCTCGGATCATCTGTGATGATTTTTTTTGAGGGTTTCTTCACGCTGGTAGGGCAAGTAGCCCCAAAATGATGTATGCCACAAGCAACAGGCTGCGATTTCAGCATGGCTTGCCTTCAAATCTTTGTCCAATACAAGTTCTTTTGCCAAACTATCCTCCCAATCATCACCTTCTAAAGGATAAGCGTTCAGTTTATGCTTGCCCAAGGATATTCGAACTTTTTTGTTTTCTATAAGCTCCCGGTTGGTTGGCGTAAGACTGCGAAGATAATCGAAATGCTGCTTATAAGGCACCAAATCTCCTGGCGCATAATCGCATGTATAATGCCTTATAAGGTATGGTGCAATTTCGTCGAACGAAAGCGAGTCGAGTAATTCTTTTAATGTCATAACAACGAGTTTTATTGATTTCGACTGCAAAAATACGGCTAAGATATCCCAATTTATGTGACACGTTTAATAAATGAGTGATTTCGAAGCAGATTTTCCTTTGCCTTTAGCTTTGATTGTCATACGGATTTTGCGTATGTTTTTTGTAATCTCATCACCTTGCAGAGGGTTGTCCTTAATACTTTCGAGAAATTCCTTGTAGTCTTGTTTAAAACTTGGGTATTTCTTAGCAAGACGTTTTGCTTCTTTTGCAAAGTCGTCAGAAACCGATACTGTAATATTACAACTCATCAAGCAAACTATCTGCAGATTGAAGTTTACGCTTTCCGGCAATGGCTTCCTTTACCTCCGTCAAAGCGTTTTTGAGTTCTTTCATCAAGTCGCGCGATGCGTCAATGCTATTACTTCCGTCATCGGGGAAGATGCGGAAATTACCAGCACGCGATTTTAGGACTACGTGCTCTCCTGCTTTTGCCAAATTCAGATACTTAGTCTGATTAGTGCGAAAGTCTCTTGTGCTAATTACAACCATCATTCAATATATTTGTTCACAATGTAAAGATACGTTTTTTTATTGAAACTACAATCGAAATGGTAGCCAATTAACATTATTTGGTAACCAAGTCGGATATAGTAACTACTCAGCACCCCTATAGAAAACTTCTCGTTAATAAACTATAAACTTGATTTTGCTTATTTTCTTCATCATTACAAACTCTTTAATGGTTGAGTCGATGAGGACGTCGGCTGTTTAAAACAGCTCATTTTGCGAGATCTTTTTCGGTGATGCTGCCAGCAAGTCTCCTTTGGCTATCATCGCCTTTCAACAATTTATCTGCCAGGAGATACGTTTTTGCATTTTCCGCAAGTCAAGAAAAAGTATAAAATATTATAATTGTAAGAGCTGAGACTTTAATATTCAACAAAATGTTGTATATTTGCAAATTAGTAATTTTACCTGAAAGTTTATAATTAGTGGTTTTGCAGTTAGTAATTTCATAATCACTAAGATTTAATTTATAGATAGAATCAGGGAACAAGAAATTCGATAAATCAAAGGTTACAAACAATATGAATATAGCAGAATACATAAAACAGATAAACGAACAGTTCGGAACTGGGATTGCTCATGAGCATTCTTATCGCCCAATGCTTCAACAATTGTTAGGTGAAATGCTGCCAACTTTTGTTGTTACCAATGAACCGGCGAGGATAGAATGTGGCGCTCCAGATTTCATCATTTCTTCTTCAAAGACGAATACTCCTGTGTTTTATGTTGAGGCTAAAGATATAGATGACAGAGACTTGGATGGAAGAAAAGAGAACAAGGAGCAATTCACTCGCTATAAGAAAAGTCTCGACCATATCATTTTTACAGACTATCTTGATTTTCATCTCTACGAGAATGGCGAGTGGGTAAAGAACGTGCGTCTTGCAGAAGTTCAAGGTGACAATATTGTTTTGTGCAAAGAGAATTTGGAAGACTTTATTGCACTTGTCAATCATATTGCCTCTACGAAACCTTCTAAGATAACATCCGCAAAACGATTAGCCATACAAATGGCAGCTAAGGCACGTATTTTGGCTTCCACTATTAATAATGCTTTCTGCCTTGCAGAAGAAGACAGCAAATCTGCGGAAAAAAACAAACAGTTACAAGGGCAACTTGATGCCTTTCGTAAAGTACTGATTAACGACCTTACGCCTCAGGGCTTTGCCGATATCTATGCCCAGACAGTTGCATACGGAATGTTTGCGGCTCGATTGCATGATAATACTCCGGATAACTTCTCACGTCAAGAAGCTGCTAATCTTATACCAAAGACCAATCCGTTTCTCCGTAATATCTTCCAGCAAATAGCGGGCTATGACCTTGATGAGCGAATCGCATGGATAGTTGATGATTTAATAAACGTGTTCCTTGCCACAGATGTGCAGAAAGTGATGAAGAATTATTCGCAAAAAGGAATTCATCGTGATCCGATGATTCATTTCTACGAAGATTTCCTTAAGGCTTATAATCCTTCTTTGCGAAAATTAAAGGGAGTATGGTACACACCACAACCTGTGGTGCAATTTATTGTACGTGCCGTTGATGAGATTCTTCAGCGTGACTTTGAATTGAGCGAAGGGCTTGCCGATTATTCCAAGTTTGTGCATGAAGTGATAAATGAACAATATGAAAAAGGGGAAAAAAAATTCAAAGGGAAGTCATCTTCACCTACCATCAAGCAGGAAATGCACCGTGTACAGATTCTTGACCCTGCTACAGGTACAGGTACTTTCTTGGCAGAAGTAGTAAATCAAATCTTCGATAAGTTTAATGGAATGCAGGGAATGTGGCAAGGATATGTCAACGACCACTTGCTTCCACGTCTTCATGGTTTTGAACTTTTAATGGCAAGTTATGCTGTCGCTCATTTGAAACTGGATATGTTACTTCAGCAGACTGGCTTTAATCATGCTGAAAATAGCAGACGTTTGAAAATATACCTTACCAATTCGCTTGAAGAAGTTCATCCAGATACAGGAACACTATGGGCGCAATGGCTCAGCGATGAGGCGAGTGCTGCCAATCGTATCAAGCGTGATTGCCCTGTCATGGTTATGATAGGTAACCCACCTTATTCTGGAGAAAGCCAGAACAAGGGAGAATGGATAATGCGATTGTTAGAAGATTATAAGAAAGAGCCAGGAGGGAAAATGAGGTTGAACGAAAGAAATCCTAAATGGATAAACGATGACTATGTAAAGTTTATCCGTTTGGCGCAAAACTATGTGGAGCGCAATAAATGCGGAATTATAGGATTCATTAATCCTCATGGCTTCTTGGACAATCCTACTTTCCGTGGTATGCGTTGGAATTTGTTGTCAACTTTCGATAAAATATACACCATTAATCTGCATGGCAACTATAAGAAGAAAGAAGTGTGTCCTGATGGTTCGCCAGATGAAAATGTATTTGACATTCAACAGGGTGTAAGTATCAACTTATTTATCAAGACTGGTGAGAAGAAAGCATCGGAACTGGGTAAGGTTTATTATTATGACCTTTATGGTAAGCGTGAGGAGAAATATGATTTCTTGACTAACACTCCTTTCTCAGAAGTGAAATATCAAGAGTTGCAACCTGTAGCTCCTATGTATTTTTTTGTACCAAAGAATTTCGGATTAATGGACGAGTATGAAAAGGGAGTGAAGATTGATGAATTATTTGGACTTAAATCAACAGGTGTTCTAACTGCAAATGATTCTCTGAATGTTTCATTCACTCCACAAGAACAGAAAGATAAAATTTCGGAGATTCAATCTTTGCCTGAAGATGTTTGGCGAAAGATAAATAATAAGAAAGACTCTCGTGACTGGACCTATTTAGGGGCTAAACAAGATTCTATGAAAGATGGAGTAATGGTATCCTATTCTTATCGCCCATTTGACAATCGGTTTATATTCTATACTGGTAATTCAAAAGGACTTTGTACGAATCCCCGAAAGAAGGTAATGATACACATACTGAACAAATCAAACCTATGTTTGTGTATTTGCAAGTCCGCAACTGAAAATCGTTGGAGTTTGGTACATATATCCAAGAATATCGTTGACGACTGTTATGTTTCTAACAAGACCAAAGAACGTGGTTATGTTTTTCCTCTCTATCTCTACACCAAAGAATTTGGAGAAGAAAAGAAAAATCCAAATTTGAAGAAAGAAGAATGGCAGAAGTTCAATGACGCTGTAGGAAAAGAGACTACTCCTGAGGATATCCTCGCTTATATTTATGCAGTTCTTCACTCACCTTCCTATAGAGAAAGATACAAGGAATTCTTGAAAGTTGACTTTCCTCGTGTGCCATTACCACTATCATCAGAGGAGTTTGATAGGCTTATTGCTATCGGGCAGAAACTGATAGATTTGCATCTAATGAACAACGCCCAAAGTTGGAAGTGTACGACTACATTCCCAGAAGTAGGTTCGCAACAGGTAGATTTTCAAAAATGGAAAGATGGACAAGTGTGGATTAACGATAAGCAATACTTTGGCAATGTCCCAGAATCAGTATGGGAGTTTTATATTGGTGGCTATCAACCTGCGCAGAAATGGCTGAAAGATAGAAAGGGGCACATTTTGTCATTTGATGAGATAAAGCATTACCTTCATATTATCCATGCTTTGGAAGAAACGATGAAATTGATGAAAGAGATATAAATAGGTAATTGTAAAAGAAGCTATAAATATGAAGAAATTTACAATCAAGGAATTACAGAATATGCGTGAATCAGAAGACCACGTAGAGTTCAAGCGAGGAGACCGAGGAAATATTTCCCCTCAAATCCGCAACCTATTGGGTTTCGTGGGATTTTGCTTGTAAAAGACAAAAA
>ENA-OPWO01000655-OPWO01000655.1-human-gut-metagenome-genome-assembly--contig:-NODE-655-length-10443-cov-6.591740_pt1 | contig 10443 bp, 10 predicted proteins | sample MGYA00241510_ERZ502012 | MGnify/ENA primary metagenome ERZ502012 (study PRJEB25962, sample SAMEA2041923) | human gut metagenome | biome: human gut; feature: human-associated habitat; material: faeces...
TTTGCCGTCAAATTCCACGGCGATGGAGATACCCGGAGTCAGCGCTTTCAGTTCATCCGCACATTTCTTTCCGATAGCCAAGCGCTTTCTGTAGGCCTCGGTAAAGCCCTTGATAGAAGTATCCTGGGTGATGTAAGACTCGATCTGAGGAAGATCATTGATCGGACAGCTCATTTTAGAGTTGAGCGACTGAAAAAATGATGGACGATGAAGGGCGTCCATTCCCTTTTGATTAACTTTCATTTTGTAGGTTTTAATTATTTTGTTAAAATTTTGCATCTTCTTTCTAAGTGCCATTAGAGTGAACCTTATGTGAAGCTTTGGTGAATAGTGAGGCTTTTACCCTACTTTTTATACGAAATAAGGTATAAATAAGGGTATTATAACTATCTGATTATCATTTCTTTATATCTTTATATACGCGCTGTCTATATATATTTAAAAAGAAAGGGTTCACCACTTGCCCGAAAAAGTGAACCCTGTAAAAAAGTGTTCACTCCTCTAAAAGGCATTTTTTGAGGGTGGAGACCTGCCGTTTATGGTTGTTGTTTTTGTATTCATTTTTTATTTTAATTTTAAAAACGTGCAGCAAAAGTAGGTAGAAATGATTTTTTTGGCGAGAAAAATGTACGACCGTACAATAAATGGCCATTTTTTAAGTTTTTATTAAAAACAAGTTGTTTTTTTTAAAACTTAATAACAATACTATGATACGAACCAAAACCAAAATAAAAGAGAAGTTAGCATCACATGTGAAAAGCGCCCACAATATTGATATGAGCACTTTAGTTATTGGTTATTCCGAACTCATTCATCATCTTTTTAATCCAGCGACGGGAGAATCCTATACGATGACAGAGTTGGGGGCCCAATTTGGCATAGATCGAACCACGATCAATCATCTCAGTAGGCGAAGAGGCATTCTGACCTTTGCAGAGTTCTTCTATCTGCTCTATATCATATTGTATTTTGAGAAGCCAGAAAATCGCCTGCCCAAAATCGTCAGCATTTTGAATGATATCTTTAAAGTCCTTCAGGAAGCGTCAGGCATCATACTCTTTCCAGAAGGCTTTCGTTTTGCGTTTTTTAAGAAGTGGAGTCAAGATATAGCAAAAGATACTGTAAAGACATAAAACGCACAATAATCGCAATAATACTATTGATTTTACGTTCTTTTCAAAGAAAGGGTTTGTGCAATAGTGGCTTAAAGGCTAAAAGCACTACCTTTGTACGCAATATAACAACAACACGTTTAAGGTCACAATTTGTGATTTTGAAAATGAATATAGAATATGAAAGCTATAAATTTTGTTACTGAAATATCTAAAATCAAGCCGAATAAATTAGAGATAAAGAAAAATACTGATTTTTCGGATGAATTTATAGATGCTTATATTAATGATTTGCAAATTGTAAAAAAGAGCACTAATGTAAGTATCTCTGCAGATAATGCCATAATTGATTTAATATTTAATTATGATTTGACGAATTTAAGAATATTAACTGTATCCTTTAATAAAGATACAGATACATTAGAAGACGATAAGTATATTTATGTAGGATTGGCAGAAGCCTTTCCTTTTGCCATATTGAAGGAAACAGGTGAAATTGTTGAACTTGACTGGGAAGACCCAACCTATATTATAAGCTATATGGCTAAAGATCAAAGTTCATTCTTAGACATTTTAATAGAAATAGAAAAGTTGAACCAAAAGGATATTTTTGGCTCAATAACAGAAAAAGAAAAGAAAGAAAATCTCAAGCAAATTAGTATTATAGCAGGTGGAGATAAATATTCTTGGTTCCTATCAAATTTTGATAATGAAGAAATATGAAAGTATCAACAAAACAAGGCTATAAACCGCCTTAAAATTCGGCAGGGCTTATCAGAGGATATTTCCCTTGTATCTTTGAAACTATAGTATGGCTGCTGCCCTTAATGCTATAACTGGAGGAAAAAATTTTTCAAATGGTGCTATAAGATGGGATGGCTTTGACTTGGCAATAAAAGGCTGGGAGCATGTAAAATCGAAAAATCAAGGATTAGGAATTTCCCGTTCCCATTACCAAACTTTCTATAGTTATTGGGCTGGCGGGAATAGGCTAAAAAATGCATCTGGAAACCAAAATGCCATATTTAATCCAGAATTTCAAATGTTAGGTAAAAAACTTACTTATAGTCCAGCAATTCAAGGGTATTGGAAAGGAATGGTCTTATATAATTCTTCGGCTGCATATGGCGGAACTATTTTCAGGAGACCTGTTTCTAACTTTATAATTAAAGGTGTAAATTTAAATAGAAACTTTAGAAATGTAAATGGAAGTAAAAACAAACCTTTATAATGCTCTTTATTATCATAACGCTTCGGTATTTTTTTACCGAGGTGTTATGATAATATTGCTGTTACTGATATTAGGGTGTTCTGATTCTAATAAGGTAGCCAAAGAAACAAATGTAAGCATTGATGTCATTAATAAGGTAGGATTTAAGAGTGTATTTGCAAAAAATGGCATATTTGTTAAACTTGTACCTGCAGAAGATAACTCCTATTCACTTCAGGTAAGTATTACAAATTATATTGATACTCTTGATTACTATTTAAATAGCAAGACAAAGCAACAGTCTGTACCAAAAATTTTATTTGGCACTGATTATGTATTTTTCCTTACGGGTTCTTCAAGCTACAGGTATATAACATTGTCATATTTAGATAAGCGATTTAATAAAATTATAACTCATAAATATACAACAAGCAGAGATGTGTCATCGGATATCGATGGAGCTATTTTTTTCAAAGAAGGATACTACTATTGGTATGATTTAAAAAAACATGTGCTTCATTGTATGCGTTCTAATTTAAATATGAGCTCATTTAATGAAGCTATTTTGTTTGGTGGTGATAGTATTTTAATAAAAGAAGGATGTGAAATAAAAAAATACAAAGAGAGAGATTTTTCTCAAAAAAGCAGTTTATTGACTCCCACTATTATTAGATAGTTGAGATTAGCTGTGTTCAAATTTTTACTTCCTACTAATAGAAATCCGTGGATAAGAAATTAACCTATCCACGGATTTTTATTTGTAACGTTGTTTTTTACTTTCTCTTTTTCAACACATAGAACCTGGCGGTTTCACCTTCTGGTTCATTGCCAACCGAGTCCGTTAATACAATAAAGTTGGCATCCTTCACCTTGTAGATGGTATGCTCACCGCTCGAAGGATGCACAAGCATCAAGATGTTGCCGTCAAGCACTTGGAAAGTACCACTTAACCTTTTCTGATCGTTCTGCTTTTCTTTGAATGTCTGTATCAACAGGTAGGAAACTCTTGCCATCCTTTTTCGATTAAGTCTCACAATCTACACTTTATCAGCTTTTGGCTTTCTTGCCAATGGTTATTATTCAATAATGGCTCTTTTTCTAACGATATGCTGTTTTTACCAAGAATTTACATAAAAGTTGTTATAATATATATAAATATTCGTCTTTGATACTTCCTGCCATTATCTTTGCCGATTAAAATGTTAGTGCAAAGCAATAATGAAGTAATAGAAACGTAAAAAGTAAACAACATGGAACGCAAAGAACAGACCGGGCATATCTGTAGATGGATGGCTTTAGGCATCATGACTGCCATCGTCATCGTTGGATGTACCATTGTAATCGGCCTATTTGAATGGCGCGACAGAAAGGAGATTGAGAGTAGAAATGCAGAACTGCATCAGTGGCGAAAGAATGTGCATGACTTAAACTTGCACATAACGGAATTGTCACTGCTTGGTGAAATGGTTGCGGATTGGGACTCAACAGATATAAATGAGTATCATTCGCTTCGATTGGAAGTGGACAGTATGCTTGAAGGCATCGCAGGTATTTGTCCGAAAGAAGATTCTGATACAATCTGCCATCTTCTTGCAGAAAAGGAACAGCTCCTTCTGGATATAAAGGATGCCATGCAGGAATTGAATGCCACTCAAGAAAAGCTGACCGCAGAAGTTCCAAGAATTGTAGAGCAGAATAAAACTGAAAGCAAAAGACTTTCAGCTATGCCACAGCAGGCAAAGCCAAAGAAGCGAGGTTTCTTCAGCAGATTGTTCGGCAAGAAAGAAAATGCAGTAACAACAGGCAACCGTTTAACCCAAACTGAAAAGATGCTCACCAACCTAAACCAAACGGTTGTTGCTAAACATCACCAGCAAAGCCGTAAGGTTGTGGAGATATTGGATAGTCTTGGAAACAGAAATGAAAGTATCAATAAGCAGTTGCAAAGAGTAATCAGCATAGCTGATGAGAATGTGGATAAAGGCATCAAAGTTCGTGAGCGACAAATCGCAGACTTGGAAGGCAATTATACCTATTATTATATAGGGATGATAGGATTGTTGATATTGGTATTTTTCGTATTATTCCTATTGGTGTGGCGATTCGCATTCAAGACACGTAAGAGCAAGGAAGAAACAAGAAAGGTGATGCTGACTGTAACGCATGAGATGCGCAGTCCTTTGTCTGCCATCAAGGATTATGCTCGCAAGATTAGTGGACTTGAAGATGCTACGGATGAAAGCAAACGATATGCCGACTTGATTGTTGACACATCGAAAGGCTTGACTTCTATGATTGACAGTTTCCTGGTTTACTCCAAATTAGCGAATGGAAAGGCGACCGTCAAGGAACGCCCTTTCCGTATGATGGACATTGCCGAGCAATTAAAGATGGAGTATGAGCCCTTTGCTGCGAAGAAACAACTGGAATTGAGCGTCAGCAATAAGGCAGATGGTGTTGTCAATGGAGACAAGGAAAAGGTGCTTACAATAGGACGCAATCTGCTTTCCAATGCCATCAAATATACGGGAAAGGGTGAGATAGTATTGTCCACAACCTATAAGGATGGTGTATTCATGCTAATGGTTAAGGATACAGGAACAGGATTGGACGACAAGCAACAAAAACAAATCTTCAAGGAATTTGCAAGATTGGGAAATGCGGTCACCCAACCGGGATTTGGCTTGGGACTTTCCATTGTCAAGAACCTCGTTTCACTGATGAAAGGAAAAATCGATGTGTCCAGTCACCAAGGGCTGGGAAGTATCTTTACCATTAGTCTTCCTATGGCTGCAGCCGAAAAGCAGAATGTGGAACCAATCCAGTATAGAACGAAACGACAAGATTCGTTTACTGTCATTGCCATTGATGATAGCCATGTGCAACTGAGTACCATTCGTGAGGCGTTTGCATCGAACGGCATCGTATGTGACACTTGTAATAATGCCACGGATTTATTGGATATGATGCGCAAAAAATCTTATGATCTGCTGATAACGGATTTGAAGATGGCTGAAGTGAACGGTATCGAGATTCTGGAAATGATGCGTATGGTGAACGTGCGTAACTCCAAGACCATTCCTGTTGTCGTTATGACAGCAGCACCAAATGTGAGTGAACAAGAACTGCTTGGCGCAGGATTTGTCGCTTGTCTGTTCAAGCCGATGTCTGACAAGGATTTGATAAACACTGCAAGAAAGTGTGTGAATGGCAAGATAGCAGAAAAACAAATAGACTTTTCTATGTTGCTGACCTACGGCAATGAAAAAGAGACTTTGGAGAATTTCGTAAAGGAAATGACTGACACATTGGGCAGTATCCGTAATGCAGCCCAAGAGGAGAACCGCAAGAAAATGTCCGATGCCATTCACCACGCAAGAAGCTCGTGGATGATGGTACAATCTGACGAGTCTTTGAACTATCTCTTTGACCTGATTGAAGATTCTACATCATCAGACGACGTTATCAACCAAGCGGTTGAGGATGTTTTCGCACATGGTGAGGCAATCATCAAAGCCGCACAAAAGAAAATTGAGGAGGTAACAGCATGAAGAAAGTAATAATCATTGAAGACAGCCCGACATTTTGTAATATGTTGGGCAAGAAGTTGGAGGCGAAGGGATGGAAAACAATCTTATGCTACAATTACAGAGATGGTCTGAAAGCTATGAGGGAATCTTCTGAATGGGATGTTGTCATTTCTGATATGCGCTTGGGGAATGATAACGGCATCGACCTGTTGGAATGGATGCGTGGCAATGGTTATCAGAATCCATTTATCATCATGACATCTTACGATGAAAGCATGAGTGCCGTGAGGACTATGAAATTGGGAGCGGAAGACTATATACCGAAGAAATTGTTGCTTGATGTAGTTTATGAACGTTTGGAAGAAATCATAGACAAGCAGAAACGACTCGTAGAGTTGAATAACAAGATTGTTTACCGCAAAAGTGAGAAGTTTCGCCGTATATATAAAATGGCAGAATTGTTTGCCAAAAGCGACATGGCTGTTATGATATTGGGAGACAACGGAACAGGCAAAGAACATATAGCGGAAAAGATACATCTGCAAAGCAAAAGAGCCGACAAGCCTTTTGAAGTAGTAGATTGCGGTACGCTTTCTGCGGAACTTGCCGTTTCCGCTCTCTTCGGACATGAGAAAGGAGCATTCACAAGTGCAGACGCAGCAAGAAAAGGTTACTTTGAATTGGCTGCTGGAGGTACGCTGTTCTTGGACGAGATAGGCAACCTGCCGAAAGACGTACAGGCGATGCTGCTGCGTGTGTTGCAATCCAAGAGCTATCGTCCACTGGGAGCTACAAAAGATAAAGTGGCTGATGTACGCATTATTGCCGCCACCAATGAAAACCTGCAAGAGGCAGTTCGGGAAGGACGATTCAGAAGCGACCTGTATTATCGACTTCACGAAGCGGTTATTGAGATTCCACGGTTGCGGGATTGCAAGGAAGATATTATGCCATTAGCTAACTTCTTCCTGAAACTATATGATAGGCATACGGACAAAGAAATAAAATGTATCAGTAAGGAAGCGCAAAGGGCACTTGTAAGCCATACATGGCCAGGTAATGTGCGTGAGTTGAAATCATGTATCATGCGAGCTATGCTGTTATGCGAGAATGAGATAATAGATGTCGAGGACTTGCAGCTGTCACAATCGACATTGACAGAAGAGGCTTTGGACTTTGATGAACAAGAACGCAAGATCAATCGAGAGCGTATCTTGTGGGCTTTGAAGCAATGCAATGGCATCAAGCGTGATGCGGCAAAAATGTTGGAAATGAGCCATACTACATTCTATGCCCGTATGAAAGAGTATGGTATTCCTACTAACAAGTTGTAACGGTATAAGAACCGTGTAAGGAAGATTGGACGAGTGTCCGGTTTTCCTTACACTATTTCTGCTTGCAATTCCCTTGTGAAAATCTTATTCTCTTGATAAAGTTGCTGATTATCAGGAAATATCATCATCCAATTGTTTAGATTGTCTTGGAATGGCATAGGTATTGGACTAATAAATGATGTGCGCACGAATACATCAAATTAGTACAAACCCATAAAAGAGACAGCAACATGGAATACAACATATTGTTAGAGACTGATTTTTTCAACTTGCTGAATGCAGGTCATAAGAACAAAGGTGGTAACGCTTTGGAGAACTCATATCGTGAGTTTATCAAGGTTGTAGTTGATTTATGCAGCACTAACGTGAAGCAAGCGGTCTTTGCACTGTCATACGCAGAGACCGAGCTTGACTTTCATCTGTCAATGCCCCATATAAAGGATTGTTTGGGAACCGTAGGCTTGTATGTGCGCAAAGCTATTGCATTTGTCCGCAGAATGCAAGAGCATGTGGCAGCAACATATCATCTTCATGTGACCACATCCACTTCAGAAGCCTCTCCGCCAGTATCATCAGAATCAAAGCCATTAGTAAAATGGACTGGCAATGCCGTTGACCTTGTAGAAATGGTATATGGCATCTGCGTAATGGGAAGCGTGAACGATGGCGATGTGAAGTTCAAGGACTTGGCGCAAGCCATGTACCAGTTCTTCGGCATCAAAGCCAAGGACTGCTATCGTTTCTACACCGACATCAGAAGACGCAAGAACCATAGCCGTACTTACTTCCTTGACAGAATGCAGGAGAAGTTGAACGACAAAATGCGAAAGGATGATGAATTGGAAAGAATGAGACGATAAAAAACGATAAATCCCATATATGTATGCAGGGGCGAGTAACTGAAAGGACAATTCCTAAAAGTTACTCGCCTTATTGTTTATTTCTGTATGAGATGCTTTAAGCTCTCGTCACCAGCGATGCGCTCCAGCTCGTCCTTGACAATCAGCTTGACATCCTCCTTGATTTGGTTGTAATTGTCCAGAATAGCTTGCTTCATGCAGTCGTTGCCATCCGCATCCTTGAAGTCGTTGATGATGGGGATAGGCTGATAATGGCTTTCCTCTCGCTTTACCTTGTCGGTGTCAACGACAATCTCGGCATGGAAGATCTTCTGCTCTATGCGCTCGGTGAAGTTGTCGGAAACAGAGCCGACAAACATACCTTGGGTGAGTCCGCTAATCTTGCTTGGCGGAATGAGACTGTCCATCTGGGTATTGATAGATGTAGAGACATCCTGACGATTGATGGAAATGGACTGGCGCTTTTGGAGCACCTTGCCGAAACGCTCGGATAAAGTCTTGGCGGTCTCGCCAACGACCTGTCCGCTGAAGATATTACCAACGGTATTGATAACCACCTTTGCCTCCTTGTCTCCATAATCGCGAACCAACTGCGAGAAGTCTTGGAAGCCTAAACACACCGCCACCTTGTTGCTTCGTGCCGTAGCAATCAGGTTATCCAATCCCTTGAAATAGATGGTCGGCAACTCGTCAATGATAACGGATGATTTGAGTTGTCCCTTCTTGTTGATGAGTTTCACTATGCGGCTGTTGTACAAACCAAGTGCCGCACCATAAATATTCTGACGGTCGGGGTTGTTGCCGACACATAGAATCTTCGGTTCTTCGGGATTGTTGATGTCGAGTGTAAACTCGCTTGCGGACATCACCCAGTAGAGTTGTGGTGAAATCATTCGTGACAACGGAATCTTTGCGCTTGCAATCTGACCAGCCAACTGCTCCATTGCTCCACCTTGCCATGCATCCATGAATGGAGAAAGATAGTTCTCCAGTTCGGGATAGCTCGTCAGTATCGGAAAAACATCCTCGTATCTGCGGTTAAGCAATTCGATGGCATGGGGAAAGGTGCAATACTTTCCGTTCTTGTAGATTCTTAGGTACCAGATGATAGCTGCAAAGAGGATAATCGGACTCTCTACGAAGAAGTCGCCCTGCTTCTGGACCCACGTCTTGTTAAGATTAAGCATGATGGTGTATGCACTCTCATAGGCATCGGAAATGTCACTCATGAAATCAGGGTGAATAGGATTGCAGCGATGACTTCTGCGAGGATCGTCAAAGTTGATGACATAGAACTGGGGCTTGACCTTATATCCATTCTGATGGTTCATCATGTGGTTGTAGGCAATCGTCGAAAGGTCGGAAAACTTGAAATCATAGATATACATTGAATACCCCTTCTCTATCTGCTGTTTGATGTAGTTGTTCACTACAGCAAAGGACTTGCCACTACCCGGTGTACCTAACACGATGGTCGCTCGGAACGGATTGACCACGTTGATCCATCCTCTCTGCCATTTCTTCTTGTAATAGAATCGTGTTGGCAGATTGACGGAATACTCGTTCTCCATGAGTTTGGTCTCCTGCATGAAACTCTCGTTCTCATTATTGAACACATCCTCCATGAGGTTGTGTTTCAAGAGTCTGCTCATCCAGAGTCCTCCCATCAACAGGCAGATATAACCTGCTGTCATTGTAAAGATGTACAGCGTGGCATTGCCCAAATGAGATATAGGCAACAATAATATCCACCAGTTGAGGAAGAACAGACAGGAGCCAACAGCAAGAACCGTCCAAATCCTGTTCCAACTCATCTTTTCCGCTTTCACGCCCTTGGTTCCCAGACATGAGAGTGCCAGGAGCAGAAGCGAAAACAGCTTGGTATAGAGAATGGAATGGAATAAACCGCCTGTACGGTTGAAGTTGATCAGGATTCTGTCAACAACCCCGATTGTCACTCCCCACATGTGCATTGCCTCGTAGCAATACCAATATACATTCATAATTGCGAGTATGATACTCACAGCACGGAGAAAATCCATAATTTTCCCCAATGCTCTCAAATCGTCTTCTTGTGCCATTGTTTTTCAGTTTTGAAGTTATACTTTGATTTTACATAAGGCAGGCTTTCTCCATTGTTCAAGAAAGCCAACCTTGATGATACAACTAAAGGCTTCGCCCTTTGCGTTTCTTTTTCTTTCTGCGTAGTTCTCTATCAAATGCAGCCTCCTGTGCCTCATTTGAAGAACCTCCTCCAGCCATGAGCCCAAGGCCGCTTCCATATTCATCGAACAAGCCAGAACCTTGGTACTTCTGCTCCGATATTGTGCCATCTTCCTTCGGGATGGTAAGTGGTATCGGCTGCTCATTCTCGTAAGGCAAGGTGAAGTGCTCCTG
>ENA-OPWO01000682-OPWO01000682.1-human-gut-metagenome-genome-assembly--contig:-NODE-682-length-10029-cov-1.723581_pt1 | contig 10029 bp, 7 predicted proteins | sample MGYA00241510_ERZ502012 | MGnify/ENA primary metagenome ERZ502012 (study PRJEB25962, sample SAMEA2041923) | human gut metagenome | biome: human gut; feature: human-associated habitat; material: faeces...
TAATGAAGGAGGATGAAAAATATGCGGAACAGAAAGAAACTGCCAATTGGAATAGATAGTTTTGAAAAAATAATCCGGCATAATTTTTACTATGTGGATAAAACAGAAATGATAACAGAACTTCTTCATAACTGGGGAGAAGTGAATCTGTTTACACGTCCTCGCCGTTTTGGAAAATCTCTGAATATGAATATGCTGCAGTCATTTCTGGAAATCGGATGTGATAAATCGCTGTTTAATGGACTGAAGGTATCCCGTGAAAAAGAACTGTGTGAAGAATATATGGGAAAGTTTCCGGTAATTTCGCTTACATTGAAGAATGTGGAGGGATTAAATTTTGAGTCAGCCCGGAAATCGCTGAAGAATACTCTGGGAATGGAGGCGTGGAGACTTAGTGCTCTGGCAGAGAGCAGCCGCCTTACAGAGGAAGAAAAAAACTCTTATAAAGCATTGACTGTCGTTGATGATCATGGCGATTTCAAAATGTCTGATGCCACAATGGAGAAGGCGCTGCTTATATTAACTGTATTACTGGAGAAACATTATGGAAAAAAAGCGGTTCTTTTGATTGATGAGTATGATGTGCCATTAGATAAAGCGTTCCAGTATGGATATTATGACGAGATGGTATCTTTGATCAGAAACATGTTTGGAAATGTTTTGAAGACAAATTCGAGCCTGTTTTTTGCAGTACTTACGGGATGCCTGAGAATTGCGAAGGAAAGCATTTTTACAGGATTAAATAATTTTAATGTTTTTTCGATTACGAGTGTACAGTTTGATGAGTTCTTTGGATTTACAGATGATGAGGTCGCAGAAATGCTGAAATATTTTGGGCTTTCTGACTACCATGAAACAATCAGGGAATGGTATGATGGTTATCAGTTTGGAAAGAAAGCAGTGTATTGTCCCTGGGATGTGATCAGTTATTGCAGAAATTTATGTGCAGATTCTGATGCGATACCAGAAGATTTCTGGTCTAATACCAGCAGCAACAGCATTGTGAGTCGTTTTATAGATAAAGCGAATAAACAGACGAGAGATGAAATCGAAAACCTGATTTCGGGAGAAACGGTTATAAAAGAAATAAAACAGGAACTGACATATAATGAACTGGATAAATCCATTGAGAATCTTTGGAGTATACTTTTTACAACAGGGTATTTAACACAACGTGAAAGAATAGACAGCAGAAAGTTACGTCTGGCAATTCCTAACAGGGAAATTAAAGAATTGTTTGAACTTCAGATCAGGGAATGGTTTCAGGAAAAGTCATCTGAGGATGTAAAGAAGCTTGATAAATTATGCATGGCTTTTCCAGATGGAGATGCAGAAACGATAGAAGATTTGTTTAACGACTATTTATGGAATACAATCAGTATTCGGGATACGGCAGTTAAGGGAAGAAAAGAAAATTTTTATCATGGAGTTTTGCTGGGGCTGCTAAGTCATATGGAGAACTGGGCTGTCTGGTCGAATATAGAATCTGGTGAAGGTTATTGTGATATTTTACTGGAAGTTCCGGAGAATCGTGTCGGAGTGGTGATCGAGATGAAATATGCTCAGGAAGACAGAATGGAGGCAGCTTGTACAGAAGCTCTGAAACAGATTGAACAACGTCAGTATGCTGCAAGGTTAAAGAGTGACGGGATGAAGAATATTGTAAATTATGGCATTGCCTGTTATCGGAAACATTGTAAAGTTAAGATTGGGAAAGAAAATTCTTAATCTAAGAAGATATCTTAATAAGAAAACAGCTCTGCTGTTCTGAAATTACGGCTCCTCTCAGTGATTATTATTTGTGATACTGAGGGGAGCTTTTTATATCATAGAAGATTATTCTGCAATGTTTCTGTGATGTAACAGTCTTTTGGACAGGATTCTTTCTTACGTATTCCTTGTTGGAATAATCCATGTAAAAAGAAGAATTGCGAAGGAAATAGGAAACGAACGGGTATAATTTGTGCAAATTGTTGGAAAATTTTTTAAACATACTTTAATATGAACGGAAAAGTCAGGAAAGGAAGAAAAATGAGAAAGAGACTTATCATCGGTATGAGTGGGGCTTCCGGAGCGCCCCTTACAATAGAATTGCTGAAACAACTGTAGCAGTATAAAGAAATAATAGAGACACATCTGATCGTGACAAAAGGTGCGGAAATGACGCTGGAACAGGAGACAGATTATACATTGGAACAGCTATATGCTCTTGCGGACGAGGTACATGATAACTATAACATCGGTGCAGGTCCGGCGAGTGGAAGCTACCGTACGATGGGAATGATCGTGATTCCATGCAGTATGAAAACTCTGGCGGGATTCGTAAGCGGGTACAGTGATAATCTCGTTTTACGGGCAGCAGATATAACCTTGAAAGAACGCCGGAAGAAGATATCATTACCAGAAAATGGGCTGAGCAGATATGGGAACTTGTCAAACAACCGGTGTCTGTGCTAGCAGGAGTACATTATGATAATCTGGAAAAGGAACAGTTGATGGAAGTAATCCGGATATTAGATCAACTGCTCGAAAACTTAGAACAAGAACTGCGATTGCGGAATACAAAATGTAGTCAAAACGTATAAGAGAAACATAGAAATACAATGGTGCTATAATTTTTTCAGATAACGAAATCAGGAGTTTATGTCGGACTGGAAAAAGCCTGTGAAAAAGCAATGAACCAGATTCGGGAGCTGCGTTATGATGAACGGCTTCGTAATGAAGACAGAAATGATATTCTGGCATATGGAATTGCTTTTTGTAAGAAGAAATGCAAGGTAGTTGTCGAAAATTTATAAGGAATGAGGTAATCTTAAAAAGATGATATCTGAAAAGGGAAAGGGATAGGTGATAGATTCTTGCGCATCAGTTCTTTGCAGGCTGATGCGCATATTTTGTCTGCTTTGCTACAACCCTAACGCAACTCAGCAATCCTGCTGACTGCCACGTAGATCTCCTGGATTTTGTACCAGGTTGGATAATCTACGATCCCTGTCTGGTCCAGACCGAAAATGCTCTGGAAAATCCTGACGGAATTTTGGGTCTCAGGTCCGTAAATTCCATCTGCGGTAACAACAGGGACAGCAGGATAAGCTTCTGCGATTGTGTTTAACTGTTCCTGAATCTGTCTTACCTTATTTCCGGATGCACCGATATCCAGATCATATCCCGGCCAGGAGGCGGGGATGCCAGAGATTGCTTCCGCCACATTGATATACATATCATTTCCGTAAAAAGTCCGTAGGATTTCAATGGCAGAGTATCCCTGATCGCCCAGTGCTTTGCTTCCCCATTGTGTCATCCATCCTCTGTTTCGACATTGTACCTGTTTGCCGTCACAGTACTGGGTAAGGATTGGCTGACGTACATTTGGCCTGGAAAGATAATTCTCGAATAATTCATCTACAATGTGGTCAATGCTGGCAAAGATATTCCTGCCATAGATCCATTTGTGATCATAGGCAGTGGAGGAAGTGATCGTAAAGTCATAACCTTTGTTCCGGTACCATTCCGTATAAACCCTGTTCAGAGTAAAAGACATGATAGCCAGAATATTTGCCCGGATGGTGTCGTCGGGCCAGGTGGCATAGATTTCGCTGCTGGCTACATTTTTGATGTAATCTTTGTAGCGTACATAATAATTGCCTGCAGCGGAATCGTTGACAGGCCCATCGTGTACCACTATATATTCAGGGACAACGACCTTGCTTAATACGATTTCGCCGTTTTCGTTTATTGGTTTTATCTCGGCTTCTTCGATTTTGGGAGGATATTCATAGAACAACGTATGCGGAGGAATTACAATTCTCTGGAAAGTTTCGCTGGATTCCATGACATTCAGCGTTGTTGGCTGTCTGGATAAAGTATCTGCTAATACCTGGCTTCCTGCGATTTCTTTGGGTTCAAAGCCTTCTGCTTCGATCTGAATGGTATATTCTGAGTATGGCTGCTGTTCAACCGGTTCCATACTATATTCCAGAGGTGGAGTCTTAAGTTCAATGACAGGAGTGCGTCCGGAGGAATCTGTTGCCACTTCTTCAATGGTACTGTCGGGTGCTCCTGTGTAGGAGATTCTGACGCGTGCGTTTTCTATGGGACGATTGTTCAGCCGGTCTGATACGGTAACCTGATATTGTCCTGTATCTATATTTTCCTGCTGCATCTGCATATGATAAAAAGCCATACAAGCTCCTGTAGATAATGCTTTCCTGATAAATTATGCAGGGGATCGGAAAATGGTTACCTGAGAAAAGAATTATTGTAGAAAAAAGAATAAAAAAATAAGGCACCATGACTTCTCATAGTTCCTCATTCTTTAAATGCGGAAGATGGGACTTGAACCCACACGAGCGCAATGCTCACAAGATCCTTAGTCTTGCTCGTCTGCCAGTTCCGACACTTCCGCATATCGCATTTTCATGGGATTCTTTTGATCTCCCTCGCGACAAGTGATACTATATCAAATGTAAAAGCTAATGTCAACACCTTTTTGAAAAAAATATAAAAAAATTTCAATTTTTTTTTGAAAAAAAGAGGAATTTGAAATTTTATGTAGAATATAATTAATAAGAGGTATTTTGTCAGCTTGTGGAGGTATCGCTTATGAATATCAGAGAAAGCATGGAACAGCGTGAACAAAAGATGCTCAGTCCTTATGCTGCTTTGAGTCTTTGTTCCAGAGGCAGAGAGCGGCAGGAGGAAGAATGCGATGTACGGACTGTCTATCAGAGAGACAGGGACAGGATCCTTCATAGTAAAGCTTTTCGCAGGATGAAGGATAAGACACAGGTTTTTGTGGCACCCCAGGGTGACCATTACAGGACCAGACTGACACATACTCTTGAGGTATCACAGATTGCCAGAACAATAGCGAAGGCACTGAGACTGAATGAAGATCTTGTAGAAGCGATCGCACTTGGACATGACCTGGGACATACTCCTTTTGGACATGCAGGTGAGAGGGCTCTTGATGCAGTGAATCCGGATGGCTTTGCCCACTATAAACAGAGCGTCAGGGTTGCACAGATACTGGAGAAGAACGGCGAAGGGTTGAATCTCACATGGGAGGTCCGGGATGGTATCCTGAATCACAGAACCAGTGGGAATCCGTCTACTCTCGAAGGACAGGTAGTAAGACTTTCGGACAAGATCGCCTATATTCATCATGATATGGATGATGCACAGCGGGCGGGGATTATTTCTGAGGATGATATTCCGGTCACGCTTCGGATGCTGCTCGGTTATACAACCAGAGAGCGGCTCAATACATTTGTTCATGATGTGATAGAGAACAGTCTTGAGCAGGATACCATAAAGATGTCAGCAGAGATCTACGAGGCAATGATGGATCTGCGGGCTCTCATGTTTCAGAATGTATATGAGAATCCGGCAGCCCATAAGGAAGAGGAAAAGGTAGTGAAGATGCTGACGGAGTTATATGAATATTATGTCGAACACCCGGAAGCAATGTCAACAGAATACAGGGAGCTGATCGTGCGTGGAGAGAAGAAGGAACAGGCAGTATGTGACTATCTCTCAGGAATGACAGACCAGTATTCTATAAGGAAATTCCGGGAGATTTACATACCAAAAGCATGGGAAGTCTATTAATCAATCAAGAAGGAGGACGAAGCATGCGTTATTCAGACGATATCATTGAAGAAGTCAGGATGAAGAATGATATTGTAGATGTTGTATCCCAGTATGTGAAGCTGAACAAAAGAGGAAGTACCTATTTTGGACTTTGTCCGTTTCATAATGAGAAAACTCCCTCTTTTTCGGTAACACCGGCGAAGCAGATGTATTACTGCTTTGGATGCGGAGCAGGCGGGAATGTATTTAATTTTGTGATGGAATATGAGAATTATACCTTTGGGGAGGCACTGAAGCATCTGGCAGACAGGGCAGGGGTGCAGCTTCCGAAGATTGAATATTCCGGAGAAGCAAAGAAGAAAGCAGAACGTCGGGCTGCCCTTCTGGAGATCAATAAGCTTGCAGCAGGATATTTCTATTATCAGCTGCGTCGTGAGAGTGGCAGACAGGCACATGAATATCTGACAGGCAGAGGACTCAGTGAGGAGACGATCAGGAAGTTTGGCCTGGGATATTCGGATAAGTACAGTGACGATCTGTACAAATATCTGAAGTCAAAGAATTACAGTGACGAACTGCTGCGGGATTCCGGCCTGTTCAATGTGGATGAACGCAGGGGAATGTATGACAAGTTCTGGAACAGGGTTATTTTCCCGATCATGGATGTGAATAACCGCGTGATCGGATTTGGAGGCAGAGTGATGGGTGACGGAAAGCCGAAGTACCTGAACTCGCCGGAGACTACGATCTTTGATAAAAGCCGGAATCTGTACGGGCTGAATGTTGCAAGAACCACGAGAAAAAATTATCTGATCCTGTGTGAAGGATATATGGATGTGATATCCATGCATCAGGCAGGGTTTACCAATGCGGTGGCATCGCTGGGAACGGCACTTACTTCCGGACATGCAAGTCTGCTGAAGCGTTACACTCAGGAGGTATTGCTTCTGTATGACAGTGATGATGCAGGCGTGAGGGCTGCCCTTCGTGCCATTCCGATCCTGAGGGAAGCAGGTGTTTCTTCGAGAGTGGTAAATCTTAAGCCGCATAAAGATCCGGATGAATTTATCAAGGCACTTGGAGCGGAAGAGTTTGAGAAACGTCTGGAGCAGGCTATGGACAGCTTTATGTTCCGCATACATATGGCAGAGCGGGAATTTCCAATGGAGGAACCCCAGGGACAGAACCGTTTCTTTGAGCGGTGTGCGCAGATGCTTCTGGAGCTTTCCGATGAACTGGAGAGAAATCTTTATATAGAAGCAATCGTAAAGGATTACAGAAGCAGTGGGATCAGTGTGGAGAATCTGAAAAAGAGAGTCGGAGCTCTTGCGATGAAGGGAACTCCGGCAGAGCAGAGAATTCAGCCTAAACCTGTGGGAGCAGGTCAGCAAAAGAAGAAGGAGAGTGCAGCAGAGAAAGCACAGAAGCTGATGCTTACCTGGCTGGTAACTTATCCGGGCATATTTGACACAGTGGAAAAATATATCCAGCCTTCAGATTTCGTGGTTCCTCTGTACAGGCAGGTGGCAGAGATGCTTTACCAGCAGCACAGGGATGGCGATGTGAATCCTGCAAGGCTGATGAATGCTTTCATTGACAGTGAAGAGCAGAGAGAGGTTTCATCCCTTTTTAATGCAACGATCCATCTGGAGACTCCGGAGGAACAGAACCGGGCTTTCTCGGATGCTGTGATCAGGATTAAGGATGAGAGTCTGAAAGAGAGAAACAGAACCTGGGATCCCACAGATATACAGGGACTGCAGGAACTTGTAAAAGCAAAGAAAGAACTGGAAGAGCTTGGAAGAAAGCGGCAGCAGCTGCATATTTCTTTCGAATAAGGATAAAATATAAACACTATATGGAGGTATAGAGCACATATGGAAATGAATATGGGTAAATTCAGTGAAAAACTGGTAGAACTTCTGGAGCTTGCCAAGAAGAAAAAGAATGTACTGGAATACCAGGAAATCAATGACTTCTTTAAGGATCAGCCACTGGGAGTTGAACAGATGGAGAAAGTATTTGACTTTCTGGAAGCCAGTGGAGTGGATGTGCTTAGGATTACAGACAGTAATGCAGATGATATGATCCTGGATGATGACGATGCAGACATTGATAAGCTGGATGAAGAAGAGATTGAGCTTGACAAGATCGATCTTTCTGTTCCTGAAGGTGTAAGCATCGAGGATCCGGTACGTATGTATCTGAAGGAAATTGGTAAGGTTCCGCTTCTTTCAGCAGAAGAGGAAATCGAACTTGCAAAGAGAATGGAGAATGGGGATGAGGCTGCCAAGAAACGTCTGGCAGAAGCAAACCTTCGTCTTGTTGTCAGCATTGCAAAGAGATATGTGGGACGTGGAATGCTTTTCCTTGACCTGATCCAGGAAGGTAACTTAGGTCTGATCAAAGCGGTTGAGAAATTTGATTACCGCAAGGGTTATAAATTCAGTACCTATGCTACATGGTGGATCCGTCAGGCGATCACCAGAGCAATCGCAGACCAGGCACGTACCATCCGTATTCCGGTGCATATGGTTGAGACTATTAACAAACTGATCCGCGTTTCCCGTCAGTTACTGCAGGAGCTTGGACGTGAACCTACGCCGGAAGAGATTGCAGAAGAGATGAATATGCCGGTGGAAAGAGTCCGTGAGATCCTTAAGATTTCTCAGGAACCGGTTTCTCTGGAAACCCCGATCGGTGAGGAAGAGGACAGCCACCTTGGAGACTTTATCCAGGATGACAATGTACCTGTACCTGCAGATGCAGCAGCATTTACTTTGCTGAAAGAGCAGCTGGTAGAGGTTCTGAGTACATTGACAGACAGAGAGCAGAAAGTATTGCGCCTGCGTTTTGGCCTGGACGATGGACGTGCCAGAACTCTGGAGGAAGTTGGTAAGGAATTTAATGTAACAAGAGAACGTATCCGTCAGATTGAGGCAAAGGCGCTCCGCAAGCTTCGTCATCCGAGCCGTAGCCGTAAACTGAAGGATTATCTGGACTAAGGAGCCTGTTATGCAGCTTTCATTACGTTTGTCTGCAATAGCAGGCCTGGTGACCAGGGGAAACAGACTTGTGGATGTGGGATGCGATCATGGATACCTGCCGGTTTCGCTTTATCTGGATGGAAAGATTCCGGGTGCGATTGCCATGGATGTAAGAAAAGGCCCGTTGTCCAGAGCGCAGGAACATATTTCTCAGTATGGACTGGACGCATACATAGAAACCCGGCTTTCAGACGGACTTGAGGCTTTGAAACCGGGAGAGGGCGACACTCTTGTGATTGCAGGAATGGGCGGCCCTCTCATGGAGAGGATTCTTACTGACGGGGCAGAGGTCAGGGAGAGCTTTCGGGAAATGATCCTGCAGCCTCAGTCAGATATCCCCCATTTTCGCAGATTTGTCAGAAAAATCGGCTGGCAGATCACAGAGGAGGAGATGGTTCTGGAGGATGGCAAGTTTTATCCTATGATGAAGGTAATTCATGGAGAAAAGATGCATATTTCAGAAGATACTCCTTATACTTTAGATGAGTGGTTTGGAGGAATGCTTCTGGAAAGAAAGCATCCTGTTCTGCGGGAGTATCTGGAAAGAGAGCTTCGCATCCGCAATGAGATTCTTGACAGATTAAAGAATGCGCCCAATGCAGAGAAGCGTGCGGGCGAGATAGAGGAGGAAAAGCAGGCAGTTATTGTTGCTTTAGAGGAATATGAAGGCATATGAACTGACCTCCTGGCTGGAGAAGAAGTACCCGTCAGATGCAGCAGAGGACTGGGATAACGTAGGACTTCTCGCAGGAGATGATACAAATGAGATCAGCCATGTGTTTCTGGCTCTGGATCTGACAGAGGAAACACTGGCTGAGGCCATAGAGGATGGGGCAGATATGATCATTACCCATCATCCCATGATCTTTTCCGGAATTAAGAAGATCAATAATCACAGCTTTACAGGAAGAAAGATCCTTACGCTGATACAGAAAGGAATTGTTTATTATGCGATGCATACCAATTATGATGTGCTGGGTATGGCGGATCTGAGTGCAGACTATACGAAGATGCATGATACCACAGTCCTTTCCGTAACTGAAGAGAGAGAGGGGGAAGTACAGGGCTTTGGCAGAGTTGGGAAACTTCCCCGGGAAATGACGCTGAGAGAGTATGCACAGCTTGTCAAAGAGTCTTTGAAGTTAAATGATGTAAAGGTTTATGGGAATCTGGACAGCATGGTAAAATGTGCTGCTGTATGTACAGGATCAGGCAAGAGCATGATCAAGGATGTCATTAAGGCCGGTGCGGATGTGTATGTGACCGGTGATATCGACCACCATACAGGAATTGATACGGTTGCGCAGGGACTGGCGCTGATCGACGCCGGACACTACGGAACAGAATATATTTTTATGGATGCAATGAAAAAAGAACTGACACAGGCATT
>ENA-OPWO01000683-OPWO01000683.1-human-gut-metagenome-genome-assembly--contig:-NODE-683-length-10019-cov-3.130470_pt1 | contig 10019 bp, 10 predicted proteins | sample MGYA00241510_ERZ502012 | MGnify/ENA primary metagenome ERZ502012 (study PRJEB25962, sample SAMEA2041923) | human gut metagenome | biome: human gut; feature: human-associated habitat; material: faeces...
CACAGGCAGATGGTTGCCATCCACCATATAAGTAGTATAAGTGAAGAGGAAGTTGGAATCTGTTTTCAAATGAATGATGCCGCCATCCACGAGGAAGTGACGATAACGGTTCATGAAGTAAGTAGATGTAAGACGCTTGCGAGGGTTCTTCATCTGCGGGTCAGAGAAGGTGAGCCAGATTTCCTGCACCTCATCCTCGACAAAGAAGCGGTCGATAATTTCAATGTTGGTACGGAGGAAAGCCACATTCTTCTGTCCTTCCTCCATCGCTTTCTTGGCACCGGTCCACATTCGTGCGCCCTTGATATCCACACCGATGAAGTTCATTTCAGGATAGAGTTTGGCAAGTTCCACAGTATATTCACCCTTGCCGCATCCCAACTCCAGTACGATAGGGTTATCATTGTGGAAATACATCTCACGCCACTTGCCCTTCATATCGAAAGGCACGTCATCTACTACACTATATGGATACTGGAACACGTTCTCGAAACGCTCCATATCCGCAAACTTAGCTAATTTTCCTTTGCTCATTGATTTTTTTCTTCGTTTGAGTGCAAAGGTAAGCATTTACCGATAATTATACAAATCATATCATGGAATTTGTATAATATTAACGGAAAAAGTTTATTCTGCCTGAATACCGAAATACTCATTGAGTTCGGCGATGGCTGCACCATCGGAATTAGGAAGATCCTTCACTAACTTTCCTTTCTCCAAGAGAAGAATACGTGAGGAGATGTCGGCAACAAAGTTGAGGTTGTGACTGGAGATGATGACGGTGGTGCCCTGCTCCTTGCAAATGCGTTGAATCATGTGGGCGATGGTCATTTGGGATGAAGGATCAAGATAGTTAAAAGGTTCATCCAGAAGAAGAACCTTCGGATTGATGATCATCGCTCCGATGATGCCAATCTTCTGTCGGTTGCCCTGAGAGAAATCACGGAGATACTTCTTGGTTCCCATGATTTCATCGTGCATAAAGCCCTCAAACTGCGCCAGTCGCTCCTGCAAGGTTTTATCGTCGATGTTATAGACATCAGCGATGAAATCGAAGTATTCCTCAGGAGTGAGGAAGTCGATGAGGAATCTGCCGTCGATGTAACTGCCGGTATATTCCTTCCACGCCTCACTCTCGTTCACCTTCTGTCCATTGTTTTCCACGAAACCATCATCTGTCTGAATCAGGTCGAGAATCAGGCGGAGCAAGGTGGTCTTGCCCGCACCATTATTACCTACGAGTCCTATCAACTCGCCTTTTACTATATCAAAATTGTCAATATCAAGAACGGTATTGCCATTATATATTTTTTTGAGATTCTGTATCTTAATCATATTACTTTGAATTTTGAACATTGAACTTTATGATTACTTTGAACATAGAACTATATGATTAGTAAAGCATATGAATTCTTCACTCTTCGTTCTTCACTCTTCACTTAATTCATGAACTTCTCCATACGCTTATACTTATTCTTCTCGAAGATAGCTGCAATCTTAGTAATAAACCATTTGTGGATGGCAATACTCAGAATAGCAAGAATTACACAGATGATGCACCATATCATCTCACCGAAATAAGAATATATAGCAATCATGCCGCTCAATGGCAACAGAAACGCAATAGCATAGAGATTGATCTTCATATTGGCTCCCTGCATACTGAACATGGAAGTCTGAAATATCTCCAAACGGGAGGAAAACAATGCCGTTGGCAGATTAAAAAGATTGATAAATACTGCCAAACAGAAGCCACCGATGAGAACCCATATTCCAATTCCGACCTGCAAAAAGAGGAATGGAAGGGTGAGCAACAAGGCTATCGCACTCACCACCATATAATAATAGAAGCAATTCCGCAACATCTGATCAACCTTTATGGGCTTGGTCATCAAACCATGGAAAAAATTTGCCTCTATACCAAATGTCCATTGCGACAGAACCACCGAAGGCAAGAGTATTGCTCCCACCACATAAAGAGTGGTCATAGCTACTTTATCCATGCCATCATGTCCTACTTCTGCTGGCAGCAAGGCAAACAGATAGGCATCAAAGAGGAAGATGGCAGTTATCATAATCACCATCGTGCGAATACGCTTTGCCCTCATCGTACCTATATATTGCAGACTGAAGAGATTGATATGATTGAACCCACGAAACTTGGACACCTTATATTTCCGCTCATTATATATTTTCTCCTGAAACAGATAAACGGTTAATCCGGCAAATACAGCTCCTGCCAAAAGGAAAATTCCTATCCATCCCATCCATACCGGAAAGAAAGAGGCTATGAACATATACCCTACCAATACGACAAACATACCAATCCATCCCAATATCAAGGGCCATTTGAGCATCCACTCCGTAGCCTTACGATAACAAGTGATATAGATGCCATCGATATAAGAAAACGCAAGGAAAAGGAAAAAACTTGCGACTGCCTGAGCCGCAGACAGCACATAGAAAAAAACAGGAAGCGTGAGCAATGGCAGCACATAGTTCCAGAAACTCATAAGATTGGTGGTAAGAAGGAATTTATTCCAAATTTTCTCTGGTACTGGACGAGATTTCACATAATCATCCATCGCAGTAATATCCCGTTTCATCACCATTTTCATAATCATATCAGGAATCAGAAAACCGACTACCATACCAGCCCCCAACAAGGCAGGCAAGTCTTCCCCTTCCAAATCTCCTCCATTTTCGGTGAAACTAAGAAAGAAACCAACTCCCATCACCACATATAGAAAGATGATATAGGAGGCAACAAAAGCATCTCTCTTATGAAAGTTACGACGTTGCTGCAACCACCATAACCTTAAAAGTAATTTCAACATAATTTATTGATTTCAATGGTTTTGGGCACAAAGTTAAACAAAAAACTTACATCTTTCCTGTAAATTAGATAAAAATAACATTAAAAATGATCAGATGTCTTCCACAGTAGATAAGTAATGAATGAGAATTTCACGAAAATCTGTCGTAATCTCGACAAAAAAGTGAGATTACGACAGATTTCTCATTTAAAAGTTGTCGTAATCTCGAATTTTTTGTAACTTTGCGACAGGTTTCACTAATATGAGATAAATATGAAGGAGAATATTATAGGCAGAGAACAAGAGATTGAAAAGCTTGAAAACTATATTTCAAGCCGCAAATCAGAATTTGTAGCCATCTATGGCAGACGACGTGTAGGCAAGACTTTTCTGGTAAAAGAACTGTTCGAAAACCGATTTACATTCCGCATCACAGGCAAAGACAATGTAACAACCAAGGAGCAGCTTGCGAGTTTCAGTTTTGCACTTAACGACCAGTTAGGCATAGAAACAGATGCAGCTAATTGGCCGGAAGCATTCCGGCTTCTCCAAAAAGCATTGGAAAAGATGCCAGAAGGAACAAAAATCATCTTCTTCGATGAACTTCCTTGGTTCGACACGTATGCCTCCCACTTCATCAGCGCCCTGGAACATTTCTGGAACGACTGGGCATCCTACCGAAGCGACATCAAACTGATAGCCTGTGGAAGTGCTACCACCTGGATGCTCAATCAGGTTATTAATTCACGCGGAGGGCTCCATAATCGCATCACTCACAACATTCTGTTATCTCCCTTCAAGCTGCATGAGGTAGAAGAGTATTTCAAAGCACAGGGTTTTTATTATGAACGCCCGGAAATCATCGAGTGCTATATGGCGATGGGCGGTGTAGCATATTACCTGTCTCTTTTCGAAAACAACAAAAGTGTGGCACAGAATATCCAGCAACTTTGCTTTACACGTGGCGGCGAACTCACCGAAGAGTTTGACCGCCTGTTCAGTTCGCTCTTCAAGAAAGCCGACAATCATCTTGCCATAGTCTCAGCCCTAAAGAACAAAGGCAAAGGAATGACCCGACAAGACCTGCTGGACGCTACAGGACTTGCTAACAACGGAAGGTTCAGCCAGATACTTAAAGAACTTGAGCAATGTGATTTCATCCGCAGTTATACTCCTTTCGGCAAGTCGAAGAAAGATATGATGTATCAGCTGATAGACCCTTATTGCCTGTTTTATTTCAAATTCATGCACAACAAAGGTTCATTCCTCGACAACTATTGGGTCAAGATGCAAACCACTGCAGAGTATGAATCATGGTGCGGCCATGCCTTTGAAATCGTATGCCTTCACCATATCAATGAAATTATCAAAGCTTTAGGCATAGACGGCTGCATCAACACCCCTTGTTCATGGTCTTACCGACCTACCGCCAAAGTTATGGCAGATGATGAGGCAGACGAAGATCTGAAACGAGGAACACAGATAGATCTGCTGATAGACCGCTCGGACAAATCTATCTCTATCTGCGAGATGAAATTTTGCAATGGGGAATATGAAATAACCAAGGCATACGATGCCCATCTGGCACATCGTCTGAAGATTTTCAAGAAAGTGACGAAGACAACGAAAACGCTCATTCCTACATTTGTCACACCACATGGTCTATATAATAATATGTATGCAAGAAAGATCAACAGACAGGTAACTGGAGACGACTTATTTTGAAAAATGCATCTTCCGCAGTAGAAAAGTAAAAGCAAAAAACGGTGTATCCTGAATGCTCGATATATGGGGCAAGAAGGATACACCATTTTATATTATGGGTTAGGATAATCTTGATTGATACCTCTAGGAAGAAAATAACCTTGATGCAATTTGGATTGCAGACACAAATCTGAATATGATTCTTTTCTCTGAATCCTGCATTAGGATAAAGCTCCTGTCCTTCCCAAAATACTCCTTTTACTGAATTGTATGGATGGGCATTGGCCTTTTTATTCAATTCCAATGCCGTTTGTACCACAGAACAATCTAATCTTCTGAGAAGTAGATCGTCTGAGTTACCAATTGGCTTGTTCTTTGGTAATTCCTTATCAAGATTGTGGCAAGTTTCTTTAAAAGCATCATAAGCAATCCTCAACTCCTGTAAATAAGAGCTATCTGTCAAATCGAAACAATAACCTAAATCTATTACGGCACCTATAACTGCTGGAGATTCATCCATATTATCTAAGATGTGAAGCCCAGTTTCCATTTTTATCCAAGATGCCAGCATCTATAAGAAATTTCAAAGATGCCTCTTTACTAGCAGTTGCAGCCTTTCTTGCAGCCTCTAATCTTTCTTGTCTTTTGCTATCAAATAAATCCATATTCTACCTCCTTGTTTTAATGATTCAACTTTCGTGCTGCACGGATTATGCCAGCGAGCGCAATGTAAGCTTGCTTACAGATTGCCGAGTGCAGCTTTTCTTCTGCAAAAATACGCTTTTCTTCTGAAAGATGCAAAGATTTTGGGGAAAATGTTTGAGGGTGAGGGAGATAAAAAAAGTGTATCCTCGCTTGCCCGATGTGTGGGGCAAGAAGGATACACCTTATTATATTATAGTTCTTTTATTTCCTTTTCTGTCAAACCGATAATTAAAGCTATCTGCTCTATGCTCAATCCGTTATCCAGCATTTTGCGGGCGATATTGTTTTTCTCTTCAGCCCTATCTTCTTCCATACCTTCCAATCTTGCATTTCCCAAAACATCATTTTGAATCATGATGGCATTGATGTGCTCATCGTATGCATAACGTTCAGCATCCGACATGGAATAGTATTTCAGCTTCTCACGGGCTTCCTGCAGACCTGGCGCTTGGGTTTCAGGAGAGATGACACCATTTTTCAGGTATTCAACCCATTCTTCCAATGGAGATTTAGCCACCTTGTTGAATTCACGCGGCTGGTAGGCACACCTTTTTAGTATAATAAATCTAAAAATTTTTGGTTAGAACTCTACTTTCGCATATCTTTGCACTTAAAAAAAATGGCACATGTGCCAGAAATTTTAAGTAACATGAAGGAAATTAAGCGCGAATATTATCTCAACCAACTCATATCAAGCAAACAAAATGGCTTGATAAAGATAGTTACAGGTATCAGAAGATGTGGCAAATCATATCTTCTATTCAAGTTGTTTAGAGATCATCTCCTAGCAGATGGCATTTCTCCAGACCATATTATATCTCTGGCTTTGGATGATATACTGAACGATGAATACTGTGACCCCAAGAAACTGCTACACTATATTAAAGGTAACATCAAAGATTCTGAAATTCATTATGTCCTATTGGATGAAGTTCAAATGGTAAACAACTTTGTTGGAGCCTTGAACAGTCTTCTTCATATAGACAATGTGGATGTCTATGTAACAGGAAGCAATTCTAAGTTTCTATCTTCCGACATTGCCACAGAGTTCAGAGGAAGAGGTGATGAAATACGTATTTACCCTCTGTCTTTTTCAGAATATGTATCGGCTTACGATGGCAACAAAGAATATGCATGGCGAGATTATATTACGTATGGCAGTTTGCCTTTAATCTTGTCTTTGGATACCCAGCAAAAGAAGATGAGTTATCTGCGTAATCTCTATACTACGGTGTATCTAAAAGACTTGATAGACAGAAATAATGTCAAGAAAAACACGGAGTTCGACTCTCTTGTTAAAGTAATGGCATCATCGGTAGGCTCACCATGCAATCCGAATAAATTGAGCAACACTTTCAAGAGCGTAAGCAATGCAGACCTGTCTCCGTTAACAATCGACAATTACTTAGGATTCTTGCAAGAAGCCTTCCTGATAGAGAAAGCGATGCGGTATGGCATTAAGGGGAAAAAGTACATCGGTACATTGTCTAAATACTATTTCGTAGACTTAGGACTGCGCAATAGCCTTCTGGATTTCCGTCAAATAGAAGAAACCCATCTCATGGAAAATGTGATATACAATGAATTACGATGCCGTGGCTATCTTGTGGATGTTGGTATGGTAGAAACTCGTACCAGAACACCGCAACAAAGAATGATGCGCAAGCAATTGGAAGTAGATTTTGTGGTCAACAATGGCTCTAAGCGTTATTACATCCAATCTGCCCTTGCTCTTCCTGATAAGGAAAAGATAGAGCAAGAATCTGCATCACTAAAACATATCTCAGATAACTTCCAGAAGATAATCATAGTAAAGGACAATATTGTTTCTCATCACAATGAAGCAGGCATCTTGTTCATAAGCTTGTTTGATTTTCTTTTGCAACGAAACATATTAGAATAGGCTCCCACTTAAAAAAAGTGGCACATGTGCCATGAATTTTAAGTAGAGGCATCTATTCGAGCAGTCCTTAGGAAGCAAGTAAGCACTGGGAAGGCAGGTTTGTTACCTGCCCAATAGCAAGAATGCCCTATAACCATAAAGCTACGATTGTACAACAATAGAGAAGTTACTTTCTAGCACCCTGAATGATACTTTCTCTAACCCGAGAAGATATTCTTTCCGACATGGCAAGAAGCTCTTTCCAACTCGTAAAGATGCTTATCCCCCACCTTCTATCTTTCGTTAGCTATGCTAGTCATTTTCTCCCAAACCTTCATAATCTGCCATAACAACAATATATCCATTATTCATTCCTTAACATCCACATATCGCTTGAGGCACTTGGGAGCACGGAATCGGATATTACTATTGCCATATCGAAAAGAAGTCATATCTCCGTTGTTAGAGAGCAACGCTTCTGATGAAAGATTCTCCTTGTTCATAACTTTATCTCAAATGTGGTGCAACTTCACCATTAGGTAAAAGAATTCCTGCTCTAATTAAAAAGGCACGTGCAGCTTCTTTACTGGCAGTAGAAGCCTTTCTTGCAGCCTCTAATCTTTCTTGTCTTTTGCTATCAAATAAATCCATATTCTACCTCCTTGTTTTAATGATTCAACTTTCGTGCTGCACGGATTATGCCAGCGAGCGCAATGAAAGCTTGCTTTCAAATTGCCACACCCTCGCTAATCTTATGCAAAAATACGCTTTTCTTCTGAAAGCTCCAAGGAATTATTGAAAAATGTTTGAGAATGAGGATTATAAAAGGCAAGTCGCTTCCTTGTCTGACCAGTGATGGGGCGGCAAGGATGCAACATTGACTTTAAAGGTTGGTTTTTTCCTGTCATTAATTAGTAGCACTCTCTGATTGAGGCCGTCTTACCAGTGTCTTCCTTGCCACGTAGGCAAATAATATCTTTTTTTGTGGCATAATCGATTATTCCTATGAATAAAAAATGTGCTCACTACACACTCATACGAGTAGTAAGTGAGCACACTTTAATTAATACTCTTTATTGAGCCTTCGGTACTGCTACAACTGGATTGTTGTTGCCTACCAATGCTTCATTATGATTTTCCTCATCTTCAGGAATCAGGTATAAGAATATAGGAGATTCTGCTGGCAAGTTAAATCTTACAGAAACTTCATAATTAGCACCTGTACGGTCCAAAGGCTTTTTCAAACGAAGCAAGTCGGTGAATGAGAAGCCCTCACCCCACAATTCAATTCTTCTTTGGAACCAAACCGCATCTTGCACACCCTCTGCGGTAGTTGCATTGCAAGTGTATGAAGGGTCACGATATGTTCTTACAAAGTTTTCCAAGATTTGTTTGCCCTTATTTACATCACCAGCCATGGCTGTAGCCTCTGCCTGGATGAGAATCATCTCCTCAACACGCATCAAAGGAATATCACAAGCATTCAACTCATTACCATATTGGTTCTTGTAAGCACCAAACTTAACATTAGTATAAGGCTCTGTGATATCTGCCACTTCATCACCAGTGGCATTTAATACCGCCAAGTATTTTGCGGTAATTTTACCTTCCTTGTCCTTATCCTCTGTATATACAACATACTTAGGGTCAACAATTGGTGACTGGAGCTTATCATCAATCCACCATCCCTTGCGAACGTCTGTAGAAGGAATCTCCTTCCACAACTTACTGTTTATCATTCGGCAAGCGTATGTTGGTGAATAACCATTACCTGTGAATGAGCACATCATAGATGGGAAATTCAAAATACCAGACTTTACAATGTCATTAGACTCATCAACGATATTACCCCAAATCCAGTTGGATGAACTTACATCATTGAAACCAGGTGCAGCCGCAGCCTCTTTTGAAAGAGGAGTATAACCTTCTGCTGCCTTTTGGGCATCAGCTGCTGCATCAGACCAATTTTGCATAACCAAATTTACACGAGCACGTAATCCGTAAGCTACCTGACGATTAATCTCTGATTTAGCAGAACGTGAGTCGGTCAAGTAATCAATAGCAGTATTTAAGTCTTCCATAATTTGCTTATAGACATCCTTTACTGCTGCACGAGGATTATTGTTTGCTTCAGCTTCGGTGGTTTTCTCTGTTACGAGAGGCACACCGGCTGCATCTTCATGCCCCTTATATGTGAATTGGTAAAGCTGAATCAATGTGAAATACTCAAAAGCACGCATGGCATAAGCTTGACCTACGTAAGATTTAGCCACATCAGAAAGATTCTCCAAATCTACAGATTTCAATACGTCATTGGCAACCTTGATGTTCTTATAACACTGATTCCAAATAAAATATGTAGGCTGACTATTTGCAGTTCTGTCAACAAAACGCAAAGACTGGTTGTACCAGTTGTAGCCGGATACCTGAGATGGCTCATCTTGTCCAGAGGCATCCATCATCAGCATTGTAGAAGCATAACCAAAGTCAAAGTGGCGAGTTGAACCAGCCCATTGTATGATAGCTCCGTATTCAATCATGTTGGCATACATACCAGAAACCTCAGACTTCAGCTTACTTGGGTCTTGTGCCAGCACTTCATTCAGCTGACCATCGCCCATAGTACTTCCACTAGGATTTGTATCCAAATCAGAGCAACTAGTTGTTAGCAACATAGTACCACCAAGAAGTGCTGCAAAATATCTATTATTCATTTTCATTGTCTCTATCTATTATATTAGAACTTAATGCTGATACCACCTGAAATAGTACGAACAGCAGAATACTGCATATTGGTAGATTGACCGAACGACTGTCTTGGGTCAAATCCCTTACGCCTTGCAAACAAAGCTACGTTGTCTGCAGTGAAATAAACACGAAGACCATTTATCTTAATCTTGTTCAGCAAACTC
>ENA-OPWO01000690-OPWO01000690.1-human-gut-metagenome-genome-assembly--contig:-NODE-690-length-9937-cov-1.531573_pt1 | contig 9937 bp, 7 predicted proteins | sample MGYA00241510_ERZ502012 | MGnify/ENA primary metagenome ERZ502012 (study PRJEB25962, sample SAMEA2041923) | human gut metagenome | biome: human gut; feature: human-associated habitat; material: faeces...
TTACCTGTGCCAGTGTCCACAGTCGTAACCGGAAAGCCGGATATCTGATGGGAAAAGGATATACCATGGAGCAGGCGATGGCTGAAGTGAAAATGATCGTGGAAGGCGTCTATTCCGCAAAAGCAGCAAAAGAACTGGCTGAGAAATATGATGTGGAAATGCCGATCATCACGGAAATAAACAAAGTCCTGTTCGAAGGAAAAAGTGCAGCGGAAGCGGTGATCGACCTTATGGTAAGAGATAAGAAAGTGGAGACGCCGATGCTTCCATGGGAAGACGGACAGAAAACTAACTGAGATGTTATAGAGAAACTGTAACTGTTCAGTACCTCGCGGGATAGCTGACTGCTGAATGGTTACGAAAAACTTTTGAATGCATCATTTACGGAAAATTCTATAGACAGAGATGATAAATATGCAAAAAGCAGATGTTATATAAATACATCTGCTTTTTACATTTGAATGATAAAATATTTTTTAACTACTCTTTATCAGAATGCAATGTCCCTTAAATCCTCGGGAACATGTGAACTGTGGAAATTTTCGTTCAGAGTATCGATCAGATCCATATCCTCCTGTTCGATTGTGAAATCAAAAATATTGCCATTGCTTCTGATGCGATCAGGATGTACGGATTTGGGAATTACGGAAATTCCTTTCTGAGTAGCCCAGCGCAGACCGATCTGAGCGGGAGTATGAGCGTATTTGGTTCCAAGTACACACATTACATCGTTATCAAGATATGCGCCTCTGGCAAGTGGGGCATATGCCTGTACCTGAATTCCTTTATTCTGGCAATAATCAATCAGCTCTTTCGGATAGCAGAGAGGATGGCATTCAATCTGATTTACAGCAGGTATGATTCCGGAATTGGCTTCCAGTTCTTCCAGATGACGGATTTCAAAATTACTGACACCGATAGAAAGAGCCCGCCCGGATTTCTGGATTTCCTCCAGTACTTTCCAGGTGCTGAGATAACATCCCGGAACCGGCCAGTGGATCAGATACAAATCCACATAATCCAGTTTGAGCCGGTCCAGGCTTCTTTCAAAAGCACCCTGAATGTCTCCCAGACGCTGTGCGGTATTCCATACTTTTGTAGTAATAAAAAGTTCATTTCGCGGTATTCCACAGCTGGCGATTCCCCGTCCTACATTTTCTTCGTTTTTATATACGGAGGCTGTATCAATCAGACGGTATCCTGATTCAACAGCAGAAATAATAGCATTTTCGGCCTCATTTTCCCCGGTGGCTTTGTATACTCCCAGTCCGAGTAAAGGCATCTCTCTGTTTGTATTCAGAAAAACAGTATTATCCAAAACAATTCCTCCAATTCCTATATACACTTTGGGCAAGCTGCTTTGCCCGATAATCTTGTCCAAGTATAACATAAAAATGTGTCAGAAGTACATAAAAATTATTAAGTTTTTGCAAGAGTACATTGTTAACAATATAACATAAGGGTTAAAGTATTAACAGTTCTTGTGAAAAAAGCTATTTCAAAGCATATATTTCAAAATTTTTTTAGTGATTATTTATGCTAAATGGCTTGCGGAAACGAAAAAAAAGATGTATAATATCAGTAAATTGATAATTTATTGTCATAAAAAAAGACTGAATTTTATAAATTCAGTGTATTTTTCAATAGAAGGGAGCATTTAACCATGCATTTAATCAAAGATGAAAATGGGAATCTTGTCCAGCATGGGCATGGACACACCCATGAACATACCCATGAAGATGGTATGACTCATACTCATGAGCATACTCATGGCGAAGGTCATGATCATGGACATTCTCATGCAGATCATGCCTGTGATACTGCTCATTGCGGATCCTGCAGTGAAGGTGACTGTAAGAATGAGACACTGGCTCTTCTGACATATATGCTTCAGCACAATGAGCATCATGCTCAGGAACTGGATCAGATGGCTGATAACCTTGCCAAGATGGGAATGGATGCAGCATGCAAGACTATTAAGGAAGCTGTTGCAGATTTTCAGAAAGGCAATATGAGACTTGGACTTGCCTTAACACTTGTTAAAGAAGAGATGAAATAGGAGGCGACATCACATGTGTCTGGCAACTGTATATAAAGAAAGTGACGATTCTGTTATTTTTAAAAATGTTTCCCGTATAGATGTGGATGGGAATAAATTGATTCTCCGTGATATTATGGGAGATGAGAGAGTGGTCGAGGGAACTATTTTAATGGTTGACCTTGCCAACAGTATTGTGAAACTGAAATGTGACTGATATTAAGATAGGGACAAAACACCTTTTGACCTTAACATCATTTTTTATTTATAGAAAGAATACTAAGACAGATTTAGGAGGCACCTGGTTTTATGGCACACGTAATTGCTGTCGCAGGAAAAGGCGGCGTGGGAAAAACAACATTATGCGGAATGCTGATCCAGTACTTGTGTGAAAAGGGTAAAGGGCCGATTCTTGCAGTAGATGCTGATGCAAACTCAAACCTCAATGAGGTTCTTGGCGTAAAGGTAGAGACAACTCTTGGCGATGTGCGTGAAGAAATTGCACGTGCAGAGCTTGCAAAAGAGAATCCAATTCCTACCGGAATGTCTAAGGCTGATTACGCGGAAATGCGTTTTGAAGATGCGCTTGTAGAAGATGATGATTTTGATCTTCTTGTCATGGGCAGAACTCAGGGAAAAGGCTGTTACTGTTATGTTAATGGTCTTCTTCAGACTCAGCTTGCAAAATACCAGAATAATTATCCGTATATTGTTGTAGATAATGAAGCCGGAATGGAACATATCAGCAGAGGTGTTCTTCCGAGCATGCAGACTGCCATTCTGGTCAGCGACTGCTCCAGAAGAGGCGTACAGGCAGTAGGCAGGATTGCAGAACTCATTAAAGAATGTGATATGCATCCTGATACAGTTGGTCTGATCATTAACCGAGCTCCGAAAGGAGAATTGAATAAGGGAATTCAGGAAGAGATTGCAAATCAGGGACTGACACTTCTTGGTGTTGTTCCACAGGATGAAACAGTTTATGAATATGACTGTGAAGGACGTCCTACAAGCACACTTCCGGAAGACAACCCTGTCAAGACTGCACTTCGTGCAATCGTTGATAATTTAAAATTATAAGAAACACCCCTTGTCGGACGAGAATCCGATGAGGGATGTTTCTGCGCATAGGAAATCTATATATACAGAGATAAATACAAGTTTACATCTTTATTTTTTAAGTTAAATAACCCATGGGAGGGGATGGGATGGGTTATCACAGTTATCTTTAACGGAGCCAATTCTTCAGATATAGATAACCTATAGATAACCGGGATTTCCTGCCTGTGGGATTATTAATAAAATAAAAATGTGTATCTTAAAGGAATACACAAACCAGAATTAAAGGAGGTCTATAATGAGTGAATTCAAATTAACTACAGTGGAAGAGTTTGAAGAGGCTACTGCCAGACTTTTGGAGACAGGTGCAAAGGTTGGAGCTGACGCATGGCAGCTTCGTGTAAAAAAACAGACTCCACATTGTAAATTCGGTGAGCAGGGTGTCTGCTGTCGTATCTGTGCTATGGGACCATGTCGTATTACCCCTAAAGCATCAAGAGGTATCTGCGGATGTGACGTTCATGGTATCGTAGGAAGAAACTTCCTGAAATTTACAGCAGGTGGTGCAGCTACTCACTCTGATCACGGTCGTGAAATCTGCCACACATTATATTGTGCAAAAGATGGCGGAAACTATCAGGTAAAAGATCCTGAGAAACTGATCCGTATCGCAAAAGAATGGGGCGTAGAGACAGAAGGAAAAGATATCTATGATCTGGCTCATGAAATGGCTGAGACAGGATTGATGGAATATGGTAAACCATTCGGATATCAGAGATTCCTTGACAGAATGCCTGCAGGACAGAAAGAGAAACTGATTGAAAATGAAATTGCACCACGTGCGATCGACCGTGAAGTTTCCACTTCTTTACATATGGCTCATATGGGATGTTCTTCTCTTCCGGAAGCTCTTGTAAAACAATCTCTTCGCTGCGGTATGGCTGATGGATGGGGCGGTTCCATGATGGGAACAGAGTTCTCTGATGTTTTATTCGGAACTCCGAAGCCAATTGACACAGAAGCTAACCTTGGTGTTATGGTTGAGGAAAACGTAAACATTGTTGTACACGGACATGATCCGAGCCTTTCTGAGATGATCTGTGAATATGCAGACAGCAAAGAAATGATCGATTATGCAAAATCTGTAGGAGCAAAAGGAATCACTGTTTCCGGTGTATGCTGTACTTCAAACGAAGTAGCTATGCGTCGCGGTGTTCCGATGGCCGGTAACTTCCTGCAGCAGGAGAATGTAGTGCTGACAGGTGCCTGCGAAGCGATCGTAGTAGACGTTCAGTGTATCTTCCCTGCATTAGGACCTTTAAGCAAATGCTTCCATACTAAATTTATCACAACTTCTCCAATCGCTCAGATGCCTGATGCTGAATTTATCAGATTCAATGCTGAGACAGCAGGAGAGAATGCAAAAGCGATCGTTAAGATGGCTATTGATAACTTCAAGAACAGAAAACCTGAACTTGTACATATCCCACAGCTGAAACAGAAAGCTACAGTTGGTTATTCCGTAGAAGCAATCGTTAAGGTTCTTGACGGTGTTACAAACTCTCAGGTTGATGAGACAGGAACAACAAAACCATTACTTGAGTGCATCACTTCCGGTGTTATCCGTGGTGCTGTTGCTATGGTTGGATGTAACAATCCTAAGATCCGTCCTGACTATGCACATATTGAACTGATGAAGAAATGTATCGCCAATGATATCGTTGTCATTGCTTCCGGATGTTCTGCACAGGCAGCTGCAAAAGCAGGTCTTATGGACAAATCTGCAAAAGATCTCTGCGGTGCAGGTCTGAAACGTGTCTGTGAACTAGCTGATATCCCACCGGTACTCCACATGGGATCATGCGTAGATATTTCCCGTATGATGATCCTTGCTGCTGAACTTGCAAAAGATGCAGGTCTTCAGATCAATCAGCTTCCTGTAGTTGGATGTGCTCCTGAGTGGATGTCCGAAAAAGCTGTATCCATCGGTAACTATGTAGTAGGTACCGGTATTGATACATTCCTTGGTGTTGATCCATATGTTTCCGGTTCTTCAGAAATGGGAGAGCTTCTTACAGAGGGAACAAGAAAATGGACAGGCGCTGCTTATACAGTAGAAACAGATATTGAGAAATTAGTTGATCTGATGATCGAAAGAATTGAAGAGAAGAGAACAGCATTAGGAATCTAATCTGCTGTGATCTTAAAATGTAATAAAAGGTGGATGACGTAAAATGAAAATAGCAGTTACAGGAAAAGGCGGCGTAGGCAAAACCACTTTTGCAGCAACGCTGGCCAGGTTGTATGCAGCAGAGGGCAGACCGGTACTTGCAGCAGATGTGGATCCGGATGCGAATTTTGGTCTTGCTTTAGGCTTTGATGAAGAAACTCTGGATTCTATTGTACCGATTTCAAAGATGCGTAAGCTGGTGGAAGAACGTACAGGGGCTACAGCAGGAAATCAGTTCTATCATCTGAATCCGAAAGTAGACGATATTCCGGAGAAATATGGTAAGGTCTGTAATGGTGTACGGCTCCTTGTCCTGGGAACTGTCGAGACAGGCGGCGGCGGATGTGTATGCCCGGAACATGTAATGTTAAAGCGCATTATCAATAATCTGGTACTTAGAAGAGAAGATGTAGTAATTCTTGATATGGAAGCCGGCTTGGAACATCTCGGCAGAGGAACCACAGAAGGAGTTGACGCATTTATCGTAGTGATCGAACCAGGTGCAAGGAGTGTGCAGACATATAAAAATGTAAAGCGCCTGGCAAAAGATTTAGGAGTGTCTCAGGTAAAGGTTGTCGCAAACAAAGTGCGCAATGAAGATGACGAAAACTTTATCAGAGAACGGATTCCACAGGAAGATCTTTTAGGTATGATTCATTACAACACAGAGGTAATTGATGCAGACAGACAGGGAAAATCCCCGTATGACTTCAGCAAGACAGTTACCGATGAGATCATTAAAATAAAAGAAAAGATAGATCGTCAGTAATCATATATTAGGAGGTAGAACAAGTGACTTTATTTGAAAGTGTTTTTGCGGGAAACGACGCGGTTTATGGACTTACAGAGGGTGCCATCAACCAGGCAATTGAAAAATACGGCGCTGACAAAGCAGTCAGCTTCCCTGATACAGCATATTCTTTACCATGCTACTATGCAGTAACAGGAACAAAGGTTGGAACTCTTGCAGAGTTAAAAGATGCTCTTGCAGTAGTAAAAACTCTTATGACAAGAGAGAAAAGAACAAATGACGTATTTATGTCAGGTGTTGCTACAGCTCTCTGCGCAGAATTTATCGAAGTTCTGAAATATATTGACGGAGCAGTTCCTTATGAAGCTCCTTGCTACGGACATCTTGCAGATGCAGTGATCCGTGAACTTGGTGTACCGCTTGTAACAGGCGATATCCCTGGTGTAGCAGTTATCCTTGGAAAAGCTCCTTCCGCTCAGGAAGCAGCAGACCTTGTTAAATCCTATCAGTCTCAGGGTATCCTGATCACTCTGGTTGGTGACGTTATTGACCAGTTAGAGGAAGTTGGATACAAGACAGGTGCTAACGTACGTGTTATCCCGCTTGGAAAAGACGTTACAGCAGTTATCCATGTAGTATCTGTAGCACTTCGTGCAGCTCTTATCTTCGGTAACGTAAAACCAGGTGATGCTGCAACTCTGATGGATTACACAATGAAACGTGTACCTGCATTTGTTAATGCATTTGCACCGTTAAATGATGTGATCGTAGCTTGTGGTGCAGGCGCTATCGCTCTTGGATTCCCGGTTATCACAAACCAGGAAGATGTTGCAAGAGTACCGAAGAGCCTGATCTGCCAGAAAGACATCTCCAAATGGAATGCGACTTCTCTGGAAGCACGTGACATCAAGATTAAAATTACAAACATCGATATCCCGGTTGCTTTCGCATCTGCATTCGAAGGTGAGATTATCCGTCGTAAAGACATGCAGGTTGAATTCGATGGTTCCCGTGTAGACTGTGCAGAGCTTGTACATACATGTGATGCAAGTGAAGTAGAAGACCATAAGATTACAGTTGTTGGTCCGGAAGTAGACGACATGGAACTTGGCAGCAAGAACAGCATTGCATATGTTGTTAAAGTTGCAGGTAAAAACATGCAGCCTGACTTTGAACCTGTTATCGAGCGTAAGTTCCATAACTACATCAACTGTATCGAAGGTGTATACCATACAGGACAGAGAGATATGCAGAGAATCCGTATCAGCAAAGATGCATTTGCTGCAGGCTTCAAGATCAAACATATCGGTGAAGTTCTCTATACACAGGTTAAGAATGAATTTGACGCAGTTGTTGATAAATGTGAAGTTACTATTTATACAGATCCTGCTGAGTGTACAAGAATCCGTCATGAAGTTGCTATCCCGATCTTCGAGAAACGTGATGACCGTCTGAATACTCTGACAGACGAATCTGTAGATGTATATTACAGCTGTATCCTCTGCCAGGCATTCTCCCCGTCTCACGTATGTGTTGTTACACCTGAGAGACTTGGACTTTGCGGTGCCGTTTCATGGTTGGATGCAAAAGCTACCAACGAGCTGGATCCAAACGGACCTTGCCAGGTAATTACAAAAGAAAGACCTATTGATGAGAACCTTGGTTCTTATGAAGATGTAGATGAAGCTGTTAAGAAATTATCCCAGGGTGCATTAGAGCACGTTACACTGTACTCTATCATGCAGGATCCTATGACATCATGCGGATGCTTCGAGTGTATCTGCGGTATCGAGCCATTCTCCAATGGTGTTGTTATCGCTAACCGTGAGTATGCAGGCATGACACCTCTTGGAATGACATTCTCAGAAATGGCATCCATGACAGGTGGTGGTGTTCAGACACCTGGTTTCATGGGACATGGTAAACATTTCATCAGCTCCAAGAAGTTCATGAAGGCAGAAGGCGGTATTGAACGTATCGTATGGATGCCGAAAGAACTGAAAGAGTTTGTTGCTGAACGTCTTAATAAGACAGCAAATGAACTCTATGGTATTGAAAACTTTACAGATATGATCGGTGATGAAACAATCGCTACTGATCCGGAGACACTGGTTGGATTCCTTACAGAAAAAGGCCATCCGGCATTAGCTCTTGATCCGATGATGTAAAGATTGGTGGTTTTGCCCGGAGTCGTGGATGGGCAATGCGGAAGCCACTAAACGTCTCCGGGGTTTAAACGCCTAAAGCGTTATATAGATAAAACCATAGTATTATTCTAAATACGAAATGGAGATGTGCAAATTGTTAATCGACAGAATCTTTAACGGAAATGATGCAGTCTACGGGTTAACCTGTCAGGCTGTAGAGGGAGCCATTGCACAGCACGGCGCAGACAAGGCAGTTGAATTTCCTCATACTGCCTACTGTCTGCCATGTTACTATGCAGTAACAGGAGTCAAGGTGAAGACCCTTGGTGAAATGAAAGAAGCACTTGGTGTGATCAAATCTCTTATGACAAGAGAGCATCAGTTAGATGACGCTTTGATGTCCGGAGTCGCTACCGCACTTTGTGCAGAGTTCATAGAAGTACTGAAGTATCTGGATGGAGCGGAGCCATACAGTGAACCGTACTATGGACACCTTCCGGATTCCATAATCCGTGAACTTGGTGTACCTCTTGTAACCGGTGATATTCCTGGTGTAGCTGTTATTATTGGATCGGCACCTACCGCACAGGAAGGTGTAGATCTGGTAAAGAGTTATCAGGCACAGGGAATTCTTGTTACACTTGTTGGAGGAATTATTGACCAGGCGCAGGAACTTGGATTGAAAATGGGCTATAATGTTCGAATCGTACCACTTGGAAAAGATATTACTTCTGTAATCCATGTAGTATCCGTGGCACTTCGTGCAGCTCTGATCTTCGGAAACGTTACTCCTGGAGATGCAGCCGCTCTGATCAAGTATACATCAGAGAGAGTACCGGCATTTGTCAATGCGTTTAAACCGATCGATGATGTGATTCTGGCTGCTGGTGCAGGAGCAATCAAACTTGGATTCCCTGTGATTTCCAATGAAGATGAAAACATTACAGAAGTTCCGGGTGCGCTGATCGCATGCCCGAATGTTGCTGATTTTAATAAGGTTTCTCTGGAAGCCAGAAATATTAAGATCAAAATTACCAATATTGATATTCCTGTTGCGTTTGCGTCTGCATTCGAAGGCGAGATTATCCGTCGTAAAGATATGCAGGTTGAGTTCGACGGTTCCCGTGTGGATTGTGCAGAACTTGTGCAGACAAGAAGCATGGATGAGGTAGAGGACCACAAGATTACAGTTGTAGGACCAGATGTAGATGAAATGGAATTGGGAAGCAAGAATCCGATCGCTTACGTGGTAGAAGTAGCGGGAAAGAGAATGCAGCCTGATTTTGAACCTGTAATTGAGCGTAAATTCCACAATTACATTAACTGTATTGAGGGAGTTTATCATACAGGACAGAGAGATATGCAGAGGATCCGTATCGGTAAGGAAGCTTACAATGCAGGATTCCGTATCAGACATATCGGTGAAGTTCTGTATACACAGGTAAAAAATGAGTTTGAAGCTGTAGTTGATAAATGTCAGGTAACCGTTTATACTGATCCGGCTGAGTGTACAAGAATCCGTCATGAGGTAGCAATCCCTGTATTCGATAAACGTGATGCACGTCTTGAAAATCTTACAGATGAAACTGTAGACGTATATTACAGCTGTATCCTTTGTCAGGCTTTTTCACCGTCTCATGTATGTGTTGTTACACCAGAGAGACTTGGACTTTGCGGAGCCGTTTCATGGCTGGATGCAAAAGCTACCAACG
>ENA-OPWO01000694-OPWO01000694.1-human-gut-metagenome-genome-assembly--contig:-NODE-694-length-9873-cov-1.397230_pt1 | contig 9873 bp, 6 predicted proteins | sample MGYA00241510_ERZ502012 | MGnify/ENA primary metagenome ERZ502012 (study PRJEB25962, sample SAMEA2041923) | human gut metagenome | biome: human gut; feature: human-associated habitat; material: faeces...
CAGATCGTGATTGACGATCAGACACTGAAGAAGTATCAGCACTTTAAAGGTCCGTTCCGCAATCGCCTGCACAATGATATTGACTGGAAACAACATGTTTTCCGCCAGTATAACAGACGCTGTGCTTTTCTCAACGAAGAGAACCTGTGTGATATCTACACAGAAGCAGGACCGGAAATGTTCTGCAGAACCTGCAGAAATTATCCTAGACATATTGAAGAATTTGAAGGTCTGCGTGAGATTTCCCTGTCGCTCTCCTGTCCGGAGGCAGCAAGGATTTTACTTTCCCAAAAAGAAAAGGTACACTTTATCACAAAAGAAAAAAAGGCAAAAGAAGAAGTCTATGATGACTTTGATTATTTCCTGTTCACTGCACTTATGGACACCCGTGATATGCTTATAGATATCATCCAGGACAGAGCTGTACCCATGCAGAAACGTCTGTGGAAACTTCTGGCTGCTGCACATGATTTCCAGTTATGTGTAAATAAAAATGAACTCTTTAAATGGGAAGAAATGCGAAAACGACATGAAGATTCCGGATACGGAGATAGATTTTGCAGCAAAATTTACTCTCGTATAAATGCAGATAACATAGAAAACAGTTCTGCTGCATCTGCCTGCGCAAATACACCAGAACAATTATTTAAAAAAATGTGGAAAACTGTTGTCCCGGAAATGGAGGTTCTGCGCCCGGGATGGCAGGAATACTTAAAGAATTGTCTGACTCCACTGTATAATAGAAATACAGATCCGCAGTCTGACTCCGGAAATCTTTATTCCTGGCAGAAAAGTGAATTTGATTTCTCTTATCCGGACTGGCAGATTCAGGAGGAACAGCTTCTTGTTTACTGGATCTATACCTATTTCTGCGGTGCAGTTTATGATGATGAGATCTTCGCCAAGGTGAAAATGGCAGTTGTGTGCACCCTGTTCATACATGAATTAAATGTGGGAACCTATCTGAAAAACAACCGGCAGTTTAAGCTGGATGACCAGATCCGTATCTGTTATCAGTTTTCAAGAGAACTGGAACACTCAGATCTTAACCTGAACAGATTTGAAGAATTAATGTCTGAAAAAGAGATTTTCTCCTTTGAAAATCTGCTGAAAATCTGCTGATGCAAATAAAAAATCCAGTTATTATGAGCACTAAATCAATCGGAAGGCCTCTGATGGTCTTCCGATTGATTTTAATAATTAATATTGTCCTCTCATTACTGTATTTTCAGCATATGCCAGAATTCTATCTGTTTTCATTTAGAGCATGTTTGAAAAATCATTTCAACAATCTGTACGCTCTAATCTACGGATCATAGATACCAGATGTCCGGCACAATTTCGGATTTCTTCTTCTGTAAGTTTACCTTCTTTATATGCCTGGCGAATATTCTTATCATCATCCGGATTTCCAGGCATGATAATGTCATTGCCTGCTGCCACACATTTCCATGGAACGCTTCCATCTTCCGGAACTGTTGTGTTCCAGTCTGACATAATTGCTCCGTCAAATCCCCATTCTTTTCTGGCAACTGTCATGCACAGATCTTTGCTGTTCGCCGCATGAATACCGTTGATAAGATTATAGGAAGTCATAATAGAAACAGGATTTCCTTCTTTTACTGCAATTTCAAATCCGCGGAGATAGATTTCTCTGAGCGCACGTTCGGATACGCAGGAGTCAACACCCATGCGGTTATCTTCCTGATTATTACATGCAAAATGCTTGATTGTTACGCCACATCCTGACTTGCTCTGAACACCCCGGATCACTGCTGCTGCAAGCATCCCTGACAGATATGGATCTTCTGAATAATATTCATAATTTCTTCCACATAATGGATTTCTGTGGATATTCATGCCTGGTGCAAGCCACAGATTCACACGAAATTCTTCCATTTCTTCTGCGATTGCTTTTCCAAACTCTGTCATGAGATCTGCATTCCATGTCTGTGCCAGTGCTGTTCCTACAGGAAAAGCTGTGCAGTACTGATAATAAGTGTCTGCATTCTCATGGTGTACGCCTGGTTCCAGAATCCCATTTTCCAGAGAGCCAAGAACACCCATTTCATAGATACTGTCTGCCTCTTTATCTACTTCATACCACTGTCTAAGGCGGATACCTGCCGGACCGTCCGCCATAACAAGAGAAGGGATTCCATACTCTTCCAAAGTACCGCAGGTTTCACCTACTGATCCCGGTACTCGAATCCCTGCTGCACCAAGAGTACTGATATTCTCTGAAATCTTTCCATAAAGCAGAGGAATCAGCTCTTCTGTAGTTCTGTCTTCCAGAACAGAAACAAATCTTTTTTCTTCCTCTGTCAGATTTTCCTGATTTTTTCCGGCATCTTCCGATTTTGCCGGTATCATCGCAGGTTTAAAATAATATTCCGGAACCTGCGCTGTTATCAGTTTTTCCTGTCTCTGCACAGATTTTTCTTTCAATTCTTTTGTCAGATAAATCTGTTCCAGTTCTTCCTGAAGCGGACAGATTTTATCCATCTGTTCCAGTACTGTATCATCTGAAACTACCAGAACTGCTTCCAGTTTCAGTTTGTCTGAACTGTTTCCGACCAGAATGCCATATTTGCCTTTTTCCACTATCCATGTATGTGTTTCCTCATTGAAAGAAGCCAGTTGTTTCTGTGGAATCTCAACAGTAAGTGTTTGTGTTTCTCCCGGCTTCAGAAGTCTGGTTTTTGCAAAACCTGCCAGTCTCTTATACTCTTTTTCCAGTTCTGTCTGCGGAAGCGTAACATAAATCTGTACCACTTCTTTACCAGCATATTCATTTCCTGTATTTGTAACCTGAACCTCTGCTCTGATCTTACTTTCTTCCATATTTATGCTGCAACACTTCATCTCAAACATAGTATAAGAAAGACCAAACCCAAACGGAAACATCACTTTTTTGTCAAAGCTGTCAAAATATCTGTAACCTACATAAATACCTTCTTTGTATTTTTCCTTTTCCAGATTGCCATTCAGATACCCATACTCTTCTGAAGCCGGATAATCCTCGTATCGCCTCGCCCAGGTTGTTGTCAGTTTACCGCCCGGCACTTCTTTTCCCAGAAGTACATCAGCCAGGGCATCTCCCCCTTCCTGACCAAGCTGAGAAATATTTAAGATTCCTTTTATATTGTCTGTCTGTTCCAGAATATCTGTCAGCTCCACAGGACCACCTGCATTAAGAATAAGGATCACAGGTTTGTTCATTTCTGCAAGATAACGTAAATCTTCCTCTTCTCTCTCGCTTAAATAGTAATCTCCCTTTACTCTGCGGCGGTCTTTTCCTTCTCCTGAAATACGACTGATCACATAAATCACCACATCTGCTTCACAGATATCTTCCTCTGCCACCTTACGTCCCAGCGGCATTGCAAAAGGATTCTCTGCATAGGCATCAAAAGGATTATCTACTTTCTTAGCTTCTTCCAGAACTTTTTCTTTCCACGCCTCTCTCGCCTGCTCATAGCGATTGTGATAATCGCTGATCCAGTCTTCGCTTACAATTTTTACTCCTGCTTCTTTCAGTCCCTGATAAATGGAAATATTCTTTCTGTTGTTAACATCTCCAGAACCAATTCCACCCTTTACGGTTTTCTCTGCTCCATACCCAAGAAGTGCAGCAGCTGTATCTTTCTTTAATGGAAGGATTCCTTCATTTTTCAGCAGAACAATGCCTTCTGACGCCGCTTTTCTGGCAAGCTTTCCATGCATCAGTTCTCTCTCTGACGGCTGTTCTTCTCTAGTTCCACTGTAAATCCATTTCTTCATATAATTATACTCCTGTTTTTAATATTATAATTCTCATGAAAAGAACCTCCATAGCATTCTCTCTATGGGGGTTCTTAATTCTCATTATTCTTTTACACCACCAAGTGTAACACCTGCAATAATGTATTTGGATAAAAGCAGATATACAATAATGATTGGCACGATCGCAACAGTGATCATCATGTAAATTTTACCCATATCAAAGTTCATATAATCAGCACCACGCAGAGTTGCAATCAGGATCGGCACTGTCATTTTGCTCTTTGACTGAATGATCAGGGCAGGAACGAAGTAATTGTTCCAGGATCCTACGAAAGTAAAGATTGCCTGTACTGCTACTGCCGGTTTCATGATCGGAAGTACAATACTGTTAAAGGTTCTGAATTCTCCGGAGCCATCAATTCTTGCCGCTTCCACAAGGGATAAAGGAAGGGAAGACTGAAGGTAACTGTACATAAAGTAAAAGACTGCCGGAGATGCAATGGATGGAATGATCAGCGGAAGTAAAGAGTCATACATTCCCATCTTTGTGATCAGTCGTAAAAATCCCATTGCTGTTACCTGTGTAGGCATAACAAGAATTGCCATAATAAAGGTAAAAGCTGCTTTCTTCATTTTAAAATCATAAGCATATAGACCATAAGCTGTCAAAGAAGAAAAATATGTACAAAGTGCAGCACTGCAGGAAGATACAACAACACTGTTAAGAATACCGCGGAACATCGGGAAACTTCCGTCATTTGCCACATTCTTCAAATTCTCAAGAAAATATTTTCCGGGAAGTGCTGAAAATCCTTTCTGCAGATCCGCATGGGAACGTGTTGCATTTACAATCAGAATGTAAAAGAAAAACAGACACAGGAAGGATAAAAAGATCAGCACAAGATGAACAAAAATACTGCGCACACGACCTGATGTATTTGATTTCATAGTTTATCTCCTCCTTCTTTCTTCTTTTGCTTTTTTCTTTGCAGCTTTCTTAGATCCGTCCGGGTCTGTGTCATTTGTCATCTTATATACGATCATACATAAAATACCGCTGACAATAAACAGATATACGGACAGTGCACCTGCCATACCATAGTTCTTGCTCTTTAAGTGGCTGTTCAGGAACATGATCAGAGTCATAGATGTACGGTCCGGATTTCCCTGTCCATTTGTAAGAATCTGAGGAACATCGAACATCTGAAGACCACCGATGATAGATGTGATCAGTGTATAAGCAAGGATCGGACGGATCAGCGGCAGTGTGATATAGAAAAATCTCTTGATACTGTTACAGCCATCCAGTTCAGATGCTTCAAAAATATCCATACTGATACCCATAACAGCAGCCATCAGCATAATTGTTGTATTACCAAACCACATCAGGAAGTTCATAAATCCGACCAGAGATCTGGTTCCGATTACAGAACCCAGGAAATCTATCGGATTTTTAACCCATCCCAGAGACATCAGAATAGAGTTAATCGGTCCGTTGGTAGAGAACATGGTAAAGAACAATAATGCAAATGCAGAAGCCATGATCAGGTTAGGAAGATAAATAACAACCTTGAAAAACTGCTGTCCATGGATCTTCAGACGCGCATCTGTAAACCAACATGCCAGAACCAGTGCGATCACGATCTGCGGTACAAATCCGATTACCCACAGAATCAGTGTATTAGCACTGTATTTGAGCATATCTGACTTCAACAGACTCAGATAGTTTGCCATTCCAATAAAATTCGGTCCGATTTCTTTAATTCCTGAACGATAATATTCATAGAAACTATAACGTACAGTATCTACCAGCGGAATCAAAGAAAAGATTAAAAAAGTTATAAAAAATGGAAGGATAAAGATGTATCCCCATTTTGCATAGCTGATGCTTTTCTTTTTTTTCATAGTTCAGCATTCCTTCCTTTACATATTAGCGCCAGACACACATCGCGTTCATGTGTGTCTGGCAAATACAAATGCATCTGTACAGGTTATTTACACCTGAAACTTTTTAACTGTCAATTCAAAAGCGTTTATTATTCAGCCCAGTTAACTTCCTGGATTTCCGGATAACGTTCTTTGATTGCTGTTTCAAAGTTTGATTTTGCTTTGTCATAGTCTACCTGACCCTGGAAGTAATCGCTGAAAGCGTTCTGGATCAGTTCTACACATCCCTGGTCATAAGCAGAAAGTGGTGCAATCTTGATGTTCTCTGCAACCGGTGAGAAATATGTAAATGGATTCTGTCCGCCAAGGAAGTCAGATGCGAAAGTATCATCTTTTGCAACTTCCTGCATACCACTCTTTGTATTTGTAAAGTCAGAATAATCTTTGGAAATCTTTAATAAATTGTCCTTATTTCCTGTCAGTGCAAGAATGATATCTTTTGCATGTTCCGGATTATCTGTTCCTGTTGCTGCATGGATGTAAGAACCGCCCCAATTGTATTCCTGTGGTGGATTTGTAACAGCCCATTCTCCGTCTTCTCCATCCCAGTTTGGTTTCAATGTAAAGTCAATTCCCCATGCCGGGAAGAGGAATGCAAATACTTTGGATTCAGATCCCATAGCTTTGTTCCAGTCATCATTCCACTGACCTTTTACAGTTTTGTTCAGGTATCCTGCATCCAGCCATTCTTTGGAATCTTTGATCCAGTTCATTACCTGCTGGTCTACGTTAACAGTTGTTGCACCGTCTTCTACCCATGGCTGGGAAATGCTGTTTCCATACAGTCTGAATGTATCAGCATAAGAAGCAAATGTGTAATATCCTTTTGCTTTCAGTTCTTCAGCTGTAGCTTTTGCTGTATCCCAGTCTTTCATTTTCTTGCCTACTTCTTCAGGATCGTCGGTTCCGAACACATCTTTGGCAATATCACGACGATATACAAGAAGTCCAGGGCAGCACTGCCATGTAGATCCTCTCTGTACTCCATCTGCATCAGATGCAGTTGTTTTTGTAAAGTCATACTGATCTGCAAGATCTTTGTCAGGATCAATTCCAAGATCTGTCAGAGGCATTGCCACATCCGCTGCTGCATCTGTATATTTGTATACATAATCTGTTTCTGATAAGAAGATATCTACCTTATCATCTGCTGATGCATCAGCCTGATTCATAAGAGCTTCATCAAGTTTCTGCTGATAAACACCATCCTGATTTGGATTTATGATCCAGTGAATTTCTGTTCCATCGTTTAATGTTGTTACTGTTCCGTCTTTGGATGTTTCTTTTACTTCAGGATATACTGCTTCCAGACGCTGACGGAATTCATCATTCCAGGAATAAATATTGATTACTTTTCCTTCTTCATCTGCATGTACGATTGTAGCGGTTCCACCCATTGTACCTGCAATTACGGATGCTGTAAGTAAAACAGCTAATGCTTTCTTTTTCATTAAAAAAGCCCTCCTTTTTCTTTTTTTCTCTTTGTGAGTTTCTTGCCTCACTTGATGTATCAGATTATAGCTTAAGCTGCTTTTCGGGTATATTATAATTTCCACCAAAATGTCAGATTCATGACCTCATTGTGTTCTTTTTATATACAGACAGATTTTGTCATTTAATAAGGAAATCTTTCCTAAAATCATGATCTTTCTGTTTTTTTATTAGTATTTTTGTATAAAAAGTACCATTTTTCTATAAATCAGCCAGATGAATATTCGCAATCTGATTCATTACCTGCTCATATATTTTTCTGAAATTGTGTTATTTTATGTCATGATTCTGATACTTACTTCATGTTTCTTATTTCCGAAAGATCTCATTTCCGATATAATTTCCATACAATATTTATGGAAGGAGAAAAATGTTGAAACATATTAAGTTTATTGATAATCATGGAAGCTTTTGTGTGAACAGACCGGAAAATACCAGTTATCTTTATTTTCCTCTTGCATCAGAAGCAGGTCTGAAAAGTTCCGTCACACCAGTGCTTGGAGGTGACAGCAAAATTGATCAGGATACCTTCCTGCTGGAACCGGTCAGTTCCGAGAATCTTCATAACAATCGTTCTTCCAGAAATTTCTGGATCGTAAAAGAAGGACACATTCCTTATTCAGTAACAGGTTCCTCTGCTCAGCAGGAAGCCGACCGTTTTACTGACAGGCAGGAAGACAGTGAACTAACCGCCGGATTCATGTGGCAGACTTTGAAAAGGACTTCCAGAGAACTTGGGCTCATCTCCACAGTTACTTCTTTTATCCCCAAAAGTGATAATGTGGAGATTATGTATGTGACGGTTGAAAACCAGACAGATACTGTACAGAAATTTACTGCATATGGTGCAATTCCTGTTTACGGAAGAAGTGCGGATAACATTCGTGATCATCGAAATGTCACTTCCATGCTCCATCGTATCGAGACAACAGAACATGGAATCAACGTCTGCCCCACCATGTCATTTGACGAGCGGGGACATCAGCCAAATCATAAAATCTATTATGTAAATGGCTGTTCCGGAAAGGGAGAAAATCCGATTTCCTATTATCCGACTGTAGAAGATTTTATCGGAGAAGGTGGTACCTATACACATCCACGCACAGTATATGAAGGATATAAAGGAGTTCCCGCACACAGTCTGGCAGCAGGAAAGGAAGCAATGGGTGCTTTCTGTTTCTCATCTTTCACACTGGCTCCCGGTGAAAAAACAGACTTTATTTTATTATCAGGTATTGCCGACAGTAAAGAAGAAATTGAAAATATTTTTGAAAAATACAATACTTCCGATAAAGTAAAAAATGCACTGGAAGAAACCAGAATTTACTGGAAAAAACAGGTAAACGTTGACTTCCACACACAGGATCCTGACTTTGACAGTTATATGAAATGGGTAAGTTTCCAGCCATTCCTGCGCCGTTTATTTGGCTGTTCTTTCCTTCCTCATCATGATTACGGACGTGGTGGACGCGGATGGCGTGATCTGTGGCAGGATTGTCTTTCTCTTCTGCTGATGAATCCTCAGAATGTAGGTGCCATGATTGAAAAGAATTATGGCGGCGTACGTATTGATGGTACAAATGCTACTATTATCGGAGACGGTGACGGCAATTTTATCGCTGACAGAAACGGAATCGCACGTGTATGGATGGATCATGCACTCTGGCCGCTAATCACGACCAGTCTTTATATTAATCAGACCGGAGATATAGAGATTCTTAAGAAACAGGTTCCTTATTTTAAAGATGTACAAACCATGCGCGGCACAGAAATTGATACTCTCTGGAATGACGCATATGGAAATAAACAGCGCACCGAAGACGGTCAGGTATATACCGGAAGTGTTCTGGAGCACATTCTGATCCAGCAGCTTGCCGCTTTTTATGATGTAGGTGTTCATAATATTTACCGTCTCCGCGGAGCTGACTGGAACGATGCCCTGGATATGGCAGCAGAAAATGGTGAAAGTGTTGCCTTTACCTGTGCTTATGCGGGCAATCTCCACACTCTTGCTTCCATATTACGCCTTATGGAATCTGCAGGCGAAACCAGTATCCCGCTGTCAGAGGAAATTGAAATCCTGCTGAACGACCAGACAGATATGTTTGACAGTGTATCTGAAAAGAAAAAGGTTCTTACTGAATATGCCAAAAGCTGCAGGCATAACCTGAGCGGCAGAAAGAAAAACTTCTCTCTCTCCACACTTGCTGCCAACCTGATCCAGAAATCCAACTGGCTGACAAATCATATCCGTTCACAGGAATGGATTGATGGCAAAGACAGCGAAGAAGGATGGTATAACAGCTATTACGATAATCATGGAGAGGCAGTGGAAGGTTTCCACCATGAACAGGTGCGTATGATGCTCACGGGCCAGGTTTTCTCTATTATGGGAAATGTTGCCACTGATGCGCAGATCAGAAAAATCGTAAAAAGCGCAGATCATTATCTTTACAGAAAAGAAATTGGCGGTTACCGCCTGAACACAGATTTTCAGGAGCTGAAGTTTGATATGGGACGTATGTTCGGTTTCGCTTATGGCGAAAAAGAAAACGGTGCTGTTTTCTCTCATATGGCAGTTATGTATGCAAATGCCTTATATCAGAGAGGCTTTGCAAAAGAAGGCTGGAAAGCATTGCGTTCTCTGTCTGATACAGCTCTCGACTTTGA
>ENA-OPWO01000711-OPWO01000711.1-human-gut-metagenome-genome-assembly--contig:-NODE-711-length-9626-cov-1.657403_pt1 | contig 9626 bp, 9 predicted proteins | sample MGYA00241510_ERZ502012 | MGnify/ENA primary metagenome ERZ502012 (study PRJEB25962, sample SAMEA2041923) | human gut metagenome | biome: human gut; feature: human-associated habitat; material: faeces...
GAAGTGCCGATGCGCCAGTAACCATAACCCCTCGGATGGCTTTGATTCCTCGTGCTGCCCAGAGTCCGGCCAGCATCAATAAGGGGATAAGTACGAATATTGATAAGAAATTCATATCGTTCTGTGCTTTATAAGATTAATAGTAGGATAAGTGCCAGTGCACCGCAAAGGAACACATACGCATATTGTTGTACCTGACCACTTTGCAAACCACGGATCTCGTCGCTTGTTGTGTTGGTTGCCCATGCCAGGAAATCAAAGAATCCATCCACTACATGACGGTCGAACCATGCGATAGGAGTAGAGATGCAGCGGAAGATAATCTTATGCGTGATAAACTGGTATATATCGTCAATATAGAAGCGGTTATAAGCAGCCTTGTGCAGACCTTTGAACTGTTTTTCCAATGAATCGGCAACTGGTTGTTTGGCATTCTTGTACATCCATGTAGCGATTGCAATCGAAATAATCGCAATGACAACACTTGTAATAGCCACCGACGGATCGAGATGGATAGAATAAGATTCACCATTCGAACTGATGAAGTGTCCGAAAGGAATAAATCCGGCTCCACAAGTTACTACTGCCAGGAACATCAGCGGGAAAGTCATAGCCAGCGGACTTTCATGTGGTGTGTGGTGTGCGTGGAGTTCTTTGTTTTCCTTGCCCCAGAAAATACCGTAGTACAGACGGAACATATAGAAAGCAGTCATCGCAGCAATTACTGTCATTACCCATCCCATTACAGGGCTGTATTGGAAGCAAGCAGCCAGAATTTCGTCTTTCGAGAAGAAACCCGAGAACGGAGGAATACCGGCAATAGCAAGACAAGCAATCAGGAATGTCCAGTGAGTGATCGGCATATATTTGCGTAAACCTCCCATCGCGGACATTTCGTTAGAATGTACAGCATGAATGATACTACCTGCACCGAGGAAGAGCAATGCCTTAAACATAGCATGTGTGAAGAGGTGGAACATGGAAGCCATGTAGCCCAAACCTCCTTCGTGAGGATCCATGGAAGTACAAACACCCAGAGCTACCATCATGAAACCAATCTGTGAAATGGTAGAGAAAGCCAGTACGCGTTTAATATCTGATTGTACGCAAGCCACACTTGCTGCATAGAATGCGGTGAATGCACCTACCCAAGCAACCATGTGCAGCGTATTCGGTGCGTATGTAATGAAAAGTGGGAACATACGTGCCACCAGATACACGCCTGCAACCACCATTGTGGCGGCGTGGATCAGTGCGCTGACGGGAGTAGGACCTTCCATTGCATCGGGCAGCCAGATGTGCAACGGGAACATGGCGCTCTTTCCGGCTCCGCCGATGAACATCAGTCCCAGTGCCAGCGGAATCATGGTAGCGCCGCCTTTCAGCAGTGCCATTTCATCGGGCTGGAAAGTATAGGTTCCGGCATAGTAGCCGTAGACCAGAATACCGATCAGGAAGCCCAAATCGGCAAAACGGGTAACGATGAATGCCTTTTTGCTGGCGGCTATGGCTGCCGGTTTGGTATAGTAGAAACCAATCAGCAGGTAGGAAGACACGCCCACCAGTTCCCAAAACAGATACATTTGGAAGATGTTCGTAGCCACCACGAGTCCGAGCATGGACATGGTGAAAAGCGAAAGAAAGGCATAATAACGTTGAAAACCGCGCTCACCTTTCATGTAGCCGAAGGAGTAGAGGTGTACCATGAATGAAACGGTACTTATGACAATCAGCATCATCACCGAAATGGGGTCGAGCAAGATTCCCAGGTCAATGCTGAGTGAAGGCGTGAACGGCAGCCATGTACAGTTATAAGGCATCAGTGTGGCGTATGTGCCGTCTGTCAGCCGGGGAGCAGTGAAATACTGTATTGCGGTGAGGTAGGAGAGCACCGTCACCACACCCAACACGCCCGTACCGATACTTCCGGCGGTACGGTGTGACATCCATTTACCGCCCAATCCCAAAACAAGGAAAGAGAGTAAGGGAAGAAGAAGGATTAGAATCGTATATTCCATATTTATTACCATTTGAGTTCATCCAGTTTGTTCACCTGGATAGAGCGTATGTTACGATAGATATTAATCATGATAGCAATAGCTACTGCTGTTTCGGCTGCCGAAATGGCAATGGAGAACAGTGAGAAGAAGTAACCTTCCAGTCCGCCGGGAAACAGAAATCGGTTGAATACTGCGAAGTTGATGTCGGTAGCGTTCAGTATCAACTCAATCGAAATTAATATCGCCAATGTGTTGCGACGGGTAAAGAACCCGTAAATGCCGGCGAAAAACATGATAGCCGAGACTATCAGGTAATATTCCATGTGTATCATAATTCTTATCTTTTACGTGCGATTAATAATCCGCCTACGATACATGCCAGCAGCAGGATGCTGACAGCTTCGAAAGGCAACAGGTAACCATATTTGTCGCCGCTCAGCATGTGATGCCCGATAGTCTTGATGTTGACCTCAAGAGGCACCACGTCTGTGGTGGCGATAAACTTATGTTTCAGGGTTATGAATACTACAATAATGGCTCCGCCTATGGTAGCGCCCAGCCCGGCAAGGAACTTGCTGCGTTTCAGCTTTCCCGCGATGTCGCCTTCACCGCTGGTGAGCAGGATGGAGAAGACGTAGAGGACGACGATACCGCCTGCGTACACCATAATCTGTACAGAGCCGAGGAATGTATATCCCAACAGGAAATAGATGCCTGCCGTACCGAAAAGAACGAACAGCAGGTAAGTGGCCGAGCGTACCATGCGTCTGGTAGTTACCGTCAGTATGGAAAATACGGTAATGAAAGCCGCAAGGAAGTAGAATACTATTGTTTCAAGATTGAATTCCATGTTTTTGATTACTAATTATGAATGACTAATTACTTCGCTACTTCAGCTTGGGGAGCGGCGGATTTCTTCTTCTCTTCTACGTGACTGCCCGGATGATTCAGCGTCAGCACCAGTTTGCTACGGTCGAATACTGCATGCTCAAAATTCTGGTCGAATGTAATGGCATCATGCGGACAGGCATTGACGCAGAGCTGGCAGAATATGCACGAACCGAGGTCGTACTCATATTTCGCCAATATCTTCTTTTTCTTACCGTCTTCCGTCTCTATGGTCTCACTCGTCACTTTGATGGTGTCGTTGGGACAAGCCATTTGACACAGGCCGCAAGCTACGCAATGATGCTCGTTCTGCTCGTTGTGGGGCATCGTCAGCGTACCCCTGAAGCGTTCGGAGAGTTTCAGTGTCTTCCGGTTCTCCGGATATTGTTCGGTGGTCTTCTTCCGGCAGAAAACGGTCATAGTGGTTTTCATGCCCGTCAGCAGGGAGCTGACACCGTTTATGAGGCCGCCTATATAAGAGTTATGTTCTTTATTATCTTTCATTATTTTATTGTTTTAGATTTATCCGAATGGGAACTTTGTTCCGATGCAACGTCGGCGTCGGTTAAAAGTGTAATCCGAATACGACAATCAACACCATCAATATCAGGTTTACCATGGAGATAGGTACCAGGTATTTCCATTCAAGATTCAGGATCTGATCGATACGCAAACGCGGGAATGTCCATTTAATCCACATCAGCAGGAACACTACGAAAAATGCTTTGCCGAAGAACCATACAAATCCCGGAATGTAATCCATTACTGCATTGAAACCGTCCAGACCGACGATGTGCAGCGGCATCCAGCCTCCCAGGAAAATAGTGGCTGCAACACTGGCAACGATGAATAGGTTCAGGTATTCTGCCAGATAGAAGAAGCCGAATCCCATACCGGAGTACTCCGTATGATAACCGGCTGTCAGCTCACTTTCTGCTTCCGGCAAGTCGAACGGGCCGCGGTTGGTTTCAGCATTGCCTGCAATCAGATAAATAACAAACGCTATCACTGCCGGAATATGTCCTTTGAAGATGAACCATCCGTCAGCTTGTCCGGCTACGATTTCGGAGAACTGCATCGTACCCATTAAAACAATCATTGTCAGAATGCTCAGTCCGCACGAAAGTTCATAGCTGATGATTTGTGCACCGCTTCGCATGGCTCCGATAAGTGAGAACTTATTGTTGGAACTCCAACCGGCAAGCAGGATACCTACCACGCCGATGCTTGAAGCTGCAAGCAGGAAGAAGACACCTACGTTAAAGTCCAGAACTTCCAGCCCTTTGCTGATGGGCAGACAGGCGAATGTCAGGAATGAAGCGATGATAACCATGAATGGCGCCAGGTTATAGAGAAGCCTGTCGGAGAATTTCAGGTCAATGATTTCTTTGGTCAGCATCTTGATAACGTCGCAGGGCACTTGGAGCAGTCCCCACTTTCCTACACGCATCGGACCGAGGCGGCACTGGAAGAAAGCGCATATCTTACGCTCCATGTAAATCAGAATAATGGCAAGCACCGCATACATGAGGATGATGCATACGCCTATCACTACACATTCGAGGAACACCGCCAGACCTTCCGGCATAAAGGAGGTCAGCATCTGGTGAATCCAATTGGTTACTATACTAAAGTCAAACACGTTATTTAGTTATTAGTTGTTAGTGATTAGCGACTAACAGGTTGCACTGTCAATACTGCAAGGGGTTAATCACTAATCGTTAATCATTAATCAATTAATTTACCTGTCAATATCCGGTACTACATAGTCCAGTGTTCCACCGATAGCGATAAGGTCGGCAATCTTTGCACCGCGACAAATTGTGTCTACGGTAGATACCAATGGAAGCCCCGTACTGCGGAAATGCAAGCGGTAGGGCATTTTGTCGCCATGGCTTTCGAGGAATACCCCGAATTCACCGCGGCTACCTTCTACGGCGGCATAGTAGTTACCTTCCGGTACGCGGATAATCGGTTTCATCTTTTCCTGATAGTTGCCTTCGGGGATGTTGTCTATCAACTGTTCGATGATATTCAGGCTTTCCATGATTTCATCCATGCGGATGAGATAGCGTGCCCAGGAATCACCTTCGGTGCGGATAACTTCTTTAAAGTCCACCTTGCTATACATGCTGTAAGGCATACGCTTACGCACATCGCAAGCCCAACCGCTGGCACGACCTGTGCCTCCGGTGGCGCCGAAGGCTATGGCATCTTCACGAGACAGTACCCCTACGCCTTTCAGACGTTGTTGCGCAATGATGTTTCCCGTAAACACATCGTGGTATTCATGCAGGATGCCGCGCAGGTAAGGAATGAATTCTTTTACCTTTTTCTGGAAGTCGGGAGCAATGTCGGCTTGTACGCCGCCAATTGTGTTATAGTTCATGATGAGGCGTCCGCCGCAGGTTCCTTCAAAGATGTCCAAAATCTTCTCGCGATCGCGAAAACCGTAGAAGAAAGCGGTCAGTGCGCCGAGGTCCATTGCCAGGCAGGAGTAGAAAAGCAAGTGTGAATCGATGCGTTGCAATTCGTCCATGATTGTGCGGATGTACTGCACGCGTTCGCTGACTTCTATACCCATTGCTTGTTCGATGCACATGCATAGGGCATGGCGGTTTTGGTGGGCGCCCAAATAGTCCAAACGGTCGGTTAGAGCCAGTGTTTGCGGGTATGTCAGGCTCTCGCACATCTTTTCGATGCCCCGGTGGATATAGCCGCAGTTGGCATCGATTTTTTCGATGATTTCACCCTCCAGTGACACGCGGAAACGCATTACACCATGGGTTGCGGGATGCTGCGGACCGATATTTACTACATATTCATCATCACCGAAGAGTAGCGATTCTTTGTTCTTTACGGTTCCATCCGGATTCAGCTCCAGCTCGGTGGTTGTATCGACTGTCTCCTCATTATCCATACGCAGAGGGTTTTGTGCTTCAGGATCATCGTCCTTACGCATCGGATAGCCTACCCAATCATTGCGCAGATAAAGACGTCGCATATCGGGATGACCGATGAAAACCACTCCATAGAAATCGAATACTTCACGTTCCAGGAAGTCGGCGGCTTTCCATATGTCGCACACTGAAGGCAGTTCGGGATGTTCCCTGTCGAGGGTGGCGGTGCGAACTGCCACCCGTTTGCCGGTGGCAGTAGATTCCAGCTGATAAACAACGCCAAGTCCTCGTGGAGTGTCGGGAGTATCTTTAGCTGTGTCCGGCTCACCCCAGTCCATGCCTGTAAGGCATTCAAGGAAGTCCATCTGCTCTTCTTGCCGTAGGCGCAGCATCTCGTCATGCAAGGCTGCGGGATTTATATATTTTATTTCCATACTTAACTTATATAATGTCTGGAGTTTAGCAATTAAGGATTATTGATTTATAGACTTATTGATTGATATTTGTACCGTTCTAATCACTAATTTCTAATCGCTAATCATTAATCACAAGTTCTTCTCTTCTTTTCGGTTTACTCCGCCAAAGTATTTTTCGATTTTCACTTTGCGTTGCAACTGCATCATTCCGTAGTAGAATGCTTCGGGTCGGGGAGGGCATCCCGGAATATATACGTCTACCGGCAGGATCTTATCCACTCCATTGACAACGTGGTAAGACTTCTTGAACGGACCGCCACTGACTGCGCAACCACCTACGGCTATCACATACTTAGGGTCGGCCATCTGGTCGTACAGACGTTTCAGCACCGGGGCCATTTTGTTTGTGATTGTTCCACACACCATGATCATGTCTGCCTGACGCGGACTGGCGCGGGCTACTTCAAACCCGAAGCGTGCCATATCATAGCGGGCTGCACCGAGGGCCATAAATTCGATACCGCAACAACTTGTTGCAAACGTAAGCGGCCACAGTGAGTTACTGCGTCCCCAATTAACGAAATCGTCCAGTACGCCGAGGGCCACGTTGGCACCTCCTGCATTAAGTTCCCGAACCAATTTCTCCAACGTTTCGTTGTCTGTAAACTCCTCATAAGGGATAGATTTAATTTTCGGTTTCTTTGTTACTTCCATTCCAAAGCTCCTTTCCTCCAGGCATAAGCAAGACCCAGAACTAAAATGATAAAGAAGAAGAGAACACTAATAAGTCCCTGTGGTCCCATGTCACGCATAACTACCGCCCACGGAAACAGAAAAGCTGTTTCGACATCGAACATAAGGAATAGGATGGCAAACAAGTAGTAGCCTACACGGAACTGCATCCATGATTTACCACGTGTCGGTATACCACATTCATAAGCTTCAAACTTTTGCAAGATGTCGAGCATCTCAAGAAACGAGGTGTCTGCCGAGATATTCTCGACTTTGTACGTCTCGAAGCCGCCCTTGGTCTTAGCGTCCTTTTGACGCCATATCTTTAATGTAAAATTCATAATTTCAATAGCTGTTTAGATTGAATATTATATAGAAATAAGCAATTAGTCTATTCGCCCTATGGAGAATAAAACCAACTGTAATAAATGACGAGCAAAAGAGTCTACTGTACTGTAGGCTAAATGACAATCTTTCTCAACCCATATATATAATAGGAGATAGGATCGTAATAATATGTAGGAGAATGGGATGAGACAGGGTAAGGTGGACTTTGATGTTTGTAATGGTCACAGAAATAAGCGATTAACAAAAACATGCTTTTATCTGTCGGAACATGTGCGACGTCTGTATGACTCATGTCACAGGTTTGCGTCGTATAAAGATTATAAAGACGTTCCAAAGCATCCTGAATCGGACGATCTTGTGATACATAGCATTTCTCCTGCCGATAAGTCGGGGAGGAAACTTTGCACATATCTTCCATTGCTCCGTTAGTTGCACAATGGATGAGCAAAGCCAACACTAAAAGTAGTCCGAATTTTAAGCTTTGTTTCATCTTTCTCCTTTAACGGCTGCAAATATAGAACTAATATTTATACTTTTTGCAAAGTCCGTATGGCAAAAAAGCTTTTTTTAACTCCATATCTTTTAGATTCATTTTTTAGTCAGTATGGTTTCACAAATATCATTTAGAATGGGGTAATTTCTCCATCTTCATTTGTTAAAAGATGCAATAAAAAGAATGATTTACGCTCTTTTTGGCGAATAACACAAAGAAAATACATTTTTTTGCAGATTAAGAAAGAATACATGATTATGAAACGCACACTTTGGTTTATATTTTTCCTTCTAAACTCCTTGTTTTACCTCTATGCAGATAGTGAGAATGATTCTTTGTTGAAGGTGTTAGACAAAGTGATTTCTGAACGTTTGATATATACCCAGAAAAAAGAAGCTACCATAAAAGAATTAAAGAAAAAGAAAGTTGGCCTTAATTCGTTGGAGGATATATACAATTTAAATAAAGAGATTATCCATCAATATGAGACTTTTGTCTGTGACTCGGCAGAACAATATATTCATGAGAATATTGATATAGCAAAAACGATTGGTAATAAAGAATATCTTTTGGAAGAGCAGCTCCGGTTGGCTTTTGTCTATTCTTTATCCGGTTTGTTTATTCAAGCAAATGATATTTTTAAGTCGATAAAATGTGCGGATTTACCCGATCATTTGAAAGCTTTGTATTGCTGGAATCGTATACGTTATTATGAAAATCTCATTAAATACACGGACGATGTACGTTTTTCAAACGAGTATATATCGGAAAAAGAGGCTTATCGGGATACTGTGATGAGCATCTTATTTGACCAGTCGGATGAATATAGAAAAGAAAAAGCTGTGAAGCTTCAAGATAAGGGAAGTACCAAAGAGGCTCTTCTGATTTTGACAGAGATATATGATAAACAAGAGCCGGCATCTCATGGATATGCTATGATGGCTATGGGACTTGCCAGGGCTTATCGGTTGATTGGGAATTATGCACTGGAAGAAAAGTTTCTAATGCTGGCTGCTATGACAGATACAAAACTGGCTGTCAAAGAGAATGAGGCATTATTGACATTGGCAGTTAATTTGTATCATAAAGGAGATATAGACAGGGCTTATAATTATATTAAAGTAGCGTTGGATGATGCCATCTTTTATAATTCTCGTTTTAAGAATACAGTAATTGCCCGCATCCATCCGATTATTGAAAATACATACTTGATCCGGTTGGAAAAACAAAAGCAGAACCTCCGTTTCTATATATTTCTGACTAGCTTGTTTGTGGTAGCTCTTGCTATCACCCTGTATTTTACATATAAACAAACAAAAATTGTATCCCGGGCTAAACGGCATCTTAAAGCTATGAATGAGGAACTGGTCGGGCTGAATAAGAATCTCGACGAAGCTAATCTGATTAAGGAAAAATATGTGGGGTATTTTATGAATCAATGTGCCGTTTATATTAATAAACTCGATGAGTACAGGAAGAATGTGAACAGGAAAATCAAGACCGGACAGATTGATGATTTATATAAGTCATCCTCCCGACCTTTTGAAAAGGAACTTGAAGAACTATATCATAACTTTGATAAAGCGTTCCTTAAATTGTATCCTAACTTTGTGGAAAAGTTCAATTCTTTGTTGAAACCGGAGGAACGTTATAAACTGGAAAAGGACCAACTGAATACAGAATTACGCATATTTGCATTGATACGGTTAGGAATTACCGATGTTGGACAGATCGCTGTATTTTTGCATTATTCTGTGCAGACAATCTATAATTATAAGAGTAAAGTGAAGCGAATGTCTACTTTGGATAGTAATCTCTTCGAAGAAGAGGTGAAAAAACTCGGTTCTTT
>ENA-OPWO01000716-OPWO01000716.1-human-gut-metagenome-genome-assembly--contig:-NODE-716-length-9612-cov-1.358690_pt1 | contig 9612 bp, 6 predicted proteins | sample MGYA00241510_ERZ502012 | MGnify/ENA primary metagenome ERZ502012 (study PRJEB25962, sample SAMEA2041923) | human gut metagenome | biome: human gut; feature: human-associated habitat; material: faeces...
GGCCTTGTAGTTCAACGGATAGAATAGAAGTTTCCTAAACTTTAGATAGGGGTTCGATTCCCCTCGGGGCTACTACGAAGAATCTGTGAGAAGTTGTTTTGTTTTGCTTTCATATCGTATCTGGTTTTGAGTTTAACAATGGCTTCTTTTAAGATGAACGTCTTATAGCTTCTATTTGTTTTAATAATCAATAGAAAAAGCCTCTACCGAATGTTCGGAAGAGGCTTTTTCTATTTTTGGAATTTATTATTCTTCCGTAGTTACTGGTACGACTTTTTTGTTCTTCATCATGTTGTATGCAATCGGAGATGCAATGAACAGTGATGACAATGTACCGATAACAACACCCAAGATCATTGCGAATGCAAAGCTGCGGATTGAATCACCGCCAAGGATGAAGATACACAGCAATACGATCAATGTACTTAATGATGTATTGATAGTACGTGCAAGTGTAGTATTCAATGAATCATTGAACAACTGACGTTTGTCACGTTTCGGATACAGGCCGAAGAACTCACGTACACGGTCGAAGATTACCACCTTGTCATTGATAGAGTAACCGATAGCTGTCAGGATAGCACCGATAAACGTTTGGTCAATTTCCAGTGAGAATGGAACGATACCCCATAACAATGAGTAAGCACCGATAATCATGATGGTATCGCATGATAGAGCTACGATAGAGCCAATACTATATGCGATGTTACGGAAACGGATTAAGATATACAGACCGATAGCGATCAAAGCCAGTACTACGGAATAGATGGCACCTGTTTTGATATCGTCTGCGATACTCGGACCCACTTTTTGAGAACTTACAATACTACCACCAGTGTGATTGTCACGGTCGATAAAGGTAGCTAGAGTGATGTTTTGAGTCAGCACAGGTTTCAAAGTCTCATATAAATATGCTTCGATTTGAGAGTCAACATCGTTTCCTGCATCTTCAATACGGTAGTTGGTGCTGATACGTACAGTTTTCTTATCTGTACCGATAGCGATAACACTAACGTTAGCATCACCGAACTTGCTGGAGATCAATTCACGAATCTGTTCGGGTTCTACCGGATTCTCGAACTGTACCTTGAAGTTACGTCCACCGGTAAAGTCGATACTCTGGCTTAAACCGCGCATGGCAAATGAACCGATACAAACGAGGATGATGGCTACAGTGATGATAAGGGATTTTTTGTTTGTTCCCATAAAATCAAAACGTGTGTTGGTCATCAAGTTTCTTGAAACAGGGGTTGTGAATGTAAGGTTCAATAGTTTGTCCTTGTTCATGAAGTGTTCGTAAACTATACGGGTCATGAACACAGCGGTGAAGAAGGATACTAGAATACCGATAATCAATGTCGTAGCAAAACCACGGATCGGACCGGTACCGAAGTTAAACAGAATGATACCTGTGATGATGGATGTCAGGTTCGAGTCGAAGATAGCGGAGAATGCGTTGGAATAACCGTCAGCAAGTGCTTTCTTCACACCTTTACCGGCACGAAGTTCTTCTTTTGTACGTTCGTAGATAAGTACGTTCGCATCCACTGCCATACCTAGTGACAACACCATACCGGCAATACCGGACATTGTCAATGCTGCCTGGAAGGAGGAGAGGACACCTAATACGAAGAAGAAGTTCAGGAACAATGCACCATTGGCAATCATACCCGGTATGAAGCCGTACATCATACACATATAGATCATCAACAGAATCAGAGCCACTACGAATGAGAATACACCTGCATTGATAGATTCCTGACCCAATGACGGACCAACGATATCTTCCTGTACGATGTGAGCCGGAGCCGGCATCTTACCTGATTTCAATACGTTTGCTAAGTCCTTTGCCTGTTCAGGAGTGAAATGACCTGTAATCTGTGAACGTCCACCTGTGATTTCAGAGTTTACGTTTGGTGCAGAATATACATAGTTGTCAAGAACGATAGCGATAGAACGACCGATGTTCTGTTTGGTCAGCTGTGCCCAACGACGTGCACCGTCAGAGTTCATTGTCATGCTGACAGCCGGTTTGCTGTATTGGTCGAATTCATCTTTCGCGTCTGTTACTACATCACCTTCCAACGGAGCTTTACCGTTGCGTTCGGTAGACTTGATAGCATATAATTCGAACGTCTGTCCTTTCTTGTCAAATTCAGAAGGAGAAACACCCCATTTCAAACGAAGGTCTTTCGGGAGTTCTGCTTTAACTTCCGGCATAGCCAGATATTTGTTGATATCAGCAGTGTCTTTGTAGTTAGCGTAACCGATCACAGGACCTTGTCCGCTAGAGTTCAACTGCAGGATAGCCAACAGAGGGTATTGCTTTTTAATTTCTGCCAGGTTAGCTGTTGAATTATCTTCAGTAGTTGTAGCATCTCCTTTCAGGGCAGCAGCAAGACTGTCGGCAGCACTTACGCTTTTCTTGGCCGGAGTAGCTTCTGCAAGCGGAGCTTCTTTGGTGGAATCTACAGCGGTAGAGTCTGCACCTGTCTCCTGCGCTAATACAGCGCGCAATTTAGCATCAGCAGATTGCATGGCAGGAAGAACTTCTTTAGCTGTATAAGTTTCCCAGAATTCCAGGTTAGCAGAACCTTGGAGAAGTTTTCTCACACGTTCCGGCTCTTTGATACCCGGCAATTCCACCATGATACGACCCATTTTGTCTTCCAGGCTCTGGATATTCGGCTGAACAACACCGAAACGGTCGATACGGGTACGAAGTACGTTATATGAGTTTTCAACAGCAGCTTTTACTTCTGCTCTCAATACTTTTTCAACTTCTGCATCCGATGATTTCTGGTTAACTTTGTCTTTCAACTGTTGTGTTGCGAAGAGTTCGGAAAGTTTTGCGTTAGGAGCAGCTTTGTGGTATTCTCTGACAAATAGCGTGATGATATCATCCTGGCTGTTTACAGCCTGTTTTGCAGCTTCTGCCAATGCATTGTTGAAAGCTTCATCCGGCTTGTTGTCAGCCAGTGCTTTGATAACATCAGGTACAGAAACTTCAAGGATAACGTTCATACCACCTTTTAGGTCCAAACCTAAACTAATCTCCATCTCACGACATTGTTTCAGCGTCCAGTTACCCAACCACACTTTCTCATTGGAGAGAGAGTCGAGGTAGTCTTGTTCCACTTTCGGGTCGCCGTTCGCAATTTCTTTCGCCTTGTTGGTATAATGGCGTGTTACGAAGGAGAAGGAGAGATAGAACACACATACCAGTGTGAGTAATACCGCAAAAACCTTTACAAATCCTTTGTTTTGCATTTTACTTTTAATTTATGATGATTACTTTTTTAATTTAATTTTCAGTTAAATTCTGTCGTACACAAGTTCTTTTTGCCGCATACAAGGCTGCAAATATAGTTTTTTTTTCACATTCATGTGTAATAAGCCCTCAAATATTTGATGTTTAAGGGCTTTTTTGCTGAATTATTTCATTCCTCTGTTTTTCAGTAGTGGTTCCAGGCTTGGTTCCGCTCCACGGAAATTCTTATAAAGCACCATCGGGTCTTCGCTGTCTCCCTTCTCCAATACGTTATGGCGGAACAGGTCGGCGGTGTTTTTATCAAAAATACCATGTTCTTTGAAAGCTTCGAAAGCATCATTGTCCAATACGTTGGCCCATAGGTAACTATAGTATCCGGCAGCGTATCCGCCAATGATATGATTAAAGTAAGTCACGCGATAACGCGGTGCTATTTCGGGAATCAAGTTAAGCTTGTCCATCGCTTCTTTTTCGAATGCAAGCATATCCAGATTCTTTACATCTGTCATCGTGTGCAGGTTCATGTCGAGGATGGCGGCAGCCAGTAATTCGGTGGTCATGAAGCCCTGGTTGAAAGTTTTCTGTTGCAGTATCTTCTCGATGATTTCTTCGGGTATCACTTCTCCTGTCTGATAATGTTTGGCATACATTTTCAGCACTTCGGGTTCAGTCGCCCAATGTTCGTTGATTTGAGAAGGAAGTTCTACAAAGTCACGTACCACGTTGGTTCCCGATGTTCCTTTGTATTCACATTTTGTCAGCAGTCCGTGCAGAGCGTGACCAAATTCGTGAAACAGGGTTTCCACTTCATCCATGGTCAATAAAGAGGGGGTGTCGCCTACCGGCTTGGTAAAGCTGCAAACGTTGCATACCAACGGACGGGTTGTTCCGTGTTGCTCACGATAGTTGCTCATCCATGCACCACCGCTTTTCCCGGGACGTGGGAAATAGTCTACATAGAAGATACCGAGCTGGGAACCGTCTGCGTCTTTCACTTCAAAGACTTCTACATCAGGGTGATAAGTTGGTATGCCTTCCAGTTTGCTTAGGGTGATGCCATATAATTTGTTGGCTACGGCGAAAGCGCCATCGCGTACATTCTCCAGTTTGAAGTAAGGTTTTGTATCCTCTTCAGACAGGTTGTATTTTTCTTTCCGTAGTTTTTCGGTGTAATACCACCAGTCCCATGCTTCCAGTTTTTCTCCTTTTCCTTCCTTGTCCATTAACTTCTGGAGTTCGCCAGCTTCTGCTTTCGCTTTGGGGAGTGCATAGCTCCATAGATTATTCAGAAGGCTCATTACGTTGTTGGCGTTCTTTGCCATGGTTTCATCCAGGACGAAGTTTGCATAACAGTCGAAACCTAATAAGTTCGCTTTTTCCAGGCGGAGAGAAACGATCTTGCGGATGTTTTCCTTGTTATCGTTCCCGTCGTTGTTGTTGCCGCGGTTGATATAAGCTTTGTATATTTGCTCCCGGAGCGGGCGATTTTCAGAATATTGCAGGAAAGGCAGACGGCTGGCATTGTGCAGGGTGAACAACCATTTTCCCGGTTGTCCGGCTGCTTTCGCTTCTTCGGCCGCACTTTGGCGGAACCATTCAGGCAATCCTGCCAGATCTTCTTCCTTGTCAACGAAAAGTTGGAAGGCATTATTCTCATTCAGCACATTGTTGCTGAAAGTGATGCCAAGTGTAGAAAGCTCCTTGTTGATTTCGCGGAGGCGAGTTTGGTCCTTTTCGCCAAGGTTCGCTCCGGAACGGATAAATCTTTTATAAGTCTTGTCCAGCAGACGTTCTTGTTCCGACGTCAGGTTCAATGAATCTTTCTTTTGGTAGACATCGTTCACCCGTTTGAATAGTTTCCCATTCAGGGAGATATTGTCATTATGTTCCGAAAGAACCGGTGCCAGTTTGATGGAAAGTGCGGTCAGCGAATCAGTAGTTTCCGCATCTGTCATATTGAAGAAAATGATGCTTACCCGGTCTAAGATGGGTGCGCTGTTATCCAAAGCCACAATCGTATTTTCGAATGTCGGAATTTCCGGGCTTTCGATGATGGCTTCGATATTTTGATTCTGTTCTTCTATACCTTTTAGAAAGGCAGGTTCATAGTGCTCTAATTTAATCTTGTCGAAAGAAGGAACACCATACTCGGTTTGAAACTCTGTAAAGAAAGGATTGCTTTCTGTTTTCGTAGCACAGGAGTACATCATACAACTTACTGCTAAAATGGTTAGTGTCTTTTTAATCATCATAAGTGTTTTTTATTAGAGTTTTCAGTTCTTATCGTTTACTGATATAGCACCAGATCGGGTAATGGTCTGATGCCTTGATAGACCGGTCTACCGTGCAATTGTAGGCTTTCAGGTTGGGGCTGATCAAGATATTGTCTATGCGGAAATAGAACTTGTTCTGATTGTAGGAAATACCCAATCCTTTACCGGACTGTGTGAATGCATCGTCTAGTTTTTGAGTCAGGATGCGATGGGTATATGAGATAGAACCGTCGTTGAAATCGCCGCATACTATGGTTGTCGGATATTTACTTTCTGCAATGGTTTTAGCCACAGAATCTGCTTGTGTAGCCCGGATAGCCGATGCTTCCGCCAGTTTTCTTATTAATTGCCTAAGTCCGGTTTTTACTTTCTTGGCATTCGGGTCTTTAATCATATCCTCATACATCCCTCTGTCTTCTTTGGTGAGTTTGTTGGATTCCAGGTGGTTGTTGATTAATGTAAGAGTGTCGTTATTCACATTCAGTACATATTTCATGGAACCGTTATAATTACTTTCATATTCGATGGGATGTATCGAGAGTATGGGGAACTTAGAGAAACAGGCAAGTTGCACATCTCCTTTCCCTTGTTGGTGGACGGATTGGTAAGGATAGGCTTTCAATGCTTTTTTAATGTCCTGTTCCGTCAGGTATTTCTTGTTGGTAGCGGTGTTATATTCTTGCAGACAGATAATATCGGCGTTACTATCTACAAGATAAGACAATACCGGGTTTTTTCCATCTTTCTTCTCCAAATTGTTGAAACTCATTACGTTGTAGGATAGGATTTTGATGCTTCCTTCCGGTATGGTTTTAGTGGTGGAGTTAAAAGGAATATAAGTCCGTATCTGCGGAATACAAATTAGAAAACCGATGGCAGGCAAGAGCGCATAGCGGTAGTTGACGAATGCCCAGAAGCCGATAAAAATCAGATTAATCGTCAGGAATATCGGAAATGCAAGTCCCAAGCTGGAAGCAAGTGGATTTATTTTCGGGTTAAGGTAAGGGCTATAAGCGCTTAATATCAACGTTCCCACGAAGAGAGCGTTGACAGCAAGTATCAGATATGCGACAAATTTGCCAATATGTTCCATTCCTTTATCTTTTGCTTGCGTCGAACAAGCTTTTCTTTTCTTCAGTTGTCAGACTGTCGTAACCGGATTTCTTTAGTTTTTCCAAAATACGGTCCACTTCATCAGACTGTGCTTTTTTGTGGGCATTGTAATCATAATCCTTCTCGCGACCGGTGGCACTGTTTCCATAGTGTACCTTCATTTTCGGTTTCCGTTTCCATGTTTTCTTTTGAAACAAGGAGGTGAAACCATCCAGAATCCAGTTGATCCAGGAAGTCAAATCAGTTCCTTTACTTAGGCTGGCGGCAAACCAAAGTCCTGCAAGAGCACCGCCCAGGTGGGCGATATGTCCTCCGGCATTACTTGAGGTGATGGATAATACATCGATTCCGATAACAACCAGTGCCAGATATTTGAGACGGATAGCACCGAAAAGAAAAAGTTGCACCCTGTAATTTGGTTCACGATAAGCCGTAGCAGCTACGATGGCTAATACGGAAGCTGATGCTCCTACCAATGTTGCACCCGCCACTTGCGAACTGAATAAAGGAAATACATTGTAGGCAACCATATACAGTAAACCTCCACAGATACCTCCTAATACATATAGTCCTCTTAAATGTTTGGCCGAGAAAAAGTAGAGAAACAAACTTCCGAACCAATACAGCCAGAGCATATTGAATAAAATATGCAGGATGCCGGCATGCATAAACATATAAGTAAATAGCGACCACGGTTGATGCATAAACCCGATAAAGGATGCCGGTAAGGCAAATATACCGAATATGTCGGAGGTACTTACTTCAAAAAGTCGCAGGAAAACGTTAATCAACGTGCCGATCAGAAAGATGCCTACGTTGATATAAATCAGTTGGATGAAAATATTTCCTCTTCTGAATGTCTCCTTTAAATCAGCTATAATATGTCCCATTGTTATTGCTTTTTTTTCTCCAATACAAAATCAGGATTAATCCGAATAACATTCCTCCCAGGTGAGCAAAGTGAGCAACATTATCTCCGGTGCTGTTGGCAAGCCCTGCCCATAATTCGATTGCGGCATATCCTATCACGAAAAACTTCGCTTTGATAGGGAAAGGCAGCGGAAAGATGAACAGTCGGTTATTGGGAAATAGCATACCAAATGCCAGCAATATGGCGTAAACGGCTCCCGAAGCACCTACGGTGGTCAACATGTTCAAGTATTGCTCCATAGAAATAACGCCATAGCCTATCAAATTTACTTGTGTATGTTGGCTATATTCTATCACATATTGAATATACTGCACTCCTTCCTGGATAAGTCCCGCACCGATACCGCAGAGAATATAGTAAAAGAGGAAACGTTTGGGTCCCCAGGTTTGTTCGAGAATCGGTCCGAACATAAAAACGGCAAACATATTAAAGAAAATGTGGCTGAATCCGCCGTGCATAAACATATAAGTGATAAGCTGTGCCGGATTAAAGTCACTTGCAAGGAAAAAATGTAATCCCAGATAATTCGTTAAATCCAGGCCGTAACGTTGGGCTACGATTGTCCCGAAAAATACTAGTACATTGATAATTATCAGGTTTTTAGTTACAGTTGGCATCATTTTAATTTCTGAATATTTAGATAATAGACGCAAAAGTACGAATAAATTCTGTTTTAAAGCATGAAAAACGCTTCCTATTAGCTCTTTTTCAATAATTTGCTGCGTTTTTTTTATGTTTTTATTTGATATGTTGTTTTGTTCGGCTATATTTGTGGAATCAATCCATTGTGGGATAATCTTTTGTGTAACATATATATTAATTAATCATTTTACGTATTATGAATAAGTCTGATCTTATTAGCGCAATGGCTGCTGAAGCTCAAATGAGCAAAGCCGATGCAAAAAAAGCACTTGATGCTTTCATCACTTCAGTTACTAATGCTATGAAAGCTGGTGACAAAGTATCTCTCGTAGGTTTTGGTACTTTCTCAGTAAGCGAAAGAGCTGAAAGAACTGGTATTAACCCTTCTACAAAGGCAACTATTACTATTCCTGCTAAGAAAGTAGCTAAATTTAAAGCTGGTGCTGAATTATCTGCAGCTGTTGAATAAGATAGATAGTTGAAAGAAATTAAGAGAGGAGACGTGATGCGTCTCCTTTTTTTGTATCTTTGCGCGCAAGAAATAACTTGATTATGAAGATAGAAGATAAACTTGTAGCGTCCGTTATCAGCGGACTCAAAGCACTTTACGGTCAGGAAGTCCCTGAAAAGATGGTGCAAATGCAAAAAACAAAGAAAGAATTTGAAGGACATTTGACGTTGGTGGTATTTCCTTTCCTGAAGATGTCAAAAAAAGGACCGGAGCAAACGGCACAGGAAATCGGTGAATATCTGAAGGCAAACGATCCGGCTGTAGCAGCGTTTAATGTGATAAAAGGGTTCTTGAACCTGACTATTGCATCGGCTACATGGATTGAGTTGCTGAACGAGATTCAGGCAGATGAACAGTACGGCTTAGTGCAGGTCACTGACGCTTCTCCATTGGTGATGATTGAGTATTCTTCTCCCAACACCAACAAACCGCTTCATTTGGGCCATGTACGCAATAATCTTTTAGGAAATGCGCTGGCTAATATAGTGGCTGCCAACGGTAATAAGGTAGTAAAGACAAATATTGTCAATGACCGTGGAATTCATATCTGCAAGTCCATGTTGGCATGGCAGAAGTACGGAAATGGTGAAACTCCCGAATCATCCGGCAAGAAGGGAGACCACTTGATTGGCGATTACTATGTTTCCTTCGACAAGCATTATAAAGCGGAAGTGAAAGAACTGATGGCCAAGTTCCAAAGCGAAGGCATGAATGAGGAAGAAGCCAAAGCCAAGGCGGAAGCTGAATCTCCTTTGATGAAGGAGGCTCGTGAAATGCTGGTAAAGTGGGAGGCCAATGACCCGGAAGTACGTGCGCTCTGGAAGAAGATGAACGACTGGGTGTATGCAGGTTTTGACGAGACCTACCGTAT
>ENA-OPWO01000717-OPWO01000717.1-human-gut-metagenome-genome-assembly--contig:-NODE-717-length-9611-cov-1.734408_pt1 | contig 9611 bp, 10 predicted proteins | sample MGYA00241510_ERZ502012 | MGnify/ENA primary metagenome ERZ502012 (study PRJEB25962, sample SAMEA2041923) | human gut metagenome | biome: human gut; feature: human-associated habitat; material: faeces...
AAATTAAGGCGGTATGGCCATGAGACGTCGATCGAGAACATGCCTCGGTGAAGCCCATGAACAGGGTGTCGATGTTCTCCATGGACAGCACTGTTTTGGAGACCACGATATACATCAGCGAGGCGATCTGCTCCCGGGTGTACTTCTTTTTGACCGGGTGGCTCAGGATGCCTTTTTTGACATAGTTGCTCACCATGGACGGGGTGAGCTCTACCCCGCAAAAGGTGCGGAAGCAGGCGGTGCAGATGCGGTATCCCTGATCAATACACTGACAGGAATGAAGATTGATATCAACAGGAAGACTTTTGCGCTTGCAAATAAAACCGGTGGTGTTTCCGGACCGATCGTGAAACCGATTGCTGTCCGTATGGTTTATCAGGTTGCACAGGCAGTCAATATCCCGATCATCGGAATGGGCGGAATTTCCTGCGCAGAGGATGCAATTGAGTTTATTCTTGCAGGAGCCAGCGCAGTATCTGTGGGTACTGCAAATTTCCACAATCCGGCAGTGACACTGGATGTGATCGATGGAATTGAAGCGTACATGAAGAAGAATGGATTCAATTCCGTAAAAGAGATGGTTGGTATTGTAAAATAAAACAGATACAGGAGGCATAACATAAGATGGAACAGTATAAACAGGAATTTATTGAATTTATGGTAGACAGTGAAGTTCTGAAATTCGGAGAATTCACCCTTAAAAGCGGAAGAAAGTCCCCGTTTTTTATGAATGCAGGCGGATATGTGACAGGTTCTCAGTTAAAGAAACTGGGTGAGTACTACGCACATGCCATTCATGATAAATATGGCGATGATTTCGATGTGCTTTTCGGACCTGCATATAAGGGAATCCCGTTAAGTGTTGTAACTGCAATTGCATTCAGCGAATTATATGGAAAAGAAATCCGCTACTGTTCAGACCGTAAGGAAGAAAAAGACCATGGTGCAGATAAGGGAAGCTTCCTCGGAAGTAAATTAAAAGACGGCGATCGTGTAGTGATGATCGAAGATGTAACAACATCAGGTAAATCCATGGAAGAGACAGTACCGAAGGTAAAAGGTGCGGCTGATGTGGAAATCGTCGGTCTTATGGTTTCTCTGGACCGCATGGAAGTCGGAAAAGGCGGCGTGAAGTGTGCCCTTGACGAAGTCCATGACCTTTATGGGTTTGAAACAAATGCGATTGTTACAATGAGAGAGGTCATTGAACATCTTTATAATAAAGAATATAAAGGAAAAGTAATCATTGACGATACATTGAAAGCCGCAATCGACGCATATTATGAGCAGTACGGTGCAAAATAAGCAAATACAGGTAACAGCGATTTATAAATAAGATATCATGATCTGCGAAAGCAGATCATGATACTGATGAGGACGATTATGAACGAAAAAATTTATAAAACCATGTCTTCCACAGGAGCCTGCAGTCTGACAGTCGGGATCATTGTACTGGCAACGGGAATCGTAACAGGGATCATGATGATCGTAAACGGTGCAAGACTGCTGAAAAAGAAATCAGAGATATTGATATAAAAGGCTTCAGAAACAGGAGAAAACATTGAAAAAAGAAACGAAGCATATCATACGGACACTGGGAACCATTTTGTTTATCCTGTATGTTCTGGCACTGATTTATTTTCTGTTCTTTTCAGAAGAATACGGAAGAGCAGCAATGGAAGAAAGACAGTACAGATATAATCTGATACCGTTTGTTGAGATAAGGCGTTTCTGGGTATACAGAAAACAGCTTGGACTTATGGCGGTAGTTACAAATCTTTTTGGAAATGTAATTGGTTTTCTTCCATTTGGATTTATACTGCCGGTTATTCTGGACAAAATGAGAAGCGGATGGCTGATCGTACTGGCAGGATTTGGGCTTAGTGTTACGGTAGAGGTCATCCAGCTTATTACAAAGGTTGGGTGCTTTGACGTAGATGATATGATATTGAATACAGCAGGGGCGGCTCTTGGATATCTGCTTTTTTTTATCTGCGATCACCTGAGGAGAAAAATTTATGGCAAAAAGATATAGATATGCGTTTGCAAAGAAAAGAGAGGCACAGCAGGGAAAACTGTCAGCAGTGCTGGCGGCTGTTTCACTGGTTTTATTTGTGACTGCAGTTTTGCTGGCATTTTTTTTGCAGGGACAATACGGATATATTGTAGGCGGGATCAGTCTTTGCGCAATGCTTCTGTCTGTATATGGATTTGCGATGGGACTGAAAAGCTTTTCAGAAGAAAACCGGACACACAAAGCAGGTATGATCGGCTCTATTGCAAACGGAATCATAATGATCGGATGGCTGGGAATCTTTCTGATGGGAATTTCCGGCTGATTAACAGGGAAGTCTGATAGAAAAAGGAGAAATATAGTTTGGACGAATGGGTTATGGAACGGTATGAACTGGCGAAAGAAAGAATCGCTCAGATACCGGACGAGAAAATGGCAGAAGAACCGTACTGCGATTTTTTTACAAAGGAAGCAATGTTTTTACAGCAGGTGATTCATGTGATGGACCATGGAATTGCGGGGAAAAATCTTGAAGAACTTCAGGAACAGAATCATGAATTATATCAGGATATTCTGCCCGAAAATTATGAAAATTCTTATGGAAATCCTGCATATGCACAGAAAATGCTGGGAGAATACGGAAAAGTATTTACCTTTCTTTATACAGAGCTTCATGGCACGATTGCTTATGCGTTTGAAAAAAAAGCATGGGATCTTACGGTTGTACTTGAATTGTTTCTGGAAATCTATTCTGCATTTACGCAGGAAGAAATTCCTGCTGAGAAACAGGTGAAAGAAATTCTCGTTTCCTATGTGAATGACTACTGCCAGGATATGGTGGAAAATCGGATCAGAGAGGCGATTGATCCTGAGAATAATTTTGTGGTTGAAATGATCATGGATTCTGATCTGAGCGATCTGAGTTATCTGTATCAGTCCGGCGAATATGTATCGGAAAATGAACTGAAAACAGCAGAATTTATGAATTCACTTTCCCAGAGGGAAATTGATGAGATGGCACGTACTTATACAGAAGGCTATCGGATGGGATTCATCACAGGAAGAAAAGATATTACAAAGAAGAAAACGGTTAATATACGTTATCATCTTGGCTTTGAGCGTATGGTAAAAGCGGCTGTTCTTCAGTTCCGGGAGATGGGGCTGCAGACGGGTATTTACCGCCATGCACTTCATGCGGTGAACAGACGGAATCAGTTCAGAAATGGATTTACAGGAGGAATTGCAAATCCGCAGTTTGATTATGACCACAGACAGGACAGTGCGCTGTTTCTGAATCCGGATTTTGTAAAGCGTAAACTTCGTGCCATGCAGACTTCTTATGATGAATATGCAGATCTGGCAGATGTACATGGCGGACCGGCTGTGATCGAGACATTTGGAGAGAAGCCGTTTTCACCGGTAAGTAAACCGGAAAGCTGGGCGTTTACAGAAGCACAGCAGAAGCTTCAGCTGGAACTGGACAATGAATCCGGTCGAATCACAAATCGTTATATCAAAGGTGAGGAAAGAAGTTTTACGATCATTGCTTATCCGATACCTGAGATCGGAGAGGATTTTCCGGAAATTTTCCGCGAGATCGTAAAGATCAATACATTGGATTATAAGAAATATCAGAAGATCCAGCAGACGATCATAGATACTCTTGATACCTGTGAATGGGTGGAAATCAAGGGAAAGGGAGAGAATGAGACAGATCTGCTCATTCATCTTCATACATTAACAGATGCGAAAACACAGACAAATTTTGAGAACTGTGTGGCAGATGTAAATATTCCTCTGGGTGAAGTATTTACTTCACCGGTGCTTGCAGGAACAGGCGGAATGCTTCATGTTTCAAAAGTATATCTTAACGGACTGCAGTTTTGTGACCTGAAGCTTGTGTTTGACTGCGGACAGGTGATCGATTACAGCTGTTCTAATTTTGAGACAGAGGAAGAGAACCGTAAATATATTGAAGATAATATTCTGTTCCATCATCCGAAACTTGCAATGGGAGAATTTGCAATCGGAACTAATACAACAGCTTATGTGGCAGCGCAGAAATATAATATCGCAGACAAACTTCCGATTCTGATCGCGGAGAAAATGGGACCGCATTTTGCAGTTGGTGATACCTGTTACAGTTGGTCAGAAGATACTCCGGTCTATAATCCGGATGGTAAAGAGATCATCGCAAGAGACAATGAGATTTCCGAGATGCGAAAAGAAGACGTCAGCCTTGCTTATTATGGATGTCACACAGATATTACGATCCCATATGACGAACTGGGAAGCATCCGTACGATTGATGATGAGGGGGATATGATCTCTATTATTGAAGATGGAAGATTTGTCCTTCCGGGTACGGAAGCTCTGAACGAGCCGTTTGGGGAATAAAGGCATTTTCCTATTAAGTTCGGAATACAAAAAAATTTATTAGTTCGTTAAAATATTTCTTTGCATTAATTTTATTGACAGAAAAAGGGAATCTTAGTAGAATCTACGGTTAGAGAGGGTTTTGATAAAATCTTTTCTGACCGTACTTTTTTTATCAATAAAATAAAAACAAAGTCCCGGACAGATAAAATCTGGTCTGTCTGAGAATACTTGAGAAGAAAAGGAGAATAATCATGGCAAAAGTAGGAATTGTGATGGGCAGCGACTCAGATATGCCGATCATGAGCAAAGCAGCAGACATTCTGGAGAAACTGGGAATTGATTACGAGATAAAGATCATTTCCGCACACAGGGAACCGGATGTCTTTTTTGAATATGCAAAAACAGCAGAGGAAAAAGGCTTTAAAGTAATCATTGCAGGTGCAGGAATGGCAGCTCATCTGCCGGGAATGTGCGCAGCAATCTTCCCGATGCCGGTTATCGGAATTCCTATGCACACCACTTCTCTGGGAGGAAGAGATTCCCTTTATTCTATCGTACAGATGCCGTCAGGAATCCCGGTTGCAACAGTCGCTATCAACGGAGGCGCAAACGCAGGACTTCTGGCAGCTAAGATACTTGCAACATCAGATGAGGAACTTCTTGCAAAATTAAAGGCTTACAGCCAGGAATTAAAAGAACAGGTGGAAGCAAAAGACGCAAGATTACAGGAAGTCGGATATAAAAATTACTAAAAAATAATTACTATACACGAAGTGAACGGTAATAGAAAATAATCTGAAATTGAGAGTAGAAGACGGAGGATAATTATGGATTACAAGACCGCTGGAGTAGATATTGAAGCAGGATATAAATCAGTAGAGCTGATGAAAGAACATGTAAAGAGAACCATGCGCGAAGAAGTGCTCGGAGGTCTGGGTGGATTTTCCGGAGCATTTTCCCTTGCTAAGATCAAAGAAATGGAAGAGCCGGTACTCTTATCCGGTACAGACGGATGTGGAACAAAGGTAAAACTTGCGATGGTCATGGACAAACATGATACCATCGGAATTGATGCAGTTGCCATGTGTGTCAATGATATCGCATGTGCAGGCGGAGAACCATTATTCTTCCTTGATTATATTGCATGTGGTAAGAATTATCCGGAAAAGATCGCAGCTATCGTAGGCGGCGTTGCAGAAGGCTGTGTGCAGTCAGATGCAGCTCTGATCGGTGGTGAGACAGCAGAACATCCGGGATTAATGCCGGAAGATGAATACGACCTGGCTGGTTTTGCAGTAGGTGTCTGCGATAAGAAAGATATGATCACAGGAGAAGATTTAAAAGCCGGAGATGTCCTGATCGGTATGGCTTCCACTGGCGTTCACAGCAACGGTTTCTCACTTGTCCGTAAAGTATTTGATATGACAAAAGAATCCCTTGATACTTACTATGATGAACTTGGAACAACACTTGGTGAAGCTCTTCTTGCCCCGACAAGAATCTATGTAAAAGCATTAAAGAGCATCAAAAATGCAGGTGTCCGCGTACACGCATGCAGTCATATCACAGGCGGCGGTTTTTATGAAAATATTCCGCGTATGCTTAAAGAGGGAACACGTGCAGTTGTGGAAAAGAACAGCTATCCGGTACTTCCAATCTTCAAACTTCTTGCTGAAAAAGGCAATATTGATGAACAGATGATGTACAATACTTATAACATGGGACTTGGAATGATCCTTGCTGTAGATGCAGCAGATGTGGACAAAACAATGGAAGCGATCAAAGCAGCAGGTGACACTCCGTACGTAGTAGGACGTATCGAAGATGGTGAAAAGGGAGTGACTTTATGTTAAAAGTCGGTGTACTGGTTTCAGGAGGCGGCACGAATCTGCAGGCTATCCTGGATGCCATTGACTGTGGAAAGATTACAAATGCAGAAGTTTCTCTGGTTATCAGCAATAATCCGAAGGCTTATGCGCTGGAGAGAGCAAAGAATCACAACATAGAAGCTGTATGTATTTCCCCAAAACAGTTTGAGAACAGAGAAGAATTTCACAGGGCACTTCTTGCGAAGCTGAAAGAAAGTGGTGTAGAGCTTATCGTTCTGGCGGGATTTCTTGTGGCTATTCCTCCAATGATCGTGGAAGCGTATCCAAATAAGATCATCAATATCCACCCGTCACTGATTCCGTCTTTCTGTGGAGTGGGCTATTATGGATTGCATGTACATGAGAAAGCTCTGGAAAGAGGCGTACGTGTGACAGGTGCGACCGTACATTTTGTTGACACAGGTACAGATACAGGTCCGATCATTCTTCAGAAGGCCGTAAAGATTAAATCTGATGATACCCCGGAAGTGCTTCAGAGACGTGTTATGGAGAAAGCGGAGTGGAAGATTCTTCCGAAAGCTATCAATCTTATTGCCAATGACAAAGTGAAAGTGGTGGATGGAAGAGTAGAAACAGAGGAATTTGATACAGAAGAGTAGATAAAGGAGCAAAAATAAAATGAAAGTCTTGATCATAGGCAGCGGTGGAAGAGAACATGCCATTGCATGGAGTGTTTCAAAGAGTCCGAAAGTGGATAAAATTTATTGTGCACCTGGAAATGCAGGGATTGCAGAACTTGCAGAATGTGTAGATATCGGTGCTATGGAGTTTGAGAAACTTGCTGATTTTGCTCAGGAGAAAGCAATTGATCTTACCATTATCGGTATGGATGATCCTTTGGTTGGCGGTGTGGTAGATGTATTTGAAGCACGTGGTCTGAAAGTCTTTGGCCCGAGAAAGAATGCAGCTATTCTTGAAGGCTCCAAAGCGTTCTCAAAAGATCTGATGAAAAAATACAATATTCCCACAGCGGCATATGAGAATTTTGATGATCCTGAGAAAGCACTGGAATATCTCCGCACAGAAGCCAGATTTCCAATTGTCCTGAAGGCTGATGGTCTTGCACTCGGCAAGGGAGTACTGATCTGTCAGGATCTGAAAGAGGCAGAAGATGGCGTAAAAGAGATCATGGAAGATAAGAAATTCGGAAATGCCGGAAATACCATGGTCATCGAAGAATTTATGACAGGACGTGAAGTCTCTGTGTTATCATTTGTAGATGGAAAAACTATCCGTACAATGACATCCGCACAGGATCACAAACGCGCTCAGGACGGTGATCAGGGATTGAATACGGGCGGAATGGGAACTTTCTCCCCAAGTCCGTTCTATACAGAAGAGGTAGATGAATTCTGCAGGAAATATGTATATCAGCCGACAGTGGACGCAATGGCTGCAGAAGGACGCCCATTTAAGGGAATCATTTTCTTTGGTCTTATGCTTACCGCAGATGGCCCGAAGGTATTGGAATATAATGCACGCTTCGGAGATCCGGAAGCACAGGTAGTCCTGCCACGTATGAAGAATGATATCATTGAAGTAATGGAAGCTTGCGTAAATGGAACACTGGACCAGGTAGACCTTCAGTTCGAGGATAATGCAGCAGTGTGCGTAGTACTTGCAAGTGATGGATATCCTGTAAAATATGAAAAAGGTATCCCAATGTACGGCTTTGAAAATTTCAAAGGCAAAGACGGATATTACTGCTTCCACGCAGGAACCAAACTGAAAGACGGTCAGATTGTTACTAATGGTGGCCGTGTTCTGGGAATTACTGCGACAGGCAAAGATTTAAAAGAAGCAAGAAAGAATGCATATGAAGCTACAGAGTGGATTACATTCGCAAATAAATATATGCGCCATGATATTGGAAAAGCAATTGATGAAGCATAAAAAATATTGATGTTTAAAAATAAACAGGAGACAAGGCTGGGATAAAAGTCCCATTCTTGTCTCCTGTTTTATGGTTGGCAGATACTTCTTCTGTCCAAAATGATCTCGATGTAATATTTTTTGAAAGAACGATAGAATCCACATAAATTATTTTGCATAAATAATACGAGCGATTTCCTTTACTTTTCATGCAATCTGTTATAAAATAGAAAAGTGCTGTAAAGCAAAGCTACAGATTGAGATGAATTGTAACGTAGCAGGAACAGCAAGGAGAAAGTTACTGTTCAGCATATGCACAGTAATGGGAGAAATATTATGAACAGGAAAAGTCAGAAAGAGATTCAGGTGACGACACATATGGTGCGCCAGTTTCTGCAGGAGAATGAAGATACCGGTTATCGGGATTTTCACAGCAATCTTCTGCCGGGTGTGGATAATGTTATGGGAATCAGACTTCCGGTGTTGCGAAAATTTGCAAAGCAGCTTTCTGGTATGGACTGGCAGGAATGGTTTGAACAGGCGGATGACCAGTGGTATGAAGAAACGATGCTTCGCGGATTGGTGAGTGCTTATGCAAAGATGGAATGCAAAGAACGCTTAACATATGTGGCAAAATTTGTGCCGGACATTAATAACTGGGCAGTATGCGATTGCTTTTGCAGTACATTAAAAGATGCAGATAAATACCAGACAGAATACTGGGATTTTATTGAAACGTATTTTACTTCGAATAAAGAATACGAAGCAAGATTTGCGGCAGTCATGCTTCTGGGACATTTTGTGAAGCGTGAATATTTGAAAGAGAGTATCAGACGTCTGGAGAGTATCACTCAGCAGGGATATTATGCAAAGATGGCAGTGGCGTGGGCAGTATCTGTATATTTTGCGGCATTTCCGGATGAGATGCTGACATACTTGCAGGACGGTCACAAACTGGATGAATTTACATATAAGAAATCACTACAGAAGATCACAGAGTCTTATCGTGTTGATAAGGAAATGAAAAAGATCATAAAAGAAATGAGACAGAGAGGATAAAATAATGGGAATCAGCAAAGAAGAAGCAATCAAGGAATTACAGAACAGAGAGACAGTATTTGTTGCATACTCACAGGCTACCAAACTGCCATATGTGAAATGTGACGAAGAGACTTATAATGACCAGGCATGGATTTTTTCCACAGAAGAAGGAATCAAAGAATTCGGCAAAAAAATGCTGGAAGAAAAGGTTCTTCTTATGGGTATGAAATTTACCAAGAAGGATTATCCCAGATTATATGGAACTTTCTATGCAATTGGCGTAAATACAGTTGTATGGGTAGATGGTGAAGATAAAATTGAGATTGATCTTCCGGATGTTGCAAAACAGGCAGATATGAGCAAGATTGAGCCGGCTAAGAGACCGCTTCTGAATCCTACACTGGAGCTTTCCGGCA
>ENA-OPWO01000721-OPWO01000721.1-human-gut-metagenome-genome-assembly--contig:-NODE-721-length-9576-cov-1.154185_pt1 | contig 9576 bp, 5 predicted proteins | sample MGYA00241510_ERZ502012 | MGnify/ENA primary metagenome ERZ502012 (study PRJEB25962, sample SAMEA2041923) | human gut metagenome | biome: human gut; feature: human-associated habitat; material: faeces...
AAGCTGGGATACCAGCGAAGTAATTCCGCCCACCATAAATTCTTCTTACCATAAAGTCCGCGCAGGAAAGCCACGCAATAGCCGAAGCAGAGTGCTGACTCAAGCGTTATGATAATAGCCATGTTTTGCAATGCTTCCGTGTTCTGCAGATAATCAGCAATCTGTGTCTTTGACTGGAGAATAGCATACTGCCAGGTGCCGGCTACAAAAAGACCGGCTATCAGGCTGTATATTACGGTTTGCCAAAGTTTCCAGAAACTGAGTTTGAAACTGCAGTTAATCACGATAAACAGCATTAATATGTGAATGATTAACTCCATATTACATTACTTTTTCCGTTTCTTTTTAAGTATTAGCAACATGACAACAAATGCTACCAGAACAATACCTGTGATAAGGCCTCCATTCAAAGAATTTTGCTCTTCCTGTGCCCCTTGTACGGCATCGCTCGATTGTTTCTTCAATACCATGCCTCCTTTGGTCGCTTCTCCGTCCAGGGTGGCTTGTTTCATTTGTTTCAGTTCCTTGTTGTAGTTGGCTGCGGTTTGCGCATCTACTTGAGAGGCGATGAACTGCTGTAATTTGGCATTGTCTCCGGTAAATCCGCTGCCCGAAGGACCGAATTGTCTGACAAGGTCTGTATGTAGTTTGGCAATATTGGAGAGTTGTTCCGGAGAAGCTTTCCAATATCCTTTGCGGGCAGTTTCCATCATAACGGCAGTCACTTCCTGTAAAGCTGCGGGATTCTGTTTTTCAAAGAAGTCTTTTACATTCAGTTTGTATTCGTCTTTGACATATACATCATATATATTATCCCAAAGTTCCTTGTCGATAGCGGCAGGTTTCATCACGTTCCAGCCATACGTATTGGTTACAGTCTGGGCAACCTCGCTTGCTGCAGAAGCACCGCCTTTCATTTTCTCTTTGATATAGGTAGGATTCAGAATCGTTGTACGGCTTTCTACACCGACTGCTTCTTTAAGTTCCTGCATTTTCATGTTGTTGCGGTTCCGGTAGTCGCTAAGATAAGCGTCCGGGTCTTTACCGGTAACATTGCGTACGGCAAGATTCATACCTCCCATGAATTCATATACGTGGTCGAGGCTCAATGCTCCCCAAGTGTTACTTTGGCGGGGCTGAACGACAACATCAGTACTGTTCAATGCTGCTTCAAAGGCAAATTTCTGAAAGACTTCCCAGTGTTTTTCGTCACCGTAGAAGGCTCCCATATTGTTGAGGTAAGTATCTGCAATTTCCGATTCACTTTCCCAGCGGTCGCCGGATTCCACCATTCCTTGAATTCCTGTACCATACATGCCATTAGCACCTCCGAATACTCGGAAAGAAGCCATTTCGCGGGCATCTTTCGGACTGACACCTTTTTCGGTCAACACTCTTTCAGCTTCTACCACACTGGCAGCTACCTGATTTTCAAACTTGTCGTCTTTCGCTGCCGCAGCCATTTCTACTGCACGGTTAATCAGGAAGAGGCGGGAAGCGGCGATATCACGGAGTTGTCCGGAAGTCTGAACTACTACGTCGATACGTGGACGTCCCAGTTCGGCTGAAGGAATCAGTTTTAGATCACTGACACGACCGAATGCGTCACGAACAGGTTCTACTCCCAGCATATACAGTACTTGAGCAATAGTAGCCCCACCGGTTTCTATAAATTCGGAAGACCAGAGAGTATAACTCACTTTACGTGGGATTGAATCATTGTGACGTTGCTTGTAAGTATCAATCGTTTGTTTGGCTAAAGCGATACCTTTTTCCCAAGCGGATTCTGTAGGAGTTGCTTCGGCATTGATAGCATACATATTACGTCCGGTTGGTAAAGCATTCGGATTAGCAATCGGATCACCTCCGGGAGTAGGAGCGGTGTATCCACCTTTCAATGCATTCATCAGACTGCTTAACTCTTCTTCGGGACTTTTCAGAAGTGCGTTCTTGTAGTTGCCTACATTCTTGATTGTACGCTCTACTTCAGCGATGGCAAGTGCCAGTTCGATTTCTTCTTTACTGTATTCTTTCGGAGCTTTTCCCATAGCGGCCATCATGGCAGCCATACCTTGAGGCTTTTCTTGCTTTCCACTGTTTCCCTGTTTGTCAGAAGATCCGGCAGCTTTTTCTTTATTAGCTTTCATTCCGGCTTCCATTTTCTTCAATGCTTCCGGACTTGCTCCCATAGACTTAGCCATTTCCATTGCTTTTTCAGGATCCATGTTGGCGCCCATTTTCTTCATGGCCTCTTTCATGCTTTCGGGCATTTGACCATGAGGAGAACCCTCTTTGGAGACAGATGCCGGATGTCCTTTACCTGCTTTCTTTTCGTCGGATTGTTCACTCTTTGCCGATGCAGCCATCATCATTGCCATCATACCTTTCGGAGCATTGCGGTCTGCCTCTATTTGACGAGCCTTGGCTAGTTCCTGTGCGGTGATACCGGCTGTACGACAAATCAGTTCATCTGTGGCCAGTGCAGGATTAGCGAGCAACTTTTCTACCAGATGGCGAGCAGGAGTCAAGTACTGTTGTGTAAAGAGGCTGCGGTGCTTGCTAACGGCATCTGTCGCTTTACCACGTTGCTTGTCAAGAGCCAGCAGGCTGTATGCGATAGGTTCTGTAGCCATTGCATAGACGGAAGAAGTGATCCGTTCCGCTTCATAAGGAACTCCCATTGTGTAGAGTTGTCCGGTGATTTTCTCGGTAGCCAGTTCTTCTGCGAAGTTTTCTACACGGGCGATTTCATCTTCCGTATATGGTTTGTTGGCAATGCTGTCCAAACCTAAATCACGGTGAATTCCCATTTTCACAGTCAGCGTTTTGACAGCTAATGATTCCTGATCTTTATTCTCTTTGTGAGAGTTATTGTAAATCTTGATTTTTTCCATCAGCTCCCGATAAATACCACGCACACTGCTTTCAAGGAAAGGAGGAGTGAGGTACGACTGTATGGTGGCATACGAACGGCGTTTAGCCATCATTCCTTCACCAACATTACCAATAGAGTAGATATAGAAGTGCGGAACTGCTCCAACCAGGCGATCCGGCCAGTCGTTGCTGCACAATGCCACTTGTTTTCTGGGAGTAAATTCAAGACTTCCATGTGTACCGAAATGGATCAGTGCGTCAGCCTTGAAACCATGTTGCATCCATAGATAGGAAGCAATATAAGTATGAGGAGGAGCCATATTAGTGCCATGAATCACTTGGAAGGAGTTGTCCCCGCTTCCGGCAGCATTTTGTGGCATTAAGACTACATTCCCGAATTGCAGACGGGCAATACCCAATTTACCGTCGTTAGTCGCCATATAGTTGCCGGGGAATTCGCCGAAAGCATCCACCACTTCCTGATATTTTTCAGGGCGGAGTGACTCTTTCACCCAACTTTCATATTGATCTTTGGTGATAAGTTCGGGATGTCCTTTTTGCATAAAGTCATTAAAGGCTCCCTCTGCGTAAGAGTTGAACACAGCGCCTTGAGCCTGTATCATTTTACCCAGTTCTTCAGCATTTGCAGGCAGACCGGATATGTTGTATCCTTCCTGTTTCATGCGGACCAGAAGATTGTATAGGGAAGGAACCACCTCCATACCGGCAGCGGTCAATGCATTTTGCCCCGGACCTTTATAATAGTAGATAGCTACCTTCTTCTCGCTGTTCGGCTTAGTATTCAGATTCAAATAATTATTGATTGTGGATACGAAAGTCTTCAAGCGTTCGGGTACTGCATACGAATGGCGCAATCCTTCTTCATCCTCATATTGTGCAAAGAGAGCGAAAGGACGGATGGCACCGTCGATTTCCGGAGTCACGATACTTTGTGACATAAATCCTCCTGCCATTCCCATCGGATCTTTCTCCCATTCGTCTACCAGGCTGTTGATGGTGAGCGGAGCAAACAAGAGGATATTCTTAGCTTTCAGATAATCCACCATTTTGTCTCCCATGCGTCCGTGTGCCATGTTGATGATTGCGTCTGGCTGCACTTCGTCAATAAATGACATGAATTTCGTCATTGACTGAACCGGATAAACATTGTAACCTTCTTTTTCAAGAGCCTCAATAAGTCCGGTGGCATCAGCCATTTGTCCGGTTATCATGATTTTACGTGCTCCTTCTTTATAAAGACGGTTGTCCTTCATGAATTTCTCATAATTTGCCACGGTGAGGAACTCCAGTTCATCATCCGGGTTGGTGAGTCCGGCGTGATAGAGCATGTCGCTGGGTCTTTCTGCCGGGTCTTCCACTTCCGGTATGGAAGAGATTTTACCGTCAATAGCTTTACGGATATAATTCAGCATATTCCGGTAGTTGGTCTTTCCTCCGTTGGTCAGATAACCTCGTATCAGATTCTGTTGTACGCTGTCCAGATTACAAATGTTGTTGGCCGGGTTGGTAGCCATGGAAGTATATACAGGAATACCTTTGTCGGCAGCCTGTTGTATTTGTTGACGTTGTTCCTCGATGATACGCAGACCCATTCCGTTGATGAATACCATGTCGTAACCGGTCAGACGGTCGAGGTTGTCGAGCGATACTTCACTGAGTTTGATGGATGAATTGTCGTTGGCTTTCGATATACTTCCCTGCTGTATGGTCTGGAAGTTGATGAAAGCAATCTTTGTAGGACTGAACCAGATATTCCATACGGACATCCCTATCAGAGCTGCAGCAACGGTGCATACACCTAAGATGATTTTACTTTTCTTTTTCATTTCTCTTATTTTTAGCTTTGTATGTAGTTTTATCTTTTCTATTTTCTGAAGAACCTGTCTACGTCTAATGCAAGTCCGATGGAGAAGTTGGTTCCCCGGGTATAAGGAGAGTTTGCATCATAATAGCTTGGAACATAATTAAATATGTTGTTGACGGCCATATTCAGGCTGACTCCTTTCCAGATCCCTTGTGTCAACGTCAGGTTCCACATCGTATATCCCGGATAAGTCACTCCGGTAGTCCCTTCATCCGGATTATTGCCCACATATTTATTGGTTTCTACTTTGGATAACGCACGTCCGTTCAGGGAAAGATTGAATTGATAATTATCCCATGATTTGCCGTATTCGATACGTGCGGTCGCTGAATGTGGGCGGGTACTGGAGAATTTCATTTGTCCGTCGCGCATAAACTCGTGGAGGTATCCGTAAGAAACACGTATTCCCAGACCACAAGGATATTTGGCGGAGGCGTTGATATCCACACCGGCGATGTCTACTTTCTCTGTATTGATATATAGCTGTGCCCATCTTCCGTCAGTGTCGCGGAATGAAGTCAGGTCGATCCGGTCATTGACAAGGTTGTAATATCCTGAAACGGTAAAATTGTAACGGTTCTTGGTATATTCCGCCGAGAGCGAGAAGTTGTGGCTCGTCTCCGATTTCAGGTCGGCATTACCATAAATCATCATGGCATTTGCCATGTCGAAGTTCATATACATTTCTTTGAGGGTAGGAGAGCGGAATCCCTGTGAGTATGAGCCACGGAGGGAGCAGTTGGCTATTTTGTACATCAGTCCGATGTGCGGAGATATATGACGTACGTTAGATTGTGAGAAATAGTCGAAACGTACCCCGCTGATTACGTTGAAATGTTCGGTCGGGTTCCAGTCGAACTGTCCGAATGCATCTGCCGAGTGCATGGTATAACTTCCATTGTTGGTAAATTGATAAGACAATAGATAGTCACGCATATAATCTCCTCCTACGGTCAGAATGTTTTTATCGTTGAAGGTGTAATTGTAGAGTGCGCGTACGCTATGTTGCACATTGCTGTAATCGCGGACATCGTATTTGTATGAGGTCAGATAATCACTTTTATCATATTGGTCGAATGTATAGGCAACTTCCAGATTACTCATGATGTTGAAATCATAGTTGGCTTTCAGACCTCCGCTGAAATCACGATAACGGTCTTTGCTGTCTCCGGTCTTATCCCGTTCGCGGAAATAATAACCTCCGCGTGCAGTCAGTTTCAACTGTTCAATCGGTCTGTAAACAAGACGTTCTTTCACATTCCATGTGCGGTTTCCGAAGATGGTTGTCACATCTCCTTCCGGTACGTCGTAAGAATCGGACATTGTATGTTGCACATTCGTCTGGCTGTTGAATTTACCGGCTTTGAAACTGAAAGTTCCGCCATATCGTTGGTCGTTATGTTCACCGAAGCGGCTGTTTACATTTAAATTCCATGGGTCCTCGGAATCACGGGTGATGATGTTGATTACGCCACCTACTGCACTGGAACCATAGAGAGTAGAGGCAGCCCCTTTTACAATTTCTACCCGTTCCACGTTATCGAGGTTCAATCGGTTGTAGTCGACGTTGTTTAAAGTTTCCCCTGCCAGACGTTCGCCATCTACCAGGAAGAGTACAGAGTTTCCTCCGAATCCCTGCATATTGATAGAAACCTGCTGATCCATTGAATAGGAAAATTCAATGCCCGGCAGTTCCGATTGTAATAATTGTCCTACGTTGGTTGCATCTACCTTCTTTATATCGTCTGCTGTGATTACACGAGTGATGATAGGAGCATCTTTCAGTAATTTGGGAGTACGTGTACCTGTGACAACCACTGTTCCCAGGTCAAACTGATCTTCCGATAAGCGGAAACTTAGTCTTTTCTCTTTCCCTACAGTCAGTCTTTTTTCTTGTGGCTGATAGCCTATATACGAGGCGGTGATGAGGTATGTACCGGTTCCGGGGAGTTGTAATGTATATGTGCCGTCGACGGATGTGACGGCTCCGGTTCCTTTACCTTTGATGGAAATCGTTGCACCGGGGAGAGGTTCCCCTTCTGTATCAGTTACACGTCCGCTGATGTGATAAGTTGAGTGTTGTGCTAATGTGGTGCAAGTTGCTATAAATGAAAAAAGCAATAATGATATTATAAATGTAGGTTTCATTCTTGTTGATTGGTTTCATTGTTGTTGTCCTCGAACTCAAGCGGATACTGGAAATTGAAGTCAATATATCCTTTTATACCTCTGGCATTCATGTAGTTGGTAAAACGGATCGCGGCGTATGTATTGTCTTTCAAACGTATCAAAAAAACTTGGTTTGACATGGTGTATACCGGAGGCATCGTTGCGGTATTAACGTCCAGCCAGCTGGAAAGAACAGTATTACGGTAAGACTCTGTGTAGATAATGTTTCCGTCCATCATGCCCGACATGTCAATAGCTATTTTATCGGTTGTCCATTCATCTTCTACAAAATCTTCCGCTTTAGGCAGTTTACCTGTTGCTTTAAACTCGTCGATACTTGTGTAAGTTGTTTTGTAGGTAGCACCCTCGTTGGTTTTTATATCATAACGATGAATAGCGAAATCCCACTTATCAGGAATTTGACTCTCATATTCCTCTCCGATTTTAACGGTGGTAACCGTACGTTCCGAAAGGTTAATGTAGGCCCATTCTGTATATTCAACAGTCTTGACTTGTGAAAAGCTATTCTCCTTGATTTCCATCTCCGTTTCGATGGGGGCATCATAAATATTTTCAAATATTCCATTACAAGCAGAGAGCGACATTGCCGCTCCCAGTACTATAGTATATTTGAAAATAGCGTTCCTGCTTCTTTTCATTGCTTATTTAATCGTTTATTGTGCGCTACTTTGAGTATTACTTCCCGTAAATTCTGCTGTAATTGGCATTGGCATCTCTCCTGGTGAGAAAACTGTATTAATGGTGATCGTTCCATTTGCTAGAATCGTACCGGTCAAACTTTTGCCATTGATAACGAGATTACCTCCTGTCGTTTTCTCCGTATCGGCTTCGAAAGTGTCTAAGCTAAGTGAATAGCTGCCGTCATTGTTAGCAGTTACCTTTACTCCACTTACTGTGAATTCTGCAAAGGTAGCCATAGCACCTCCTGTCTTATCGAATCCGCTGATTGTTATGTCTACAGTACTACCTGTTGGGTTTTCAATCTTTACTTGGCAATCTGTAGTAGAGCCAACTTCTCCTCCTTGTACCTTAAGGCTCAAATTAGTTTGGTATTTATAAGTATCTTTTATATAATAACCAACAGGAGTTTCTCCTTGTATGAAATCAATCTCCATTTTTCCCATAGGTACAGGAATATCAACATTGGCTTTCAAACTTAACACTTTAGAACCATCTACACTACCTTCTAATGTGTAGTCGTAGCTACCGCCTGTGCTGCCGCCCATAGACATGGCAACTTCACCGGAACCGCTGAAAGACTTATTAGAAGAAAGTTTTAAATTATTCAGAGTGAAATCTCCAGATCCGGATTTATATACTAAATTGATGGTACCATCTTCGTTGGCAGTGATTGTTGCTGTGGATTCATCACCCAACAAATAATCAGAGAACATATTGCATGCGCCGACTGAATAACCTTTATAAGCTCCTGCTATTTCTTTGGCAAAGTTAGGTTCATCGTCGTCGTTGTCGCTACAAGAAACGAAAGTAGAAGAAAGAGATAGTGCCATAAGGGCAACCATCCAAAAGTTTAAGATTTTCATACTTAATTTTGATAGATAATGATTAATTAAATTTCCAGCTGCAAAGTTACGGGGATATATATACGGGGGAAATACCTAAAAGAAATGAAAAAATGAGAGGCTTTAATTATATGTAGGTATTGGGAGGAGTGGATTAACTCGTTATTTTTGCAGTCTTTTACTAAATTGATGATTAAAAAATTAAAATGAGAAGAAAATGAAAGGCGGCTACAGTAGAAAAAGTGTATTGACAGGGATTACTTCTTTCCTGATTGTATTGTTTACTATGCCGTTGGGGCATGCATTAATGATTTTTATGGAGCATGTGCTCTCATCCACAGCTCTTCACTATGCGGCTTTCACGATGGGAGCAGTAGGTCTGGTGATGGTGATTATTGGAGTGTTTGCAAAAGGAGATACACGACAGACATTATGGGGATTATTCGGAGGACTACTCTTCTGGACCGGATGGGTAGAGTTTATCTACGTATATTATGCACATCGTTATGAAGTGCAACCATTGCTGAACGCTGCCGGTGAAGTCGTGACAAAACCGGAATACTTAATCATGCCTTCCTCCTTCGGTTTTTGGGTGATGTTTATGTTGATTTACATTTTCAGTATAAAAAGCGGATGCGACTTCTTTACCTATCTTCAAAAAGTCTTTTTCCGTAAGAGTACCACCACGATTGTAGTACGGCCGATGACACGTCATACATCAATTGTTACTTTTATGGAGTTAAATCTCATCATGTGGACGAGCTATCTCGTGCTACTCTTCTGTTATGATGAGAATTTTGTCGGCGAGCATAGCCCTGTTACTGCTATAGTTGCTTTCGGCTGTCTGGCAGGTTCATTTTTTATGTTTAAACGCCTGTTGAAAATCACTCAATGGGGATATGCCATGCGCTTTTCTATTGCTACGGTAGTAGTGTTCTGGACTTTTGTAGAAGTATTGGGACGCTGGAATATCTTTCATGAAATATGGGTAGAACCAATGGCATATACAACAGAGATGATTACGATACTTTTGGCTTTTTTAGCTCTGTTGGCATTTCTGTTCTACCAGTCTGCTAAAAAGAAGAATAGTCATAACTAAAATAT
>ENA-OPWO01000724-OPWO01000724.1-human-gut-metagenome-genome-assembly--contig:-NODE-724-length-9563-cov-1.306479_pt1 | contig 9563 bp, 7 predicted proteins | sample MGYA00241510_ERZ502012 | MGnify/ENA primary metagenome ERZ502012 (study PRJEB25962, sample SAMEA2041923) | human gut metagenome | biome: human gut; feature: human-associated habitat; material: faeces...
GGCTATCCCTTCGATTCTTCCATTGCCGTCGTAGACGGTAAGTTTGTAGGTCTTCCACTTGACGAAGTCAACGAAGATAGCAAAACAGACGAACGTATCAGCGCATGGGCTGAACAAGTGAAACAAGAAATTAGCTAATTTTACCTTAACATAAAAAGAATACTTTGCATCATGACAACTGAAAGAATCATCCCCGGCGAAATCCGAATTTTTCTTAATCATATTTATGAGTTTAAGAAAGGCGTACGCAACATGGTACTTTACACAATGAGTAAAGAGCACGAAGAATTTGCCATCCGCCGATTGAAAAATCAAAAGATCAGTTATATGATACAGGAAGTAGGTACCAATAAAATCAACCTGTTTTTTGGAAAGGCAGAATGTATGGAAGCCATGCGGCACATCATCATCCGTCCTTTAAACCAACTGACTGCCGAAGAAGATTTTATTTTAGGAGCCATGCTGGGATATGACCTTTGCCAGCAATGCAAACGATATTGCAGTAAAAAAGAAGGTATAAAGATGGCAGTTTAAGCGATAACCTTAGCATAAGTTTAGCTTTGTTTGTATGTAGTTTGTCTGAGTTGAATCGTTTCTGAAAAGGTAGTTTCCTGATGGTAGATATACTCAAGGAAACTGGTTGTAGAAGAAACGATTCGCTCAATTACAAACAAAATCGGTGACACTATGAAATAATAAAGACAACTCTACACACTAACAACAGACAAAGGTGTATATCAGCAAAAATTATCATACTGAAATACACCTTTGTCTGTTTTATTTTATCTACTACTATATTTTTTTTACTCTTTAGATTAAAATTACCTACATATACTGAATTTAAGAAACAACTATGCCTAATATTAGGTATTGCCACATTTTTTAACCTCATCTAACTTTGCAGCCGATAAAATTATTAAAAAGATGAGAAAAATAACAGCAATCGTTATTCTTAGTCTCCTACCTTCTCTTACAATTCCAGCACAGGAGACAAAAGAAATTTCCAAAAGTAGTAATTCTTCTTCTACAGAAGAATATACAAAATTCCGTTTTGGAGGATACGGTGAAATGGTCGCTAATTTTAAAGATTATGGCATCAACCGTTTCTATGGAGGAAACGATGGTAATCCAAAGAAAAACAGGAATACCATTTCAATTCCCCGTTTCGTTTTAGCTTTTGATTATAAGTTCAATTCCAAATGGATACTCGGTGCAGAGATTGAGTTCGAATCTGGTGGAACAGGTACAGCTTTCGAATTAGAAAACACCGAAAACGGTGAATACGAAACAGAAGTTGAAAAAGGAGGTGAAGTAGCTATCGAACAATTTCACATCACACGTTTAATTCACCGCTCCCTCAATGTACGTGCCGGACATATTATTGTTCCGGTAGGATTGACTGACGCACACCATGAACCGATCAATTTCTTCGGAACTTCACGCCCGGAAGGTGAAACAAGCCTTTTGCCTTCTACCTGGCATGAAAATGGTCTGGAAATCTTTGGTTCTTTCGGAAAAGGGTATGCAAGCTTCGATTATCAAGCTATGGTGGTAGCAGGCCTGAACCCTAATGGATTCGATCGTAACACATGGGTAGGTAGTGGCAAACAGGGAATCTTTGAGGAAGACAACTTCACTTCTCCCGCGTATGTATTTCGTTTAGATTATAAAGGAGTTCCCGGTTTACGTGTAGGTGCATCATTTTATTATTGTGCAGATGCAGGAGCCAACTCTGATAAAGAACAGACTTATGCAAACTATGGAAAAATTCCGATAAGAATCTTCACCGCAGATGCACAGTATCGCAATAAATATGTAACGGCACGCGGTAATATCTTATATGGAAATTTAGGAAATTCATTAGGAGTAAGTCAGGCAAATGTCAAATTATCCAATAAATCGCCTTACAGCCGTCTGGCTCCGGTAGCGAAGAATGCCGTAAGTTATGCAGCAGAAGCCGGCATTAATATCCGCTCGGTCTTCGGAGGCAATAAAAAGATTCCGGTAATCTATCCATTTGCCCGCTATGAATACTACAACCCACAAGAGAAAGGGGAAAAAGGGCAAACGATGGAAAAACGTTGCCAAGTAAGTATGTGGACAGCGGGATTAAATTGGTACGCTTTGCCAAACTTAGTGATAAAAGCAGACTATGCAACCCGCCAGATTGGTACAAATAAAGTTTTTGGCGTATCAAAGTCATACAACAGTGAAAACGAATTTTCTATTGGAATTGCCTATATAGGATGGTTTATTAAGAAATAACAAATAATCAATTATTTAATTTTTATATGATGAAAACAAAATTCTTTTATGTCGCAGCCCTAATATTGGGATTAGCATTCACAACAACTTCTTGCAGCAGTGATGATGACAACCCAACAGTAGATCCTGCCAATATTGATTACACTCCTGAAAACGCATCAAGCTGGCATAACTACATGAGAAATGTAGCAGCACTTCTAAAAACAGATGCAACCAATCTCTACAACGCATGGAATTCAAGCTATAAAGGAGGTGAAAGCTATGCTTCCCTGTTCAAGGCTCATAGTGGCTCTCCTTACGCAAGCGCCTTGAGCTGTGTGGAAGAAATCGTGGATAAATGCGCGGAAATTGCCAATGAAGTCGGTACTGCCAAAATTGGTGACCCATACAACTTGTATAAAGCCGGAAATACTGAAGAAGCATTATATGCTGTGGAATCCTGGTACAGCTGGCATTCTCGTGATGACTATACCAATAACATTTATTCCATCCGGAATGCATATTACGGTTCTTTAGACGGTAATATAAATGCTAATTCTTTATCTACTGTTATCGCCGGTGCTAATTCATCATTAGATACCAAGATAAAGAATGCTATCCAAAAAGCGGCAAAAGCCATTCAGGATATTCCGCAACCTTTCCGTAATCATATTCCCAGTAACGAAACGGTAGCAGCTATGGATGCTTGTGCAGAGCTGGAAAGTATACTGAAGAATGACTTAAAATCCTATATTGCAAATAATAGCAACAATATCAATACGGACGCAGTACTTAATCCTGTAGTAACACAATATGTAGATGCAGTAGTAGTGCCTACCTACAAAAGTTTGAAAGAAAAAAATGACGCTCTCTACAATGCAGTAATAGCCCTTGCAGACAATCCGTCAAATAGTGCTTTTGAAACAGCTTGTGATGCTTGGATCACTGCCCGTGAACCATGGGAAAAGAGCGAAGCTTTCTTATTCGGTCCGGTAGACGAAATGGGACTTGATCCTAACATGGACAGCTGGCCTTTGGATCAGAATGCTATTGTACAAATACTGAATTCTCAAAGTTGGAGCGATCTCGAATGGAGTGAAGGTGATGATGAAGCTGCTGTCGAATCGGCACAAAATGTACGCGGTTTCCACACATTGGAATTCCTTCTCTACAAAAACGGTGAACCACGTAAAGTACAATAAAGCTTTATCTTAGCTAAGATATTATTGAGAAGTAAAGGTTGGAATTCAATGATCCACCTTTACTTCTTTGGTATGTTTAAAACATATTATTGAAACAAAGTCAATAAACAATGAATCACTTTCTAAAATATTCATTCTCTTTCTTTTGCCTGTTGGCATGCTCTGCCTGTAATGATGACGGAATTGACATATTGGATATCGAGATTCCGGAGGGCTATGCTCTATCAGCCGGAACATCAACTATTTTCTTGAATTCGTCTGTTGCTTATGACACGCCTGCAGATTGGATAACAGGAGCATACGATGTACGTTTCACCCGAGGTGACAGACTATATGACGATGTACGTACAAGCAACAACGGTCATGGCGGCGGACTTGGTCCCGTTTATGCCGGTTATTCGTGCGGCAGTTGCCACCGGAATGCGGGACGTACCAAACCCTCTTTATGGACAGAGGGTGGATCGGGCAGCTATGGATTCTCTTCCATGCTAGTCTACATATCCCGTAAAAACGGAGCTTTCTTTCAAGATTATGGACGTGTGCTTCATGACCAGGCAATCTATGGAGTGCAACCGGAAGGCAAACTGTCTGTGGAATACACTTACGAGACATTTTCTTTCCCTGATGGAGAAGCCTACACACTTTGCAAACCCAATTATACTATATCTGAATGGTATGCCGAAGAAATCAAACCGGAAGATTTGTTTTGTACCGTACGTATTCCATTACGCCATGTAGGCATGGGGCAAATGATGGCACTAGATCCTGTTGAAATTGAAGCACTTGCAGCAAAAAGTAATTATCCCGAATATGGAATCAGCGGACGATGTAATTACATCACCGAACGCGGAGTGAGAAGTCTGGGATTGTCCGGCAACAAAGCTCAACATGCCGATTTAACTGTAGAATTGGGATTCTCCAGTGATATGGGCGTTACCAACAGCCGCTATCCGGAAGAAATCTGTGAAGGACAAATACAAGTAAACCAAGGTAGCATGATGGGGCTTTCTTACGACCAACTGGATGTCAGCACAGAAGAGATGGAAAACGTAGATCTCTATATGCAAAGTCTTGGTGTTCCCGCCCGGCGTAATGTAAACGATCCGCAAGTAATCAAAGGGGAACAGAACTTCTATAAAGCCAAATGTCATCTCTGTCATGTGACCACTTTACACACTAAGACACGTGGTAGTGTTTTATTAAATAATACTCAACTCCCGTGGTTAGGCGGTCAAACGATTCACCCTTATTCTGATTATCTATTACATGATATGGGTTCTGAAATTATGGGAGTCGGACTGAACGACAACTATATAAGCGGGCTGGCACGTGGAAACGAATGGCGTACTACCCCTCTTTGGGGAATCGGCTTACAAGAAAAGGTCAACGGACATACTTATTTCTTGCATGACGGACGTGCCCGCAATCTGACAGAAGCCATCATGTGGCATGGCGGAGAAGGAGAAGCATCAAAGAACTTATTTAAGAATATGAGTAAGGAAGACCGGGATGCGCTGATTGCATTTTTAAATTCACTTTAAACTAAAAGTAGTATATATAAAGTAATTATGAAGAGATTTATAATCATTGCCATGCTGACTGCCATAATGCCTTTGGCCGCTATGGCACAACATGAAGAAGATACAGAAAATGGTGTAGTATCATTAGCTGGAAGAGAAGGATTCACTATCGAAACCAAGAAAGGAGATTTTGTATTCAAACCCTATCTGCTCGTACAGACCAGTGCAAACTTCAATTGGTACGACGATGAAGGACTGGATAAAGCATACAATCAAGATAACATAGCCAACTCCGGATTTTCAGTTCCTTACGCCGTACTCGGATTCACCGGAAAGGCTTTCGATAAAGTATCTTTCAACCTTTCCATAAATGCGGCAGCCAGTGGAGGCGCATTACTTCAACAAGCCTGGTTTGATGTTCAACTGAAAAAGCAGTTTGCCATCCGGGTCGGTAAATTCAAAACTCCGTTTTCACATGCCTACCTGACAACACTGGGAGAAACATTGTTACCTAGTTTGCCAGTATCACTGACTGCTCCCGTTATCCTCCCCTATTCTTTGAATGCGGTAACACCCAATATTGGCACCGGATTCGATTTAGGTGTAGAGATTCACGGTTTGGTAGCTGATAAATTCGGGTATGAAATCGGTTTATTCAACGGTACGGGTGCAGCGGTAAATACAGCAACAAAAACATTTAGTGATGACTGGCACATTCCGTCTTTACTGTACGCCGGACGTTTCACCTATATGCCTAAAGGAGTGATGCCCGCTACACAGGGAAATCCGAACAGGCTGAATGAAGACAAAATCATGTTTGGTATTTCTACCTCTATCAATGTAGAAAGTGAAAATGAAAGTACCAATGATTATCGTGCCGGATTGGAGTTTGCAATGCTAAAGAACAAACTTTACCTGGGTGCTGAAGTCTATTATATGAATGTTGGCTTCACAAAAAGACAAAAGATTTCCGAGTCATATAACTACCTGGGCGGCTATGTACAAGGTGGTTACTTCGTTGCCCCCCGTCTGCAAGCAGCTGCACGCTATGATTTCTTCAACCGTAACGGAATGGACACCAATGGTTTTCTAAATATGCCAGCCGTGGGTATGAACTATTTTTTCAAGAACTGTAATCTGAAGTTACAAGCGATGTACCAGTATATTGCCCGTAAAGGTCATGATACCCAACTTGATCGGGATAACGACGATTTAGGTTTGGCAGTACATTCGGCCAGTATTCTACTTCAGTATACATTCTAAATAGCACAAGAAAGGATTTGTTTATGAAAAAATACATTCTTTTCGGAGGTTATCTACTGTTATTGGCATATATCACATCATGCGATGACGGACGTATTTACGAAAAGACAGAGACCCTATCAGAAGAAGGACGCACGCTGAAGATGAGCGGTAAGATCAATGGTATCAGTAAATGGCCCGATGGTTATAGTGTTGTAGTGGCAGGCTTCAATGATGAGAGCGAGTATGCCGTTGTCACCAAAACAATTCCGGCGGTCGAAGATGATGAGATCCAGGTTACGATGACAGGAGTCAGTGATAAAGTAACCACTATTGAATTGTGCGTTATTAATAAATTGAGAAAACGAGTTATCAGTTTTCAGTCAATGGACGACCTTACAGCAGTTGACGACACCATCCTTATGGATGTGGGAACTGTAAATGTAGGTATGTACCATGGCATTCAAGAAAAAGTATTTAATACGACATGCGCACACTGTCATGGCGGAAGTAGTTCGGCAGCAGCCAACCTGTATCTGACAGAAGGCAAAAGTTACGAGGCACTGGTCAACCGCCCGTCGAAGAAAGTAGATGGCATGTTACTCGTCAAGCCGGGCAGTGCGCAAGAAAGCGTATTGCACACATTATTGAATACCACTATTAGTTCAACCTGGGGATACGATCACTCAAAAGAAATAGTATCATCTCCGATTTTGACCCTTATTGACGACTGGATCAATAACGGTGCGCAAGAATAAATAGTTATTTACCCAACTGATATGAACAACAAAAAACAACAGAATATTCAGTCTGAAAAGACGCTAACAGAGATTTTTAAATATAATGCAGGAGGAGAAGCTTCAGAGTATCATATTATCATTCATTCTACTAAACCGGAAGATACATACGAAGAACAGCTGAATGCAGTATTAAACACCTACGATTATTTACTTACCCAAGAATTGAAAGGAGCAGTTGCCATCCTCAAACGTTATTTCCTTAGTGACGCTGCCAATCAGGCAGATACACTACTGGCATTGACAACCGAAGGTTCGGACTGCGCACTTTCCATTGTGGAACAGCCCCCGCTGGACGGAACAAAAATAGCCTTATGGGTTTACCTGTTGACAGATGTACAGACACAAGTCTTACATAACGGGCTTTTTGAGGTGAAACACAGTGCCTATCGCCACTTCTGGGGCGGTAGTGCATTCAATCGTGCCGCCAATTCGGAATACCAGACCCGTCTATTATTGAACGACTATGTGATGCAACTCATGGAACAAGGTTGTAAACTGGCAGACAATTGTATCCGTACATGGTTTTTCGTGCAAAATGTAGATGTGAATTATGCCGGAGTAGTGAAAGCACGTAATGAAGTTTTCGTCACCCAAAACCTGACAGAAAAAACACATTATATTTCCAGCACAGGCATCGACGGCCGGCATGCCGACCCGAAAGTACTGGTACAAATGGATACTTACGCCGTAGCAGGAATGCAACCGGAACAGATTCATTTCCTCTATGCTCCTACCCATCTGAACCCAACTTATGAATATGGAGTAAGCTTTGAACGTGGCACGTATGTAGATTATGGAGACCGCCGACAGGTATTTATTTCAGGAACGGCAAGTATCAACAACAAAGGCGATGTGGTATATCCCGGCAACATCCGCAAACAGACAGAACGAATGTGGGAGAATGTGGAAACCCTGTTGAAAGAAGCGGACTGCACGTTTGAAGATTTGGGACAAATGATTGTATATCTGCGTGACATAGCCGACTATACAGTTGTTAAAGCAATGTATGACAAACGTTTCCCACATACTCCTAAAGTATTTGTTCATGCTCCGGTATGCCGTCCCGGATGGTTGATTGAGATGGAATGTATGGGAGTGAAAGAATGTAAGAACAAGGAATACGCTCCATTTTAATATCATAAAAGATTATACAGTTGAAAAGGTTACTTATTATCTTATATATCTGTCTGGTGGGACTACTCGCTGTGACTACTTTCGTAGAACAAGCGTATGGGACAGATTTTGTAGAAAGAAATATATATCATACATGTTGGTTTTGTTGTTTGTGGGGAACAATTGCCACCATTGCACTTGTTGCTCTCATCCGACGCGCTTTATGGCGACGGTTCCCCATATTGTTGTTTCATGGCTCTCTCCTCGTTATCTTGGTGGGGGCCATGATTACGTTTATCGGAAGCAAAAAAGGATACGTACACTTGCTTCCGGGGGCAACGATAGACAGTTTCCTGGAATCGGAAAGCGGCAGAAAAGCTGATCTGCCATTCACAATACAACTAGATAGTTTCCGTATAGCATACTATCCCGGAACAGAAGCACCGGCAGACTACATCAGCTATATCACCTCTTCCCGGACAGAAAAATGTTCTATTACACGAACAGATTTCAATGAATCGTATATTTACATCACAAGGTTTCCGTTTCTATCAGTCATCTTTCGATGATGACGGAAAAGGGAGCTGGCTGACTGTCAATTATGATCCATGGGGAACAGGAGTGACTTATGCAGGATATATCCTGCTCGGTCTCTCCATGATTTGGCTACTATTTTCCCGCAGTAGTGATTTCCGACGCCTGCTAAACCACCCGCTACTTAAAAAAGGAGGTGTATTTATACTGTTTATTTTCTGCCTTGCAGGTAACATGCAAGCACAAAAAAAACTCCTTCCTGCATTGAAACGAACACAAGCGGACAGTTTAGCACAGGAACAGGTTATTTATCACGACCGGGTAGTACCTTTCAACACATTAGCCCGTGATTTCATTCAGAAACTGACAGGAGAAGCTTCATATAAAGGATTGACACCTGAACAAGTGATAGGTGGCTGGTTACTTTATCCGGAAGTGTGGAGAAATGAGCCATTGATATACATCAAAAATACAGAATTACAGCATTTATTAAACTTACAAACACCTTATGCTCGATTAACTGATTTATTTGACGGTTCTGTTTACCGTCTTCGTGAACATTGGCAACGTGAACAAGGACAACAAAACAAACTCGCCAAAGCAATCCAGGAAACAGATGAAAAAGTAGGCCTGATCCTGATGTTGGAAAAAGGAACATTCATCCATCCATTACCCACTGATGGCAGCGTGCAACCTCTCTCCGAACTGGAAGTGAAAGCAGAATTACTCTACAACCGGATTCCGTTCAGCAAGATTCTTTTTATGATAAATCTGTCATTGGGAGTGTTGTCTTTCCTGCTTCTACTTCATAACAGCCTGCAAAGAAATATCCTCTCGCTCAAAGCCAAAACGATTTCCCGCACAAAAGAAATGTCTATATTTCGATTCGTCAAGTTTTTATTTTGTTA
>ENA-OPWO01000727-OPWO01000727.1-human-gut-metagenome-genome-assembly--contig:-NODE-727-length-9515-cov-2.558351_pt1 | contig 9515 bp, 9 predicted proteins | sample MGYA00241510_ERZ502012 | MGnify/ENA primary metagenome ERZ502012 (study PRJEB25962, sample SAMEA2041923) | human gut metagenome | biome: human gut; feature: human-associated habitat; material: faeces...
ATGCTCAGCCTGGATAATCAGTGCGGAGTCGGCGCATTTCATCAAAAAGCGCTCTTTGCTTCTTCATCATCTGGCGGTAAACCGGGAAGAATGAAGCTGCCTGGGATGGGGACAGACAAGCATTGACTGTGATGAACTGCTCCAGATCTGCCTCAAATTTTGCAGGATTGAATGGAGGGCGCTTTCTGTGCTGACCGTTAGCCACACCAAAAGTGCACAACATCAGAATCATGAGCACGGTTGTTCTCAAGATCTGTCCCATACTGCATTTTAAAATATTTTTCTTCATCATTGTTCTTTACTGCTTTTAAAAGTTTTCTCCCACCAGCGAAGCATAAATCGTCTGATTGTCCATCATGGTGTAATCAGCCATCTGGTCGAAAGTACCATATTCAGAGCCAGTGGTAGCTTGATGTAATGGGCAGGAGGATACTGTGTTCACCTTGTCGGTATGAGTATGATTGCCCATCCAAAGGCTGCCGGCTCCTATAACCAGTACAGCTCCAACGGCTGCAGCCATCTTTTTGATAGGCAGACGGTTCCACCATGTGGCAGGGCGCATCTCTATGACGCGGGCTTCTGATTCTGGCAACAAATCCATCATCTGATCCGTAAAGGATTCAAAATAACCTTCCGGAACAGAAAAATGATTGGCTTTACCAAACTTATCTATCAATATTTTTTCTTCTTTCTTCATACATCTTCTCCTTTTATTATATCTGACGTAACTGATTAGAAAAAGTTTAATCTTTATTCTCAAAATATTCCGTAATTTTTTTCACGGCCAGATGATACGATGCTTTCAGGGCTCCTTCACTGGTGTTCAGTATCTTACTGATTTCTGAGTATTTCATATCTTCGAAGTATTTCATCGTGAAAACGGTGCGCTGAACTTCGGGCAGTTTAGAGACGGCTTCCTGCAGTTGGGCCTGTGTTTCATCGCCATCAAAATAGTTGTCTGCCAATAGCTGGTTGGCTACTCCCGCATTTTCTATCTCGCTGGCCATTCCCTCCTGCTTTCTTTTCCTGAGAAAGTCGAGCGATTCATTGACCGCAATCCTGTAAAGCCAGGTGCTGAGGGAAGATTTGCCCTGGAAAGTTTCCAAATTTTTCCAGGCTTTTAGAAAAACATTCTGCAAAACATCATTAGCGTCTTCATGAGTGAGTACGATATGGCGAACCTTCCAATACAGTTGCTCGCTATATTGTTGCACCATGGCCGAGAACCCTTCCCTTCTGGTGGCAGGTTCCCGGAGCATGTAAACCAGTTCATTATCAGAAATACTCTTCATTTAACGGTAATTTTTTATGAGATATTGGTATATGGCCTTGTCAAATCCATATACGTCAGGATATTCCGACCATCCTGCTGGAGTGTTTCCTTTTGTTGGATAGATGGTGTAATAAGCCAGATACAAGGGTACTGCGGGTTCCACTTTGATGGAGTGGATGATTCTCTTCTTGTCGTTCAGCGAATCAGTCGTCATGCAGTAGTTGAGATTATCCAAAAACTTCTCGCTCTTGTCCTTCAGAATGAACTTTGCCAGTTCGAAAGGCTTTTCCACTCTTACGCAGCCATGAGAAACTCCCCTATTCTGCTGCTTGAAGAAATCGCGGTTGGAGGTGTCGTGCAGATAGACGGAGAAATTATTGTCAAATCTGAAAATCAGTCTGCCCAGACTGTTGCCCTTTCCTCCTCTTTGCACCACTGCGTACATCGGATCGCGAAGTAATCCAGCGTGTACTTGGTTCATATTCAGTTCCTTGCCTGTCCGTCTGTCCATGACGTAAAAACCGCGGCGCTTGCAATAGGAACGGCTGAAGTAATGAATCATGTCTTTTTCGATGATGCTTCTCGGTACAATCCACACCGGATTCACGTCCATGCGCTTGATGGAGCTGGTGAGCAAAGGGGTTTTGGTCTCTGTGGTTCCGCAACCGATGCGCATGGTGAGCGTGTCTTTTTCGTCAACGGCCATCAGATGGAAGGAAGGGATGTTTACCATGATGTATTTTTTGTGCTTCTGCGGATAGTCTTTCAGTCGCCATCTTGCCCGCTCCATGTTGCAGAGCAGCTTGGCTTGCCAGTCTTTCGAACCCTGTTTAGCGGCAACTTCCTTGGCCAGTTCACGATAGAAAGTGCCTACAGGTTGAATTTCGCTGAGGAAAACCGGAACGGAATCTTTTTCTATCTTGCGCAGGGCCATTTGATAAAAACCATCATCTGGCAAATCCATCTTGATGTCAAAAAGGCCTCTATATCTTACCGGTCTGCGGATGGTGTCTGGTCTGTGCGGCTTGATTGTGTCGAGCCTGTTGAACAGAAAAGAAGGATTCGTGTAGCCAAATCTCTGTCCTGTAGCGTATCTCAGATAAGCCTTGGTCAATTTGTATTCCAATCTGCCGAAGACGTGGTTGATGGGATGAGCTTCGTCAAACCCCATCTCGCGTGTGATTTGGATGTCGTTCTGGATGTCCTTTACGCAGAATCTGTTGGGTGAAAATCCCATTTCTCCTACGGTCTGAAGATATCTGAGCAGCGTGTCGGCCTGAGAGGTAAGGCCATGACGATTAATCCACAAGAAGTTGCCCTCTTGTCGATAATACTTTCTTGTGCGAATGTCTGCCGCCAGTTCGTCCTTATCGTTTCTTATCAGACTGTCTATGACATTTCTCACCTCCATCGAGCGGATAGACATACAGTCGTCTCCGAATTTCCGGTAGTCTTCAAGTGTCACATTTCTGGTAGTACAAACCACTTTTTCCTCACATGAAGAAAAGAGTTCACTAGAAGAAAAGATGAAAAACAACAAGGACAAATTATATAAAATCCTCTTGATTTTCACATTTAATACTATCGTTTCACACTGATTTTACGAGCCACAGAACCCACCTTCACAATGTAGCAATTGGCTGGAAGGTTCAACTCTATTCTCTTGTCGCTGCTGTCAATTCTTCCCTCGTAAACCTTCTGGCCTACGATGTTATAGACAGAAACGCTGAGCCCTGCTGCACCGGTAATATGCAACACGCCATTATTAAAATTGATTCCTATCTGATTGAAGTCGGTAACATTTACTTCGATGATAGGGTCAGCTGCTGCCTTGAAATTGCCGCCCATCAGCATAGCTGAAGCGAACAGTATATAAAGTAATTTTCTTGTCATAAGCGCTTATTATTTATAGATTAAGATGATATTGCAAAAGTAATAAAAAAAGTAGAACCTGATATGATTCAAGTTCTACTTTTAATATTATTTAATATATTGAATTACATAATTCCGTCAGCGCGAAGTTTCTCCTGCCATTTCCATGCAGAAGCTAACACATCTTCCAACTTAGCCTCAGCCTTCCAGCCTAACACCTCGTTGGCCTTGGTGCAGTCGCCCCAGATCTTCTCAATATCACCCTCGCGGCGAGGACCATATTTCCAGTTCAGTTTCACGCCAGTAGCCTTCTCGAAAGTCTCAACGATTTCCAGAGTAGAGTTACCGTTGCCAGTACCGATGTTGAAGTACTCGATAGGTTCCGTCTCCTTGTCCAGTACGCGAGCCATGGCAGCTACGTGAGCCTTGGCCAGATCCACTACATAGATGTAGTCGCGGATGCAGGTTCCGTCAGGAGTATCGTAGTCATTGCCGAAGATGGTGAGTTCCTTGCGAATGCCCATCGCAGTCTGAGTAACGTAAGGGATGAGGTTGTTTGGAACGCCGTTTGGTAACTCGCCGATTTCAGCAGATGGGTGTGCGCCGATTGGGTTGAAATATCTCAGCACGATGCTCTTGATGTTAGCACCGCTGTGGATGTAGTCGGCGATAATCTGCTCGTTGATTTCCTTGGTGTTTCCATAAGGAGAGGTGGCCTTCTGATGAGGAGCCTCTTCGGTAACAGGAAGGTTTTCAGGCTTTGGCTGACCATAAACGGTGCAGCTGGAAGAGAAGATGATTCCCTTGACATCGTACTTAGGCATCAGTTCCAGAAGGTTGATGAGCGATACGATGTTGTTGCGGTAATAGAGCAATGGCTTCTGCACGCTCTCGCCTACTGCCTTGCTGGCAGCGAAATGGATAATACCCTTGATAGCTGGGTATTTCTGGAATACAGCCTCTGTGGCAGCCTTGTCACGCAAATCCACCTGCTCGAAAGCTGGGCGAATACCTGTAATCTTCTCAATGCCGTCCAATACTTCAATCTTAGAATTTGAAAGATTATCTACGATCACTACGTTATAGCCTGCCTGTTGCAACTCTACTGTAGTATGGCTTCCTATGAAACCAGTACCACCTGTTACCAAAATTGTCTGTTTCATTTATTAGAGTTTTGTTTCGTTGAATAATTGATTTCTGTGGGCAAAAGTACTCTTTTTTTTTGAAACAACAAAATAAATGCGGAATTTTTTCGTGTAAACCAACAATTTTCTTTTTATCACATGGATTGTGACGGATTTCTATAATAATTCTTAAAGAAAGAACCAAGTATCAGAATTTTTTTCTATCTTTGTATTTAAAAATTTTAATATCATTCATTAAACACGAGAAAAATATGGCAAAGTATTTCGCAGAATCAGAATTGATTATCAATGAAGACGGCAGTTGCTTCCATCTTCATTTGCGCCCAGAACAAGTGGCTGATAAGGTTATATTAGTTGGCGACCCTGGCAGAGTGGCTCTCGTTGCCTCCCACTTTGAGGAAAAGGAATGCGAGGTCTCAAGCCGTGAGTTCCATGCCATTACGGGTACTTATAAGGGAAAACGCATCACCGTGCAGAGTACGGGTATCGGATGCGATAATATAGATATTGTGGTCAATGAGTTGGATGCTTTGAAGAACATCGACTTCAAGACCCGCACCGAGAAACCTGAGCACACCACCCTCACTCTCGTGCGCATCGGCACCTGCGGCGGTTTGCAGCCAGAGTGTCCGGAAGGCACCTTTGTGGCTTCACAGAAGAGTATCGGTTTCGATGGACTCATCAATTTCTATGCCCGCCGCAATGAGATCTGTGACCTCGAGACAGAGGCTGAATTCAAGCGCCAGGTGAAGTGGATAGACCAGATAGGAAATCCATACTGCGTAGATAATAATAAGGAGTTGTTGGAACAGATTGCTGCCGATGATATGGTGAGAGGAATTACCATTGCTTGTGGCGGATTCTATGGCCCTCAGGGCAGAGAACTCCGTGCTCCACTCGCCGATCCGGAACTTAATGCAAAGATTGAGGCATTTGAGTATAAAGGATTGCGTGTCAACAACTTCGAGATGGAAAGCTCTGCGCTTGCTGGTCTTTCTCTGCTGCTCGGCCATAAGGCTTTAACCTGCTGCATGGTAATAGCCAACCGCCGTGCCAAGCGTGCTAATACAGGATATAAGAGTACAATCGACAATCTGATCAAGGTGGTGCTCGACAGAATTTAGTTGAAAGGCTTTTTTAAAGGTAAAAAAGTAAAAAGGCTTTTTTAAAGGTAAAAAGGTAAAAAAGTAAAAAGGTAAAAAAAGTACAAATAAAAATAGTACAAATTTAAAAGGGAAATATATAAAAAGGATAGATAAATGACAAACTCAGAAGAATGTATTTGCGCCCTTGCCACTCCAGCTGGAGGCGCCATCGGAATCATCCGACTCAGTGGTAGTGAAGCCATCCGTCTTACAGACAAGGTGTTCGTTTCTGTTAGCGGGAAGCAACTGTCTGCCGCTAAACCCAACACCCTTCACTATGGAGAAATCAAAGACAAGGATGGTCATACGATAGATGATGTCTTAGTGAGCGTGTTCAGAGCGCCCCACAGTTATACGGGCGAGGATTCCACGGAGATTTCCTGCCATGGTAGCCGATACATTCTTCAGCAAGTTCTTCAGCGCCTCATAGAGGTAGGTTGTCGCCAGGCAGAACCGGGCGAATATACCCGTCGTGCCTATATGAACGGCAAGATGGACCTCTCGCAGGCTGAGGCAGTGGCAGATCTGATAGCTTCTACCAACAAGGCGACCCATCAGATGGCACTCAGTCAGTTGAAGGGACATTTCAGCAGTGAATTGACCCTTTTGCGCGAAAAACTCCTGAAGATGACCTCCCTGCTCGAACTTGAATTGGACTTCAGCGATCATGAGGAACTGGAGTTTGCCGACCGCAGCGAACTGCGTGCCTTGGCTGCAGAAATAGAAAAGAAGATTACCACCCTCGCCCATTCCTTTGAGACCGGAAATGCGCTGAAACAGGGCGTTCCTGTGGCCATCGTGGGCAAGACGAATGTAGGCAAGAGCACCCTGCTCAACCGCCTGCTGCATGAAGAAAAGGCCATCGTGAGCAATATCCACGGCACTACCCGAGACGTCATAGAAGACACCACCCTCATCGACGGAATCACCTTCCGCTTTATCGATACTGCTGGAATCCGCAAGACGGACGATGTGGTGGAGAACATCGGAATCGAGCGCACCTATCAGAAGATGGAAGAGGCCAAGATAGTGATCTGGCTCCTTGATGCGCAGCCTACGGAAGCGGAAATAGAGGATATGAAGGAGAAGAATCAGGGCAAGAAACTGCTGATGGTTTTCAATAAAATCGATGAGATTTCATTTGATAAGGCTGTGCTTTCATCAGATGAGAATAGCCAGACTTCATCTTCCATTTCATTGTCAGATGAGAATGTTTCTATCTTGAATATCAGTGCCCGTACTGGCGAGAACGTTTTAGATTTGGAGCAGGCTCTCGTTAAGGCAGCCGACATTCCGGAGATTACGGAGAACGATGTAATTGTGACGAGTGCCCGCCATTATGAAGCATTGCTCCGTGCCGACGAATCCCTCTCCCGAGTATTGGAATCGATGGATATGGGCATGAGTGGCGACATCATAGCCGAAGACCTCAAGATGGTGCTGGAAGAATTGGGAGAAATCACCGGTGGACAGATAAGCAGTCAGGAAACGCTGAATAATATCTTCAAGCACTTCTGCATCGGAAAATAAGTCGTGACAAACAACGATTAATATCGACAACAAATGATAGTTAAGGTGCTCAAAATGAGCACCTTTCTTTTTAGCCTTACTATTGGTTATAATCAATGGTAAGGCTTTTTTAGCACCTTTTTGTACCGCTCTTGTACCTCCACTTTTCAAGAGTAATAATTTGAGACTCCATTTTTGGCAAATGAGTGCAAGATTGCCGAGAGTTTTGGACAATGATGGACGATGATATAAGACTATTGAAAATAAACGGAGTAATGACAGACGACTTTTTCTACAATAAATTAAGTAAAAAAGTATAAAAAACGTACAAATGACAGCAAGCAAAGAAAGAATTCTAAAAATTTGCGAGTATTGTGGGAAGAGCTTCTATGCATCAAAATCCACAACTCGTTATTGCTCCAAGCAATGCAACAGTTATGCCTATAAGGCAGCAAGACGTGAGGAGAAAGTAAAGATGGCTGAGACAATGAGCCACCGAAAAGCTTCCGAGAAATCCATGTCTGAAATCCTCGTGAAAGAATACCTCACTATTCAAGAGGTCGCTATACTTTTGGGGCTAAGCAGACAGACCATATATAATATGGTGTATAGTGGTAAGTTGCGAGCATCCAAGATTACTTCTCGCTTATCTTTAATCAGAAAGCGAGATATAGATTATCTTGTTGATAGTTTGCCATACACCACAAAAAAGAGTGCTTCAAAAGAAGCAGTTCATGCAAACCGAGAGCTACCTGTTCCAGAATATTACTCTGCTAAGGAAATTGCAGAAGTCCACAACACTTATGAGACCGCCATCTATGAGATAGTCAAGAAAGTCAAGATTTCAAGAATATCCATACAAGGAAGAGTATATTGGAACAAGAAAGAGGTGGATGATTATTTTGCACACCTGTCTCCAGATCCAACCATCAGTGAATGGATGACTGTTATGGATATTCAACAGAAATATTGTATGACGAAAACAGCCGTATATAGTTTCGTTAGTCACAATGCTATTCCAAGAAAAATGGAAGGTAACAATGTTCTGTATTCCAAGCGTCATGTACAATTGGCAAAAGGTGAATCCGTAGAAGACCAACTTTATTATACAATACCGGAGGCCATGAAGTTGTATGGTTTAAGTCAGGACCAGATTTATAAGCGTATCAAGAAATACGCTATTGAAAAGGTGAAGATTGGCAAGTATATCAAGATTTCCAAGCGAGATTTAGAGAAAGCTATCGGCAAGCCTAAGGTTATTTAGCGGTTATCAAAAGGTTAAGTTGTACCCCATTACATAACTCTATTATTTTGCAATCGATTTCAAAGATCTCTTAATACGGGATCATATATGAAACATAAGTATCACATTATAAAAAGTAAACATCATGGTAAATACATGTACAAGAGTTTCTCTTCGCCAAAGAGCGATTAAAAACGACCGTATTTCTCTTTATTTGGATTTCTATCCACCAGTACGCAACCCTGAGACTATGCAAATGAGTCGCAGGGAATATTTAGGTATCTATATCTATGCTCATCCAAAGAATGAGATGGAACGTGAGTTTAATACAGATATGCTCAACAAAGCAGAGGCCATCCGTTGTATCAGAACCCAATCACTCATCAATGAAGAATTTGGTTTTTTGGACAAAACACGACAGAAAGCTGATTTTTTGGCATATTTTGAGAAGATGACACATAAGAAAGATGATAAGTGGACATGCGTCTACAAACATTTCTTCAAATTTGTTCAAGGTCATTGTACATTTGGAGATGTGACAGTGGAACTTTGCAAAAAGTTCAGAGAGTATCTTCTGAATGCACATCAGTTGAAGCGAACCAATCAAAAGGTATCTCTCAACTCTGCAGCAGGTTACTACTCTACTTTCCGTGGTCTCTTAAAAATCGCCTATCGTGACAAGTGGCTACGTGAGAACATCAATGACTATCTGGACAAGATTGAGCCACAAGATGTAAAGAAGGAGTTTCTTACCCTCGATGAAGTAAAGCAGTTGGCAGCTACTCCTTGCGATATACCTGTACTGAAGTCTGCCTCCCTCTTTGCTTGCCTCACAGGATTGCGAATCAGCGACATCTTAAAATTGCGTTGGGAAGACTTCGAGATAGCGCCCGACCAAGGCTATTGCTTGCGTATTCGTACCCAGAAGACTCAGACCGAGGCAACCTTGCCTATCAGCAACGAGGCATACGAACTATGTGGTGAACCAAGCACGGGTATCGTGTTCAAGGGATTGAAGCGCAGCATGATTAACCATCCCCTTAAAGCATGGTTGAAGAAGGCAGGAATCACCAAGCCATTTTCATTCCACATCCAAAGGCACTCGTTCGCAACCTCGGTTTGCCTCTCCAATGGTGTACCAATAGAAACAGTAAGTTCCATGCTTGGTCACAAAGACATCAAGACCACGCAAGTGTACGCCAAGATTACCAAGGAAAAGTTGAGCAAGGATGTAGAAAAGTTGTCCCAACAACTCAATCACATTGAGGAATTCACATTCGGAAATGTTTGCAACGATAATACTAACACTATAAATGGCAGAGTATTAT
>ENA-OPWO01000729-OPWO01000729.1-human-gut-metagenome-genome-assembly--contig:-NODE-729-length-9509-cov-2.769092_pt1 | contig 9509 bp, 8 predicted proteins | sample MGYA00241510_ERZ502012 | MGnify/ENA primary metagenome ERZ502012 (study PRJEB25962, sample SAMEA2041923) | human gut metagenome | biome: human gut; feature: human-associated habitat; material: faeces...
TCTGTGTTTTTCATTCCGTGTATCTGTAGCCAGTTGATTTGATCGTTGTTCAGCGTACCTTTGATGGCTTGAAAAGTATCACTAGAACTTTCCTGCATCTCGGTAGCATTGTAAGTACAAAGATGTAAATGGGTAGGAGTAAGACTTTCTCCTGTATAAATAAGCTTTTCGCTTAACAGATTATTTTTCATGCTTTATTCTCGTTTTAGAAAACCACTGTAACAAAGGTAGTGGTTTTCTAAATGAGAACAAGTTCTTTGAACGTTTTGTTTACGTGTTAGTCAAAATCGACTACTGTGATTCCGGCACCGCCAAACTGTACATGTTCGTCGGAATAGTGACTGACTCCCGGTACGGTGGCCAGATATTGGCGGATAAGTGTACGAAGTATTCCCGTTCCTGTGCCGTGAAGGATACGTACACGATCCATGCCGACTAATATGGCGTCATCAATAAAATAGGTGACTGCCTGTAAGGCTTCATCCCCACGCATTCCGCGTACATCAATGTCCTGTTTGAAGCTAAGCTTCTTTTCATACATCTGATCGTGTGTCTGGCTGCTGACAAAAGTGCTTTTTGCAATCCCTTCCGTCTTGGGCGTATGATTGGCACGTTCCAGACGGTCTATTTTTACGGTCGTTTTTATGCTTCCAAAAGCAACAGTCGCATTTTTACCACTGATTTCCATCACTTGGCCGACGCTTGTCTGTCCTTTGATTTTTACATTTTCTCCTATTGCAATCGGCACTATTTTAGGGGCACTTGATGGAGAAGAGACTGCAGCTTTCGGTTCACTCTTCTTGTTTTTCTTCCGCTCTTGCTTTTCCTTTAGTTTCTCCATTTTTTTTGCAATCTTCTCTTCATGCTCTTTAGATGCCAATGCATCCAGAGAAGTACGGAAGTCTGTCAGTTCCTGACGTGCCTGGCGCGTCTTTTCCTTTTCGGCTTGCGCTTCCTTTATTGTACGAATCGTATTTTCAATGCGGGCATTGGATTCCTGAAGCATGCGTTCCGCTTCTTCTTTTGCTTGCCGGATAATCTCTTTCCGGGATTTTTGCAATTCTTCTATCTCTGTCTGGTAACGGGTAATGGTTTCTTCCATGTGCTTTTCCCGTTGACGGATAGTTTGACGTTTTCCTTCCCAGTAACGCTTGTCGCGCACAATGTCCTGAAGGTATTTGTCTGCATTGATATATTCGCTTCCTACGATTTCCGAAGCATCTGCGATGACATCTTCCGGTAGTCCGATTTTTCGTGCAATTTCTACGGCGAACGAACTTCCCGGATTACCGATTTGTAATTGGAAAAGTGCTTGCATGAGATGACGGTCGTAAAGCATGGCTCCATTGGCTACTCCTTCATGACTGTCTGCAAAATGTTTCAGATTCTGGTAGTGGGTTGTTATGACACCATAGGCTTGTTGTTTGCAGAATTTGTCGAGCACCGCTTCTGCTATGGCACCGCCAATGCCAGGTTCTGTACCCGTACCGAACTCATCTATCAATATGATGGTACTGTTGTTGGCAGCCCTCATCATATTTTTCATGTTGAGGAGGTGGGAAGAGTAGGTACTGAGATCGTTCTCCAGACTCTGTTCGTCACCGATATCAATCATGATATTCTGGAATACGCCCGTCTTAGAGCGTTCGCTTACTGGGATGCTCAGACCGCACTGCAACATATATTGTAGCAGTCCTACGGTTTTCAGACAGACGGATTTACCACCGGCATTAGGACCGGATATGATCAGTATCCTTTTTTCTTGCGTTAATATAATGTCGAGTGGTACTACCTTTTCGCCTTTCTTCTCCAGAGAGATCTGGAGGAGTGGGTGAATGGCTCGTATCCAGTCAATATGTGGGTGGTCTTCAACTTCCGGTTCTATTGCCTTGAAGATTTCTGCTATTTTAGCCTTTGCCTGTATCAGATCTATTTTAGCTAAAAAACGATAGCTGTCCATCATCTCGCGTACGTATGGGCGTACCTTATTGGTAAAGTTTGTGAGGATGCGGATGATTTCCTTGCGCTCTTCGCCTTCCAGTTCGCGTACACGGTTGTTGGCTTCCACCACTTCAGTCGGTTCAATGAATACGGTCTTACCGGTGGCACTCTCGTCATGTACTATACCTTTGATTTTCTTTTTCAGTGTAGGTATCACCGGAATCACCAGTCTGCCGTCACGAAGCGTAGGAGTTACATCCTTTTCAACCACACCTTCGCTTTGTGCAGAACGTAATATACTATATAAGGTACGCGAAATGCTTCCTTCGGTCTTTGCAAGTTCTCTTCTGATCTGCAGCAATTCCGGTGTAGCATTGTCACGTATCTTTCCGTATTTATCCAATATCTGATCGATGTGCTGAATAATCTGAGGAAATGTTATCACGTCTTTTGCCAAGCGGTGCAAGGCTGGATATGTATATTTCTTCTCCCTGCGCCAACCGTCGTTTTCTTCAGCATGACTGTCGTCTTCATCGCTGTGGTTGAGGATTTTCACGATGCTCTCAATGGTTGAAAGTGAACGGCGAAGATCGAAAAGTTCATTTTCCTCCAGATGGGTATTTTCTATGCGGATACGTACGATGCTCTCTCTCACATCGTAGAAATATTGTAGCGGAAAGTCCTCTACTTCAGAGATGAGTTGTCTGAACTCACGCACTTGCATGAGCCATTCGTTTACCGTTTCTGCATGGTCGCTGAATCCCATTTTCTCCACCTGTTCCTTGCCGAGGGTGGAAAGACAGCGTTCGCGCAACATGGTTCGGATTTCATTAAATCCTATCTTTTGTTCAAAATTATCTGGATAAATCATTTCTTGTTTCGAAAATTTTTGTGCAAAGTTACTGCAAAAATCTGATTTACCGAAGAAAATTAGCATTATTTTTCTCCTTGGTTGATTGGATATTTATTCCGCAATGTTTATTAAATCTTAAAAAATACCTACTTTTTAATAGAATTCACCAAATTGTTATATCTTTGTGACTGCTAACTATGCATAATTGTAAATCGAACTTAAATAATAACTACTCAAACAAAAATGAAAACAAAATTTTTGATGAAGGCATCTCTCATGGGATTATGTCTTCTTGCTTCTATGGAAGCATCTGCCAAAGATTATTATTTGGCACCAGGTGGAACTGGTAATGGTATGACAATTGACAAACCATTCGGTGATCCGATCAAGGCTTTTGCCGCCCTGAAGGCAGGTGATGTCCTTTATGTAAGAGGAGGAACTTACCATCTCTCCCAAACGATCAAGGTAAATCAGACGGGTACGGCTGACAAGCGAATCTGTGTCTTCGCCTATCCTGGTGATACAGAACGCCCTGTTTTTGATTTCTCTGGTCAACCTCGCTCTACATCTACTGAAGCTGCTTCTTATCGTGGAGTGATGCATAATATCGGCGCAAACTACTGGCATTATCGTGGATTGGATTTTTGCCATGCTGCTGATAATGGTATGAAATTGGAGGGTTCTTACTGCGTGGTAGAACTCTGTCGCTTCTACGGCAATGAAGATACGGGGCTGCAACAGGGATTTGGTAAAGACTCCAAGGGAAACAATACGCGTAATACCGAGTTCAAATATGGACGTTATAATATCATTGTGAATTGTGATGCTTACGATAATCATGATCCTTGGACCAATGGTGGAAATGCTGATGGGTTTGCTATCAAATTGTATCCTGGTCCTGGCAATGAGTTCCATGGTTGTCGTGCTTGGCATAATTCTGATGATGGATGGGATTTGTATTATACGGTTTTCCCTATTGTTGTAGATAACTGTTGGGTTCTTAACAATGGTTTTGACAAGGGCAATGCCAACGGATTTAAGATGGGTGGTTGTAAACAAGGTGGAACCTCAACAGGTGCTCATGTGTTTAAGAACTGTATTGCGGCTTTCCATGCCAAGAAAGGATTCGATCAGAATCATCATCGTGAGGGTTCTTACCTGATCAATGACCTTTCTTTTGGCAATGGTATCAATTACGGTTATAATATGGAGGAACCTGATTATGGAAATTGGGTACTTCGCAACTGTGTGGGCTTCGCTTATGGTTCGCAGAAGATGGAGCGTAATTCGGCCTTTACCATTGCTCCTGATATTGATTATTGTACTTGGACTACTCTCGATCATACCAATCCGATGGGTGAGAAAGCAAGTAGTAACGGAACTTCTTATTCTAAGACGATTGGTAATTATGCTTCTGAATATGAGAATCTCAGTTATGAAACGGCTATAGGAGACCGTCAGGAGAATGGTGAACTTCCTTTGAAGTTTGGTAGATTGAAAGCTGGCAGTAAACTGATAGATACAGCCACTCCTATTACGGATTTCAAGACTATAGATGCTCACAAGACTGCTTATGAATATGCCGACAATGCTCCTCAAAACTGGTCTGTCACACTCAATATTCCATACGTGGGCAAGGCTCCTGATTATGGTCCTTATGAGTTTGGAGGTAATGACAATGCCTATACGTTGCAGATGCCTGTGAACGATGGAACTGTTGAGGATGCCGAGGTTGATAATACTGATGATGGTAAATATTATCAGATTGCTACTGTGGTTAATAATTACCTTTTTCAGGATGATGTTTTGGATAGCAATGTGAAGAAATATATTACTGGTGGCAATGCGGCAGGTGTACTTCCTAAATATTACGGAAAATCAAGCGATGGTAAGTCTTCCGTAACTTATGTGGATGAAAATACTGCACGGGGTAAGAAATATTCTGCTACTTATGGTGCTTATCGTTTGCCAAAAGGAACCTGTGTGGAATTTACGCTCGAATCGCTTGCGCAGTTGCAGTCTAATGTTTATTGTACTGGAGGTCGTACTCTGAATATTGCCTGGAACTATGTGGATAACTCCAATTCAGGCACCGCGTCTGTTTCTTTAAGCGAAGGTGTTGCTTTCGTAGATGTGACTGCTAAGATTGGTAAAAAGATAGAGAAAAAGCCGATTGTTGTGACTTTAACTAACAATGGTGGAGGTGATATGTATCTTACTGATTTGACTCTTGGTGTTTATCAGGAAGTTGATGAGAATGGTAACGTGGTTAATGGCATTCAGGATATCGTATCAGAAACCAAGACACAGAAGTCTTATCAGATGTATCAGACTACCAATGGTCTGATTGTCTATGGTGAAATTGCTTCTCTTCAAGTATATGGAATGGGTGGTCAGAAGGTTGCAGAAAGCTCTGATTCCCAGTTTGTGAATATGGCCAGTCTTTCTAAGGGTGTTTATGTGGTTAGAATCCTTGGTAGGGATGGAAGTCTGGTAACTCAGAAATTCCTGAGAAAATAAACTGATTTCATCGTATGGAAAAAATAAAAACGGTGTTTGTCCAGACAAGACAAACATCGTTTTTATTGTATCGTATGCTTGGGGGTGTTTCTTTCCACATACTATTGTTTGACCAGTTGATTCCAAACATTTCCAAGCATGGCAGCCCCACCAAAGTGCCATGCTTCTAATTGTGGAATATTAGCTTCTGTTATTCCGCCAAGTGCAAATACCCGCTCGTTGATGATTCCTTCTTTTGCTGCTTCTGTCAGTTGCTCTGATGTGAAAGCATGACAGTAACCTTGCTTGGATATGCTGTCGTAGATAGGACTGAGGAATACGTAATCATAATGGAACGCTAAGGCTTCTCTGACTTCATCCAGAGAATGGCATGAACGGGAGATGCTTCCTGTGAAGTTGGCTGGAATTTGATGGTTCCTGCGATTGAGATGAATACCGTGTAGATGGTATTTCATGCAGAGCTCAAAATGATCGTGTATCACAATCCGTGAATACCATTTTTCTGGTATGGTCTTCAACAACTTTTCGCAATCATCTTGGGATGACTCGGGTTTCCTGAAATGGAGCAAGTCAATACCCGATTCAAACAACTGGTTGATATAGGTTGCCTCATCTTCAATGAAGTGGGGCAATGTGATTACTACTCTTTTCATTTCTCGGTCTTGTCAGATATGATGGGTTCATCTGTTAGGATGTATAGTTTTTGAGGTGCATGGAAGTGATTGACAGGTCCATGTCCTTCACCGATCTTGACGTCTTTTCCGGCTTCGATGGCATCCGATAGATAAGCCTTAGCAGAAGAGATGGCTTCTTCCATATTGTATCCGCGAGCAAGATAAGAGGTGATGGCAGAAGAGAGCGTGCAACCTGTTCCGTGCGTATTGCATGTATTTACCGTTGCACCTTTATAGATTGCAGTTTCTCTGATATCGCCTGTATGTTCCTGTTTGGTGGCTTCTTGATGCTGTTTGTTCTCGAAAATATAATCCATCTTTTCTGTTCCTTCAAAGTGACCGCCTTTGATAAGAACGTTGTTGCACCCCAATTGGATAATGGATGCGGCTGCTTTCCTGATATCGTCCACGTTCTGGATTTTCCTTCCTGCGAGGATTTCTGCCTCTGGAATATTCGGAGTGAGCAGGGAGGCAAGTGGTAGGAGTTCTTCTATGAATATCTCCAGCGCATCTTTCTGCATGAGTTGGCAACCGCTTGTGGAAACCATCACCGGGTCGATGATTAGCTGGAAGGAACGGGTAGGGGCAGACGCTTGTTGCTTATCTGGCGCCGCAGTTAAGTATTTTTTGAGCGTTTCTGCTATCGCATGTATGGTTTCGCCGTCGTTAACCATTCCTATCTTGATGGCTTGAGGGTGAATATCATCCATGACAGCTTCGATTTGTCCGCTTACAATTTCCGGTTCAACTTTTTGGATTCCAAACACGCCGGTGGTATTCTGCACTGTGATGGCAGAAATCGCAGAGGAAGCATATACGCCCAGGGCAGACATCGTTTTTATGTCAGCCTGAATGCCTGCTCCACCACAACTGTCAGAGCCTGCTATCGTTAATGCTGTATAATATCTCTTCATATTCTTTTCGTCTTAAAAATGATTTAAACGATCTATCGGGCAATAATGAAAAAAGCCTTCTGAAATTTCTTTCAGAAGGCTTTGCGGAGAGAGAGGGATTCGAACCCCCGGTACCTCTCGGTACGACGGTTTTCAAGACCGTTGTAATCGACCACTCTACCATCTCTCCAAATTCAGTCTGGATGACTATAGCTTGGTTTTCTTAAGCGGTTGCAAAGGTACTACTATTTTCTGGTTCCACCAAATTTTTTGAGAACTTTTTTTCAAAAATCTCAAAAAAAAATGCATATTTCTTGATTTTACCCTGTTTTTCTCCTGCTTTTTAGAGAAAAAAGCAAAAAAAAGGGCTACCGCTGTAGCCCCCACCTTGATAACCTTAAATCTAATACTATGAAAAACACATCGCAAAGATACTGAATTTTCCGTTATTTCATGTACGAAAAATGGAAAATCTTATCTTTTGCGCTGATTTTTACCTTTTTTAATCAATATAACCTCTTTCTTTGAACTCTTCGTATAGAGGTTCAGCCAAAATCTTGGCATCAGGATGAGGTGCTCCTGTTGTGCCTAACGCACGAAGGTCGAAGAAATGCTTCCAGTCGCTTACGAATGCGGTGTGCACCAGTTCTGTATTTGTATCCAATGGAAGAATGACGCGTGCTTCCTGTGGCTTGCATCCCATAGCAATCAATTTCATGTAGGCAAATTCTGCTGCTTGATTGGCAAAGAGCCAGGCATCTATTGGAGTCCAGTCATTGGTCTCTTCATTTGCTACGTCTTCACAGAGTTCTACGAATTTCTCATCGTTGGTTTCTAAATCACCCTTTACCCAAGTTGGAAGGTTGATACTGATTTCGCTACCAAACTTATTCTTCGTATAATTGCAGTAGCGTGTACTCTGTTCTGCCATGGAGTTGGCGCGATGACGATTGTATTCACGGGTAATGGCAATCTGGGTTGTAAAGTGTACGGTGATGCGGAGTTCATGCTTGCCCTTTTCGAAATCTGCACGATACTTCAGATCTTCCAGTGTTTTGTTTTCTGCCATCACACGAAGATTGGTTGTGATGTAATCCTTGCCGTCTATTGTATTCACATGAGAGAACTTGTTGCTTGCATAGAGTGGGAGTTCCCCGTGGTTGCAGGTCAAATATACGGTGCCGTGTTCCAACATGGCATAATGTTCATGCTCTATCATGCGGCCAACGAATGGCTTGGCTGAGTCTTCTGTTGTGTTGTTTTCACTCTTGTAGCATACTCTACCTGCTCGCTCTATCTGCTGATAGATACCAAGCTCTCCTGGATTTTGCATCCAAATCTCATATTGAGGTTTCTGTATCTTCATTGTTTTCTGTTTTTATTTCTGCTGCAAAGGTACATTATTTTGGGGTAATTACAAAATTATTCCCTTATATTTTGCCATTAACTGTTTTTTCTTTCTTTACTTTTGCTTTTCTTGCAAAAAAGGTAGTATCTTTGCAATCACGTATGGCCTCCTTTCTGCCCTATATATATAATAAGGTGTAATCTGGTTATTGATAGGGGAATGGAAGTGGAAATGGGGGCTCGTTGATTTAATGAATTAGATGTCATCATGGAAATAAAACCAATTGCACATTTTCGTTCGCCCTTTTCCAGTAAGTTCGGTATTCCCAAACAGGCTGGTCTGGTAGAAGAACTGGAGGGTCAGATTGTTTTTGAACCCGAATTCCGTAATCCCGATGCACTCCGTGGGATAGAGGGGTTTGACTATCTTTGGTTGATTTGGGAATTTTCTGCCAATAAACATAAAGCAAATAGTCCCGTTGTAAGACCCCCAGTACTGGGTGGAAATGAGAAGGTAGGGGTGTTTGCTACCCGGAGTCCTTTCAGACCCAATCATATCGGCTTGTCTTCTGTGCGTATAGACCGGATAGAATGGGAGACAAATCGGGGACCGGTGATTCATGTGAAAGGGGCTGACCTGATGGACGGAACACCGATATATGATATCAAACCCTACGTAGTCTATGCTGACTGTCATCCTGATGCTCGCAGCGGTTTTGTGGATGAAAGAAAATGGGATAGACTCGAGGTGCTGGTCAGCGATGAGGTGAAGGACAAACTGAACAAGCAGGGATTGACAGATGCCAAGATTTCTATTTTAAAAGAAGTGTTGGCGCAAGATCCTCGTCCGCATTATCAAAAAAATCCTGACAAGGTTTATGGAATGCCCTACGAGGGTTTGGATATTCACTTCCGGGTTTCCCATCAAACCTTAGAGGTACTTTGAAAATTCCCTGGACAGGGAAAAATTCTTCCTTGCCCACGCAAAAAATAATCCCTCGGCGGAACATAAAAAACTCTCCTGAGTCACTGTTTTTATCATACCATAAACTTCCATGTTGTTACTAGCTTAGTCTTAATTATTAAGGTTTTTAACATCATTTCGCTATAAGTGTTACAAAATTGTTAACTTTATCTTGACATTTCTTAATAATTATATTAATATAGGTCTTGTGCAAATCGAAAAACACGCAATTTATTAAAAAGGAGATATCGTTTGAAATATTTAAAATCAAAATTATTTACTAGTTTATTCGCAACTTTATTAATATTAAGCTTCTG
>ENA-OPWO01000735-OPWO01000735.1-human-gut-metagenome-genome-assembly--contig:-NODE-735-length-9439-cov-4.160806_pt1 | contig 9439 bp, 10 predicted proteins | sample MGYA00241510_ERZ502012 | MGnify/ENA primary metagenome ERZ502012 (study PRJEB25962, sample SAMEA2041923) | human gut metagenome | biome: human gut; feature: human-associated habitat; material: faeces...
TGCCGTACAATGGCGAGGACAACAACGACTATGTGGACGGCGAGGTGGTGCAGCATATTGAGTATGTACCTTTCGGTGAGGTTTTCGTTGAGGAACGCAATAACATTTCAAATAATCCATTAAGAAGAGAGAAAAATGGCAAAAGATAGGATGCGTTATATGAAATTATGTTTTGTAGTAATAGTCTTTGGACTATCTTTTATTATTTGTAACAAGCATTATATTAAGTATAGTGCTTGTTACAAGCTTCCGATACCTAAAACTCCATTTTGTCCAGATGCTTATAAATTTGTAAATACAAAAGAAGAGTTTTTGTCAAATATGAAATTAATTAACAATGCAATAAAAGTAGAAGCCATTATTGATACAAATAAACTTGATTTTAACAATCATACATATCTCTTTGTGTTTGGCGCACCAATAAAAAAAATGTACTATAGTTTTAAGACTACATTATTTGACGATAAATCTCCGAGTTACGCAAAGGCTATAAGACATAAAAAAAAATGTGTATTTATAAATTATAATATTCCAACAGGGTACACGTATTTGTATGAAATAAAAAAAGACGAGACCCTTACTGGTTTCAATGGAATATAAGAAATTCATTGAATTGACAAAGAATAGAAATCCGTGGATTATTGTTTATCCACGGATTTCTATTTCTTCGCCTGTATATAAAACAAAGATTCCTTAAACGATGGCTTTTGGCATCACGATTGTCACCGTCGTCGTAGAATGTACCATAGTAATCGGCCTATTTGAATGGCGCGACAGAAGCTTGATGGAGAGCAGGAACGCAGAGACGCACCTTTGGCGGAAAAGCATATATGATTTGAATAGGCGTGTCGCCCAATAGTCCCTGCTTGGTGTGACAATGGAAAAATATTGATAGACATATTATTGTGCGTTTTCTGATTAATACTGCAATTCAATGCAATAAATTCAATAGCCAGTCGTTCTTTAGTTATAACATAAAAGCAAAACAATATGAACTATATTTGTCTTTGGGGAATATTAGCGTCTATAACAGGAATTGCAATAATGTTTTCAGTTATTAAGTTTAATTCAGTTTAAAATATCAACATAAAAGTTCTTCGTATCTGCATTTTTAGTACTTTTGCAAATGGAAAGAAAGAGGCTGTATACCTCCGCAATATGTATAACATTTAAAAAAGGAGAAAACTTGAGTTTTTCTTTCCTATGGCTAAGGCTTTAAAAACTATAGTTACCAAGTCATGCAAGGATAGCAGAAAATTTTCTCAAGCGGACTCATTGCATTATTATGAAACTAAAGTTTATAATTATTATAGCATTATCCATTTCGAATAATATGGCATTTGCTCAAGAATGGAATTTAACAGGAAGACTATTTGATAAAGCTGCAGGCTCTTTACCGTTGGAAGCCACGGAAATAATAGTAAGTCATCTTGATGGAGAAACTATCTCCAGTGGTTTTTCTGATAATCAAGGAAAGTTTACATTCTCTCTACCGTCAGGAAAGTTTGTCGTCAGATACAGACAATTAGGTGATATATTAAAAGCTGACACCATTGACGTACACAACAATGTTGATTTGGGCGATATCATGTTGACTGTGAAGGAGCACACACTGAATGAGGTGATGATTACCTCTCAGCGCAGACTATTTAGCCAGAAAGCTGGCAAACTTGTTTATCTTGTTCAAAACAGTCCCTTTGCCAGTGGTTTCAATATGCGAGATATGCTCCATAATATTCCTCGTATAGATCCGACAAGTGATGAAATAAAGATTATTGGCAAAAACGGTGTAGTTGTTTTGGTTAATGGTCATCGCATTAACTTAGATGGTAAAGATTTGGATATGTACCTACGCACCTTACCATCTGAAAATGTAAGCAAAATAGAACTTGTAACCAATCCTTCTGCCGAATTTGATGCAGAAGGCAATTGCGGAGTAATCAATATTATTCTAAAGAGTAAGCCTGTGGGGTTTGATGGGAATGTCCACACGGTGTTAACACAACGCTCTCACTTTAGCGCAGAAGAAGGAATTGGACTGTCTTTTTCCTCAGGCAATTTTTCTGTTGAATACAAAATAAATAATTCCAATGAAAAGCGCCGCCAAATAGTACAGAATACTTATTCTTATCCTGACTATATGCGCTTTACGACCGACAATACTTTAAATAGGTATGACATACTAGGTCAGAATCTAAATAGCAATTACCAATTAGGCGATTTGAATTTGGGATTTTTTGCAACATTAAATAATTCTCGCAGTAAAGCTCACCAAATGGGGCAGATGACTTTCAATGCAGACGCATGTCCATCGAATTCTTATTCCGAGTCGAATCACGATAAATACCGTTTGGAGACAATCTCCCCCTATGTGGACTGGAAACTTGATAGCTTAGGCAAAAAAGTAACGGTAAATTACAACTATATCCATGTCATTGACAAAATTAATCAGAATTTTGATTCGAGTACAGCACACAACTTCTCGAACAGCAATAATGATTATAGCTATATCGTCAATACCCTGAGCGCAGATTTAAACCTTCCGTTTACTTGGCTAAATTTTGAGTTAGGTGGAAAATATTCCCATTTCAGGACCAATAACGTCTCTGAGTTTGGAAGTAGAAATGGTTTTTTATATAAAGAAACGGTAACAGCCTTCTATGCAGATGTCAATCGAATGTTTGGTTCTTTTTACGCCAAAGCTGGTTTACGATATGAATACACCAATGATGATGGAATAACATTAGAAGGGCTGTCCGTTTCTAATAAATATGATCACTGGTTCCCATTTGCAGAAATCTCATACAATCCTTCAGATAATCATTCCTTTGCCTTAAGCTACAGCAAACGTGTTGACAGACCTTCTATGAATGATATGAATCCTACACGTGTTTTTCGTAACACCTACACATACACCGAAGGTAACGATAGACTTACACCATCGGTCATGGACAATTTGGAGTTTAACTATGTGTTTAAAGGAAATTTCTCTTTTAACCTGTATTATTATCACACATCTGATGCCATACAGAATCTGACTCAGGTAGTGGATGACTTGTTCACCAAGTATTCTCCAAAGAATTGTCTTACCATTAATACTTTTGGTACAGATGCTAGTTATAATTTCTCATTTGGAAAATTCAATTTGTATTCAAGTGTATCTATGTTCTACGTTAAAGCAAAATCTTACGTTGACGAGCTGGATGACAAAGATTTGCGAAGTCTGAATACATCTTTTTCTGCCAATTTAAGTTACCGTTACAAAGTTTTGAACTTTTATGCGAACTATTATCATGTGCTTCCAGGAATAGAAGAATCCTTTCACACTGGAAACATCGATTTTGTCGGCTTAGGATGCAAGATTGATATTATTAAGAACAAACTTCTTTTGAATATACAAGCCCAAGACATCTTTAGTGGTACTAAGAGCAATAACAGAACTGAATATAAAGATTATGTCTTTAGAAACAGAATAAACAATGACAATACCTCATTCCGTGTGGGATTGACTTATAATTTCGGCAAGCAAAAAGCTAAAAAGGCAGATATAAACATCAGCAACAATGAAACTAATCGCTTGCCTGATATAAAGAAATAAGAAAATGAAAATTATACAAAGTTTTTGGACCGGCAACAAGAATAGTCTGACCGATAGTTATGGATAGCTTTTACCTATATTCAACTATCTTTAAGTAGTGTAACGTGATAGAAAATCATACAATTAGTGGCTATGTTCTACAAACAAATTACAGATAAAGAATCTCTTAAAATACGCAACGACATTTTTATAAAGGATGTTGTTCCAATCCTTGCTAAAAAGGGTTTTATTAAATCACCATTCTATACATCTTGTTTTGGCAGGACTGGCAACAATGGTACTTATATTTATGATATGTGTCGTTTACGCCAATGCAATCTTTTGGAATTTGTTACGACCCAAATAAGCAGTCGTGATAGATACATAAAAATCTATGTTAATACATTCGCGTTACATCCCAAAATAAAAGAAAAATATTCACTGAGTGAGATCGATGTCACTAAATATAATATATATCCCAATAACGGAAGAGAAATGTGGATTGATGTTGATTTTATTGTTGGACCTCCTCTGTTTTCTATTGATTTCTGGTATAATTGCTTGAAACTGAAAAATTCTTATACTACGAGAGGGCGTATAAAGCAAATAGAAAAACTAAAAAAAATGACGATTGCCAAGGTTGATAAAATAGAAACATATTTCGACAAATTGTATGCAAAATACCATTATGACGATATTTGTCATTCATAACCCCTTGTCTTTTCCCCAACCCAAATGCTTCCGTACTTTCGCAGTATGGAAGCATTTTTAATTTATCTCTCCCCAAGTCGTGGGCGGACTTGTCCGACCCACATCTCCTCTTTTTCTTCCGCCAACTTGCCACCGACAAGCCCATGGCGGAAATCCAAACACTATGCCTGTGTCATTGGGCAAACATTCTCGTGCGTTGCCGTTTGTACGGCAGCGTTTACCTCGTCCAACACGACAAGCAGCAAGCCACGCTGACCTTGCGCCAGTTCGTCTGTGCCATCACCGCCCTTGACTTCCTTAAATCATTCCTACATACGCCTCTACCAACGCATCTCTGCCATTGAGTTCTCTATCCTCCGCATCGGTGAATACCCGATACCAAGCATCATCGACATCGTGAACAGCATACGTTTAGCCAAGGGCAACGTATTCGCTGAATGGAAAAACTCCGACACCGCCAAACTCTTTGAAGACCATGGATAAAAAAAAGGAGTGTGGAGGGTATTTCTTCTAAAAAAGTTGTATTTTTGTGGCAGTTTCTTCTAAAAAAGTTGTATTTTTGTGGCAGTTCTACAATGATTAAGTAAAATCGCAAAAAAAATTATGATTAAGCATTTCTATTTCATATTGCTGTCTCTTCTTGTCAGTTGTTCTTCAACAGGCATTAAACTGGTTGATGAATACTATATATATCCTCCAGACGAATACTATAATTCATATTACTTGAAATGCAAATTATCAAGCGATAATGACCCAATAATAGATAGCGTGCATATAGTTTATTGGAATGATTCAACCATAATAATTGAACGAAAAGCGAAACATGATAATTGGATTATTAATGCTTTCGATAATAATTTAAAATGTTGCAATAACGATTCCGTAGTTGGACCCGTTTCTACATCATATATAAAGGTATTTATGGAAAATAAAAAGTTCAAAAAACTTGTTTTTGAATAGCGTATTAAAATAAGGAGGAGAGCAGTGGATATTCATCCTGAAAAAGTTGCATTTTTCATGTAATATTCAAAGAGGTTGTGCGTTTTATAATAAAAACCATTAAATATATAACAAATGAAAGAGAGACTATTTGCAACCATGTTGCTTTTTACTTGCATTTTGTCTTTAGCTTCATGCAGCAAAGACGATGGTGATTGGGATGCCATGAAATGGGAAAAGAACAATTATGAAGAAGCACTGACACCAAGTTTTGGCAAGGCTATTGGCGTGCCAAAGTCTGGCGGTACATATACTTTCAAATGCAAGAATTACAAGAATTTTTGGATTGAATACGTTAATGAGTCGGTGGGTGATAAAACCATTAAAAACGTTCCTTCGTATGATGACAAACCTTATTCCGAAGTTAAAGGCAGCTATACATCTTCAAAGGTGGAAGGAAATACGCTCACTGTTACATTTGCGCCAAACGAAACACAGGATGGACGTTATGTTCGTGTAGCCGTTTCTGCAGGTGATATTTTTGACAAAATCATGTTTGTGCAGAAACCAGAATAAACAATTTGTCTTTTCCCCAACCCAAATGCTTCCGTACTTTCGCAGTATGGAAGCATTTTTCAATTTATCGCTACCCACAGATTGGCAGTCACTATCTGACAGCCAACTCCAATATTTCTTCACACAGCTCTCGGACGATCTGCTAATGGAAGAAATACTCACTCTCTGTCTGTTCAAATGGGCAGACCTAAGAGTGTTATACAAGACGCATGACGGCAGCTATCTCGTGAAGCGTAGACACAAGCAAAAGCAGGAGGCTACGCTCACTATCAGACAAGTACAAGTAGCCACGGCATCATTGGACTTCCTACGACAATTTGCTCCGTTGCCAGTTCGCATCTCCAAAATCAGAAGAGCCACTGCCGACATCCCCAAAGAGGAAGCGGTGCTCTCGATGGACACATGGCGAGCACTCACAGAACTCGACGCTAAGGCTAAAGAAGTAGAAGACACCAAACGACAGACGAAATGACAAAAGGACAACTAATATTATTGGACGAAGAAGGACATCCATCACTCTTTGCTCCTATAATGATAGCCTCGCTTTAGACATGTGCGCAATTGGAACGTGATAATACCTCATTCCGATTGCAATCAGGAAGGAAGCGGTATATAGAGAAAGGTGGAAAACTCGGACGCAAGATAGACTCTGTAAAAACGGAAGAACAGATGAAAGCCGAATATAGGGAAGTAATAAGTCTGCTCCGCAAGGGGTATTCCATTCGGGATGTGGTAAAGTTGAGTGGTAAAGGGGTAAGTACCGTACAACGAGTGAAGCGATTAATAAAAGTGCAATCACCGCAATAATACTATTGATTTTACGTTCTTTTCAAAGAAAGGCGTTGTGTGATAGTAGTTTAAAGGCTAAAAGCACTACCTTTGAATGCTGTTAAATATGGTAATGTTCAAAGTCACAATTTGTGATTTTGGAAAAATGAATATAAATATGACAGATAAAATAGAAAAAAAGGAGAGCAGCGAACTGTGTATATCACATAGGTGCATCCATTAAGGACTTAGGCAAAAAGTGGTTTGGTTTCTCCAAGATGGAGATACTTACACCAGATGAATTGGTGGAAAGAATCAACAGGGAATAAGAAAAAATCAGAGTTTCTATTGAGTATGGAAGAACTTTTCAGATATTATTTGAGGAATATTATTATTCTTCGTATTGGTACAGGCTTACGCTATCTATGGCTACGCTTTGTAAGGCATCGCAAGATTTCTTACCGAACCCTATATGAAGGTAGTAAATCGAAAAAAAAAGCAACAGAATTATCTAATTTTGAAAATGAAATGTCAAATCGGGCATGGGGATGTGGCTTTATTCTTTTTGTGATATTCTTAATTATATTTTTACGCAGATTTTTATAATAGACATACAGAAAATAATGATTATGCAACAGACATTGTTTATCGTAATACTTGCCGTTGTCATTGCTTTCGTTTTGGCGTACAGGTGGAAGAAAAAGGCAGAAAACAAAATGGACAATATGAGCCTTAATTATAAAAGCAAGCAGCAAATATTCTTTCTAACGAAAGCTGATATAGTCAAGATGATGTCTATGGTTGAAATAAGAATTCCAATAGAATATACCCTGATGGGGACATTTAAACAGGAGGCGATAAGAAGAGAAAACACCATATCAAATTTTTCTAAACTTGGTCATACAGGCTATGCCAATTGGATTTCTTTGGATAATAGATACATGGTGCTCCCCTTAAATAATGAGGTGAAATATAGAATTGTGAAACAAAGAAATGGCTCTTTTCATTACATCGTAGATCTTGCATCTAATCCTACAGGTGTTGAGTTAAGTACTGGAGGAATATACGACAATGCAGAAAATGTTTTAATAGCAGGTCGTGTTGCAGTCTTTACTGATAGCCCAATTGAAGCCATGCAAATCTATAAAGAAATATTGAGAGCTATGAATAAATGTTTTACCAAGAAAAATAACATCTTTGTATCTCAAGAGGTGTTATCTTTATTGGAAGATGGATGGCGATTAACATGTAATTATAATGCGCCTTGTGAAAATGATTTGGTGGTGGATCAATAAAGAAGACTATCATATGGGTGACACGGTAACCTTCACCTATCAACAAGGCTGCCTCGGAATGGATGTGGTGAGGAACATTTTGCCATGTAATGCTCATTAAGATAATGGTAAAAACAAAAAGTGAAATGTAAAAGTATCCAAGGACTATATTGTTTATTGAAGCGGAATCTCTCCTAATCTGCTTTTCAATAAAGTATTTGTCTTGTATTATAAAAACTCAACAGCACAATTATTAATTGCAGTTCGACCTCCATATTTTCATCCGATTGTTCAAAGTATTGCATATTTCCTTACCCCTCATTGTCAGATTCTGCACGAGGATGCTTTCTATTGCTCCTGATACAGACACATTAAATGTCATCATACGTTGGGTTAGACATGAAGCATTATCCATCTTACGCATCAAAGGTACTGTACAATAATCAATGGCTATGTAGTTGTTAGAATATATACTAATTAGGCGAAATTGCTCCACATCTTTAAAATAGATTGTTCGATATGTTCTCTTGCGCTGTTCGTAAATGTCAAGCCTATCGTCATGGATTATCAAAAATGGTATATGAGTAGTTATGTTATACAAAGTCATCATAAACATAAGCATTCCGCCACAACCAAAAAACACCATGCTTCCTATACCGCCAAATATTTTTGTTGGCCATGAGGTATTAGCATCATGGAGTATGAAATATCCACCTGCAGCAAAAGCAAAACAACCAACAGTCAGAAGAATATTCTTCCAAAGGCTATGGTATATTCGTATCTCTTTTATATTTTTATCGGTTTGTTTCATCTTTTTATATCGCTTTTTTGTCGCTATGGCGGAAACTCACCAAAATGGAATCACTGTCAAAATAGAAGTCTTTCCATTTCAGATAATATCTGCTTTTCCCATCGGTCAGCTCCATTTCCTCACCGCACGGCAATTCTCTACTCCAAAGTATCTGATGATATTTCCTTAGCATTGTGTGCAAGACTTGGTTTTGTTACAGGAGCCTTGCGAATCAATAATCTACATCTCCGCTTTCAGCTGCTGTATCAGTTCTGCCGACAGCCCCGTTATTTCCATCACAGTCGCTTCATCCATGCCCTTTGTCAGCATCTTCTTGGCAATCTCATGGCTTTTCTTTTCCATTCCTTCAGCAATACCTTCACGCTTGGCGGTATCTACGGAATTCTTGATGTCGCGATACGCTATCTTACTGGCCTCGTACTCCCTCAATTCCTGCGGAGTAAACTTGGCAATCTCGGCTTCCTCAAAGAGGCGGTCGAAGACCTTGTCGCATAACTCCTTAGGGCGCTGGGTAAGCTTATAGAGATTCTTCAGCGCATAGAGCCACTTGTCGTAAAGCGTCTCCAGTTCCTCCAGTGATTTGTTAAACTTGGCTATTTCTACATAGATGAACTCCAGCTTGTCGTAGAATACTTTATGAGTGGCGGTATCGCACAACTGCACACTATGGCGGATTTTTTCCTTTTCGAAGGCTTCCTCGTTCATGTCGAAGTTGAGCAGGGCAACGGTATATACATAGTTGAGTTTGAAGTCCCAATCCTTCCCCTTTGGTGCCTGCTCACG
>ENA-OPWO01000738-OPWO01000738.1-human-gut-metagenome-genome-assembly--contig:-NODE-738-length-9420-cov-2.041217_pt1 | contig 9420 bp, 9 predicted proteins | sample MGYA00241510_ERZ502012 | MGnify/ENA primary metagenome ERZ502012 (study PRJEB25962, sample SAMEA2041923) | human gut metagenome | biome: human gut; feature: human-associated habitat; material: faeces...
CCTGCTTTGGAAGCGGGTGCCTGCTTTTCCGCCTCTGCAGATTTTCCGCAGCCCGATACGCCCAATAAGAGACCTGCCGCCATTGCTACTGCCAAAGTGATTTTCAATGCTGTTCGCCCCATCATAAACTCCTCCGCTTAAATAAATCCGCCAAAAATAATCTGTCTGCTCTCCCTCTAATATACTCATTATTTATTATATTTTCAACAGTTAAAACTAATTTATCCTTTATTTCCCCATAATATACAAACCATTCGCAGATAAGCATCCTCTGCATCTTCTATACAGAGCTAATCGTTTTTGTATTTATAGGAATCGGTTTTCCAAAAAGCGGAAAATAGGAACGCAAAAAACCGGTATCTTTAACATACCGATCCCTATAAATAGAATAACAACCTCTTTACGGAATAATATAAACAAGCCTGACTGCCTCAGCAGATGCGTGGCAGTCCTTCTCCCCTAAGCGGGAGGACACGGCGCAGTCCGCCAAGAGCTGTCCGCAGGTATACGCCTTTCCCCTCCAGCACCTGCCCCGCAGCAACAGCATTTCTTCCATATTTATTTCTTCTTAAGATACCCACCGCTTTTTCCGCATCTTTTGGGGAAACGGCAATGATCATTTTTCCTTCGTTCCCCATAGTAAGCGGATCAAGGCCAAGAATCCCTGTAAAGCCCTGTACAATATCCGAAACAGGGATCAGTTCCTCTTCCAGTTCTATCCGCACTGATGAAGACACGGCCAATTCATTTGCCACAGTGGCAAGTCCGCCCCGCGTAATATCCCGAATGGTATGGACAGATATATTTCCCTCAAGCAGTTCTTCCACCATGTGATTCAACGGCGCGCAGTCACTTTCGATTCCACTTTCAATGCCCAGACGATTTGTCAAAACAGCAGCGTGATGATCTCCCAGTGTTCCGGTGAGAATAAGGGCATCCCCCGATTTCATATTCCTGCAGGAAATATCCCGCGAGGAAGGACGTTCGCCGATACCTGCCGTATTGATGTACAGCCCGCCTTTCCCTTCTATCACTTTCGTATCTCCTGCAACGATACGCACACCTGCTTCTTCTGCCGTTTCTTTCATAGACTGCACAATCTTTTCTAAAATATCTGCATCCAGTCCTGTCTCCAGTATGAACGAAGCGGTCAGATAAAGAGGTCTCGCGCCCATGGATGACAAATCATTCACTGTCCCGCAGACGGAAAGTTTCCCGATATCCCCGCCTTTAAAAAAGAGCGGTTCCACGACAAAGGAGTCGGATGTGAGTACCGGATTTCCATGCAGGGGAGGAAGAACCGCGCTGTCTTCCATTTTCAGAAGTATCTCGTCATCAAAAACGGAAGCGAAAATGTCTTTGATCAGTCTTCCGCTTTCCTCTCCGCCGCTTCCATGCTTTAACGTAATTTTCACAATTCCTCCACCCCTTCTTCCCGCAGGGTAATGCAGCACGCCCCTTCTGAGGAAACCATGCACGCGCCGACAGGGTGGGAAGGCGTACAGGTTCTCCCGAAATGGGGGCAGTCCCTCGGCATATTCTTGCCCAAAAGTATATTCCCGCACCGGCAGCCTGCGGGAATATGATCTTCTACCAAACCTCTGCTTCCTGCATCATATAAATTATATTTTTCTTTCAAGTAAAACCCCGAATTCTTCACAACACCCAGACCGCGCCACAGGGCATCTCCTTTTTCAAAAAAGGCTTCTACCCGTTCCCACGCTTTCACATTTCCTTTTTCCGTGACCACGCTTCCGTAATCATTCCAAAAACCGCCCTGTCCCTTATTGACGGCAAGGACAAGCCGAGCCACAGCGCTGAGGAGAAGATCGGCAGTAAATCCGCCAATGACCATGGGTTTACCATATGTTTCTGAAAGTGTCCTGTACCGTTCCGCCCCTGTAATGACCGCCACGTGTCCCGGACAGAGAAATCCGTCGATATTTCCTGCGGTACAAAGCTCTCTCAGTGTTTCAGGCATCGTTTTCAGCGCGGTGAGAAGTTTGAGGTTTGAAATATGTCTTTCATCCGCTTCTTTCACGACAGTCGCCCAAATGGGTGCTGTCGTTTCAAATCCCACTGCTGCCAGGACAAATATTGTTTCTTTTTCCTCTTCCGCTTTTTTCAAAGCATCTTCGGGATTATAAAAGAAATCAACAGAAGCGCCCCTGTCCCGCGCCTCGGCAAGAGACATTTCCGTTCCCGGCACAGCAAGCATATCGCCGAAAGCAAGGACTCTGTGTCCGCCTCTAAAAGAAATTTCCACCAATTTATCAATGTATGCAGTCGGTGTCACACAGACAGGGCATCCCGGCCCCGACAGAAGCTGTATCTTCGGTGACAGGATCTGACGCAGTCCGGTCTTGTATAAAGCGGATGTATGTGTACCGCAGACTTCCATAATTTTTACGGGTCTGCCGTCATACTCGCGAAGCCAGCGGATGATTTCATTTTTCTCCACAGCGCAGTTCCTCTATTTCTTTAAAAAGCCCGATCCAGTCAAGGGCTTCTTTCTTTTCTACTTTCTGTATCGCCATGCCTGCATGGACAAGGACATAGTCACCTGTCTCCACGGAAACCATGGACAGGTTCACCCGTACTTTATTTCCCGAAAAATTAACGATCCCATGTGCACCCTCAATGGTTTCCACACGCCCCGGATATGCTACGCACATATGATTTCCTTTCGTTTGCTGTATTCATACCATACCATGCCTGACCGAAAGCAAGCCCTCCGTCTCCGGGAGGAAGCGCCTGATTCCAATACACAGCATGGCCTTTTCCCTTCAATGCTTCCACGCAGCCTTCCAAAAGAAGACGGTTTGCAAAACATCCTCCTGAGAGAATAACTGTTTCCACACCTGTTTTTTCCGCCATCCGTTCCACAATCCGTATGACTGCCTCATGAAAGCCAAGAGCGGCAGCAGCTTTATCTTCTCCCATGACTTTTTCCCATAGCGGGGCAGGATCAAAAAATGTAACGCTGCCGTTTTCTGTTTCCACGACTTCCTCATTAAAGGAAAGCTCTGTCGGTATTTTTCCTTCACGTTTCGCAAGCGCCGCCTGATTTTCAAGAAGCATGGCACACCGCCCCTGATAAGTATTATAATCGGCAAGACCTAAAGCAGCGCTCACCGCATCAAAAAGGCGCCCCATGCTTGAACTTTTTACTGTATTCAACCCGCCTGCAACAGCGGCTTTCACGACAGCCGCCCTCTTGTCATCTGATGGTATACCGCTGTGTACCAGATGGCATAAAAGACTTTTCCATGCCTGCCTGACGGACTCGTCACCGCTTATCATCGAAATCGGTTTCACTGCGCCGACACGGATAAAAGATCGGTCTTCACAGAGAAGAAATTCTCCGCCCCACACAGTACCGTCCGTACCGAATCCCGTACCGTCAAAGATTACGGCAAGACATTTCCCGTCCAAATGATGTTCGGCCATAACGGAAAGAGCATGTCCATGATGGTGCTGCACTTCCAAAACGGGAACATCCAATTCTTTTGCCAGCTTCCGTGATTCTTCCGCCGTAGTATAGCAGGGATGAAGGTCACAGACAAGGATGTCGGGACTGATATGGAGAAGTTCTTCCCAATCAGCAACAAGACGGCGGTAAAAAGCGGATGATTTTTCCAGCGTGAGATCCGAAGGCACCTGGGCAGAATAAATCAAATCATTCACGGAAAGCGCAAAAGACGGCTCCACTTCGCCGCCCAGTGCCAGAACGCGCATCCCCTTCTTCTCTACGGCAACCGGTTCCGGCATATACCCGCGGGTACGGCGGAGAATCTGCACAGCTCCCGCCGCGATACGGGTAACAGAATCATCAGCAGGACGGAGAATCTCTCTTTCATCGTAAAACAGAGCGGAAATACTTTCATGACTTTCATAAAAAGCAAAAGCATCGGCCTGTTTGTAAATGATAGGCTCTCCGGTGAGATTGCAGCTGGTCACAACGAGAGGAATTTTTATTTCCGCCAGAAGGGCATACAATCCGAAAGGCGGCAGAAACACGCCGAGACTTTCCGTAAGCTCCGTTACCGCAGGGCTGATGAGCGGCATACTTTTCTTTCTTCTTTTTAAGAGAACGATCGGTTTTTGCGGCGACTCAAGGAGTTCCTTTTCTTCCCTGCTTATATGGCAGAGTTTTTCCGCCTCTCCCACGGTTGCAACAAGAAGCGCAAAAGGCTTGTCCCGTCTTTGTTTCAATACTCTCAAACGCTGAACGGCATCATCTCTGTCTCCGCGGCAGACCAGATTATATCCGCCGACCGATTTCACCATGATAATTTCCCCATGAAAGAGTAAATCTTTGGCTGATTGTAAAAGTTCTTCCTGACTCCATGGTCCGGCAGAAAGACTTCCCCTCATTTTCGCCAAAAGCCGGGGACCGCAGTCATGACAGGCGATGGTTTCTCCATGACACCGTCTGTTATTCATATCCCTGTACTCCTCATAACATTTATCACAAAGAGGATATGCATCAAAAGCGGTATTTTCCCTGTCATAAGGAAGTTTTTTCAGAACAGTATATCGGGGACCGCAGGCGGTGCACGAAATGTAAGGATAATGACAGCGCCGGTTCCCCTGCGTCTTCATTTCTTTAAGGCAGGCGGAGCAGACGGAAATATCGGCAGGTGCAAGAATTTTATTTTCGCTTTCCCTGCTGGGAATGGAAGTAAAAGCGGAAAAAGGCGTAAGCGGTCTTTCTTCTCTCTTTACGCACTCCACAAGGGCAGGCCGTTCCATTTGCTTAAGCCCGCAAAGGAAAGCGTCTATCTTTTCCCTTGTTCCAGTGATATATATTTCCACTTCGCCGCCGAGGTTCTGTACCGTGCCTGTCAGTTTCAATTCTTTTGCCATGCGGCAGACGGACGGACGGAAACCGACACCCTGCACTCTGCCGGCCACGCTGAGCCGTTCCGTCACCTCATGTTTCATACACGCCTCCCAAAAAATTATTTCTTTGAAATCTTTATAAGCCATTCCGCCGCAGCATCATATCCTTCTCCCGTTTTCCCGCACACTTTAAATACGGGAGCATCTTTATTCAAATGGCGGACACCTTCCATAAAAAACGCTTCATCAAAATCAAGATAAGGAAGCAAATCCACCTTATTGAGCAGAATCATATCCGCTTTTTCAAAGGCGAGCGGATATTTATAAGGTTTATCGCTTCCGTCCGTCACCGAAACGATAAGCATTTTTATATGTTCACCGATGGAAAATTCCGCAGGACATACAAGATTCCCTACATTCTCAATAAAAAGTATGCCGCCTTCGTCCATCTCCATATTATGGACAGCATTGTGCATGAGAGGCGCATCAAGATGGCAGGCGCCGAAGGTATTGATCTGCGCTGCGGAAATCCCCTGTTTTTTTAACCGTTCCGTATCTATATCCGATTCGATATCCCCTTCAATGACATAAGACTTCACCGGAAGGGCGCGGATCAGGTTTTCCAGGGATGTGGTCTTTCCTGCCCCCGGCGCCCCCATAATATTTACCGCAAAAATATGTCTTTCTTCCAGATGTTCTTTTACATGCTGCGCTATATGGTCATTCCTGCCGTTGATATCAAGCAGGACCTCCTTTTTCACCATGTGCATCGCTTTCATCCTCCACGAATAATTCCACATCTTTTATATAAAATTCTTTCCCTGTTCCCGTCGGGTTTCCACTCCCGCCGCAGAACGGGCAGGTGAAGGAAAACCGTTTCCGTTCAAAAAGTTTCCCGCATTTTTCACAGGACAATTTCGGCTTTACACCTTCAATTGTCACCTGCGCACCCTCACACAGGGTTCCTGCAGCAAGGACATCAAAGTACATCTGGATCGATTCTCCGATAAATCCCGAATCTTCTCCGATGACAAGGTGTATCCCTCTGACCCTGCCATGATTTTCTTCCGCCGTTTTTTCCGCCAGCCTGATAATTTCCAGAGTCACGGGATATTCATGCATCAGGTTTCACCGCAGGCTTTCCCGGGGAAGACCTTTTCCGCTCCGGCAAAGCGAAAGAAATCGGTTCGGGTATATCATCATCCGCCCCAAGAACGTATTCTTTATTCATGGACAAACATTGCTTCGGACAATTCTCCACGCATATGTCGCACTGCACGCAAGCTGCCGGATCAATAGTCCATGTACGATTCTTCCTGTCGATCTCCAGCGCGCTTCCGGGACACCCATCAGTACATTTCCCGCAAAGAACGCATTCTGAAACGTCATTGATGACAGGCGCCTTTTTCAACTCTTCTTCCGTCACCACCGTCTTCGGCATTTCCGCAGGAACCGACTTCCCTTTCGGCGCTTCCGTTTTACCGGGTTCCGATTCCGGTTGCGGATGCGCTGCCGGCAATACTTCTTCCGCGTTTTCAGCCGCCGCATCTATCGAAATTTCTTCCCGAATATTCTCTTCCGCTTTTATTTCTTTTTCTGCCGGAGGTCTTGCCGCCGGTCCCCGTCTCGGTTTGGGCGGGGGCGGCGTGTGGACGATCTCTGACTTTTCTGTGGAAGGTTCCGTATACATGCCTTCCATGGCAAGACATTTCATAGGGCACTGTTCTACACAGGCACCGCATTGCACACAGGCATAGGGATTGATAATCCACTTCCTGTTCTTCCTGTCAATCCGTATCGCTCCCGAAGGGCACGCCCGTTCACAGGCACCGCAGAGAACACACTTTTCCCATTGATTGACAATGTGTCCGCGGTCGATAGGGAGCGGCGTCCGCGGCTGCAGAGGATAAGAAGATGTCACAGGCGGTTTGAAAAGATTGGCAACTATCCTTTTCACAAAGGTCATATAGCCCATAACGCTCTCCTATCTTTCACAACAACTGATACAGGGATCGATGGTCAGGATAATATTCGGCACATCTGCCAGGTCACAGCCCTGAAGCATCTTTACGAGTGCAGGCAGATTGGCATTTGTCGGTGTCCTCAGACGGAACCGTTCCAGGAATTTGGTTCCGTTTCCTTTTACATAGTAAAGCGCTTCTCCTCTCGGCTGTTCCACACGGACAAAGCATTCTCTTTTCGGCGGCACGCCCCGCACTTTCACGTCAATAGGCCCGTCAGGGATATTATCGATACAGCCCTCAATAATCTCAACAGACCGGAGAACTTCTCTCAGCCGTACTCTTGCCCGCGCGTAACAGTCTCCGTCCGTTTCAATAACGGGCTGGAAATGAAGCTGTCCGTAAACGCTGTCTTTTTCAGCAGCACGAATATCGGTGAGAATGCCGGATGCTCTTGCCATGGGGCCGATGCAGCCCAGTTCCAGAGCCTCTTCCATAGTAAGCTTTCCCACACCCTTCAAACGGCTGTGAACGGTATCGTCATCCATAAAAACATTCAGCATGGGAAGAAATTTTTCAGATAAATCTTTTAAGACCCGTTTCATTTCCTTTAACACAGCACCGTCAATATCACGACGAACGCCGCCCACTTTACAGACGGAGAAAATAATACGCCCGCCGGTCGTCTGTTCAATAAGATCCAAATCTATCTCCCGAAGGCGCCAGGCTTCCATAAAAAGACTTTCAAACCCCATAGCGTCCGCAGCAAGGCCCAGCCAGAGAAGATGGGAATGGATACGGGACAATTCGTGCCAGATGGTGCGGAGCCATTCCGCCCGGGGCGGCACTTCTATTTCCATCATTTCTTCTACAGCGCGGCTGTATCCCCAGCCATGGCCGAAAGAACAAATCCCGCAAACCCGTTCCGCCACATAGACATACTGCTGGAAGTCACGAAGTTCCACAAGTTTTTCCAGCCCGCGGTGTACATAACCGATAGAGGGAACCGCACGGACAACCTTTTCATCCTGCAATTCCAGATCCAGATGGATCGGTTCGGGAAGAACGGGATGCTGCGGGCCGAAAGGAATCACTGTGCTTTTACCCATTTTCTTTCCCTCCTTCCGGTTTCGCCCCTGCTACGGCGGAAGCGTCTATCCCGAGTCCGCTGCGAAGCTGTACTTTAATCGCCTGATCGGCATGTTTCTCACCGGGCAGGTCATGCCATGGTGTCTTTTCCGCCAGATGGTAGAAATGTCCGCCATAGTCCACATCATGTTCAATGAAGTCTATCTTCAATCCGAATAAATCGTGTATTTCATTTTCCCATACAAAAGCATACCAGTACTGCCCCGTGATACTCATGACGGAACGGTAGACCGGAACGAGGCAGCGGAGATGGTACATGAAATAGTCCTTATCAAATGTATAAGTCAGTTCATATCCTTCTTCCACGCGGGTACAAAGTATCTGCACCAGACGGGCATGTTCCCTTTTAAAGCGGCTTACCTGTTTTAAAATATCCGCAGATTTGATTTCAATTATTTGCTGGTTCATCAGGTTGCCTCCTTTCGCTGCGCCGATTTTCGCCGGGCAACGAGCCTTTTATATTCCGCCCGCTTTTCTTCAAGAATCCCCAACCCTTTCACAACGCCGTCAACGATGGCTTCCGGACGCGCGGCACACCCGGGAACATACACATCTACAGGAACAGCGTGATCCATGCCTCCGATCATGTTGTAACAGTCTTTGAAAATGCCGCCTGTACAGGCACAAGTTCCCACCGCCACCACGACCTTCGGTTCCGGCATCTGTTCATAAATCTGGCGCACCACAGGCAGATTCTGTACATTCACGCCGCCGGTGACAAGAAATACATCAGCATGCTTCGGATCCCCTGTATTGATAATGCCGAAACGTTCCACATCATAGAGAGGCATAAGACAGGCAAGGACTTCAATATCGCAGCCGTTGCAGCTGGAGCCGTCATAGTGGATGAGCCAGGCGGATTTTCTGATATAAGCCATATTTCCTCTCCTTTCAGCGGATATACATTAAAAAGACAATATTGATAAAACCTGCTACCAAAGTAACGAGCCAAGCGGAACCGAGGAGATGCCGCCATTTCATACGGGCAGTACAGTTATCTATAAGGGTGCTGAGGAAAAGAACCGCCGCGCATACAAGAATGCCCGTAACACCGCTCCACGGATCCCGCCATTTAAAAAACAGATAAACGAAGCCAAGAAGAAATATCTTTTCATACCATTCGGCAATTTCAAAAAGAGCAAGCATGCCGCCGGAAAATTCTGTCTTGATTCCCTGCACGAGCTCCTGATGAATTTCATGGCTCATAGAAAGATCAAATGGCGATTTTCTGAATTTAATCTGGAGTATGAAAAGGAACCCGATGAAAATCCCCGGCATGTAAAGAAAATTGCTTTCCGGCGAAGCCATGATTTTTGAAAGATCGAAAGTGTTGCATTTCAAGTAGAAAGCAATCGCCACAAAGAGAAGCATGGGTTCATACGCCATAATCTGAAGAAGTTCCCGTTCCGCCCCCATCTGGCTGCAGGGTGACGATGATGAAAAGGACGCCACCGCGAGGCAGATG
>ENA-OPWO01000748-OPWO01000748.1-human-gut-metagenome-genome-assembly--contig:-NODE-748-length-9310-cov-1.569098_pt1 | contig 9310 bp, 7 predicted proteins | sample MGYA00241510_ERZ502012 | MGnify/ENA primary metagenome ERZ502012 (study PRJEB25962, sample SAMEA2041923) | human gut metagenome | biome: human gut; feature: human-associated habitat; material: faeces...
TATACACCAAGAACATCCTGCTCTTCATCCTTCCACTGACCAAAAAACGAATTATCTTTGTAGAATCCGTAGATATCTCCTGCGCTGTCCTTCCAGAGTCCTAACATTGCCTCTGATACATCCGCGACATCTCCGTCATCTGCTGCTTCTTCTGTAGTCTCCTCTGCTGCCCATACCGGAACAACCATAGAGCTTACCATTGCAGCAGCACAAAGACCTGCCATTATTTTTTTCCAGTTTTTCATATTTTTTTACCATCCTTTCTTAAAATGTGTGTACATATTTCTAAACTGAATTTCTATGTTCTTACTATAAAAAATTTCAGTCTTATTTTCAAGATACATGGGATTAAATGACATTTTTCATGAAATATGGAAAAATGAATAAATACTTATGGTATTACTTGCTTTCAGTAAGGAATCCGTACTTGAATAACTCATGAAAATACGCTAAAATAGAAATTATGTTTAAGTTAATTTAGGAGGTACTCCTTTTGAATATTGCAATCCTTGACGATTCAAAGGAAGATCTGCGTCAGGTAAAATCTGTCATTTCTTCTTATTATGAATCCCAGAATACATCCGCAGACATCCATTTGTATTCCAGCGCAGAAGCTTTTTTTACTAAATACATACCCGGATTTTACGACCTGATCATTATGGATATTTATATGGGCAGTATGACCGGTATGGATGCAGCCAGAAAGCTCCGCGAAGCCAGGGATATAGCTGCTCTGATTTTTATTTCAAGCAGTGATTCCTTTGCTGTGGAAAGCTATGATGTACAGGCATCCTACTATCTGCTGAAGCCCTTTGACCCGGAGAAGCTTTGCCGGATCCTCTCAACAATCCAGTTCAGGCAGTCGCAGAATTCCAGATATATAGAGCTGATCTCCGACCGTACCCCTGTAAAGATCCCTGTCAGGAGCATCCTGTACGTGGATACCTACCGCAATGCAGTTCAGGTACATACCACAGATGCAGGCATTATACGCTCCTACATAACCTTCCAGAAATTCGAAGAGCTTCTGGAGGGAATGAAATGTTTTCTCTCCTGTTACAGAGGCTGTATCGTAAATATGGATCACATCGAGAAATCCACAGATGAAGGCTTTGTTATGGACAATCAGGAGCTTGTTACTGTACGCAAGCGTGGCTCCAACGCAATAAAAAAAGCATATCTGGAATACTTATTCTCTTCAGACTCTGATAAATAAGTATTTCCGATATGCCTCTTCCCCTCCGGGCAGTAACTATTTATTTACTGTACTGTTTTCACCGGTAGAAAGATATTTACTTTAAAAATACCCTCTTCTGTATTAAAAACTACATATCCGCCCATTCGTTGTACCACTTCTGCCACAGACGCTGTTCCGATTCCAAAGCCTTCATGCTTTGTTGAATAAAAAACTTTTTCTCTTCGCTGGATTTCATTGGAATATGGATTTGAAATCTCTATCAGAAGCTTCCTGTTCTTAACCTTTGTAAGCATCTTTACATAAGGCTTATTTTCCGGCAGCAGATCTTTTACTGCATCTACGGCATTTTCCAGAAGATTTCCATATATTTTGCACAGATCTGTATCTGAAATGCCAATATTCTGTGGCAGCATCATATCACATTCAAAAGGAATCCCTTTCTTCCTCAGTTCTCCTGCATAAAAATGGATCACTGCATCTACGGCCATGTTTCTGCAATAACAGATTAGCTTTTCCTCTTCTGTTATAACGGATGCATACTCCTGCAGATATTCCATCATCTCCTGATATTTTCCCTGCTGGGTGTAAGACATGATAGTGCGCAGATGGTGTCTCATATCATGGCGCATCCTGCTGATCTCATCCATCTTTTCTGTAAGTTCCTCATAATTCTGTTTCTGTATCTGCAGTTTCTGTTCCATCTGACGGCTGTATTCTCCATAGGTAAGCTGAAATCTGTAAGCATTGGCAAGCTCCATCCACAGAGTCAGTCCCACACTGGCTACAAGCACTGCTGCACCAATTTCCATAAACCACCCGCCAATGATCGGCTCATATAATCTCCATATCCGGTCTGCTGCCAGAGACGCTGCATAAACAACAATTCCCACTAAAAGTACATTACTGTACTTCTGTTTTATCTCCTTTACACTTCTGAAAAGCAGATAACCGGCTGCTGCCCACTTCAAAATCTCTGTAAGCTTAGAGATCAGATACAGCCCTGTTGCAGACTGGGCTCTGCTGCACAGCATTTCTGCCACAAAAACCATCACTCCGGCTGCTGCGGCCACACCTGCAAGAATTTCCGGAATCCTTTCCTCACCTCCCAGGATCTTCTGTTGTACCAGCATAACACCGGCAAACATCAGATAATAGAACAATGCCTCCATTCCATAACAAGGCTGTACTTTTACTGCAACAAAGGAATGCAGGATCGGATAAGAACCATATCCCAGCACACAGATACAAAGCAGGGCAAAAAGTCCAAACTCCACTTTTTTAGTTCGCATATACATATACACTGAAAAAATCAGGACAAAAAATGTAAAAGCCATAAATACCACAGCAATCATAAGTGACAACCCGCGGATAATATTCACTTTAAAAGGAGAAGCCAAAACCGGCACATACTGAATTCCCGATGACACCGAATGTTTGTCTGTCACTGCGATCACAATCTCTGCAGTTCCTTTTCCCTCAAAGGTAAATACCCTGTTCTGAATCTGCTCCTGGTAATTGTCCGGATCCGGATTTCCCATCTGCCCCATCAATTCCCCATTAATATACAGCTTGTAAGCAGAAAAAATCTCTGTCAGGCCAATAGCATATTGTTTTTCTTTTTCAGGAAGCACCAGGGTCATCCGATAGGTACCACTTCCAAAAGGAGATTTATTTTTGTCGCCCAGGTCCATTCCACCGTACTCGCCAATGGAAACATAACGGCTGTAGTAGTCCTCCTTCTGTTCCTTTATTTCCTGCGGTGTCAGCAATACATCCGGATAATATTCCCATTCCCTGGCAAGATAATGCACAGAATCATCATCAGACACATAGAGGATTCCCTGAATGGCCTGGTCCCCCCTGGCCGTATATTTGTTATCAAAGCGGTAAAACAGAAAGAATATGCCCATAGTCAATGCAAATACAGTTGCTATAAGTAGTAATGAATATTTCCAGTTCTTCTTCATTGCTGACACCTCCTTCTGTTTTCGGGTGCTTTTTTTGCTTTTCCTCTGTCCCTTATCTGCGTTTTTTACAAAATACAAAAATAGCAGCAAATGCCATGATACATACTGCCAGTAATGTAGGTATTATCATCAGAAGCTGCCTGCCGGAAGCTTCTGTTTTCTGTTCTGTTTTCTCTTCCGGCACCGACTCTTCTTCTGTAAATCCTGTATCTTCTCCATCTGAAACAGCTTCCACACTGTCCTCATCCGTCTGATCTCCCATACTTTCTGATTCTCCATCTATGAGGAAATAGTCTCCTGTCTGGCTGATTTCCATACGGAGAACATTTTGCTTTTCCTGATAATTCACTGCATATTGATTTCCCTGCACATCCTCCGCTTTTACTGTTTCAGGTGACTGGATTCCGCCAAACACAGATGTCTGAAATTCCACCACTGTTCCCGGAACTTCTGTTACCTCCTCACCTCTGACAAAAATCCGCAGAGAAAATGCAGTTTCTGACGTTTTCTCGATTCTTATCTGGATTTCATCCTCTGCATTGATCTTCCATCCGTTCACTGTATCCGGAGAAAATGTTACAGAGATTCCCTGTTTCTCAAACCTTGCACTTCCATTCTGTTGGATCATAAGAAGCATTCTCTTTCCACTGACTGCAGTAATGGTGTCGGTGCTTAACTCTGTCACGGAATTCTCTGTATCCGATATTTCAGCAGATTTTGCATCAGAAGCTTTGTTACTGCTGCTATTCTGTCCGTCTGTATTATTGTCTGTTCCGTAAGAGTCACCATAATGATATCCGGCACTTCCCGTATTCAGATTCTCTTTCTTTTCTTCCTGTACTACTTCTGACGAAGCAGGTGCTTTCTGCACAATGTCAGGAAGATCTTTTTCCTCTCTGTCCGAAAAATTTCGCTCATGCCAGTATTCATTGACAATAAACGCATCATTATAGGAAAAAGAATAAATTCCTGTGCTCCCTTTCTCATAGACAGCACAGATCTGGTAGTTCTGTCCTTTCTTTAATATCTCTCTGTAATAAATCTGAATTCCATCAGAAGTCACTTCCACCAGGTCATCATCAATTTTCCGGTAATTTTCCTCATTCTCAGAGAGGTAAACCTGTATGTTCCGGCGTTCCTCTGCAGAAAATCCATCCAGCAGCATAGGAAATTCCAGCAGGTCTACCATCGGCATGCTGTAGGTATTAATCTGTGGTTCTCCTTTTTTCTGTACAGAAAGATATGCATATGCCTCTGGCAGCGTCAGGCTGTTAGATACTCCATATCCCTCTGGGATCACAAATGATCCGGTTACCTTGTACACGCCTTGTTTTTCCCTATTCACCCGGCTCAGATCCCAGGAAGATTCCAGAATCAGTTCCGGATTCTCGGCTGTATTTTCAAATGTTTCAGCAGTACTGACCCTCAGTCTGACATTCTCCTTCAATTCTTTCTCAATCTGCTTCAGGCTTCCCCCCGTTTTTACTGCATAGGCAGCACATCTGCTAAGATATTTCTCATCTCCGGTATCATAAGAGCAGATGATCTTTCCAGGCTTCTGTGTGTTTCCAAGCAAACTGTGCTGATAACCGTAAATTTTAAGACTGCCGTCTTTTTGATATTGAAACCGCAGAGTATTGGTCTGCTTCCTTCCATTATCATAGGTTACCAACAGAGAATAGGTATTGCCCACAACCATACTCTGGTTAGATACATACAGGCCCTCCTCTTCACAGAGAGCAAAGCCCTCCTCAGTGAGGTTGATCCACTGTCCGCTTTCTTTCTTCAGATAAGCTTCCATGGAGTCAAAATTTTCCTGCTTCAACCAGGGAAATATATAGATTCCTGCCGCAGTCAGCCTGTAATATATATTAATATCCGGTTTGTCCGGGTACTGCACAGAAACAGTTGTCTGTACCTGCAGACTTTCACTCTCATCAAAAGCATACTCCGGCGGAAGCTTCAGTACACCTTTCATTGTGTAAACGCCTGCCAGTTTCATATTTACAGACGAAACATCCCAGAACACTGGAATATGCAGTGTATCTGTGTCTGTATAAACTGTATAGAAAACCCGAGACAGTTTCTCAGTAATCAGTTCGCTGCTTTTATTTATTTCTACAGCTACTGCAGGAATATCCTTCGGTACGATCACATCATTTACCCGGATCACCGCGCCCCATACTGTGGTATTTTTTTTCATTCCCCACATGCCAGTCAGACACAGGGCTATCATAAAAATCAGAACTGTTATTTTCTGTTTTCTCATGCTTTTTTCCATACTTTCATTTTACGTTACTACTCGATCCGTTATCTTTATTCTCAATTTCCTTTGTTCTTAGCTTACCTTATCTGGTGAATTTCGGCAACAGACATAGGATAAACTGCATTATTTCATGAAAAATGGTGTACCGAAAAATGATTAATTCTCCTTTTTCTTTCCTGGAAATTTCATAAAATAATATACAATAAACAATACTGCCGTAATGCTCCATGAAACCGGATAACTGAGCATGATCGTATTAATTCCCGGGTACATCTGTCCGGCTGTAAAAAGCCACAGGATTCTCAGGGAACACACACCGCCGCAGGTAAGGAGCATAGGCACCAGAACCTTCCCGGTACCCCTCAGTGCCCCAGACAGAATCCCTATGATCACATAAATGAAATAGGACGGCAGTAAAAAACGACTCATATGAACACCATGGACGATCACTGCGCTGTCTGTGGTAAACAGACGATAAATCCAGGGAGCAAATGAATACATCAAAATGATCATCACCGCAGAACTGACCATACTCATGACCATGCAGACACTCACACTCTTTCGCATACGGTGATATTTGCCGGCTCCGAAATTCTGTCCCACAAAGGTAGTAATGGAAATTGCGAACGCATTGATCACCATCCAGAAAATAGCATCGATTTTCCCAAGAGTTCCCCATGCCGCCACTGTGTCAGTTCCCAGATTATTTACAAATACCTGTATCACAATATTGGAAATATTATACATTACAGATTCCAGACCTGCCGGAATACCGATTCTCAGAACTGAAAACAGCATTCTTCTGTCCAAACGGATCTGATTGATCTTCAGCACATATATCTCTCTGGTTTTCAGAAGCATTACTGTTACGATCAGTGCACTGATCACCTGAGAAGTAACTGTAGCAACAGCTACTCCTGTCACACCCATGCCAAACGCAACCACAAACAGCAGATCAAGAATAATGTTCAGCACACAGGTAATGATCAGAACATACAGTGGTCTTTTGGAGTCTCCTACTGCACGCAGGATGGCTGCTCCCATATTATAAACCAGGTTAAAAACCATTCCGCCAAAATAAATATGAAGATACACAGCAGAGTCCTCTACTACATCTGCAGGTGTCTTCATAAGCAGCAATGCAGGTCTGGTCAGAAAAATCCCCACTACAGTAAGAACAATTCCCGCTGCAATGGAGAATGCAAATGCTGTATGCAGTGCCTTACTCAGATTCTTCTTATCTTTTGCACCATAAAACTGCGAGATCACAACCGCTGCTCCCGAAGAAAGACCTACAAAAAAGCCTACGATCAGATTGGCGATCTGACTGGCAGAACCTCCGACTGCAGCAAGTGCCTGTTTTCCCACAAAACGGCCAACAACGATCGTATCTGCAGTGTTATAAATCTGCTGAAAAAACGTTCCAAATACAATAGGAAAGAAAAATAACAGCAATTGTTTCCAGATCACCCCTTCTGTAATCTGATTTACCTTTTCCTTTTTCTCCATTTCTTTTCCCTCATCCACATTTTAAAAATATTTCTGCATTTTACCGCAGTCTGAGCACCATGGGTTCCATGGCATTATATTTTAACATACAAAAAAGCAGGCATCCCACAAAATGTGAGAACCTGCCATACTTTGCAATCATTAAAAATTAGTCTTCAACTTTAATGATTTCCTTTTTGTTGTAGCTTCCGCAAGCTTTGCATACTCTGTGCGGCATCATCAGTTCGCCACATTTGCTGCATTTTACAAGGTTCGGAGCGCTCATTTTCCAGTTTGCTCTTCTCTTATCGCGTCTTGCTTTGGAAGATTTATTCTTCGGACAGATGGACATTATGTTACACCTCCTTAAATTTACTAAATATATCACTGATAGCTGCCATACGGGGATCCTTAGGTTCCTCGACGCATCCACAGGGACCGTCATTGAGGTTTTTCCCGCACTGGCTACAGATTCCTTTGCAGTCTTCTCTACATAAAACCTTCAAAGGCCAGCTCATCAGTACCTCAAGATAGACCAGCTGGTCCACATCCAGGTCCATACCTGTGAGATAAGAACTCTCGTCCAGATCATTCACACGGTCTTCATCCGTAAGCTTCATATCAAGTTTTCGCTCAATCTCCAAAGGAATCTCTGTTGAAACCTCTTCCAGACATCTGTCACAGGGAATACCTACGGTAATCTTACCCGTTCCTCTGATTTCAAGATTTCTGTCACCTGTATTCGTGATCGTAAGCTCTATGGGTTCTTTTGCAAGTACCGGAAAGCTTCCTGACTGAAAGGTGATCGTATCCATTCCAAACTCTACAGTCTTCTGAATACGCATTCCTTCACTGGATGAAATATCTGATAAATGTATCTGCATACTTTTCTCCTATCCACACTTGTTTTATTATACATACCGCCTCTGCTTTTGTCAACGATAAATTAGAAAAATTTCACATTTTGTCAAGTAATATTCCTTTACGAAGTATTTTATCATCCGGCGGCATTATTATCAGGTAATTTCCACATGCCTTACGGGCACAAAGAAGGGTGCTCCTGACAGATGCCCCCTTCCCTTCTATATAAATATAACTTTTATCCAGTTATATTTCTCTCGTTTGGACACAAAACAGACACTTTATTATCTGTGAAAATTAAACCAGAGCTACTGTCTCTCTGCAGATTGCAAGTTCTTCGTTTGTAGGAATTACAGCAACTTTAACTTTGGAATCCGGTGTAGAGATAACGATCTCTTCTCCGCGAACTCCGTTAGCTTCTTTGTCAAGTGTAACTCCAAGGTATCCAAGATAGCTTACAACTTTCTCACGTACAGGAATAGCATTCTCGCCGATACCTGCTGTAAATACGATGGCATCTACACCGTTCATAGCTGCAACATATCCGCCAATGAATTTAGCGATACCATAGCAGAGAACGTCGATTGCATTAGCTGCATCTTCGTTTCCGCTCTGAGCTGCATCGTTCAGGTCACGGAAGTCACTGGATAATCCGCCGGATAATCCAAGAAGACCGGATTTCTTATTGAGAACATTCATCATACCTGCGATGTCAAGGTTCTCTTTCTTAGCAATGAATTCCATGATAGCAGGATCAATGTTACCGGAACGTGTTCCCATAACAACACCTTCAAGTGGAGTAAGACCCATTGTTGTATCAACACACTCACCGTTTACAACAGCACTGATGGAAGAACCGTTTCCAAGGTGGCAGACGATAACTTTGGAGTTATCTTTGTCAAGACCAAGGAATTCAACAGCACGTTTGGAAACAAAGCTGTGGGATGTTCCGTGGAAACCATATCTTCTGATGCTGTATTTCTCATAATATTCATATGGGATTGCATACATAGCTGCTTTCTTTGGAATATTCATACCAAATGCTGTATCGAATACTGCTACATTCGGTTTGCCAGGCATTGCTTTTTCGCAAGCTTCAATACCGATCAGGTTTGCAGGGTTATGAAGAGGTCCGAGGTCGAAACAGTCACGAACAACTTTCTTCACGTCTTCTGTTACAAGTGTTGCATCACTGTAAATAGTACCTGCATGCAGTACACGGTGTCCGATTGCTGTAATCTCATCCGCACTTTCGATCACACCATGCTCTTTATCCTGTAAAGCATCCAGTACTAACTGTACTGCTACACCATGATCTGGCATTGCCTGCTCTACAACATATTTATCTTTTCCTGTTGGTTTGTGTGTTAATACAGATCCATCGGCTCCGATTCTTTCACAGATACCTTTTGCAAGAACGCTTTCGTTCTCCATATCGATCAGCTGATATTTTAAAGATGAACTTCCGCAGTTCATTACTAATACTTTCATATTATTTCTCCTCTTACTTTATCTCTTACTGATTCTGGC
>ENA-OPWO01000751-OPWO01000751.1-human-gut-metagenome-genome-assembly--contig:-NODE-751-length-9260-cov-1.963607_pt1 | contig 9260 bp, 8 predicted proteins | sample MGYA00241510_ERZ502012 | MGnify/ENA primary metagenome ERZ502012 (study PRJEB25962, sample SAMEA2041923) | human gut metagenome | biome: human gut; feature: human-associated habitat; material: faeces...
TGGTAGTGGAATTAAAATGGGATAAAAGTGCCAAAGGAGCTATTTCTCAGATTAAACAGAAACAATATTGTAAAAGTCTGGAGAAATATGCAGGAAATATTCTTTTGGCAGGGATTAACTATTCCAAAAAGGATAAGGAGCATCAGTGCATCATTGAGAAGATAGTGAAATAATAACATTATATATGATTTGCTGTAAATAGATGAAAAATATCAGAGAGTGTGTAGATTGGAAAATTTCTACACACTCTCTGATGTATTTATGATATAAAGTTAAATGATATAGGTTATTCGAAACGAGGAATTGTAATAACTTCTCCACCCTTCATAGCGGATTCGTGCGCACAGATTCCGGTACCTGTCCAGTAAGCGCCCATGATGTCATCGATAGCAGGTTTGCGTTCTTCCAGAATGGAACGGATGAATTCATGTACAAGGTGTGGATGGGAACCACCGTGACCGCCTCCCTGGGTGAAGGAAAGATGGGTGTTCTCATTGTTATATACTGTGTTGGTGGTGAAGGATGCGATTTCCTTCGGAAGAAGGTGTGCATAATCCGGGATCTGGATTCGTTTTTCTGCAATTTTTGTTCCACGGCTGGATTTCTCGCTGTCTTCATCCAGGATATCTTCTGCTTTTTCAAATTCTCCTGTGCGGGTAAAGAGAACTGGATTTTCTTCACTAAGTTGCTGCCATTCGAAGCTCTCGTTTTCACCGTATACCCGGAAGCATTCAGAATAGTTTCTGGCTACACCATACAGAAAACGTTCCATTTCAATAGTCACATCGCTGTCCTGAAGAGAAATAAATGCAGATTCGAACGCGAATGGGCAGCCGTATTTGTCAGCCAGTTCTTTGCGGATTTTTCCGGAACCTCTTGCATAAACCTTGTCTGGCAGATGTCCGGCAAGCATAAGACACGGAGCAACGGCGTGTGTTGGATGCATCAGTGGAGGGAAGCCTTCCCAGTATTCCGGCCATCCTTCCATGTCCTGGTAATGTGCACAGGTCATATACTGGAGACGTCCGAATTCTCCTTTTTTATAAAGTTCCTGAATATAGAGGAACTCTCTCTGGAAAATAGTTGTTTCCATAAACATATAATTTTTGCCGGAGGCTTTGCGGGCTGCAATGATGTCATTTAATTCTTGGATGCTCATTCCCATGGGAATCGTACAGCCACAATGTTTACCAGCATTTAAGACACGTACAGAAAACGGAGCATGTGTTGCTGGCGGTGTTACAAGATGAACTGCATCAATTTCAGGAATATCCAGTACATCCTGCAGATCTGTGAAACAGCGTTCATCCGGAATGCTGTATCGTTCTTTTGCAATATTCAGAAGTTTCTCATTTTTATCTACGACATACACCTTATCAATATCAGGATGTTTACAGTAGATAGCAACGAATTCAAGTCCGAAGCCTAAGCCTACTAAAGCGACATTCAGTTTTTTCATGATGGAAAATCCTCCTTAAAAAATTAATATAGAAAAAATCATCAGGATGTCAGGAATCCTGCATCTGTTTTGTATGTCTGTGATTATACGTGATGAAAAAAGAAAAGAGAATAAAGATAATTTAGATGTTTGGACAAAAAAAGATAAAAATAATACCAGTTCCGATCAGTCTTACTTTTTTTTAGAAAAGATGGAAAAAGAAAGAATAATATCGTTATTCAAAAATCAGGGATTTCATGTTTTAATAAGTGCATAGCAGAACAATCGATTGGAAAGCAGATCAGAAATACAGAGATATAAGAGAGAAGATGAGAAGGAGGAACTATATAATGAAGAAAAGAGCATTAGCTGTTATGCTGGCAGGGGTTATGGTTTTAGGCGCACAGACAGGTGTGTGGGCTGCATCCGATACTTCAGATCAAAAAGAAGGGGAATTGACACTTCTGCTAACAAATAGTTTGATTGATGGGTCAGGAGCGAATAGTGAAGAATTTAAAAAAGTAATTAAACAATATGAAGAAGAGAATCCGGGAGTTAAGATTACCTTACAGGGTGCTTCTCAGCAGGATATTAAAGAATCTTTCCAGACAGCTGCTCTGGCGGGTAGAGGTGCAGATATTGTGATGATGGATAATTCAGGACATGCCATTGATCTTGCTGCTATGGGGCTTCTGTATTCATTGGAAGAACTTACTACAGATGAAGAACTCACTGCACAGTATCAGGAAGGACCTCTTGATTCCGGCAAATTCGAAGGCAAATATTATTCAGTACCATGGAATATGGACTGTACAGGTCTTTATTATAATAAAGAACGCCTGGATGAGCTGGGAATTGATGTCCCTACAACGTGGAAAGAGCTTTCGGACGCAGTAGATAAAGTAAAAGAGGCAGGTTACGGTGGAATTATCACTTATCAGAGTGCATATGCGTTCTACTCATTCTTCTATCAAAATGAGTGTCCGGTAATTGATACAAGCGGAGATGTTCCGAAAGTAGTGATTGACAATGAGGAGGGAAAAGAAGCATGGAATTATATCTGTGATCTGATCTCCAAAGGTGGTCTGGTAGAGTCTTTTAAAGAAGCAACCACATGGGACAAAGTATATGAAAGCTTTGCAAATGGAGAAGCAACCTTCCTGTTGGGTGGAGACTGGTGTTCTGGTGAAGTGGAAAATATTAATCCGGATATGGATTATGGTATTGCCCCGATGGTGAAAGGGAAAACAGAAGCGACTGTACTGGGAGGCTGGACCTGGAACATTAATGCAAACTGCAAAAAACCAGAACTTGCCTATGATCTGATTCAGTATCTGAACTCAGAAAAAGGAGATTCTATTCTGGCTGTAGAGGGAAAAGCATCTGCACGCAAGGATTATGACTATGTTAAATCATTGGAAGGAAAGGATAAGTTAAAAGTTTTTGCAGAAGAACTTTCATATACAAAGGCAAGACCTGCTGTTATTAATGAAAAAGCCATTGATGAACTGATTATTAATGCAATCTTGGAAGTAGACTATGGACAGTCCTCAGCTGAAGATGCGCTGACATCTCTTGCACAGAAGCTTAATGAAAATATTGCATCCAACTATCAGTAAAAATGTCTGGAAAATAAACATGAAATGATAACAGAGGCGCTGGCGTGAAATGGCGGCAGCGCTTCTTCATTGAGAAGGGAGGAAGATTATGTCCCAAGTACGTAGAAAAGAAGGCCTGAAGCTGAGAAAAAATCTTCCGGGATATTTTCTGATGGCACCAGCAGTGATTGCGGTACTGGCGCTTTCTGTGTACCCTCTTTTCAGAGGTATTTATCTGAGTTTTTTAAATTATAACCTTGTACGCCCAAATGATCCTGCATTTAATACCCTTGCAGGTTTACAAAATTATATTAATATTTTCAAAGATAAAGTGTTCCTACAGTCTATTGGAAATACAGTAAAGTGGACAGTGGTGAATCTTGTGGTACAGCTTGTGGCAGCCATGCTTCTTGCACTTGCACTGAACCAGAAACTGAAAGGAAGATCTGTATACAGAACCCTGATTCTGGTTCCATGGGCAGTTCCCCATGCCATAGCAGCTATGACCTTTACTTTTTTATACAATGCAAATGTAGGTATCATTAATATTCTGGCAGTGAAACTGGGAATGATTACAGAATCTGTATCCTGGCTTGGAAATGTGGGATCGGCGTTCTGGTGTGTAATCTTGGTGGCAATCTGGAAGGGAATTCCATTTCAGATGATCTTTATTCTGGCTGCACTGCAGGGAATTTCCAGGGATGTGTATGAGAGTGCGGAAATAGATGGTGCCAGCCGTTGGCAGTGTTTCTGGAGAATCACACTTCCGATTATCAAAGAGCCTCTGGCTATTTCTACCGTTCTGAACCTAATCGGTATTGTGTCCTGTTTTAACACCATCTGGCTGATGACCAAAGGTGGACCGCTGTACAGCACAGAGATTGTTTATACCTATGCATACAGAAGAGCATTTATTGACCATAATTTCGGAACTGCAGCAGCTGCATCTGTGGTATTGTTTGTATTCATGGCTGTTTTTTCCGGAGTTTATCTGAAGATGGTAAGTGAGAAAGAATAGGGAGGAGGAAACTATATGCATGCAAAACAACGAAATGAAGCCATACGGCATGTGGTAGCCTATGTATTTACAATAGCTATGGTTTTCCTTGCAGTGACCCCGTTTATCTATGTGGTACTGACTGCCCTGAAAACAAAGGAGCAGATATATGATCCATCGCAGATTATACCGACACATATCACATTTGATAATTTCAGACAGGTGCTGTTTCAGTCGAATTTCGTAAGATATTTTATGAACAGTATTTTTATTACACTGGTCACAACATTGATTTGTATGATATTATCAGTAATGGCAGCATATGGACTTACCAGATATAGAATCGTAGGTGCCGGGAAAATCAAGATGGCGGTTCTTATGACAAGAATGTTTCCGGGAATCCTGTTGTGTATTCCTTACTATATTATTATGAAACAGTTGAATCTGATTGACAGTTATATAGGACTGATTCTGATGTACTGCTCTTTTACCCTGCCTTTTGCCATATGGAATACCTGTGCATTTTTTATTTCCATCCCATGGGAGTTGGAGGAAGCTGCCAGGATTGATGGCTGCAGCAGGTTGAAATCTTTCTTCCATGTGATCATTCATGTGGCTAAGCCGGGACTTTTTGTTACAGCCTTGTTCTGTTTTATGACATCTTGGGATGAATATATGTATGCTTCTATTTTTATTAATACAACTTCAAAGAAAACCATTCAGGTTGGTATGCAGGACTTTGTAGGACAGTATTCTGTAGACTGGGGACTGCTGATGTCAGCGGTGGTAATCAGTCTGATACCAATTCTGATTTTCTTTGCATTGGTACAGAAAAATCTGGTACAGGGACTTTCTGCCGGTGCAGTGAAAGGATAAATACAGATCAGATGTAGAAAGAGGAAATTTGCGTATGAGTTTCAAACGTAAAAATCCGGGTAACCAGAGCATAAGAAGGCAGCTCACATTTTATATGGGACTTTTTGTGGTGCTGCCGTTGTGCCTGGCTTTGATGCTTCTGAATTTCTATCTTCAGAAAGTTACCACGGAAAATAAGATCAACAATGAGACAGATTTGCTATCTCAAATCAGGGATAATACAGATCAGATGATTGAAGTGACCAACTATGCTACAAGTATGTTGATGACAAATAAAAATACACTGAAGAACCTGCGAATTTTAGAGCAAGACGGGGATTCCTACGAGATCTATCAGGCGAAAAGAGAACTTTCTAATGATATTTCGGATGTAGAGAGCTCCGTCTTAAATGCCGTTGGCGGAAAAGTAGCTATACTTACGAAAAAAGGATATATGATTGGTTCTTACACATTAAGCAGAACAGAAACGAATTATGAGAAAGAACAGTGGTATCAGGAGATTTTGGAAAATGGAAGAAAGATAACTTGTAGTGCTGATATAGGAACCATATTCCAGGAAATGACAATATATGACAATGTACAGAAATATTTTTATATGGGGCGGGAAATTCTGGATTATTCCGGCAAAAATCTGGGAATCATGCTGATTCGTCTTTCCGAGAAAAAAATCTGGGGAAAACTGGCAGCAAGTATGGTGACAGAGGAAGGCGGTGCCCTTTATATCCTGGACAGAAGCAATGATATATTGATGGCGTATAATGAGAAATATCAGAAACAGCTGAAAGAACTGCGAGAACAGGAAACTGTAAAGGAGATTTCTGAGGATGAAATTATGACAGGTAATCTGAAGGATGATTTTTATTATATGGAAGGAGAACTGGAAAATACTTCCAATAAACTGGTCTACCTTGTTCCCCAGAAAATTTTCCTGAAAGAAAACAGAAAGATTCTCCAGAGAATTCTGGAAATGTTACTTCTGGTGATTGGATTCACTGTCTGCACCATGTTATATTTTTCTAAAAGAATCGCCAAACCTTTGGTTGAAGTGGCACAGACTCTGGAAAAAGCTCCCAATGGAATGGCAGTTCTGGAAGAACCTCAAGGCTCTTTTCAGGAGATGAGTAAATTTGTATTCTGCTATAATCAGGCTGGGAAAAAGATTGAAGAGCTTCTGGGTAATGTGGAAAGAGAGAGTAGATTAAAAGAAAAAGCTCATTATGAGATGCTTATGTCGCAGATTTCCCCTCATTTTATCTTCAATACGGTTAATTCCATAAGGATTATGGCTGTAAAAGAAGGACAGGAGCGGGCAGGCGGAAATGAAAACACGGAGAAAGCACTGGAGGCACTGGGGGATATTCTGCATGCAGTGTACAGTAATAAAAATGGCATGACTACTGTGGGACAGGAGACAGTACTTCTGAAGTCATATGTAGATATCATGCAGATGCGGTTTGGAAGTTCGTTTCAGTATTATAATGTAATTCCAACGGAACTGTTCTATTATGAAATCCCTGCATTTACCATGCAGCCAATTGTAGAAAATGCGATTTTACACGGAGTAAAAGGTGTGACAGCAGGGCAAATCATCGTCTCTGCAATAGAATATGAGAATGATTTTGTCATATCTGTATTCAATAATGGAAATTCTGCGGATAAAAAAAAGATTGAAGGTCTTCTGAAAGGAGAGAAGAACCAGAGAGCTGTAACAGGAATCGGACTTTATAATGTGAATTCCAGATTGAAGCTCTTGTATGGGGAATCCTATGGACTGATTTATAATGAGAAGGTCGGAAATGGTTTTGAAATATGGGTACGTCTTCCAAAAAAAAATACAGAATCAGAAGAAAGGTGATAAAATAGGATAAAAAGACAGTAATTATTATCTGGATGAAGGGAAGAACATTCTATGAAAAAAGTACTGATCGTAGAGGATGAAATTCTGGCGAGACTTGGACTGCGTCAGCTTGTAGACTGGAGAAAACTGGAGCTGGAGCTGCTGCAGGATGCAACAGATGGAGAAGAAGCACTGGAAATGATCCGGAACAGTCGACCGGATATTATTCTTCTTGATCTGAACATACCCAGAGTCAGCGGACTTGAAATTCTGGAATTTTTGAAGAAAGAAGAAATGCAAACCAGAGTAATCGTGGTAAGTTGCCAGGAAGAATTCGATGTTGTAAAGAAGGCAATGAAGTTAGGGGCGTATGATTATCTGCGAAAATTGAATCTGAGTTCTGATGAACTGGAAAATATTCTGAAAAAATGCCTGGGAGAAACGGAAGAGAAAAACACGGTACACATGCAGGGAATACGCGAGATCCGTTATGAAGAAATCGTGAGGGACAGCCGGGATATTTTTGCAAGTGTCCATAATTATCAAATATTGCTATGTATAGTGGCGAAAGATTTGGAAGAGTTGTCCAGGGTTACGGAAATCATTCATAAATGGGCAGAAACAGAAAACAGGGAAGGACTGCAGATACAGAAGGGAAATCAGTTGGGATATTTCCTGCTGGCAGAAAAGACGGAAAGATCTGTTTATATGGAATTAAAGAAAAGAGCAGAGCAGAAAACAGGCAGAGAACTGTACATGGGAATTTTTGAAGGGTGTATGGAAAAAACAGCGGATATTATCCGTGCTGCTGCAATGGCAGAACAGATACAGCTTTTCAGCTATTATGATAAAGAAGAAAAGCTTGTGTTTTTTCAGAAGAAGATTGACACAGAAGGTTATAGTCCACGAGGAATGCATGGGTATCTGGATTCCCTAAAAGAAAAGATCAGAAGTTTTTCCAGAGAAGAAGCTGAACAGGAACTACATGAAATTTTTGAACTGATTCGACAGAATCCTTATATCGGTATCAATGTACTGAGAAGAAATTTCATGGATGTTCTGGGAATTTACTCTATGGTTGCACAGTCACTGAATGGTGCGTTGGAAGAAATAGAATTGGACGGAGATAATTGTCATTATCAGAAAATCATGATGATGGAAAGTCTTAGGGAAATAGAGAAATGGTTCCTGAAATTTAATGATATTTTTATGGAAAAATTCTGGATTGCCTACAAATGCAGCAGGTCAGAAATTCTGCAGAAAATAGTAAAATATATAGAAGTGCATATCATGGAACCAATCCATCTGTCAGATGCAGCTGCTGAAACAGGAGTTTCTTCAGCCTATCTTAGCACCATGTTTAAAAAAGAAATGGGTTATAATTTTATAGAATATGTAAATCTCCGAAAAACAGAACTGGCCAAACAGATGCTTCAGGATGGAAAAATGGTCTGTGAAGTTTCAGAACTTCTGGGATTCGAAAACAGCACTTATTTTTCCAGAGTATTCAAACGTTATACAGACGTGTCACCTGATACTTATCGGAAACAAATGTAAACCAAACACAAGAAAATAAGTTGACAATCTGCCCCGCTTATGATATAAAAAGAAAGTCAAAACTAATCATCAACCGGGAAAGAGGAGAGTATTATTATGAGTCAGTCATATGCAAAAAGCCCTGCTGCAGAAAGAAAGTTCACAACCAGAGAAATGGTACTGGTTGGTATGTTTGCAGCAGTTCTTGCAGTAATATCGCAGATTTCACTGCCAATGCCTACCGGTGTACCGATCACCATTCAGGTATTTGGCGTAGCACTTGTAGGAGCAGTGCTTGGTTCCAGACTTGGAACTACAGCAACACTGGTTTACGTTTTGTTAGGAGCCATCGGTCTTCCGATCTTTGCTAACTTCTCAGGCGGAATCAGCAGCATCGTAGGAGTTACCGGAGGATATATCTGGGCATGGCCGATCATGACCTGGCTCTGCGGAATCCGTCCGAAAACAGAGAACAAGACAAAGAACCTTGCAATCTCAATCGGATTTGCACTGATCGGACTTCTGATCGTTGAGACAATCGGTGGTTTACAGTGGCATTTTGTGGGAGGTTCCATGAGTATCCCGGCAATCGCAGTATACTCCTTAACAGCATTTATTCCAAAGGACATTGTGATCACAGTTCTGGCAGTTCTCATCGCAATTCCCATCAGAAAAGGAATCAACAATGCAGGAAACCACTGATAACAGTAACAGGCTAAAAAATAGCTTGCTGAAAGATACTCAGGTAAAGCAGGAAAACATAAAGATTCACGGAATCGGGCTTGATAAAGCCGGACGGTGTACACACTATCACACACAGCTTGACATAGCTGCATTGCTCTGTGCGAAATGCAGGAAATATTATGCATGCTATTCTTGTCATGATGAACTGGAAGATCATCCATTTGCCCCAACAACACCGGAAGAAGCTTATCCTGTTTTATGCGGAAACTGCGGCAGGAAACTTACACTTCAGGA